>ENA-OWPP01000129-OWPP01000129.1-human-gut-metagenome-genome-assembly--contig:-NODE-129-length-91808-cov-10.537203_pt1 | contig 91808 bp, 90 predicted proteins | sample MGYA00248265_ERZ651848 | MGnify/ENA primary metagenome ERZ651848 (study PRJEB26924, sample SAMEA4378233) | human gut metagenome | biome: human gut; feature: human-associated habitat; material: faeces...
TTGCCCGTACACCGCATTTCGAGTGCGGCCCGATCGACCACTCCGGCATCTCTCCTTCGATCAGGTTGCAAAGATAATGATTCGTTCCGATTATCGATGCATTTCGGGGCAAAAAATGTTAGAAATCCTTCTTTCAGAACAGCACGCCAGCCCGTAGGACGATCGAATGGTGGTTCAGGCGTTCCCGGAATTCGACGGAAAATGGTCGTGGTCGTCCGAATACCCTTTGAGCCGTTCCAATTCCTGGAATGCGTAACCTGCATTCAGTAATAGCTGCAGTTTTCCCCGCAGCGCGATTTCGGCGCCGATGGCCGGATTCAGCAACATTCCGCCGTTCGTGCAGCTCGCCAGAGCAAACGAGTAGCCGGCTCCGCAGTTCAGGTAAGGCGTAATTTTGCGGGGGCGGGTCATCCGGAATCTCAGGCTTCCAGACAGTGGCAGCAGTGCTTTTTCATAGACGGAGATCCCGGTTCCGGCGCCGATGGCCCAGCGGCGGCTGAGGTTGTAGTAGCCGGATACCTGCCACAGCAGCGGAGTGCTTGCGGGACGGTCGAGTGCAACGACGGTGCCCAGGGTCGTTTCCCATGAGAAGTGCGGGCAGGCAGCCTGTCCGGACGATGTGCCGGATTGTTCCGATGAGTCTGCGGGATAGCAGCTCAGCCCGGCACAGAGGAGTAGGTGCAGTAGCTTTTTCATGGCCGGGTGCGGATGACGATCCCCTTGACGATGTGTAATGCCGAGGTGAGCGTCGAGAGGTCCGGATCGACAGACCCGTCGCTTCCGTCGGGGCTGCTGTGCCCGATGAGTGCCGCCGGGAATTCGTGTTGTCCCGAAGAGAGATCGACCGTAGCCGCATAGACGACTGCGGGCTGGCCGCTGCCCATTTTGCCGCCCGAGTAGTTGGCATCGCCTTCGCGGGCCGATGCGGGATAAAACTCGTTGAAATCGGTCGAATGGTTGATTTCGATCTTGACCACAAACCGTTTCAGTCCCTCTTTCGGGGTTATTTTCACGTCGAAATCCTCCCGGGGCGTGGCTCCGCTGACTCCGTCGGTCAGCGGTTCGGCTTTGGTCGGCAGGTAGAGTCCGTCGTCGTACCGTACGCCGCGGACGTGGCACCAGCAGGGAAGCGCCTCTTTGCGGCGGTTACCGCCCGATGCCGTCCAGGATTGCGTGGCGATTTTGTGTGTGACATAAATGGTCGAGAGGAAGTTTCCCTGTATATCTTCGGTCCACACGGCCATTTGCGGGGCATTTTTCTTCGAAATGCCGAGAAACAGCGGGAAATCGTGCAGGTATGCATCCCCCTTTTCGATGGAGATGCGCAAGTCGCCCTGTCCGTACTCGATCAGCTCCTGCCGACAAGAGGTGCACAGCGCGGCTAACAGACAAATTCCGATACCGATCATGCTATTCATTGTTTCGGATGTTTTTAGGTGCGGCGGTCCAGAGGTCTACGAGCAGATCGATTCCTGCTTCGAGTTGTTTCCATCCCGCCTCTTCATCGAGGCGGATGCCGTTGTAGACCCGGCAATTCTCTTCGAGCAGGGCCAGGTAGCTGATCGAGGCGCTGATCAGGGTGGCGATCGCTGCGATTTCTTTTTGCGGCTGCCCGGAGAGCTTGCCTACCGTGTCGATCAGCCACAGCCCTTTGCTTTCACGGCTTTTACGCAACTCTTCCACCGGTTCGTTGTCGGTCGAGAGTTCCCAACGGCAAAGGCGCCGCAGGGTATAGTTGTTCCGTAGCGCGGCGATTTGCTGCCGGAACAGCTCCTTGATAAAATCCCCCAGCCGTTCGCGCCCCGGTAGCTCCGGGCGGACGTTGATCCAGAAATCGTATCGCCGGATATAGGCGGCGATCAAGCCGTTCAGGGATCCGAAGTAACGGTAAATAAGCATTTTGGAAACTCCGGCCTGTGTGGCTACGGCGTTGATTCCTAACCCTTCGAATCCATCCTGTTCCACCAGCCTGTTCACGGCTTCCAACAGCAGCTGTTCGGTTGCCTGCCGGTTTTTGACATGCTCTTTTTCCATAACGGTCCATCGTGTTACCATATGGTCACAAAATTATGTTACTTATCGGTAACATGCAGACAAAACAATATTTTTCGTGGAAAGGGCGGGAAATGACTATTTTTGGTGCCGGTATACTTTCCGGCAGGCAGGCCCGAGATTTCAGGTGATCGATGGAATTTTGTGTGGCGGATGGAAGCAGGCCGGATAATCATCGGAAGAAATGGAATCGGAAAAATGGATCGGAGCGCACAGGTTTTTTTCCGCAAAGCGGCGGTAACGGATATCGACCCTGTTTGGCGGATTATCCTGCAGGCCAAGGAGCAAATGCGCCTGTTGGGCAGCCGCCAGTGGCAGGACGGGTATCCCGCTTTGGACGATATCCGGCGGGATATTGCGGACGGTTGCGGGTATGTATTGGCTGCGGGAAACGTTCCGGTCGCCTATGGCGCCGTGCTGTTCGGCGGCGAACCGGCTTACGGCTCGATTGAAGGGGAATGGTTGTGTCAGCCGCCTTATGTGGTGGTGCACCGTCTTGCGGTGGCGCAGGAGATGAGGCGTTGCGGACTTGCCACCCGGTTTATGCGGGAAGTCGAAACATTCGCCCGTAATGCGGGGCTGCACAGTTTCCGGGTCGATACCAATTTCGATAACCGCTACATGCGGTCGCTTCTCAGCGCGCTCGGTTTTACCTACTGCGGTGAGATTTTCTATGCGGACGGAAGCCGCCGGGCTTATGAAAAACCGTTGTGAAACGCGGACGGTTTTTGCATGCCGGGGGTATGCCGGGCTCATTTTTTCCTTACATTTGGATAAATCCGTTTTTACGGGACATTTCACCGGTTCCGCACCGGATACACCCGGCCAAAAATGAAAAATTGCCGTTAACTACATAACCATGACAAGCAGACGTTTTTTCCGTTTCGTAGCCCTGTTCTGCGCGATAGCCGCCGCTGCGACTTACAGCTCCTGCAATACGCCTAAAGTACAGTCCGGTACTGTTTATGCCTCTTTCGAACAGCAGTTGTTCGAGCATCCCGATAACACGTTCCGGGCTGTGCCGTTCTATTCGCTCAACGACCGCCTCGACAGTGCCGAGCTGGTTCGCCAGATCTCTCTGATGAAACAGGCGGGTTACGGCGGTGCGTTTCTGCACAGCCGGATCGGCCTGCTGACCCCTTATCTCGGCGAGGAGTGGTTCCGGATGATGCAAATCGGCACGCAGGCATTGCAGGCTTTGGATATGGACGTCTGGTATTACGACGAGGACAAATGGCCCAGCGGCTTTGCCGGCGGCATCGTTCCGCGGCAGAACCCCGATTTCCGGGCCCGCTGCCTGATCCGGTTGCCGCTCGGAACGCCCGTTGAGGCGCCGGATTCGGTTCTGCTCCGTGACGATCATTACCTCTATGTTTGCCGGGTCAACCCGATGGGGCAGCCGCGTTATAACGGCACCTGCTGGGTCGACCTGATGAATCCAGGGACCGTACGGGCTTTCATCGAGAGCAGCTATACTCCTTATGTAGAGCGGTTCGGGGGACACCCCCGCGTCCGGGGCATGTTTACCGACGAGCCCAATGTGATCGTCCGCCCCGAAATGGCCCATCAGGGAGCCGTGAGCTATTCCCCCGTGCTGGATTCGCTTTTCCGGGCGCGGTGCGGCTATGAGCTTCAGCCGGTTATTCCGGCGCTGTTCGATACGGTAGGGGAGTGGCGCAGGATCAGGCTCGACTATTACCGGACGGTAGCCTATGCCCTCGAGCAGGCTTTCAGCAAGCCGATCGGCGACTACTGCGCCGGAAACGGCTGGATATGGACCGGACACTACAACGGGGAGGACACTCCCGGCCTGACGATGGCCAATACCGGAAACCTGATGCAGCAGCTGCGCCATATGCAACAGCCGGGGCTCGATGCGCTGGCGCTCAGGCTCAATACGATTTACAGTGCCAAAGGAGTGACTTCGGTGGCCAACCAATACGGACGGCAACGCCGGTTGTGCGAATTATTCGGTATCGGAGGCCATAACCTCTCGTTCGAAGACCGCATGTGGATCACCTCGTGGAATACCATTATGGGGATCAACTTTATGTGTCCGCACCTCTATCAGTACAGCCTCAAAGGGGAACGCAAGCGCGATTATCCGCCCGCGATCAGCCATCAGCAGCCTTACTGGTCGTACAACGGCTTATTCGAGGACTTTTCCGCCCGGCTCTGTTATTTCGCGACGGCCGGAGTGAACGAGCCCGATATATGCGTGATCCATCCGCAGGAGTCGGCCTACCTGGAGACCCAGACCAGCCTGATTACACCCACCGGCGTGCAGGAGCCGGTATTGGCCGGGTTGATGCGTTCGCACCGGAATTTCGATTTCGGCGACGAACAGATTATCTCCGAGACGGGTCGTACCGATGCGGATCGCTTCGTGATCGGGGAGATGGCCTACCGCGGGGTGGTGCTTCCGGAACTGACGACGATCCGCCGCAGCACGCTCGATAAGTTGGTCGAATTTGCGGAAGCCGGAGGAACGGTCGTCGTTTGCGGCGATTATCCCCGTTTCGTCGACGGCGAACCTGCTCCCGAACAGCTCGTTCGTCTCGCGTCCAACTCGGTTCGTGTGCCGGTGGAGGGATTGGGGGATTTGCTCGCGGAAAAGTTGCCCCCGCCGTTCCGGCTCGAAGGGACGGGTTGCGATTCGGTCTGGACCCATTTGCGCCGGGTACGGAACGGAATGACCCTGCAGCTTTCGAATTTCTCGCGGAAAAACGAGGTAACCGCCGCCCTGCATTTCGAAGAACCGGATACCCGCGCGGTGCTTTGGAATCCGGTCAACGGCGAATGCCTGCGGCTTATGGCCGATTCGACGGGTACTTTCCGGCTGCGGTTTGCACCGGCCCAGACCTGGATTGTCTCTACCGGCCGCTCGGCCGAGACGGCCCGTTGTGCGGCCGATTACCGTTTGCCGGGCGAGCGGCGTACGGTCGCGACGCTCGGCGGTCCGTGGCGGCAGAACCGGCTCAGCCCCAATGCCCTGACACTCGACTATGCACAGTTTTCCAAGGACGGCGGCCGTACCTGGAGCGTTTCGGAACCGGTGCTCGCCTTTTCCGACCGGGCGGCGCAAAGCCAGCCCTATAACGGCCCGTTGCTGGTCCGGTACCCGTTCCGCGCCGAGGCATTGCCCCGGAACTGTTCGCTGGTGCTGGAGCAGCCCGAAATGTACGCTTCCATCCGGGTCAACGGTCGGGAGCTTCGTTTCGGTCAGGGTGAGGAAACTCCCGGGAAAAACACAGGAACAACCTCGAAGAAAACACCGGGAGATGTTTCGGACGGTGAACCGGCGGGATTTTACCTGGATCGGGCTTTCCGGACGGCAGAGATCACGCCGCTGCTTAAAAAAGGAGATAACGAGATTGTGCTGGCCCTTGATTTCCGGAGCGCTGTGCCCAGCAGCTACGATGCCGATGAACGGTACGGTACCGAAATAGAGAGCGTCTATCTGACCGGCGATTTTGCAGTCCGGGGAAAAGAGGTTGCTCCCCCGCTGGCCGATTCATGGCGCAACCGCAGTCCCTACCTGCAACGGACCGCTCCGGTGAACCGCCTTACCGGTTTCGTGCTTACGGATGAACCCGCACAGGTCGAAGGGGATATGACCCTCCAGGGGTATCCTTTCTTTGCCGGGAGCATGACGTTGGAGAAAGAGTTCGATCTGGAACGAACCGACAGTGCTGCAAGGTACTTCCTGACTTTCCCGGCATGCGAGGCGACGGTGATCGGGATCAATGTCAACGGTACCGATTTGTCCCCGCTGTTCGCCTCGCCGTGGGAGGCCGATGTGACCCCGTGGTTGCGGCCCGGCAGCAACAAGATATGCCTGACGCTGACCAACACATTGCGTAATCTGTTGGGGCCGCACCATCACAAAGGGGGTGAATTTACCGAAGTGCGTCCCGTCACGTTCCGGGCCGGGGAGGATGTTTCGAATACCATGACGGGCGAACCTGTGGGTGAACGCGATTGGTATGACGCGCGTCTGAAAGGTCGTGCGGCCCTGTGGCGCGACGCGTATCACATCATTCCGTCCGGTTTGCTCGCTGCCCCGGAGATTCGCCGGGAGCGTTAAGGCAGGGAGTGCCGCTGTCCGGGAGATGCGTGCGGGAGCGGCCCGGCAGCGGGATTTAATTTTAGGCGATCATTGATTGTGAGTATCATTATCAGGCAGGAAGAGCCACAAGACTTCGAAGCGGTATTCGGGCTGATCCGGCAGGCGTTCGAGGGTGAAGAACATAGCGACCATCGGGAGCAATTCTTGGTGGAGAGGCTGCGGAATTCGGACGCGTTCGTCCCCGAACTCTCTTTGGTCGCGGAAACCGGGGGCACCCTTGCGGGGCACATCTTGTTGACAAAGGTGAAAATCGTTTCGGATTGCGCTGAAGAGGCAGGATCGCTGGCGCTGGCCCCCGTTGCCGTGCTGCCGGCTTACCAGGGCAACGGGATAGGCGGCCGGTTGATTCGTGCGGCCCATGAAAAGGCCCGGGAGATGGGTTTCGGTTCCGTCATCCTGTTGGGACATCCGGCTTTTTACCCGAAATTCGGTTACCGGCCGCTGAAGGAGTTCGGGATTAAACTACCTTTTGATGTCCCGGACGAATGCTGCATGGCGATTGAACTGACCGAAGGAGCATTGTGCAATATAAGCGGGACGGTCCGGTATCCGGATCCGTTTTTCGAATAAACACCGTTCATTTCGATCACCGGTTACATAATTGCCTTTCCGGGTTTTGTACTTTGGGTTTGACCGGCGTATTTCCATTATACAGTGCTCTGATATTCACGAAACGCCCGCATTCAATATGCGGGTGCTTCTTTTGAAAGTGAAGGATATGTGAAAGTGTTTGTAGGTTCGGACGGCTTACCCGGCCGGGGAACTCAAGCAAAACGCTGATGCAGGGATTGCGGTGTCTTTCGAAGCGGTTGGCCGGATTTCGAAACGGTCAGTCGGATAGTTTCGGGGTGGCGATGGAAGTTTTCGGTAATTTTTTGCGGGCCACCTGCCGGGTGTCGCGATGGTCCGGCTCTGCGAATGAAATGACGAACGAGGTCCAGCCCTGTTCCGAAGCGAGCCGGAATGTGAGGCCGTGGTTATTCAGCACCTCGCGGACAAACATCAGCCCGATGCCCTGGCCGCCGGGTTTCGTCGTGAAAAACGGACTGAACAGTTTGCGCCCGGTCTCTTCCGGAATGCCGGGCCCGTTGTCTTCGACGATGATCTCTACCGGTTCTGAAGAGATCCTGATCCTGATCTCGCCGCCGTTGCCGATCGCTTCATACGAATTCTTTATGATATTGAGCAAAACCTGTTCGAACTGAATGCCGTCCACCCGGATCACGGTTTCCGGCGGGGCGGCCTCCAGGGTGAGCCGGATGTTGCGGTTCTGGCATTCGATCCGGGCAATCGCTTCGACTGACCGGAGCAGTTCGTTGAGGCGGACGTCCGACAGCATAGGTTCCGGAATCCGGACCATGTCCGCCAGTTTGTTGATGAACTGGGACATGTGATTGCAGCGGTCGTAGGAAGCCGCGACGGCCGGACGGAATTCTTCCCATTCGGGGCGTTCTTCCTGCCGGAGTGCATCCGATACCGCGCAGAGCGTAGAACCGATCGCCCCTACCGAGTTGTTGACCTCGTGGGCGATCATCCGGATGATCCGTTCGTACGACTCTTTCTCGAGTTTCATTACCTCCCGGGTCAGCTCTTCGACCAGCAGGAAAGGGTGCACGAAACCGCGGTCCATAAACGAGGATTTGATGCAGCGGTAGACGCGGCGGTCCGCTGTCCGGATCACCGTCTCGTCGTAGAGTTCCAACCCGGCCAGCTCGCGGGTCAATTCGCAGGGCGCTTCCGCCAGCGAAAGCCCTTTGACCTGTGAAAAATCCTCGATTTTCAATAATTTCAATCCCGCAGGATTGATCTCTGAAATCCGTTCGTCGAAATCGAGGATGATTACACCTTGCGGCGAGGCTTGGATCAACAGGTCGAGAAAATGGTTCTTTTCGCGCACTTCGGAACGCTCCTGCTTGAGTTGTGTGATCATCCGGTTGAATACTTCGATCAGCTGGTTCGCTTCGCGGTTGCGGATCGGGCGCAGGCGGCTCGCAAAATCCTGCTGCCTGAGCAGGTCGATTCCGCTGAAAAGCAGTTGATAAGGCCGTACGAGTTTTCGGTACAGCCCGATGAACAGCAGCAGTATAATCAGGGCCCCGGCTTCTGCACTCCAGAACAGCAGCGGCTTTTCGGGCAGCGCAAGCACCCCGAGCGCGGCCGCCGCACCGGTTCCCGAGACTGCTAATATCCAGAAATATCCTTTCAGTTTCATGATCGAACCTATTCGGGTGGGCGTATCGCGTATTTTTCCAAACGGCGGTAGACCGCCTGACGGCTCAGCCCGAGGGCCGTCGCCACTTTCGAGAGGTTGCCGCCGTAGAGCTCCAGTGCCCGCAGGATCATTTGTTTCTCGATCTCTTCGAGCGAATGCACCGAAGTGTCGTGCACCCCTGTTTTGGCTGCAATTTCGACGTACTAATTTTTGAAGTCGACCTCCGTCAAGTGCGGTTGTTGGGAGACGAGGATGGTCCTTTCGACGAAGTTCTTCAATTCCCTGACGTTGCCGGGATAGGGCAGCCGGCTGAGGTACTCCATCGCTTCAGCCGAGATTTCGACCGGTTCCAGACCGTTCTGCCGAGCTTGCTGCCTGGCAAAATACTCCACCAGCAGCGGAATGTCTTCCCTTCGCTCGCGCAGTGCCGGCATTTGCACCGTGATGAGGTTGATCCTGTAAAAGAGGTCTTCCCGGAACTCTCCCTGCTGTACCATCTGCGGCAGGTTGCGGTTGGTCGCACAGATAATCCGCGTATCGACCTGCTTCGGACGGCTGTCGCCCAACGATTCGAACGTGTGGTCCTGCAGTACGCGCAGCAGTTTCACCTGGCTGACCATGTCCAGGTCGCCGATCTCGTCCAGGAAGATACTTCCGCCGTCGGCCAGTTCGAAACGGCCCTTACGGTCGTAATGCGCATCGGTGAAGGCGCCTTTTTTGTGTCCGAACATCTCGCTTTCGAACAGCGACAGTGAAATGCCGCCCAGATTGACCTTGATGAACGGTCGGTCTTTCCGTTCGCTGTTTTCATGGATGGCTTCGGCGATCAGCTCCTTGCCGGTGCCGCTTTCGCCGGTAATCAGCACGGGAGCATGGGTGGAGGCGATGCGCGATACCGTTTGCAGGACCCGCTCCAAGAGCGGGGACTTGCCGATGATCTTGTCCCGCCGGAACGGACTTTTCGGAGCGGCATCCGCTGCCGTGCTGCTCTCCTGTACCTGGATCGCGGTACGGATCGATTCCAACAGTGCGAGATTGTTCCACGGCTTGGTGATGAAATCGAACGCTCCGGCCCGGATTCCCTGTACGGCCAGATGGATCGAACCCCATGCGGTGATCAGGATTACCGGGACTTCCGGCGCCAGCACCTTGACTTTCGCCAGCAGCTCCAGTCCCTCTTCGCCGGTGGTCGAACGCGTATAGTTCATATCCATCAGGATCAGTCCGGGGATTGTAGTGCGGATTTGCGCCACGGCTTGTTCCGGCGTTTCCGCCGTCGCAATCCCGTAGCCGGCCCGCTTCAGCACCAGCGATAACGACGAGCGGACGGTCGGATCGTCATCGCATATCAGTATAGTTTTCGAATCCATGCAGCAAGATAAGTATTATAAAAATAAACAATCTCCGGCTTAAAAAAAACGGGTCGGTCAAATCGGATACTGTGCCTCCAGCGGTCGGTTCGCGATAAAGTCGAAGAGGGTCAGTCCGCGGATTTGATAATAGTAGGACCACAGCATGTACATCTGCTCGATGTAATTGCGGCGGGCGCTGTCTTTCGAAGTTTGCGAGTCGTTCAGGTTCAGGATGTCCATTTTACCCTGTATGAATGCTTCGACCGTCGTGTTGTAACGCGACCGCGCGATCGAATCCACCTCTTTGGCCAGTTGCAGCTGCTTGGGTTGGTGGTTGAAATTCTGCACGCACAGGAAAATATTTTGCATGAAGTCGAGTTTTTCTTTTTCGATCTGGGAGTTGACCACTTGCTGGTTCGACTCCGCGACCCGCACTTTCCCCTTGCGTTTGCCCCAGTCCAGTATCGGGACACTGAGCCCCAGGCTGACGATTTGGTTGGGGCCCCAGTTGTGGTTATCGAATGCTTTCGCGAACTTATTGCCGTATCCTGCCCATCCGACCGATGCGAACAATTTGATGTCCCAGCGGTCGGCTTTGGCCTGGCTGACGTTTTCAGAAGCCTCCAACATCCGCCGCTGGATGTTTTGGGTGAACGAATTGTTTTCGAGCGCCAAATCCAGCACCTGCTGGTAATTGAGCAAAGGCACCTCGTCGGAAATAAAATCGGGGATCGTCGGAACCAGAACCGTATTTTCCCCGAATCCCAGGAACGAACGAAGCTGAAACGTTCTGGAATCCAGAGACATTTGTGCGTCGGTCAATGAGGATTCGGCAGTCAGCCGCGAATTCTGCATTTGCAGCAGGTCGACCCGCGACATCTGCCCGATTTTGAACCGGGCCTGGGCGATCTTATACAATTTGTCCGCATTCGCATAGTTTTGCCGGGCTATTTCCAGGTTGATCTGGCCGACCAGCAGGTTGAAGTAGTGCAGGATCGCCGTCGAAGCGACATCCTCCCGGTCGCTTACCAGTTTTTGCCGGGCCTCCTTATATTTTACCGGTTCGATTTTTTGCAGCCATTTGATCCGGTTGAACCCGAAAATCGGCTGCTCGAGCGTGATCGACACCGGAAGCGAACGGTAACGGGTAAAGGGATCCTCGCCGCCTTGGCGCAGGCGGTCCAGATTGCTCTCGACCGAAAGGGTTCCTCCCGTCCACGGGATGTTTTGGGTGATCGATAGCCCTGCGTCTATTTTGTAATAGTGGTTGTTCACGTAGTCGTAGCTGCCGTCCTCTTTCTGGTACATGGACGAAGAGTTCGAATAGTAAGGGGCCGTACCTTTGAACGTCACTTCCGGCAATAGTTCCGTCTTGTAGGTGCGGTAATCCCAGTAGGCTGAAATATACTCGTTTTTCGCCACCATCACGTCGACCGATCTCGAAATTCCCAGTTCGACGGCTTCCGTGAGCGTAATGCGGATCGTATCCTGCGCTTCGAGCCGGACTGCGGCAAAAAACAGAAACAGACTTATGTAATACCATTTTTTCATCTTTTATTCTTCGTGTAATGCTTCCGCCGGTTGCACCTTCACGGCCTGGCGGGCCGGATACCATACCGCGACGATCGAAATCACCGCGACGAAAACGAAGGTTACGGCGAAATTGATGACGTCCTGTTCCACTCCGATTCCCCACGCTGCCCGGTCGGCAATGGCCGGGATTCCCAGACTTTGAATCAGGTCTGCGAATCGCAGGGCCATGCAAAGGATGGTGGCGACGATGCTCGCCAGGAAAAGCAGCAACAGGGTCTCGGTAAAAATCAGGCTGCGGATTTTCCGTTTCGAGGAACCCAGTGCGATACGCAGCCCGATCTCGCTGCGGCGGGACTGGGTCCGGAAATAGAAAGTGCCCAGGATGCCCAGCATGATGTTAATCACCAGGAAGATCGTTACGGAGTAGACGCCGTTGAGCTCTCCGTTCACCTCTTCGGCCTGTTTGGCTTTGTAGTCGCTGATCGGCTTCACCGAAGCGAGAAAATAAGGGCCGAGTTTGAGCTGTTCGGACATCTCCTTGCGGAACCGCTGCGGGAAATCTTTGTCCGTGCCCGGTTTTACGCGCAGTGCGATTTCGTTGCGATACAGGCTCGTTTGTTCGCGTGACAAGGGATAGTAAATCGTGCTCATCGGTTTTCCCCAGTAGATGTCGTGAATTTGTTCTGTGGTTCCGATTGCTGTGATCACATTCTCGCCCCCGCCGGGGAGACATTGGGACAGTGTGCGTATTTTGTCGATCGGAAATCTTTCTTCCCCAATGCCGCAAACTCCCGGACCGATTGTCGAGATAATGACATTCTTGTTTTCACCGTCATCGGGCCACCGGAACATGCGTCCGGAACGGATCGGAATATTGAATACCCGGAAAAAATCGGGAGTAACCAATCTTTCCCGGAAACCGACTTCCGCAGAATCGGACAGAGTCCCTTTTTCGTCGTTGAGCATCCAGCCGGATGTGGCGACACTGCCGCTGTACGGGATGGCATAACGTCCCAAAGCGACATACGCCACATCGGGATGTCGTTTGACCCGTTCCAGAAACGTCATGGTCAGGGCGAAACGATCATATTCCGGTTCGGGTTCGTCTGTGTTTTTAATGATTCTGTATCCCATTTCGATCCGGTATGTATCGCGGATATCGATGCCCGGATCGCTTTTGTAAGTGCGCAGGATCGCCGAACAGTAGTCGCAGCAGAACCAAAGCACGGAGAAGACCAGCGTATATTCGAGCAGGATCCAGAGGTTCGACCTGCGTTCGTTCCAGATGATTTTCAGTATGTGGCGTATCATGATCTTTGGTCGTTTTGGTAGAGTGAATCGACAATGGACATTTTCGCGGCCCGGTAAGCGGGAATGCCGGCCGAGAGCAGGTTAAGCAGGATGCAGACCAAGAAAGTCATCAGGAATACCGGTAACGGCAGCATGGTCCCGGCGGGAACTTCACCGCCCGGCGGGATGCCCAGCAGCCAATGGCGCAGCCAGAGTACCATCGGGTAAGAGAGAATCAGGCCCAATAGGCCGCCGATCAGCGAGGTGAGCATATTTTCATACAGTACCTGGAACAGGATGACGTGCCGTTTGGCTCCGAATGCTTTGCGAATGCCGATTTCGGACATTCTTTTCCGCATGCGGGAGAGGCTGAATCCGGTCAGGTTGACGGCCGGCACCAGCAGCAGGACCAGCAGAATTATTGCCGATTTGCGGTATTTTGTTCGGATGGCTTGCTGTCGTTCTTTTTCAGAGACATATCTGTCTACACCCATCGTGTGGGTACGGTGCGAGTACGGTGCGTTCAGGGAGAGCGTCCAGGGCTTGTTCGCCAGGTTGAACCTGCGTTCCGCTTCGTCGATCTCCCGGAGCAGGGCCGGATAATCTTCTTTGTCCCGTAGCCGGAGCATTGCGATCAGCTGCTTTTCGGTGTAATCCTCCTGTGCGGTGATCGGTACCCAGACATCTCCCGCAGCTTCTTTGAATACGGGTGAAACGTCTTTTACTACACCCACGATCCGGAACGGAACGAATTTAAGATCGACCGTTTTTCCTGTCGCATCCTCCCCCGGAAAGAGTTTTGTCGCCAGGCTTTGGGATATGACGGCAACCTGTTGGCCCGCGTCGTACTCCTCCTTGCTGAAAGGACGTCCCGACACAAATGAAAAATTCATCAGCTTCCAATAAGCGTCATTGGTCATGCGGGTCATCGCATCGAATGAATTGTCGGCTCCCTGTCTGTTGATAATGCAATAATCTCGGGAATCGTAGCGGGCTTCGTTTACAAACGTGACCAATTCTGGGGTTTTCAGGTTGAGGAGGTATTCTTTGACCAAGCTGTAAGGAAGGGTACCCATATGTAAAGCTCCGCGTGTGGTGTCCCGTTTAGCAAAAAATTCAATGTATAGAGTCCGGCTGCGGTTGCTTTCCGGCGCGGCGTCGGCGTTCTGGACCGTATCGGCCATGACGATCACCAGGATCATCATGATTGCCAGTGCGGTACCCAGAATCGCAATGATGCTGATGAACCGGTTTTGCATGAGCATCTGCCACGCCTGTTTGAAGTATATTTTATACATAACCGTGATTTTTAAAGGTTACTGTACCCTGCGGCCGTCGAAAAAGCGGACAATCCGGCCGGTTTGTTTCGCGAGGTGTTCGTCGTGCGTCACCATGACGATCGTGGTGCCCTCCCGGTTGAGGCTGCAGAGAAGATCCATGATTTCGCCGCCCATTTTACTGTCGAGGTTTCCGGTCGGCTCGTCGGCCAGCAGAATCCTGGGTGCGCCCACCAAAGCCCGTGCGATGGCTACGCGCTGGCATTGTCCGCCGGAGAGCTGCGACGGATAATGTTTCATCCGGTGGGAGAGGCCGACTCTTTCGAGTACGGACGTTGCCAGTTCGCGTCGCTCTTTTTCCGAGCATTTCCGGTACAGCAGCGGTAATTCCACGTTGTCGAGCACATTGAGCGAATGTACCAGGTGAAAACTCTGGAAGACGAATCCCAGCATCCGGTTGCGGAATTCGGCCATCGCGCCGTCATTCATCTGTTGGGTTTGCTGTTCGGAGATAATCACTTTCCCTTCGGTCGGGACATCGAGCAATCCCATAATGTTCAGCATCGTGCTTTTGCCGCAACCCGACGGGCCCATCACCGAGAGGAATTCTCCTTCGTGGACATCCAGGTTGACCCCTTCCAGGGCGACGGTCTCGATCTCCTTGGTGCGGTAGATTTTCGTAACTCCTTGCATACTGATCAGTTCCATGGCTTTCGTTTATTTGGTTCTTAATTCGGTTTTGTTTTTATAGCGCTCCATATCGGACATGATGATCTTTTCTCCGGGGGAGAGCCCGTCGGCTACCTCTATGTAGTCGAAGCCGCTTTCTCCCAGTTTGACTTTTCTTTTGACGGCCCTGCTCCCGTTGACCACCCAAATTTCGTAAGTGCCCGGGCCGTAATATTTCAGCTGTGTGAACACCGGGATGCGCATGACCTCCGTTCTGCTGCCGTAGAGGACATATACGTCGGTTTTCAGGCCGCTGCGCAGGTTCGGATTGGAAGAGTCTTCCGGGACGACGATGAATGTGATTACTCCGTCGGTAATGGAGGGGGTGATCGAATAGATGGTTCCGGGCAGGTTGGCCTTTCCTGCGATGATGACCGCCCGGTTCCCCGGGGAGAGTTTGTCCCGGTGTCCGTCGGCAATCTCGCACTCCACTTTGTAGCGGCTCAGGTCTGAGACGATCGCCAACTGGTCGCCGGCCGAAACCTGCATGCCGATCTGGTTCTGGATGAATGTCAGCGTGGCTGTTTGGGGCGCCAGGATTTGCGCATTCTTCAGTTGGCGTGCCTTCTCTTCGAGTGTTTTGTCGAACATGCTAAGTTCCAGTTGTTGCGCCCGGATGCCGGCCGTCATGTTTTTCTGTTCGTTGATGATCTTTTGCTCCAGTTGTTCCAGGTTCAGTTTCGCTTCGGCGTAGTTCAGTTCTGCGCGGCGGACCTTGTCCGGCGTGCTGGCCCCGATGCTGTCCAGATACTTTTCACCCTGCAGGTCGGACCACAGTTGCTTCATCTGCATCTCTTTGACCTGCTGATCCATGCGCAATGCAGCCAAAGCGTTTTCCAACGTGATAACGGCCTGGATCTCTTTGCTCTTCATCATCTCCTTCTCGTCTATTTTTTGGCGGTATTCCGTTTCTACCGAAGCTAAATCCAATTTTAGCAGCGGTTCTCCTTCGTGTACCGTATCGCCCGGATTTTTGTATACTTCCAAGATCCGGCTGCCGACCGGCGATACGATGATCTCTTCGGAAAGCGGCACCAGTTTTCCGGTCGCGGCAATGGAAATTTCGATCGGTCCTTTGTCTACCGTTCCGATCGGCATGTTCTCGATCGGTATTTTCCCTTCGAGCCAGCGGGGCAGCAGCAAAAACAACAGCATGAGAACCGCAAGTGCCGTTGCGATGCGGATGATCCTGTTTTTCTTTCTTTTTTGGAGTTCTTGAACTGATATTTCCCGGTCCATACGATGGCGATTGAATTCAACGGCCTGTTATCAACCTGGATGCCATTTCGTCTGGAGACTGATAATCTGACGATTGATTAATATGAGGGGTGTCCGGAAACGGACAAAGGTGTCCGGCGCGTGTTTTAAAAAGACATATAAATATCGTGTCGGATTCCGTTAATATAGAAAAGCGTGTGAGCTATGAAAGGTGCAGGAAAAAGGAAACGGCTAAAAGTATTGTACTCGTTGGTGCCTGTCGGGTCGTTGAAGATGCTTTGCCGGGTTGGTTTGCAGAACTAGACCGGGAAATCCGAGGGTTTTGGATGGAGATTCGTTTCCCACTGTATTGTCCGTGTCGTAATTTTATTTACTTTTAACCTTTCGGGATTCGGAATTCGACACCGGTTCCCTTCGTCGGGTTGTCCCGGCCTGCAATTATGAGAAAGCGGCTGTATATCTTATTATTCCTCTTCGGATTGTTTCCATCGGTTTACGGCCAGCAGTCCGCTGACAACAATTATGTTTTGTTGCTGAACTCCGCTTCGTTCGGCGAAGCATGGTCCGATGTGCTTTATAAATCGTTGGTGGAAGATGTGCAGCAGCTGGGGGTACGCGTCGATACCGGGGAGCTGCTCGTCCCGATGATGAAAACGGCCGAGGATGCCCGGCTCAGGCGGGAAATGCTGTTGGAGAAATATCCCATGCCGCCCCGGGCGGTCATTTACATCGGAGATCCCGGCTGGCTCGTTTGCCGCCCGCTTTTTGACGAGGAGTGGAAAGAGGTCCCGACGCTAATCTGCTATTCGCGGGACTCGATGCCCGAGTCGATCGAGGACCTGCTCAGCGGGAACCTGGATAGCAATACGATGGTGCCCGCATCGGAGATGACCAAAGGGTACAACCTCACCATTCTCAAACAACCTTCCTTTATTCCGGAGACCATAGAGCTCATGCGCCAGTTGCAGCCGCAGATGAATACGGTCGCGATGATCTCGGATCACCGTTACATTAGCCTTCGCGTACGGGACGAGGTTCATCAGGCAGTCAACCAACACTTCCCGGATCTGGCGTTTCAATCGCTCAGTTCTCCTGAACTGACCACCGGACAACTGCTCGACACGCTTTCGGGGTTCGATGACAAAATCGGGATTATCTACTACTCTTGGTTCGTCACCCAGAACAGGCATGAATACCTCGACGATCATGTACAGCGGGTGATTTTCGGACTGGCGCATACCCCGATTTTCACCCTGACCGACCGGGACCACGAAGAGGGAAGTTTCGCAGGGGGATATTATATCCCCGCCATCTCGTTCAGCCGTGTGGCCAGCGCCACCATTCGGGAGATTCTCGGCGGCAAGCCGGCCCGAGATATTCCCTGGAAAGACGGCGGTGTTCCCGGTGCGTATCTCGATTATCACCATCTCGTGCACCAGGGAGTCGATCCGGCCCTTTTCCCAAAGGATGCCGTATACAGCCAGGCTCCTCCGGGTTTTTTCCAGAAGTACAAGTTTCATCTGGTTATTTTCGGGGCCTTACTTTTGTTGCTGGTTGCCGCTATCGTGATGAGAATGCGCTGGTTCGTACAGCGGCAACGGCAGCAGAACCGTGAAGTCCGATTGCTTTCCCAATACAGAATGCTGGTAAACAACATGCCGGTGATTTACCTGCGCAAACAGATTGTCGACGGACCCTCCGGACCTGCCTCAGACTTTCTGTTCCTCGATGTGAATCCCGCATTCGAACGGGTGTTCGGGTGTAAGCAGCAGCAAATCATCGGTAAGCGGCTGAGCGAGATGTTGTCCCGCTACGACAAACTCTCCTGTTTGGCCGGTACGGACCAGACGGTTCATTCATTCGTCATCGACGGTGAAAACGGGCAGCACTATTACGACAAATTGGTTTTCGGCAGCAGCGAGGAGAGCATTTGGGACGTTTTCTGTATCGATCGCACCGAAGAGCATCTGGCCCTTGTTCAGATGGACCGGCACCGGGCGGAGCAGGACGAGCTGAATGAAAAATATAAACTGGTGTTGCAGGCGACCGGACTGACCCCCTGGATTTGGGAAATCCCCGAAGGGCTGATCGACTGCGATCTCTCCTATACGCCGGGATTAGAGTCGGGTTCCGGATCACGGTTTATCGTTACGGAAGAGCAGTATTACTCCATGATCTATCCCGACGACCGGGAGCGTATCCGTGCCGCATATGCCGACCTGTTGGCGGGGCGGATCGATATCTTACAGGAGGAGTACCGGGTCATCTACGTACAGGGAGATTACCAGTGGGCGAAGAGTTTCGCCATCGTCAGAAAGAGGGATGCTTCCGGCAAACCGATACAATTGGTCGGCGCATCGCTGCAGATCGACATACAAAAACGGCTCGAACAGGACTTACGCGAGGCCAAAGAGAAAGCCGAAGAATCAAACCGGCTGAAATCGGCGTTTCTGGCCAACATGAGCCATGAAATCCGTACGCCGCTGAATGCCATTGTCGGATTTTCGAGCGTGTTGGCCGATACGGAAGGCGATGAAGAGAGACGGCAGTATATTACGATCATCGAAAATAACAACGAGCTGTTGCTTCAGTTGATCAATGACATTCTGGACCTGTCGAAGATCGAGGCCGGAACGCTCGAGTTTACCGAATCGGATGTGGATTTGAAAGAGATGTTCTTCCGGATCGAGCAAAGCATGAAACTGCGGATTCCGGAGGATCATCCGGTGGAGGTGGCGTTCGAAGATCCCGGCGGCGATTACCTTATTCACACCGATCCCAACCGGCTGATGCAGGTGGTAACCAACTTCATGACCAATGCGATAAAGTTCACGTCCGAAGGAAGCATCCGTTTCGGTTACCGGAATCGGAACGACGGCGAGTTATATTTCTATGTTTCGGATACCGGTTGCGGGATTCCGGCCGGAAAACAGCAGGAAGTCTTCGGACGTTTCGTCAAACTCAACACGTTTGCCCAGGGCACTGGGCTGGGGCTCTCCATTTGCGAAACGATCGTTTCGAAACTGGGTGGGCGGATCGGCGTGGCTTCCGAAGAGGGAAAAGGTTCAACGTTCTGGTTTACGCTGCCTTGGCGGCCTGTTACCCCATAATCTTATCTTTTCATTTTATGTTTTCTGGCTTTCGCTTATTATCAGACCGACACTTAGGCCGCTTGAAAAGGGTTATAAAATATCGGCGGAAACGGTCCTGCGCGATAATTCCGAATATGGCGGGAACCCTGATTTTTACAAAATCTGTGGATCGGTATCGCCTTCGAGGAACGGGATGTACGGTTGCAAAAAATTATGGCTTCCTGCATGCGGTTGACGGAGAGGAGGCCGTTTCGGGAACTGGCGAACCGCCACCACCCGAATCCCGTCCGTCGGGTCGGAGTTCCCGGTATATCGGCGGTTATTGGAGCGATACAAGGAAACACCCGCACAATCAAAGATTGTGCGGGTGTTTGTGATTCTTTATGCATTACGCTGCGGAGAGAGAGGTCGGTGAACCTTTCCTCTTATATGCTTAAAAGTCAATGCTTTTATTTTTCCAAACTTGTTATCGGTAACGATTTAGGTACAAAATTTAACACCTAATTGTCCACCTTTGACCTATGCTTGTCTGCATATATCTTGGGTTCAAAGATACAACATATTTCTTAATAAACAATCATTCTGAATAAGAATAACTTAGCTCAGGTGCAAGGTGCAAGTCTATCTATATATAGATACTTGCACCTTGCACTTGTTTCTGACTTGTTTTGAAAAAATGCAGTATTTTATGTCATTAATGTAATCTCTTGCTATTAATAAGTTTAAAACTCATACTCCTTGCTTACTCGTATTCTGAACGAAATCACTATCTTTGCATCAGGTAAATAGATTTTTTACGGATTCGTCCGTTTTATATAACATAACGTTCGCTGAACGTCTCACCACGAAAACTGGCACTTTTCATACAGACGAGACAACAGTCGCAATGTTCATACTATACGAAAGTATGGCGTGGGCTTGCCTGTTTCGTCTGTGGGTATGCCAGTACCTCGTGGTGGAATAGTGTGAGTTCCACGCTTTTTCTTTTGAGGTACAGCGAGCAACAGTATAAACACTAAAATCAAGAAACATGGGAAAGATTAAAGTTTACATTGCCGCTTCACTCGATGGATACATCGCTCGACCTGACGGAGATTTAGATTGGCTAACCGAATTTCCAAACCCCACAAAAGAAGACTATGGGTATAATGAAATGCTAACTTCTGTAGATACTGTTATCATGGGAGGAAGAACTTATCATGAATTATCATGCATGGATATTTTATGGCCATACAAGGATAAGAAAACTTTTGTGGTATCTCATAAAGCGATAGATACAAAAGAAAACATAGAGTTTATAACAGATAATATTATCGAACGAATATCTGATCTCAAAAATAGAAGCAGTCAGGATATTTGGCTAGCTGGTGGTGGAGAATTAATCACCATGTGCATAAATGCAGGCTTGGTTGATGAGATGCAAATCTGCTACATCCCCGTAATTTTAGGTTCAGGCATTCCATTGTTTCCCAGCAACCCCAAAGAATCTAATTGGGAATTGAGAGAAAATATTGCCTACGCTTCCGGCATTATAAAATTGAGTTATAGACTATTGAGATAATCACGTATGTAGCATTTTGAAGAAATGGTTAGGTTTATTCGACTATTATTCATACATTTGCAATCGAATTTAAAAATACTCTGATGAAAATAAACAATTAATAGTTGGTTTTAATTAAACCGACACCATAGAGTTCTACATACCTTCGGTTTAATCCGATTCCTCTTTGGAATCACTATTAATTGTTGCAAAATGAGTATTATCGTCAGTGATGTTTCTTATCACTATTTCAATCAACATACACTATTCGAGTCTGTAAGTTTTTCTGTTTCACGTGGCGGGAAAGTATCTCTTATTGGCAATAACGGAGTAGGAAAATCAACCCTACTAAAGTTGTTGGCAGGAGAACTTATGCCTTCTTTCGGTAATATCCGAACAGAATCCAAGCCTTACTATGTTCCCCAGCAGATAAACATCAAAGAGCAGACTATTGCCGAAGCTCTCGGAGTATCAGAAAAACTAAATGCTCTCAACGCAATTTTTGGAGGAGCTTCTGAACAGGTTTACTATGACACTCTAAACGATGATTGGGAGGTAGAAAACAGATGTCGTCAAGCTTTAGAATACTGGGGATTAGAAGGCATCGAACTTGATTCATCTATCTCATTATTAAGCGGAGGAGAAAAAACGAAAGTTCTATTGGCGGGATTGGCTCTGCATAAGCCGGAGATTGTTTTACTCGATGAACCAACCAACCATCTTGACCTGTCTGCTCGGAAAATATTATATGAATACATCCAGAACACAAAAACTACAGTTGTAGTTGTCAGTCATGATGTTAGCCTGTTAAATCTTTTAGATACAACATACGAGTTGTCTCCAAAAGGAATTAGGCTATATGGAGGGAATTATGATTTTTACAGAGAACAAAAAGAGATAGAAGATCGGTCTTTAGAACAGCAAATTGATGCAGAACAAACTGCCCTTCGGGTAGCTCGAAAAAAAGCACAGGAAGTTCGAGAACGACAAGAAAAACGTACCTCGCAAGGTGAACGAAGCAAACAAAAAGGTGGTATTGCTCGAATCGTTATGAATGCTCGTGGTAATTTAGCAGAAAACAGTTCTGCCAAATTGAGAGAAAAGCATTCAAATATTATTGACAATACCAGACAACGCCTATCTGCATTACGGGATCGCCAGCTACAAAACACAGAATTGAAAATAGATTTTGAGGACACGAAACTACATAACGGGAAAATTCTAATCTCTGCCCACGAACTCAATTTCGGATATGTGAAAGATAAATTTCTTTGGCAATCTCCTATCGATATTGAAATAAGGAGTGGTGATCGAATTCACATTCGAGGGAATAACGGCTGTGGTAAAACAACTTTTCTGAAATTATTGCTTGGAGAATTATCTCCAATACAAGGCAAAGTTATCAGATCTGATTTTTCGTATGTCTATCTCGATCAAGAATATGAGCAGGTAAACCAACCTCTCACTGTATTGGAATTAGCAGAGCAGTATAATAAAGACAATTTGGCAGACTATGAAATTAAAATCCGATTAAACCGAGCTTTATTTCCACTGGAATCGTGGAATAAAAATTGTCAAACGTTAAGCGGAGGCGAACGTATGCGGCTTTATCTCTGTTGTTTAATGATATCAAATCACATTCCTGACATTTTTGTTTTAGATGAGCCTACAAATAATCTTGATTTATCAAGCTTGTCGATTTTGATGGAAACAATCAAGAATTATCGGGGAACAGTCTTGATTATTTCACACGATGAATATTTCATCAACGAAATAGGAGTAACAAATAGTATTCAACTATAATTAAATTGAAAGGATCATGGGTATAAACGTAGATTTAGATTCGATTATCTATCACTAATTACTTTTAAGATAGAGATTTACAGGGTGTGTTTGACAAGGGTTTATCATTCTTGTTCTAAATACTCTATGCCTTTTTTAAGTTATTAGTCTGTAAAATCAACAATTTACAGAGATAGTCTTATCATTAAAAACTACTGAAATGATTAGAAAAATAGAAAATATATCAAAACAGATAGAAGATCAGATACAAATAAAGGAACTGGAAGTATCCAATATAATACGTGATGTACCTCCTATAATTCTGATATTAGAGAGAGGATTCGTGGAAATGAAGTCTTTAGTTTTAAGTGAAAACTTCAAAACTAATTCTGATGAAATCCATTTTTTCAAAGAAACAAAACCAAAGTTATTCTCCAAATTAATTTACTACAAAAAGATACACAATATCGAATTAAACAAGCCTGTATGTGGTTTTGATACAATCAAAGAATATTTGGAAAAGGAACAAGAGAACATTAACTTCTTTTACCACAAAAACAATGATTTTATTCAATACTACCGACTTGGGAAAACAATTTTGGATGAATATTACTTTGTAAGGAATCGGCGGGAAATGGGTTTAAATTTGGAATCTTTTTATTTTGAAAGAGATCCCAATTTTTCCACTAATTACGATTTCAAAGTCGCTAAACTTCTTGCGAATGATATGTTGGCAGCCTATCTGGAATCAGAGTTGACAAGATTGAAACAAAGAGAAGAACTCTTTGACAAAAATTCGCTTACTAACACCAAACATACTTGGACAGACACAAAATCTGCTCTGGTTGAATTAATTTATGCTGTTCATGCCGAACAGAGTGTCAATTCCGGGAATATTGACTTGAAAGTTTTAGCCTTAGTATTTGAAAAAATATTCAATATTGAATTAGGCGATATTTACCGGATATTTCTGGAGATTAGAGGACGAAAAGGAGAAAGAACGACTTATTTAAACCGTTTGGTAGTTGCTCTTAATAAACGAATGAATGATGCAGATAGCAGGTGATTTCAAGTTGAGTGAATTAAATAAAATAAGAAACACGCAGAATATATAATTTCTGCTTATTAATAATCTGAATATGAAACAATTATATTTAATTAACGAATTTAAGAAAAAATCTATTGAGGACTGTACTATTTCTGCTGTCTTAATGTATGGTTCTTTTATAAAAGGAGAAGGCGATAAGTTTTCGGATATTGAATTTTATATTTTTCTTCGAGATGATTGCCATATAGATAAATACAAGTGGATATCTTCTGTTAATCCAATAGCGTTGATGTTTGTAAATGAATTTGGTACAGATGTAGTTATATTTGATAATCTCATTAGAGGAGAATTTCATTTTTTGCCATTAAAAGAGATTTCAATAATCAAAAGTTGGCAAGGACACACTTCATTTGAGTTTAAAGAGAAGATGAATTTAGTAGATAAGGACGGTTTACTTACAGATGTATTAAATGACATTGAGCCTCCTTATGAACCAATTCGTAATACTCCAGCTCAAATTGAGTGGCTTGCTGATTCATTAATAAACAATTTACTTTTTGCATCCAATCTTTTCCAAAGGGGAGAATATGCACATCTACATAATATCTTTCAATATATTCAAAAACACACATTGTGGCTGATAAGGATATATGAACAATCAGAAAAACATTGGGAGAGTCCAACAAAAAAACTGGAAGTCGATATTTCTTCTTATTGGTACAATAAATATCAGACCATTGTTCCTATAATCACAAGAAAAAGTCTAAACAAAGCTCTCTTAAATGCTTTTGTCCTATCTAAAGATATATTCAAGAAAACAAATGTGTCATCCTCTAAATTAGAACTTATTTACAGAATAGAAAACACGTTTGAAATAAACCACAGAAATGAAGAAACCTAATAATTGACAATTATTGATATTTCATCCTGCTGATAAATAGTAGCAGAGATAAAACAGATAAACCCAAGTTGTACCCAGCTTGGGTTTATCTGTTAAACTACGCTCAGAACATCGTTCCAATTTTCATCAAAATTAGACCTTTTATAGCTTGTAAAACACCCCATAAACACATTTCATTCATAACCAACAACATATAGGCTATTTAAAAAAAACTCACCCAACTTGGGTTTATCTTGTGAAATCAGCATTTTATTCTTTCTGACCTTTGCAACAAATCAATAAGTTACAATTATGGATGTCATAACAGTTGAATCAAAAGCCTTTAAGGAATTGGAGGCTAAGATTAATGCTATTGCAGATTATGTTCTTAATAAGCAAGAAGCGGATAATATAAATGAAGATGAAATCTGGGTGGATAGTTATGAGGTCTGTACATTCTTAAAAATCAGCGACAAAACATTACAAAGACTTCGGGTATCAGGAACAATTGCTTATTCTAATATTCGAGGACGCTATTTTTATAAAATCGGCGAGATAAAACGAATGCTGGAAGAAAGGCTGATTAAAAGTAATTCGGAATGTCTAAATGACTTGGTAACAAATCACAGGCTATATGTTAAGGAAAGAAGAAATCTTAGAAAGAACAAATAACGGGTTGAATGTTTTCAAGCATTATATCACCTGTCAATGGCGTGTCGGGCGTAATTTCTTTAATCCTTTATATGAAGACAAAAAGGCTTCATGTAATATATATTTCGACCGGAAAAACGGAGTATACAACCTGAAAGATTTCGGAAATGATGAGTACAGCGGGGATTGTTTCTACTTTGTCGGTAAACTGAAAGGATTAAACTGCAACAATACCATTGATTTTGTAGAAATCCTGAAAAGCATAAATCGTGATTTATCGCTGGGGCTATCGGAAGATACAGAAATACCAATCCAATCAATCCCGAAGCCAACTATACCCATCCTTCCCGAAAAGAAAACCAAGCCATACAGTTTCCAGGAACAAAGATTCACCCAAAATGAATTAGAGTATTGGGAAAAATATGGGATAAACTCGGAGCTATTGGAACAATATAAAGTTTGTTCTGTTCGGGAGTTCAAAAGTGAAAATTCCGATAACAAGCCGTACTCCATTGCTTCTTCTTCGGCAGAACCGATATTTGGCTATAAGTCCAAACGCTATATAAAGCTATACCGTCCGTCTTCCAAAATACGATTCCTGTATGGCGGAGATATCGGCGATAATTATTGTTTCGGACTTGAACAACTGCCCGCCAAAGGCGATACGGTCTTTATTACCGGCGGGGAAAAGGATGTCCTTTCCCTGGTAGCTAAGGGTTTCCATGCAATCTGTTTTAACAGTGAAACCGTAAACATTCCGGCAACAATCATTCATAAACTGTCATTCCGGTTCAAACATATCATTCTACTTTATGATGTAGATAAAACCGGGCTTGATAGTTCTTCCAAACATAAAAAACAGTTGGCAGAATACGGCGTAAAACGCCTTCTATTACCACTTTCAGGAACAAAAGAAGAGAAAGATATATCCGATTATTTCAGGCTTGGGAATAACCGTGAATCGTTTCTGAAACTCTTCCTTGATTTTTTAGATACTCTATACAGCGATACTATGACTATGCTGAAATCGTGCGAAATAGACTTTAATAATCCTCCGGCAAAAGCACAGGAAATCATATCTGCCGGGGATGTACCACTGGGTACACAAGGAAATATCCTTTGTATCACAGGCGGTGAAGGAACTGGGAAAAGCAACTATGTGGCAGCACTGGTGGCTGGGTCGATAAAACCGGAAAATGTTCGTATAGATACGTTGGGAATCCATGTATACGAAAACAGTCAAAATAAAGCTGTTCTGCTGTATGATACAGAACAGTCCGAAGTACAGCTGTTTAAGAATGTTTCCAACCTATTAAAGAGGGCAAAACAAGCAGAAAAGCCGGAAGAGTTGAAAGCCTTCTGTCTTACCGGGATGTCCCGCAAAGAACGTTTACAGGCTATTGTACAAAGCATGGATAAGTTTCATTATCAATATGGCGGTATCCAGTTGGTTGTAATAGATGGTATTGCCGATTTGGTACATTCCGCCAATGATGAAGCCGAAAGTTTGCGGGTTGTCGATGAACTCTACCGATTGGCTGGAATATATCAGACCTGTATTGTTTGTGTATTGCACTATGTTCCGAACGGATTAAAGCTTCGTGGGCACTTGGGGTCGGAACTGCAACGTAAAGCGGCTGCGATTCTTTCCATTGAGTTGGATAATGATCCGACTATATCAGTCGTGAAGGCTCTGAAAGTTCGTGAAGGCAGTCCTTTGGATGTTCCGTTAATGCAGTTCACTTGGAACAAAGAAGTCGGAATGCACCTGTATCTTGGAGAAAAGCCCCGTGAAGAGAAAGAGAAACGGAAAGAAAAGGAACTGGTAAGCGTTACCCGTGAAGTTTTCGACCAACAAACATTTATCACTTATATAGATTTGTGCGAACAGATACAGCAAATTATGGATGTAAAGGAACGCACGGCGAAAAGCTATATCCGTTTTATGCGGGAGAAGGAAATTATCATCAAAGATCCTTCAAATCAGAGTTATTTTATCAAAGGTCATTTTTAATCGGTTATTGTCATGAATATAGATAGAGAAACATTCATCGCCTGGATGGAACGTATAATGGACAGGTTCGAAATGGCGGATAAGAAAATCGAACGATTGACAACCCAACGTAATTGCTTGGATGGTGAACAACTTTTAGATAATCAGGATTTGATGTTTCTCTTGAAAGTCAGCCTTCGCACACTTCAACGCTATCGAGCAAAGGGTATTCTACCTTACATCAAATTAGATGATGGAAGATGTTACTATAAGGCTTCGGATGTGCACAAACTGATTAGGGAACGATTTTAATTATACTCTTTCCTTCAAAATACAGTTTTAAGCATATCCACCACAAATAGATTCCATATTTCTCAATTTCAAAATGAGTTAGAAGTCCATGAGACAAATTATTCCTGAAATTGACATCTATCCCATTTTGTAGAAAGGATTCTATTTCATATAGTATTTCTTCGTCAATCACGCCTTGAAGCATCGGGAAAATTACACCTAAAGAAGGAGCCTCTTGACGTTTTTTCTCTAAAGTAGTTATGTTTCCCTTTGTGATTTCAGCAATATTATGCAAAGCATGCTCTAAATATGGCATTAGGATATGAGATGCACTTATAAAGTCTTTATTTAAGCCTGCGGCAATTCCTTTAGTCCAAAATATCAAGTTTTCTTCTTCTATATATACTGGTTTTTCCTTTTGCAAATAGAAATAGATAAAATCCTCTTCCGATTTTATATTTGACCATTGATGAAGATTGATATATGTCCATATTGCGTACAGCCTTTTTTGTCGAAAATAAATATGAGCTTCTGTTTTTAATGACTTCTCTGACTCTGCTACGCCTACGACATTTCCCTTTTTATCTAACTGATTGTGTCCAAACATAGAAGACACAGGGCTTGCCTTTCTCACTGCTGCTTCATAGGAACTGACTCCTTCCGAAGTCATGAAAGGAATTGAAAGCATCAGGTTAATTGTGTCAATAAAATTACCTATAGTGATTTTTGAAACGGATTTTTCTACACTTTTAATGAAATCATCAGAAAGTTCTATTTGAGTTTTAATACCGCAGAGAGAAAGCATATCCATAAAATCAGACTTTTCTTGTAGCAACTTACCTTTTATCCTTTCAAACTCTTCTGGTGCTTGATTTTTAATTTGAAAAATTTCATTATATGCATTTTGGTAAATATCAACTAAATTCGGATAAAAAGTATTCGGCTCTTTATTATTCACAGTGGCATCTGCTTCATTTTCAAAACATAAAGCCATTTCTTTATGAAACATCTGCTTACTTATTACTTTAAGTGAGCATTGGGCTTTTATATACTCTCTTTTTTCGGAATAATTACCGTCAATCAAGCTGTTTTTTTGACATTCAATATAATTGCATAATTTTTCAAGTTTTTCTACAGGGTATGATTTTTTTATAGAATCAACAACTCTCTGAATCCAAAATGGATGACTAAATTTATCGTTAATTGCAGATAAGATATCTTTCAAAAAATCATCAGTATTAAGAATCTTGATATCACGAACTGTAATTGAGCGGATTAAAAATTCAATCTCACCAAATAACTGATAAGCGACAAGATAATTATTTGATATTATTACTTTTATGAAACGTTTATCTTTCTCAAATCTACAAAGAACATCACTACAGCGTGATTTCACTTCTGCGTTTTCAGAATTGTTCCATTCGTGAAATAAAACAAGCTTCCGTTCTTCCTCTGTTAGGATTAAATCTTTAATTTGATTTGACTTGTGGAAATCCGTCAGATTTGTCATGCAAATTTTATGTAATAATTCAACAGCTTGTTTTTTATCCTCAGTCTCAAATCTATTAGGATGAAGAAAGCATAGCAATTTAGAACCATGCAAGTCTTTCGGAACTATAATTTTGTTTTTTACATCTGTACTCATTGTCTATTATTCTACATAAATAGCTTTTACGAAAAGCACCCGGCGTCCCCACCGGGTGCTAACCACAAAAATCCTCAATTACGGATAGCATAAAATCTATTCATAATGGAATTTTCTGTGGTAAAGATACGGAATTTCAGATTATTTCCTTGATTTCCCTTTCTTTTCAGGGAAAACGAATACAACATTGAACTGGTCGTCAAAAGCCAGTGAAGCATCGAAAGACTTCCTGGCTTTACTCTTGAAGCCTTTTATTAATCCGGTTTTCTTGGCTGTTACCAGTTCCATAACCTGTTTGTCGGATAGCTGCTTATCGCTTTTATTCCTGAAAACGATTAGCCCACAATCGGTATTATCACATTTGGCAACTTTCGGATACAGCATAATTTTACCTGTTTCGCATTTCGGACAGATTAAATCCAGCTGCGTTTTTAAGGTGAGCTGCATTCCTAACAGTTCGCTGGTTATTTGTGAAGCATAAACTTCGGTACTTTTATGGAAAGTATCGGGATTCATTTCCCCGCTTTCAATCTTGGATAGTGCGTTTTCCCACATACCAGTCATTTCCACATCAGCGATTTTCTTGTCCTTGACTATATCGTAAACTGCCAGTCCCTTTTCAGTCGGCACAAGGGTTTTCTTCTCCCGGATAATATACTGGCGGGTAAAGAGAGTTTCAATAATCGCTGCCCGTGTCGCTGGTGTACCGATACCAGAATCCTTCATACTGGCTTTCAATTCGGCATCTTCCAGTTCCTTTCCTGCATTTTCCATAGCCGACAACAAAGAACTTTCCGTATGTAACGGCTTGGGCTTAGTCTGCTTTTCCAGTAACTCAATATCGAAGAGAGGTAAATTCTCACCTTCTTTTAGTGCTGGCAAAACGGTATTTTCTTCACCTTCTTCTTGGGCGTTGAAAACAGCCCGCCATCCGGCAGACTTTATTACTGTTCCTTTCACTGCAAAAATACTCTCGCCACTGGTGAGAGAAATTGAAGTAACTTCTTTAACACACTTTTGCGAAAAAGCTTCCAGCATCCTTCCGGCAACCAGTTCGTATATTGCTTGTTCATCCGCCTGTAAACTACTGGGCTTATTCTCGGTTATAATCAATGCGTGGTGGTCTGTAACTTTTTTATCATCCACTGTTCGGCGGTTCAGACTACTACCTTTCATTGATTTTGCGTAGCCGGCAAACCGGTCGTAAGTTTCCAACAGGGAAATACGTTCCGGTATTTCATCGAAAACGTCCTGTGAAATATAACGGCTTCCGGTTCGGGGGTATGAAATCAGCTTGCCTTCATATAATTTTTGTGCAATAGACAGCGTTTTATCTGCGGAGAAATTAAGTTTTGTATTGGCTTCCTTTTGCAAGGTGGTAAGGTCATACAAAAGCGGTGGTTCTTGGTTCACTTCCTTACATTCCACCGATTTAACCTGCACCTGACCGCTATCCTTTATTATTTGCAGCTTGTCAATGGCAGGTTGCTGGCTATCGAATTTTTCTTCTGAAAGGGCTGAAAATTCGATGCTGTCTTTCCCGGTTTGTAATTTCAGTTGCCAATATTTCTGTGGAACGAAGTTCTTGTTCTCAAGATAACGGGAACATATCATCGCCAGCGTGGGTGTCTGTACCCGTCCCAAAGAATATGTCCCCCTTCCGGCAGCTATACTTAACGCTTGGGAAGCATTAATGCCGATAAGCCAATCTGCTTCGCTTCTTGCCTTTGCCGACCGGAAAAGGTTATCGTACATTGTCCCGTCCTTGAGATTCTGCAATCCTTCCCGGATGGCTTTATCCGTCAGGCTGCTTATCCATAAGCGGACGAAAGGTTTCCGGCAATCAAGATATTGGTATATAAGACGGAATATCAATTCGCCTTCTCTTCCAGCATCAGTCGCAACGATAATCTTATCGCACTGGTCGAATACTTCTTTGATAACCTTGAGTTGCTTAACCGTTCCGCTATCAGGCTTATATCCTTTGTCGGTTTTTACCTGACAGGGAATAAGCTGGAACGACTGCGGTAGTATGGGTAAATTTTCCCGCCTGAAGTTTTCGATTCCGTAGGCATCAGGCATGGCAAGTCCTACCAAATGACCGAACGCCCAGGTAACGATGTATCCGTTACCTGAAATGTTCCTGTCGTTCTTTTGTGTTGCACCCAGTACGGTGGCTATATCCCTTGCCACACTGGGTTTTTCTGCTATTACTGCTATCATTATATAATTGGATTTTTGTGGTTAATAATTATTTCATTTTGCGACCTTGCGACTTTTTAGGCTTATCGGGCTTTTGTTCTTCTTTCTTCTCTTCCCGCTTTTTCTTCTGTTCCCCGGTAGGTGTAGCCTGTCCGGGCTTCAAAGGTTCTTTCGTATGCTTGGTCGCTTCGTTCGTTTTGCCTTCGGAATTGACCGCTACCTGTGTTTTATGTTCGTTGGCAGGGATTATTTCTTTGGCTTTCTCTTTCGCTTTATCAGGATTGAATTTGTAGAAATCCAGCTTCCCTTTTTCATGGTTTACCTTTACATAGGCGTTATATTCCTGACCTTCTTTATCTTTCAACCCTTTTACATAGATGATTTTATCCGCCCGCAAATCAGCCTGCTGTTTGTCGGATAATTCCACTCCTGCAAGGGATTTGGGAATACGCACCCCTTCGGACTGGTCGTTCCTTTGCTGTTGTCCCTGTTGCTGGGTTTGTTTTTGCTCTTTTTCGGGAAAGATAAATTCAAGGCTGCGTTTTTCCGCATTGACCTGAACGAAGGCAGAAAACGGCTTATTCTTGGCGGAAATCATATTTTCAAGGAATACCGCTTTACCTTCCATCAGGGCAGCTTTCTGTTTTTCATCCAGCTTAACGCCTTTTATTTCATCAGGGAGTTTGAGGGATGAAGCCTTCATGGATACCAGTTCATTGGTCTGTTTGTCAATACTGATGAAAGAAGGTATAAGTTCACCTGTACGGTAGTTTTTTACATCAACAATTCGCCCCATGTTTCCGGTTTCCCTGAGATTCTTTTTGTCTTCATCGGTAAACTGGTGTCCAAAGAACGGACGGTCAAGTTCCGCTTCTTTACGGATACCATGAATAGCCAATACCACATTCCCTTCACTGTCCGGACGGAACGAAAGCCGGGCATCCGTTTTCATTACCATTGACCCGAAGTTGGCTTCAATCGGAAAGGTAGAAGGCGACTTATATCCCCGTAGCATAGGTTCCAAAGCCTTTGACTTTTCAAGCTGTTCTTTGGTGATACCCAGATTTTTCAAGTCGTCCCAGTTGATTTTGTTAGGGTCGATGAAATACTTATTCGTATCGGGCTTCTGTTCCTGTGATGTGGATTCTTTCGGATTTTCCACTTTCGGGTCTTTAGGCTCGATACGGATTTTATCAAGCATTTCATCCGCAGCAGGTGTCGGGTTATTGATATTCTCCTGAATGATTTTCACTGTCCGTTCTGTGTCTTCGGGTGCTACTTTGAAAAAACTGAAACGGGTCGGGTCTTTTAGCTGGTTGAAAAAGTTCTTCAAGAAATTTTCAAGTGCGTTACCCTGCTTATCCACTTTCAGGAAATCGTTGTTATGTTTCTGCTTTGGCGGAACGGTTTGCAGTTCCCCGTTTTCATCAATACCCTTTACAACATTAATCGTTTTCTTTTCCTTGTCAAAAACAAGAAGAATGTCCATCATCTGTTCATCAGAGTTGGACTTGTTGTTTGAATTTACATCCATACTTTTGATTTTTTAATAAGTAAATATTTGATTGTCAAATCAAAGGTATGGGATATAAAAAAACTGCCACCCCGTTTTTAGAAAGGTGGCAGCAGTTGTCTTTGGATGGCGTTATATGTCTTATTATAACCCTATCTTCTTTATGAAAATATCATTGCGTTTTGAAGCTCTTTGATGTAACGTCCTGTAACTTAATATTTCTGTATATAAAGAACCATCTTTACGTCCATATTCTCCGGGAATTGTTTTTGCAGGTCTAAACATATAATCAAATTGATATGCCGCTTTAAAATCTCCGTCATAAGTACGAACATCTTGTTGATTAATACCTTCTCCGATTAAATAACCATAAAAAGTATCTATCTGAAAATTATCCGCAGTAAAATTTCTGATTAATGAAGCGTAATGAGTAATTTCATTTAGATGAAGTCCTATATTTCTATTAGGATTCTTTAATTCTATTATAATGCACTTACCTTCATCGGGAAATACCAAAATATCAGGACGTTCTTCCATCCTGTTTTCTCCTAATGATTTTAGATATTCTTCTTCTTTCGCACTAAATTCTTCTTTGAATAGTTTTTCATCGCCTATTTGAACATCACATAATCGAGTTTCAGAGCAACCATTAAAATAGATAAAATCTTCATTGATTATCCACAAATCACTATCACTTGGATTATCAGATTTCTGCCTGAAAATCAGATTATGAAGAAGAGCTTCATCATTATTTCGCCGACCTTCATTCTGAACAGTTAGTTTATTGTCCAGTATTTTATCATATAAATCAAGTACTAATTTACGTCTTGCGACATAACGAGATAGTGTTGTCCTATCCTGTAATGGGATATTGTAAACAAGGTCTGTAACTAACTTTTCAAAGTTTTCTTGATATTCATCTTTATTTGCAGGATTTAATGATTCAAGAGAATCAATACAGTTTTTAATTTCAGCATCCTGATTAGCTACTATTTTTGCATCCGCAGCATATATTTTTTCTAAAATCTTATCGTTAGAATCATTAATACTTATTCTTAATTCCTGAACGGCTTCTTCTCTCAATAAGAACATTTCAGTAAGTTTCTTTATCTCTTCAACCTTATCTTCCGCTTTTTTCTTTATTTCATCATACATTGAAGAGATTCTGTCATTAACCTGTTCTTCTACATCGTCAAGTAATATTTGGTCGTTCGCATATCCATATTCTTTCGCATTTTTCTTAAAATCAGTTTTAGACAGAAAGATAATATCATCACCCCTTACATCTCCATCAAGTTCATCAATATAGGGACTGGAAATGAAAAATAGATAGCGATTATTATCTATAAAGTCATCATTTTTGAGATTTTCAAGTCGAATCTTAACGTTTTCAATAACTTCGTTTTTACTTGTTACTTTTATGCTATTATGTTTTAATTTATCAAATCCGATTTTATAAGCACTTATGGTAAAATTCTCTGAATTAGTATGGTCTTTTTCTACTCGCTTTAAGTCATTAGATATTTTAGAATAGTTAATTCCAAATGTTACTTGTTTATCCAATTCGGGAATATCATCTATTGTGATGGGAGCCGATTCCTTTAGTTCTGAATTTACAAATTTATCAATTCTAAATTCAGGTAAACTATCTCTTTGGGAACATAAAACCATCATATACCTATTTATAATGATTTCTTTCAATTCCTGAATATCAAGTTCTTCATAGTAGGTTTTATCTTTATCATCATGAGGTACAGAAAAAGTGATAGTCGTTTTTAACTCTTGAATATCAGATTTTTTTGTTCCAATGTAATAGATAATAGCATTGTTGTCTGTTACAAACCTTTTAGCTTTAGATAATATAAAATCACGCTGCCAAAATACCTCTTCATTATGAAAGATGCTCGTTATTTGTGTTTTATCGAAATAATGCAAGAATTGTAATCTTCCAGACCCTCTATTATTAAACCCTTTACGAATATCTTTATATCTAAAAACTCTATCAAAGTTTTCATCATCAAATCCGATTCCATTATCTATTATCATTATTTTATCAAAATCTGCATTACCTTCCTCTGTATCGCTAAACAGAGTTTTTGTATAATGTAACTCAATAACAATCTTTCCTGTGGCTTCGGAATCTCTCCTTTTCAATAGAGTTAAAGCTTCCAATGAATTAGTAACTGCTTCAAAAATTGGTTGCAATTTATTTGGTGATTTAGTAACACTTTTTAGAACCCCTTCCCAAAGAAGTCCTTCTGTTTTTATATATGTATTATCTTGCAGTTCCATAGTTCTTATTTCATTGTTGAAATTAATAAGTCTTTCACATCAACATTTAATACTTTGGCAACGTCCACCAAAGTTTCTAATGAAGGTTGCGTTTCGTTTGTACACCACCGGGAAACAGTTGCTTCGTTCTTTCCTAATGTTTCTGCTAACCATTTCCCAGTACGACTTTGTTCTACAAGAACAACTTTCAGCCTATTGATTTGTTTCATCTGTATAGCATTTGATGTATTCTGCAAATGTATTGATTATTTTGAAATAGATAAAATATATCTATCTTATTCCTCTTTTTTCACCAAATGCTGTAACTCCGGGTCATTCTTGATGCGTTCCAGTTCATCAATGACAATCTGCTTCACATCCTGCTTTATCCGGTCATAATTGAGTTGGATTTGCTCTTTCATCAGGTCGTTGCCATCTGCATCCCGGAAGTCGATAATCTCCGGTATCTTTTCATAGCGGGCAGTTTCACGTTTTACCTTCTCGTTATCCACTACAATTTCAGCATGGAAAATCTTTTGGTCTATCCGTTCATCGAAATTATCACTGACCGCACCCACAAACATTCCCTGCGTAAGATTGGATATTTTACTGGCAGGTATCAAACTATCCATTTGTGTGCTGATTGAGGTTGATTTATCCTGACGGTTGATTGTCATAGACTGGCGTTTCTGTAATACCTTCCCGAAACGGTCTGACAATGTTTTCGCCGTTTCACCTACCACCTGACCGGAAAAGATGTTTCCGACCGTATTTTGGATTACTTTACTTTCCTTGTCGCCATAATCCCTTGTTAGCTGGCTGTAATCCTGAAAGCCTAAACAGACCGCTACCTTATTGGAACGGGCAGTAGCTATCAGGTTATCCAATCCCCGGAAATAGATGGTCGGTAGCTCGTCAATAATAACCGAACTTTTAAGCTGTCCCTTCTTGTTTATCAATTTCACTATACGGCTGTTGTACAATCCCAAAGCGGCGGAATAAATATTCTGCCTATCGGGATTGTTGCCGACACAAAGTATCTTCGGTTCGTTCGGGTTGTTAATATCCAGCGTAAAATCATCACCAGTCATTACCCAGTACAATGCCGGGCTTATCATCCTCGATAGCGGTATCTTAGCCGATGCGATTTGCCCCTGTAACTGGTCTTGGGCTTGCGATTCCCACGCATCCATGAAAGGACTTAAATAATTCTCAAGTTCCGGGTAGGAAGTCAGGATAACGAATGTATCTGCATACTTCCGGTTCAGGAACTCAATGGCGTGCGGGAACGTGCAATACTTTCCGTCCCTATATATCTTGAGAAACCAAATAATCGCAGCCAGTAAGATAATCGGGGATTCCACAAAGAAGTCGCCCTGCTTCTGAATCCAGCTTCGGTTCAGGTTCAGCATAATGGTGTATGCCGATTCATAAGCATCCGATATATCTGTCATAAAAGCCGGATTGATAGGGTTACATCGGTGGCTTCGGCGTGGGTCGTCAAAATTGATAACATAGAAAGTGGGCTTCACCTTATAAGTATCCGAATGGTTCATCAGGTGATTATATGCGATTTCCGATAAGTCAGGGAACTTATAATCATAACAATAGAGTGCAAAACCCTTCTCTATCTGTTGTTTAATGTAATTATTTACCACTGCGTAGGATTTACCGCTACCGGGAGTTCCCAGCACAATAGTAGCCCGGAACGGGTTTACCACGTTTATCCATCCCTTGTGCTGTTTCTTCTTATACCAAAAACGTGATGGAAGATTCACTGAATATTCATTCTCCATCAGGCGGGTTTCCTGCATGAAGCTTTCGTTCTCCAAATTGAAAACATCGTCCATCATATTGTTTTTGAGTAGCCGGGACATCCATACCCCAGCAACCAATAAACATAAATATCCGCCAGCCATTGACAGAATATAAAATGTAGCGTTTGCCGAAAGTGGTAATGGCAAATACAGCATCCACCAGTTTAGAAAAAACAGGATAAAGCCAATAACAAGGAAAACATAAATCTTTGTCCATGTTACTTTTTCTTCCTTCACTCCTTTTGTTCCCAAACAACTCAAAGCAAGGAATACCACTGCAAATACCTTCGTTATCAGGATATGGCTGAAGAGCCCTGCAGTTCGCTGGAAGTTTAATAGTATCTTATCGAGTACGCCGATATTGATACCCCAGTTTACTATCGACTGGTAACAAAACCAGTAAATATTGATTACCACAAATAAAATACTGATTGCTCGCATAAAGTCCATGACTTTGGCAAGTCCTCTTAAATCATCTTCATTCTGCATAATTGATTATTTTTAAGACTGTTATTACATCTGTCGTCCGTAACGGCGTTTTTTCTTTTTCTTAGGAGTTGGTGGGGCTTTATCATTCCCAGCCGATGAATCGCTGCCACCGGGCAGGATACTGAAAAGGTTTCCGATTGTAGATTCCCCGTTTTCGGATTGCCGTTCTAACGGCACGAACGGTTTTGCCGAAGGTGTGAACGGTTCTTTTGGAACATCCTGTTTTGTGTGTCCCTCGTTTACAAGGGATTCTCTAAACAGGTCATTAAATACATTGGCTGAAAATTCTTTTCCTAAACGAGAGCCATTCAGGACGGCTTTGTTTTCGTGGTCGATAAAGGTCGCACCATAGATACGGCCTTCCGGGTTTTGCCGGAATAAGACTTCAACACCTTTTTCTTTTAGTTTTTTTTCAAATTGTTTCTTTGAGCCGGAAGCTTTCAATGCTTCGCTTACCCGACCTTTGATATTGGCTTTCAGTTTACCGTCTTTCCATTTGGTCGCTGCTTGTCCTATCCTGCGCTCCAATGCTTCATAACCGACCGACTTACCCAGCCGGGAAGACTTGATAGGATTACCCAGCTTTTCGCCTTTATCATCGGTTGCGGAATAAACTATACCGTTATACGCCTTGCCCCGGATTTCTCCTTTGACTTCTTCCGCACGTACATTGTATAATGATAACAGGGTATTCAGTTCCCCGATACTTTGGAACTGGTAAGTATTTACCACACCTTTAACCGTATTGGAAAGCTGGTATTTTACATTACCCGCAGCATAATCGACCTTTCGGAACTGGTAGTGTTCCTGCTGTTGTTTCTTTTCGGCAGGATGCAGACCATATTTTGCTTCCAGTTCCCGTGTAATGTCCTTGCTTCGGCGATGTTCAAACTTATCATTGAGTTTTTTGCCGTTCTCGTCCACCCGCAGGGATACAATATGCAGGTGGTGGCGGTCGATGTCTTCATGCTTGTAAACTATGTAGGGCTGATTGCCATAGCCCAGTTTATCCATATACTCCTGTGCAATCTCCGATAGCTGTTCATCCGAAAGTTTATCGTCCGGGTGTGGATTCAGGGATATATGGATTATGGGCTTTTCGGTTTTGATGTCTTGGGGCAGGTGCATTTCAAAACTTTCCATGCAACGCTGGATGTTGAAATTACCATCTTCACTTTCAAACATCCGGTTGCTGAAAAGTATCTTGCCTTGTTCTTCATCAACCTTATTCTGATTGTATGCCAGCGCACCGAAAAGCGAACTTCCCACATTTATTTTTGCAACCATCGCTGTTCAAATTCCTGTGTGAGTTCGATAATTTTCCGGCTTAATACCACCAGTTCTTCGGTCGCTTTTTCCAATTTATAGAGAAAAGAAAGGGCTTTCTTTTCGGTAAAATTGGAGTTCAGAGCCTTCACAATCTGATTATAGTTTACGCCGATTGCCCGGAATTGAGCGTAAAAAGTTGTCAGGCGTGTGTAATAATCGACTGCTGCCTTATCAATTTTTATCACTTTGAAAGAACCGCCAAAGATTCTTTCTGTGATAAAATGCGCTTTCGTCCGCATACCGGACTGTTCAAAGAGAGCCAAAAAACGGGCATGGTCAGTCGCATTGAAACTGACCGAATACCGGAAAACTGCCGGGTCTGCCTTTGGCTTTCGTCCTTTGCCACCGGATTGTGGCACATTAGATTTCTCTTTTCCCATACCATTATTTTTTAAAGGGTTTACGACTTCGGAGTACAACCCATCCCGGCTTGTCTGGGCAAGGGGTTCTAAGCTGCTGAAAGAATTTCAAGCTGCTGAGGACACACCTTGCTATTTGCACGGCGCAAATAAAATCCGTCATGGGACGGATTAGCAATTAGCCATAAGGTGAATGAACTCCGGGAAGCTACTGAACATATACCTTTTTATTGGTTCAGATAGGATTCCAGTGCAAAGTAACAGGGATTAATTGTGCTGTGCCATAGTGCATTATAGGACAAGCGAAGCCATCTAAAGCCATACGAAGCCATTTTCAAAAACGGACGGTTTTTCTCCATTTATTTGTTCTCAAAATCAGGATTGAAACAGATAAGTAAAGCGGTAAATACCGATAGAAATATTGGAATAAACCGGGCAATATGGAAAGACTGGTTTACTGATTTCAGGAAATCAAGAAATACTGGAATCAATATTTCAAGCAATCAATAAAACAATATGTCTGCAAGTCAATAAAGACAGATTGAATTAGAGATAACAATATGGAAATCAATACTGCATGGAATAAAGCAGTCAATCAATAATGAATAAAGAAATGCTTATAAAAATATACAAGAAAAGAAGAAGCCATCCGAAGATGGCTTTATTAGAGGCAGGGCGGGATTTGAACCCATGGAGCCTTCATCGTAATATATTGGTTACACTTACTGTTATCATGCGAACTTTCTGTTTCGGCCTGCCGCAACAGCCCCTACCGCCTTCATAATCGTTTTTTTCATACTTGACACCTCCTTTCCCAACATATTAAAGAGTGAAACCCCTCCCAGAACCAGCTGGAAGTACGTTGGCATTGGAAACCCAAGCGCGCATGACACTAAGCTTGTGATTACGACTAAGCGTCTTAATTGCTACAAAATTAACTAAATATTTCAAACTATTAAAATTAAAGAAATGAAGAAAGAAACATTATTCGTAGCCTTCTCCACCCAAAAAGGCGGGGTCGGCAAAACCACTTTCACGGTATTGGTAGCAAGCTATCTATATTACCTGAAAGGCTACAATGTAGCGGTTGTTGATTGCGACTACCCGCAGCACAGTATCAGTGCCATGCGTAAACGGGACGGTGAGCAGGTAAACAACGATGCCAATTACAAGGTGCTTGCCTTTAACCAGTTCAAAGCATTGGGAAAGAAAGCCTATCCGGTCTTGTGCAGCACTCCCGAAGCTGCCATCAGTACAGCCGAAGAGTTCCTGAAAACAGAACCGATGGAAATGGATGTGGTCTTTTTCGACCTGCCGGGAACGGTGAACAGCGAAGGTATTATCAGTTCGCTGGCTTCTATGGACTACATCTTTACACCGATTACCGCCGACCGGGTGGTACTGGAAAGCAGCCTTTCATTCGCTATGACGGTAAACAACCTGCTGGTACAGAATGAAGCTTACCGGATACAAGGCTTGCATCTGTTTTGGAATCAGGTCGATGGCAGGGAGAAAACCGACTTGTATAGAATTTATGAAAATACTATCGGTGAACTGAAATTACCCCTTATGAAAATCTTTATCCCGGATACCAAACGCTACAAAAAGGAACTGTCCGGTGATAAGACTTCTGTCTTCCGTTCCACACTGTTCCCTGCGGATAAGCGCATGATAAAAGGCAGCAACCTTGAAGAGCTGGTAGCTGAAATCGGATACATTATAAAACTATACTAATATGGCAAAACAGGAAAAAGTACAGGTGGATGAAGATTTTATGAAAGAAATCATTTCACAGGGTTTACCCATGAAACAGGAAATTTCACCTAAAGCAGTAAGTAAAGAACCGGATACGCCGGAAGTAAGACAGGAAACTGTGGTAGAACCTGTCCGGCAACCGGAAGCAAAAATCATCCGGGAAACTACCCGCCGGAAGAAAAGTACCCCTGCCGATTACCGGGAAACCTATTTTCAGAAAATGGAACTTCCCGACCGGCAGCCGATATATGTAAGCCGTTCCACCCATGAAAAATTAATGAAAATAGTAATGGTTATCGGTGAACGAAAAGCGACTGTAAGCAGCTATGTGGAAACAATTATCCTGAATCACTTCGACCAGTATCAGGATGAAATCAACGAACTGTATAAGAAAACTTTTGAAAGCCCGATATGATACTAAAATTAATGATAGCTGGGGTTGTACTTTACTACCTCGTCCTGTTTTGTCGGTTCAGGAAGAAAACAAACAATTCCCCTTCCGAAAGTCCCGGCAACCGTAAAAACGAAAGGGCTATCGTAGGAAAAACAACTTTCCGGTTAAGACAAGTAACGCCATACGAAGACACTGAAAGCCAGCTTTCTAAAGGGATTGATAATGCTTCTATATTTGCCCCGGCTGACACGGAAGATACCCCGCAGCCGATGGATGTTGAATTTGAAATAAAGTATGAAGATGAAGTACCGGAAGATGAACTGGAAGCAGAAGAAATCGCACTTATCACTGGCGGTAAAGGTCAGTCGGCACGGGGTATCTCCTTTGAAGAAATGGCACAAGCGGTACAAGTCGTCAGGGAGCAGGAAGCCCCGGAAGAAGAGGAACGGAAAGCACTGCAAACACTGTCGGTTATGCAACAAACCAACCTGTATAATACAATGATGGAACAGATAAACGGGGGCATGGTACGGGTGGCGGAAATGCTGGGTAAATACGATGCAGTATTTATCGCCCCGCCAAACGAAACCAGCCCCGAAGATTTACAGGCGTTCGATATGAACGACTATATGTAGAACCTTTAAAAACGAATCAGGTATGAAAGAAAAAGATTACGGTTAGCCGGGCTTAACCATTCCAAAAGGTCGGAAGACCAACCACAAAAATTCTCAATTATTAATCCCGCCGGAATAGCGGACTATCCACCCGCTTTTCGGCATCATAAAATCAAATTTATAATGAAAAAGAAAATATTTCTTTCCGCAGCCATCGTCTTGGCTGCAACTTCCGCATTTGCACAGGGCAACGGCGTAGGTGGTATTACAGAAGCTACCAACATGGTTACCAGCTATTTCGACCCAGCGACAAAATTGGTGTACGCTATTGGTGCTGTCGTTGGTTTGATTGGGGGTGTAAAAGTGTATAATAAGTTCAGTTCAGGCGACCCGGATACAAGCAAAACCGCAGCTTCATGGTTTGGGGCTTGTATCTTCCTGATTGTGGCTGCTACCATCCTTCGTTCATTCTTCCTGTAATCATAGGTGTTATGATTAGCTATTCAATTAACAGGGGGATTGGAAAACCTGCGGAGTTCAAAGGGCTTCGCAGCCAATACCTGTTCATTTTTGCAGGTGGGCTACTTGCCGTCTTCGTATTGTTCATCATTCTGTATATGATAGGTATAAACCAGTGGGTCTGCATTGGGTTCGGGGTCGTAGCGGCTTCGGCTCTTGTGTACTTCACTTTTATGCTGAATGACAAATACGGCACACACGGTCTTATGAAAGTAACCGCCCGCAGAAGCCATCCCCGGTATATCATCAACCGCCGGGCTATCCCCCGATTATTCACCTATAAAAGACAGAAGAACGCATGAGGAATATATTAAAAGCAGCCACGCTGGAAAGCAAATTTCCCCTACTGGCAGCCGAACACGATTGTATCATCAGTAAGGATGCCGATGTTACGGTGGCGTTCCGGGTTGAACTACCCGAACTGTTCACTGTTACCGGGGTTGAATACGAAGCGATACATTCTGCTTGGCATAAGGCAATCAAGGTATTACCCGATTACAGTATTGTACATAAACAGGACTGGTTTATCAAAGAAAACTATACCCCTGAAATCCAAAAGGATGGGTTAAGTTTCTTGTCTCGCAGTTTTGAACGGCATTTCAATGAAAGACCGTTCCTGAATCATACCTGTTACCTGTTCCTGACAAAAACCACAAAGGAAAGAAGCCGTATCCAAAGTAATTTTAATACGCTTTGTCGGGGCTTCATTATCCCGAAGGAAATTCAGGATAAGGAAACGGTAACGAAGTTTTTGGAATCGGTCGGGCAGTTTGAACGGATAATGAACGATTCGGGATTTATCACCCTTACCCGCCTGAACTCGGACGAGATTACCGGAACGCCGGAAAAGGCTGGGATTATCGAAAAATACTTTTCCTTGTCGCAAAGCGATACGACTACCTTACTGGATATGCAACTGAATCCCGAAGATATGCGTATCGGCGATAATACCTTGTGTTTGCATACGCTTTCGGATGTGGAAGACCTGCCGGGTGCGGTTACTACTGATTCACGTTACGAAAAGCTGTCCACCGACCGTAGCGACTGCCGTTTGTCGTTCGCTTCGCCTGTGGGCGTATTGCTTTCCTGTAACCATATCTATAATCAGTACATCTTTATAGACGATCATGCGGAGAACCTGAAACGCTTTGAGAAGCAAGCCCGTAATATGCACTCGCTGTCTAAATACAGCCGTTCCAATCAGGTGAACAAAGAATGGATAGAAGAATACCTGAATGAAGCGCACAGTCAGGGTTTGACCTCCGTTCGCTGTCATTGTAACGTAATGGCATGGGCGGATGATAAAGAGGAATTAAAGCATATCAAAAATGATGTGGGAAGCCAGCTTGCCTTGATGGAGTGCAAGCCCCGCCACAATACAACGGATACCCCGACCCTTTACTGGGCGGGTATCCCCGGCAATGAAGCCGACTTTCCGGCGGAAGAATCCTTCTTTACATTTATTGAACAGGCTTTGTGCTTCTTCACGGAAGAAACGAACTACCAATCATCACCCAGCCCGTTCGGGATTAAGATGGTGGACAGGCTCACAGGAAAACCGCTTCACATTGATATATCAGACCTTCCGATGAAGAAAGGAATTATCACGAACCGCAATAAGTTTATCTTAGGGCCTTCGGGTTCGGGAAAATCCTTCTTCACCAATCACATGGTACGCCAATATTACGAACAGGGTACACACGTCCTGTTAGTGGATACCGGAAATTCCTATCAGGGATTATGCGAATTAATCCACCGGAAGACTGGCGGGAAAGATGGCGTGTATTTTACATATACCGAAGATAACCCGATTTCATTTAATCCATTCTATACCGAAGATAACATCTTCGATATTGAGAAGCGGGAATCCATCAAAACGCTTATCCTGACCTTGTGGAAGCAGGAACACGAAAAGCCCACCGGGGCGGAAAGCGTTGCCTTGTCCAATGCTGTAAGCGACTTTATCAACCTGATTACACAGAATAAGTCCATCGTACCCAGCTTCAATTCCTTTTACGAATTTATCAAAAATGAATACCGGAACAACCTGAACGAACAGAATGTCAGAGAAAAGGATTTCGATATTGATAATTTCTTGTTCGTATTACAACCTTTCTATAGAGGTGGTGAATACGATTACCTGTTGAACTCGGATAAGGAACTGGACTTGTTGAACAAACGCTTCATCGTTTTTGAGGTAGATGCCATCAAAGACAACCCCGTACTTTTCCCTGTGGTTACAATCATTTTGATGGAAGTTTTTATCAACAAAATGAGGCGGTTAAAAGGTATCCGAAAGATGCTGCTTTTAGAAGAAGCGTGGAAGGCTATCGCCAAAGACAGCATGGCACATTACCTGAAATACCTGTTCAAAACGGTGCGTAAATACTTCGGCGAAGCGGTGGTGGTAACGCAGGAAGTGGACGATATTGTTCATTCTCCCATTGTGAAAGAATCCATCATAACGAACTCCGATTGTAAAATTCTGCTCGACCAGCGCAAATACATGAACAAGTTCGACAGCATACAAGCTATGCTGGGATTGACCGACAAAGAAAAGGCGCAAATCCTTTCCATCAACATGGCGAACCATCCGGGACGGAAATACAAAGAAGTATGGATAGGACTGGGTGGCGTACAGTCGGCTGTATATGCCACAGAAGTAAGTTTGGAAGAGTATTACGCATTTACAACGGAAGAAACTGAAAAACTCGAACTGTTCAAGCTCGCCAAAAGGCTGGACGGCGACCTTGAACTGGCTATTAAACAGCTTGCCGAAAGCAAGCGTAATCCTAATTAAAATCAAATCAATATGAAACAAATAAGATTCATCTGCCCGGTGCTTCTGTGTGCTGTTCTGCTGGCTTTGTCTTCCTGTAAGGAAACGAATACCGACCGACTGAAAGCCATGTGCGGACATTGGGAAAGCGTTACGAACCGACCATCGTTCACTGTCTTTGAAAGTGCGGATGGCCATAAAGTAACCATGCAACGAAGAACCCGCAGGGGCGAAATCCGTGCGGAAACCTACCAAATCATAGAAAAGGACGGATACCTGTTTATCGAAACGGGATTTTCGATACTGGTAAGCTATGATAGCGAAACCGACCGGATACTATTATCCTCCGGCGGTGAGTATGTGAGAAGTAAGATACAATTAAAAAATTAAAGCAATGAAAACAAAAATAATGATGTTAGCTGTGGCACTCTGCCTGTTTGTAGGTAACGCCAGCGCACAATGGGCGGTAATCGACCCGACAAATTTGGCTCAAGGTATTGTTAATACTACCAAAGAAATTGCACAGACTTCAAAGACTGTCAGTAATACACTGGATACTTTCAAGGAAACTAAAAAATTGTACGACCAAAGCAAGCAATATTATGATGCCTTGAAATCGGTAAACAATTTGGTGAAAGATGCCCGGAAAGTACAAAAAACCGTGCTTCTGCTCGGTGAAATTACGGATATATATGTTACCAACTTTCAGCTAATGTTATCGGATAAGAACTTCCGACCGGAAGAACTCAACGCCATTGCTTTCGGATATTCTAAACTGTTGGAAGAAAGTTCGGATGTACTGACTGAACTTAAAAATGTAGTGAATATCAACGGGCTTTCCATGACCGATGCCGAACGTATGGAACGGATAGACAAAGCATATAATTCCGTATTGAATTACCGGAATTTGGTTTCCTACTATACCCGCAAAAATATATCCGTGTCTTACCTGCGGGCAAAGAAAATCAGCGATACCGACCGTGTGATAGCCTTGTATGGAACTGCTAACGATAGATACTGGTAATTATGACGTTGTTAGCCGTTGATTGGGGAAACCTGCATGAGATTCTGAAAAATCTCTATGTGGATATGATGCCCCTGTGCAGTAATATGACTGGGGTAGCCAAAGGTGTGGCGGGATTGGGTGCATTGTTCTATGTGGCAGCGAAGGTATGGCAAGCCTTATCGAGAGCTGAACCGATAGACGTGTACCCGCTTTTGCGACCGTTCGCCATTGGTCTGTGCATTATGTTCTTTCCGACTATCGTACTAGGAACGATAAACAGTGTATTATCCCCGGTAGTAAAAGGAACGAATCAAATACTGGAAGGACAGACCTTTGATATGAATAAATACCGGGAACTGAAAGATAAAAAGGAGTATGAAGCCATGCTTCGGAATCCTGAAACCGCTTATCTCGTTTCCGATGAAGAGTTCGACAAGCAACTGGATGAACTTGGATGGTCGCCTTCGGATTTGATTACGACAATGGGGATGTATATGGAACGGGCTTCTTACAATATAAAGAAAGCCGTCCGGGACTGGTTCAGGGAACTGTTGGAAATACTCTTTCAAGCTGCTGCCCTTGTCATAGATACGATACGGACGTTTTATTTGATTGTATTAGCCATACTTGGCCCGATTGCTTTTGCAATATCGGTCTATGATGGCTTCCAATCAACCTTGACACAATGGATAACACGCTATGTAAGCGTGTACCTATGGCTTCCCGTATCGGATTTATTCAGTTCTATCCTTGCCCGGATTCAGGTTTTAATGTTGGAACGTGATTTACAGTTATTGGACGACCCCAGTTTTATACTCGACAGTTCCAATACGGTTTACATCATTTTTATGATTATAGGAATTGTGGGATACTTCACCATCCCGACCGTATCCAACTGGATTATTCAGGCTGGCGGATTGGGTGGTATGAACCGGAATCTTTCTAAAACAGCAAGTGGTGGTGGAAACCTTGCGGGTGCAGCAGCCGGGGCAGTAGGTGGAAACATCACCGGAAAATTAATTAAAAAATAAACAGTAAAAATATGGAGTTTAAAAGTTTAAAAAATATAGAAACCAGTTTCAAGCAAATACGCCTGTTGGGGATTGTATTTGTATGCCTGTGTGCCGGGATTGTGGGTTATGCCCTTTGGAACTCGTACAGTTTTGCAGAAAAACAGCGTGAAAAGATTTACGTTCTCGATGGGGGTAAATCCCTTATGTTAGCACTTTCGCAGGACTTATCACAGAATCGTCCCGTGGAAGCAAAGGAACACGTTCGGCGTTTCCACGAACTCTTTTTTACCCTGTCGCCGGATAAGAACGCCATTGAATCGAACATACAGCGTTCCTTATACTTGGCGGATAAAAGTGCTTTCAATTACTATAAGGACTTATCCGAAAAGGGGTATTATAACCGTATCATTTCCGGGAACATCAACCAGTCGGTACAGGTGGACAGTGTAATATGCAACTTTGACCACTATCCCTATCAGGTGGCGACCTATGCCCGGCAAATGATTATCCGGGAAAGCAGTGTTACCGAAAGAAGCCTTGTTACCCGATGCCGGTTGCTGAACTCCGTAAGGAGTGATAACAACCCGCATGGATTTACCATTGAAGCTTTCGAGATTACGGAGAATAAGGATTTACAAGTATTAAAACGGTAGGGCTATGGTAAAGAAATCATTAACAAACCTGCGGGACTGGGTAGATGATAAGTTGCGTTACGCTTGCGGAAGCCTGTCGAAAGATGCCCGGATAATCATTATCATAACTTTTATTCTCGGCGGTAGCATCCTATCTATTTACTGGACGGTTTCTTCCATATATAATATAGGAAAGAAGAGTGCAGAGAAAGAATTTATGGAGATAAGGCACATTGAACGCTTGGAACTGGAACGAAAAGACAGTATAAACCATTATCAATTACAAAAATATGGAACAGAATCAGAATTTGAATCAGGAAACGAGTAACAACAAAGAAAGGAAAGAGAAAAAACAGCTTTCCCCGCAGGAATTACAGAAACGGAAGAAACTAATCATCTTCCCTTTGATGTTCCTTGCCTTTGCCGGATGTATGTGGCTGATATTTGCCCCGTCCTCAAAAGACGAAGTAAAGCCGGACGAAATCGGCGGTTTTAATGCCGATATTCCATTACCCAAAGAAGACGGGATATATAGCGATAAAAAGACGGCTTATGAACAGGAATCCATGAAATCTAAACAGGAAGACCGGATGCGTTCTTTACAGGACTTCGGGTTTACATTGGGTGAAGAAAATAAGGTTACGGATAATTTGAGCCTGACCGCCGACCTGCCGGAAGAACAACCAGCAAGTAACAGCCGGAGTTACTACGGCGGTTCTTCCCGCAATAGTTCTTATGTCCAATCTTCGGCTTATGCCTATCAGCATATAAACCGACAGTTGGGAAGTTTCTACGAAACCCCCAAAGAAGACCCGGAAAAAGAAGAACTGGCACGGAAGATTGAAGAACTGGAATCCCGGCTATACGAACGGGAAAATACCCAAAGTACGGCGGATGAACAACTGGCACTACTTGAAAAATCCTATGAACTGGCAGCCAAATACATGAACGGCGGACAGGAACAGGCAGTAAAGCAGGTAACGCCAACTGCATCCATACAGGGAAAGGTTCAGGCGTTGCCTGTGCAAGCCGTAACAGAACAAACCGTTTCGGGACTGCAAGTGCCTATGAGTGATGCGGAGTTTATCGCAGCGTACAGCCAGCCCCGTAATTATGGATTTAATACGGCGGTCGGAACTGGGTCGTTAATGGGAAAGAATACGATTCTTGCCTGTATCCATGAAGACCAGTCGGTGATGGACGGGCAGAATGTCCGCCTTCGCCTGTTAGAGCAGTTGCAAGCGGGTCATATACGAATGCCGAAAAACAGCTTGCTATCAGGAACGGCACGGGTTCAGGGTGAGCGCATGGATATTAATATCACGTCATTGGAGTATGAAGGCAATATCATTCCGGTTGAATTGGTGGTCTATGATTCGGACGGGCAGAAAGGTTTATCCGTCCCGTCCTCGCTGGAAATGCAAGCCCTGAACGAAGGTATGGCAAATATCGGGGCTGGACTTGGCTCAAGCTTTACCGTCAATCAAAATGCTGGGGCTGCCATCGTTTCGGATTTGACAAGGGGCGTTCTGCAAGGCGGGTCGCAATACCTGTCAAAGAAGTTCAGGACGGTAAAAGTGAACCTGAAAGCCGATTACAAAGTAATGCTATTCACAAAACAGTAATAACAACCACAAAAATTTCTCAATTATTAATCCGCCGGGAAGCGGGCTATCCACCTGCCAACGGCAACTAAAAATCAATTTGTAATGAAAAAGTTAATTATCATGTTTGCACTGGTTATCGGTGCTGTAACGGTCAAAGCACAAAGCAACGATTTGTTTCAGGGTATTACCCAAATATTTCCTTACGGGCAGATGGTTACGCCTTACGGTGTTCAGGTAACGTTTGCCAAAACGGTACACATTATTTTCCCTTCCACAGTCAAATACGTGGATTTGGGTTCAACCCATCTTATCGCAGGAAAAGCGGACGGGGCTGAAAATGTTATCCGTGTTAAAGCTGCTACCGAAGGTTTTCCGGGTGAAACCAATTTTTCGGTTATCTGTGAGGACGGCAGTTTTTATTCTTTCAATGCCAAATACGCCCATGAACCGGAAATGCTGAATATAGAAATGAAAGATTTCCTTGAGAATGAAAGTATAACCGATTATTCCCATACCCGGATGAACATTTACTTCCGTGAACTGGGTAATGAATCGCCTTTGCTGGTAAAGCTGATAATGCAATCCATCTATAAAAATAACGATAGAGAAATACGCCACTTGGGATGCAAGCGTTTCGGGATACAATTTTTAATCAAGGGAATTTATGTGCATAACGGAATGTTCTACTTCCATACACAGGTGAAGAACTCTTCCAATGTTCCGTTTGATACGGACTTTATTAAATTTAAGGTTGTCGATAAAAAGGTGGCAAAGCGCACTGCCATTCAGGAATCGGTACTTTATCCCGTCCGCAGTTTTAATGAAGTGATTACAATAGGCGGAAAGTCCACCATCCGCACGGTCTATACCTTACCAAAGTTCACTATCCCGGATGATAAAATACTGGTGGTAGAGCTGGTCGAAAAGAACGGTGGCCGTCACCAAAATATCCGTATCGAAAGTTCGGATATTGTGAACGCCAGAGTAATTAACGAACTTAAAATCAAGTAATATGAAGAATCTTTCGTTCATAATTATATCTTTTGTGCTGTGCCTGGTCTTTACTGACCAAGCACACGCACAACGTTACTTACCCGGACAAAAGGGAATCCAACTTACAGGCGGGATGGCAGACGGCTTTAAGAAGCCCGGCAAACCGGAATCAGCGTATTATTTCGGTGCTGCGCTTGCCACTTATACTAAAAACGGAAATCGTTGGGTTGTCGGGGCAGAATACTTCAATAAGGAATATGAATATAAGAATGTAACCGTGCCTGTAAGCCAGTTTACGGGCGAAGGCGGGTATTATATCAAAATCCTTTCCGACCGCCGGAAAACCTTCTTTCTGTCCTTCGGGTTGTCGGCTCTTGCCGGATACGAAACAAGCAACTGGGGAGATAAAGAACTATACGATGGTTCTACACTCACAAACAAAGATGCCTTTGTTTATGGTGGCGCTGCTACACTGGAACTGGAAACTTACCTGACAGACAGGGTGGTTATCCTTATCAATGCCCGTGAACGGATGCTGTTCGGTTCTTCCATCGGAAAGTTCCACACACAGTTCGGGGTCGGTTTTAAATTCATAATAAATTAGTGCGATATGAAAAAGATAATCAGGAACATATTAATGGGGGTGTACTTGATGGGAGCAATGCTGCTGGTGTTTTCTTGTGATGATAAGCTGGATGTTCAGCAGGTTTACCCGTTCACGGTAACAACGATGCCTGTACAAAAACGGATTAAGATTGGAGAAACGGCTGAAATCCGTTTTCAGCTTCAACGGGAAGGCTATTACGAAGAAACGAAGTATTTCATCAGGTATTTTCAGCCGGATGGCAAAGGAACGCTGCGGATGGCAGACGGAACTGTTTTTCTTCCAAATGATTTATACCCGCTTCCGGGCGAAACGTTCCGCCTGTACTATACTTCGGCTTCCACCGACCAGCAACAAATTGATGTATATATTGAAGACAGCTTCGGGCAGGTGGTACAGCTAACGTTTGCTTTTAATAATGAGAATGACAAAGAAGAGCAGAAGGAATAAGCGACTTTAGGTAACTTATTGAAAAACACTTGACAAAATTGCTTGTCAGGTGTTTTTTTTATGGGTATTTTTGCAGAGATTTTAATTTGAACGTTATGAGGATAAAAGGACTTTCTGTCGAAAACTATAGGAATTTGAGTACTGCAACGATTGCATTTGAGGAATCGTGTAATTTTATTGTGGGAGAAAACAACTTAGGAAAATCAAATATCCTAAATCTGTTGAATATTATTTTCACCAGAAGAGGTTTCGCTTATGATGATTTTACTGATGCTACATTACCCATAACTGTTAATGTTCGAATAAAACTTGCTATTGAAGAGATCGGACATTTCGAAGATCTATTTGATTTGGACGATTATACATATATAAACATTGCGTGTAGGCAAGTATCTCCAGATGAAAATATGGAGTTTTATCACTTAGAAACTGAAACCTATATTTCTCCTTCGCTTATAAAATGTTTAAATTTTATCTATTATGATTCATTAAGGAATCCTATATCTGAAATTAATTTTGACAGTAGTCGTGGTGTTGGTCGTTTTTTATCTAGAATGATAAAAGATTATTTGGCAAATGAAGAAGGCGTTAGCTCAGAGAACTTAATTGATACTGAATTTACAGAAAGTTTATTGGCAGATGTAAATGCTAAACTTGGAAGAATAAAGTCTTTTAAAGACAATGGAATATCTGCCGTTTTAGAGGGAGATGTCTTACAACTGATTCCCAAATTATTTTCATTACAAGATGGCAAAGGTGCATCTCTTTCAAAATGTGGATATGGAATCCAATTCTTATTATTGGTTACACTTTCTATATTAGATAAACTTCAAACGATTTCAGATCAAAGAAAAGAAACAGGGGTCTTTGTGAATGAAGAAACAGGAAGTAAATCTATATCTGTAGTTTTAGGTCTTGATGAACCTGAAATTCACTTACATCCTTACATGCAGCGCTCATTAATAAAATACTTAAATAGAGTCATCAATAATCAAGACTCAGATTTAAGCATATTGATAAAAGAATTATTCGATATTGATAGATTTGATGGGCAAATTATTGTCGCAACACATTCTCCGAGTATTATATTGAATGATTTTAGACAAATAATACGACTTTATAAAGACAATGGCGATACTAAAATTGTATCCGGAATAAATCTGACATTAGGAGAACAACTTGAAAAACATTTGCTGTTACATTTCCCTTTCATTAAAGAAGCCTTTTTTGCCAGATGTGCAATTTTTGTCGAGGGAGATTCTGAGTATGGTAGTTTTCCATTTTTTGCTCAGAAATGTGACATAGATTTAGATGAATATGGGATTTGTGTTATTCAAGCAGGTGGAGATTCTGTATTGCAATTGATTCAGTTAGCTGAAAAATTTGGAATACCTTGTGTTGGCATTAAAGATAGTGACGGAGATCCAACCCCAACAGGAATCCCAAATTTGTGGAAAACTACAGAACGTGATTTTGAGGCAGAATTAATGGCTTTAGTTGATTCTGGAAAAGAGAGCGTTTTATACGAGATTGTTATTGAGTTTGATTCCGAAGGAGAGGATAGGATAATGGAAGCTGCCGCATTGAATAAGAGAGCACATAAAAAATACAATTATTTACCTGCACCCACATCGACAAATTTAAAACTTTCCGAGATAGATAAAACCAATGTTGTGAATTTAAAAGCTTTTTATTCGACGTGGTTTTCTATAAATAAATCACAACCTTTAGGCCTTTTGATAGGAATAAAATTAGAAAAGGAAGATATACCTCAAATATATACATCCTTAATTGAACATGCTAAAGGTTTGTGCTCATGAGTCCCGAAGAAATATCTATTATTAAATCCCGAATAGAAGCAAAACATCAAGGGGATAATAAACAATTGGAAGTTATTTTTTCCCCCGACAAACGTCTTTTAGTTGAGGCTCCGGCTGGATATGGAAAAACTCATACAATGGTAAGCAGGATTGCATACTTGATTGCAATAGGGCAAATTCCTGTACCCAAAAGATTGTTAGCTCTCACGTTTAGTGTTAATGCTGCATATAAGATAAAGAAAGATGTAAGTAAGAATATCCCTGAATTGTTAGATGGATTTGACAAACAAATCAATATTAAAGATAAAACATATATATCTAATTATCATGGGTTTTGCCGAAGTGTATTAAAGAAATACGGACATATATTACATCCAGCTTTATCTAAATTAGACACATTACAATCGGTAGATGATAGCAGGAGTGATAATATTATGCGGACGTTTAAAAATATTTCAATAAATGATGCTGATGTTTTATCTAATTATAATTCTGCAGTAAGAGAGATAAAAGGGACTTATTTAAGGGAAAACATTAATAGATATAACTCCGTAGTTATTGCCGAAATATTGCAAAAAGAAGCTATTCCTTTCAATGCAATTATAACATTAACCATTAAATTGTTTCAAGAGTATCCAAGCATTTTATCATTTTACCAAAATTATTATACAACTATACTTGTTGACGAGTTTCAAGATACAAATTTGTTAAGCTATTGGCTTCTGAACTATTTGATTTCGGAAAAATCAAATGTACTCTTTTTAGGAGACTCCTTACAAAGGATTTATGGTTTCATTGGTGCAGTTCCAAACTTATTAAGTAGAGCCCAAAGTTATTTTAAGCTCAAACTTATTTCATTAGATAAAAATTACAGATTTGCGTCAAATGAAAATATGCTCCAATTGGATAAAATAATTAGACAAAATGCAGTCACTCCATTTCAGAATCCTAGTGCTTTAAGTTCAAAAGTAGAATTTAATATCTATGAAGATCAAGTCAAGGAAGCTTTAGAGGTGGTAATAAAATCACAAGAGATACAGCGTCAGTATCCAACTTCTAAAGTTGCAATATTAGCAAAGCAAAGAGGACCAAATATCGAACATATTATTAAAACATTTGACCACAACAAAATTTCTTTTTTTTATGGATTATTTACTGATGATGATCCAGAGTATTTGCAATTCAATAGGAAATGTCTTTATGAATTCATTGAGTTCCTCAAGATAAATACAAAGGTCACAAAGAAATTAGGTCGAAAGCATATAGATAAAATTAGAGAGATATATGTAGATAAAGATTCTCCTGTGATAAAAGCACTGTTGGAGTTACTGGAAATATTTTGGAGTCGCTTATTCATGGATTATTCATTCCTATCTAACGAAGACAAAATCAACTTAATAAAGGATACTTTTGAGCATAATGGCATAAAACAGTATATGGAATTTTTAGATACTCGAATTATTATTTCTACAGTTCATGCGGCTAAGGGCTTGGAGTGGGATTATGTGATATTGCCAGATATGGAAAAAGATTCGTTCCCTAATTGGTTTGGGCTATGCAGTAAATGTAAGTGTGGTGCAGATTGTAATTTCGTGATTAATAATGAAATAGAAAAATCATTTTTAGAAGAATTAAGTGTATACTATGTTGCTGTAACCAGAGCGAAAAAGCAGGTTTATTTTTCCGCAAGCAACACACAACTTACAAAAAACGGCACATACGAAAAGAATTACAGTTGTTTTATGAGATTACCAGGAATAGAGTTTGTGTAATCAATAAAAGAATACAAACATATTCTTTAAAAAGGCTTTTTGCTACTTTTTCTCCGCATCAGCTCATGGAAAAAGTAGCGGGTGGTAAACTCCACCCGCCTTTATCTATCTCTTAACAAGCCATTCATTCCGCCGTTTCCGGCACTCTTCCAACGTTTTGGCTACCGTAGAGAAAAGTTCTCCATCCGTATGGCGATAATCATACTGAAAATATTCTGTTCCCCTGAACGCTCCCGCAATGAACGTTACATATTTTTCCTGTTCCGGCTCTTGGGTCGTGGACACTCCGTTTTTGTTTAGTGATTCCATATATTTACATTAAAAAAGTGAATAATAAGGCAATGAAAACCGCAGCTATCAAAAGGCTATACAATACAGATACAAATAACCGCAGGATAAAGCGGATAACGAAAAACGCAATTATCAATACCGCCCATATACCCGCCGAAGTGGACAGAAAATAAATTACTGAAGCCAGTAGCCCCACCCGGAACAATAACCTGAATAAACCGCTTGTTTTCATTATAAATTTATTTGTAGGCGGGTTTCCCCGCCCGGTGAATAATCAGGAAGCCCGAAAAACAAAACTATCTTCAAACCAGTAATCACCCATAAATAGGTCGCGGGCAAACTTTTCATAATCAAAGTATGTTTTTGCGAACTCCGGCAGTTCGTAGCACTGTTCTACAACTTCATAGGCATAATCTTCTTCATCGTTATATTTGCCCTGAAAATCGTCCCTGAAAGAAGAAATAAGGTCGTTTGCATCTTCGGTTGAAAGGTCATGCAAACCGTGATTACACCACACCATAAACGCTTCCTGCTCGTCTTCGCTTAAATCGTCCATTGCATCCCGGATGTCGAAAAAGTTATCAGATAACCAACTTTCTCCTATTAATTCATCCGGTATATTTTCCCAGTCCTGAAACATATATTCCGGGTCTTCTTCGTCTGCGTGTAACTCCTTACAAGCTTCGTAAAACTCGTCTTTGTCCGAAAAGTCGGAAAGGTCAAACCACTTGCCCTCGATTGAGCCATCGTTGTACTTTGCGTATGTACCTACATAAATCCTTGCTTCGCTTAAACTTGTTGCTTCCATAACTTCTGATTTTTTTAGATATATGCGGATTCTTGAGGTGAGGGAGTTGAGTTTCATAACCTTTTTTTCCTGCTTCTCGTAAATCCGACTTTTTTTATATGCGTCTTTCCGTCGGGTCGGTCGTTTTCGTTTCATATATGCCGGAAAGTGTAGGCTTTAGTCTTTGCAAGTTTTTGTGGAAAAATACTCTCTGGGCGAAGCGCAGCAGGAAGATTTTTGCATCAAACCCTTTAGGGCTTGAACTTTCAAAGACGTTAAGAAGCCGTAAATACTTTTGCATATAGAAATGGAAAGGAATAACCGCCCCGGTGGAATGACTGCCTATGGGAGTGGTTTACGGTTAAAGAAGCTGGCAAAAAAGCATTAGTTATTGAAATAGGATGATGACAAGCAATATTTGTATCTTTGCCTAATCAATAAAACATTAGAAATAATATTAATGCAATGGATATACAGCCAAATAATAAAATTCGTCTGGTTAATCGTAATGACTTAGATGCGTTGAAAAAAGTAATAGATTCTAATGAGTTATTTCCATCGGAATTATTAGATGAAATGATTCAACCATATTTTAGAGAGGGGAATGATACCGAGTTTTGGATAACTTATGAAGAAAACAATACCCCTATTGCGGTTGCATATTATGCACCTGAAAGAATGACGGTGGGAACTTATAACTTATATCTAATAGCTGTTCACCCTCACTTTCAAGGAAAAAGTATTGGACAAAAAATGCTTGAATATATTGAAAATCATCTGAAAAACCGGGGTGAACGCATATTGCTGATTGAAACTTCCGGATTACCTGAATTTGAAAATACAGTGGCTTTCTATAAAAAGAATCATTACGAACAAGAAGCTATCATACGGGAGTTTTATGCAAAAGGTGAGGATAATATAATTTTTTGGAAAGCATTAGATAAATAAACTATATGAAAATGGCGAACTAACAAAGCTCGCCATCATTAGGTTATCACAATCTGTGATAAGTTATTTTTCTTCATCAGGTATTCTGTATCCTATGGGTTTTCTTGGTTTAGGGTCAGGTTTACTTAATAGCTGGGTTAAAGCTTGGTATATCTCGCTAAACTGTGCATCTGTACTTTCTTCCAGTTCTTCGATACGTTTAAGAAGTTCATCATATCCGATAACCATTTGTCGCATCAGGACAAATGCCCGCATAATAGATATATTTACATCTATTGCTGTTTGGCTTCTCAATACCGTAGAAAGCATTGCTACACCCTGTTCCGTGAAAACCATTGGGCTGACAGGACTGTGTTTTAGGGTTTCGGGGAACTGGTCACAAATTGTGACCAGTTGGTGAAACTCTTCTTTATCCAGTTCAAACATAAAGTCAGAAGGAAATCGCTGAATGTTACGTTTGACAGCCTGTTTGAGAACTTTTGTCTTTACATTATATAACTCCGCTAAGTGGAAGTCCAGCATTACCCTGTATCCCCGGACTTCAAAGATTTTGTTTTGAATGACTTGTAATTCCATATCTATTTGTATTTTAGTATTATACAGTGAAAATCGTTACCTAATTCGTTACCCATTGGTTACCTACTGGGAATAGGTAACTATTGAGCCACTTTTTTATAGATTTTCTCAATACCAGTAAACTGTTCGGAAAGTCCTTTCATATCGCTGCTAATCTTGCTATTAGTAATGCGGGCGTAGATTTGGGTCGTTTCAATATTAGTATGCCCCAGCATTTTAGAAACGGTTTCAATGGGAACTCCTTTACCCAGTGTCGTTGTGGTTGCAAAGGTGTGGCGGGCAAGGTGAAACGTAAGATTCTTCTTGATTCCGGCAAGGTCGGCAATCTCCTTCAAATAGGAATTAAGTTTTTGATTGCTGATTACAGGAAGGATTTTTCCGTTAGGTAGCTTATCCTTATACTTATCCAGGATCATTTTGGGAATATCCAATAACGGAACATTTACATCTATTCCGGTCTTTACACGCTTAGTCATAATCCAAAGGTTACCGTCAAACGATTTGCGGATATGTTCTTTTCTAAGCCCTGCTACATCTATGTAAGCCAAACCGCAAAAACAGGAAAAGAGAAATAAATCCCTAACGTGTTCCAGTCTTTCGGAAACAAGGTTGAGTTCAAGGATTTTCTTGATTTCATCTTCTGTAAGATATCCTCTATCAACCCTTTGTAAGCGTATTTTATAGTTAGCAAAAGGGTCGCCGACAATCAACCCATTATTACGGGCAATCAATACTATGCGTTTGAAGAACTGCATAAACTTGGCAGTCGTGTTATGGTTACATCTGCCAACTGTCATAAGATATACTTCAAAGTCATTGATAAACATATTGTTAATAGACTTCAAAGCTATATCGGAAAGGTTGTACTTAGCTTGGATGAAATTCGCAAGATGCTTGCGGGTTACTTCATACTTTTGATAGGTAGATGCAGATTTAGATAGACCTATAAGCTGCTTCACATCATCATTGTGCTTCTGAAATAAATTCAGCAACGTTTCGTGGTTCTCCGTATGCCCTAAAAATTCATTCTTGATTTGCTCGGCAGTAACATAGTTTTCACGCCGTTGTTGTTCATGGTAGATTTGGTGTAATGATGCTTTTATATCTTCCAGCAACTTATTGAGTTGTGCGCAGGACTTCCCGGTTGCTTTACCAGCTTTCACACTCCAATTATCGGGATGGATGCTTTGTTTTGTACTAAACTGGCAAATTTTTCCATCAACGGTAATTCTTGCCATAATAGTTACCTCTCCATTACGTTTTTCTGACCCTTTTTTCAGGTAGAAAAGGACTTTGAATGTACTCTTCATAATCTCACTTTTTAATGTTACAAAATTACTTTTAATGTATTAATTGTGAGATATATACAGGCTGTACAAATTTGGACAGCGAGAGGTCAATTTTGGACAAATCGTTACCGTTTCTGTCCGGAACGGAATCGGTAACGATTTAGGCACAGATTTGTGTCTTTTGAGGTCTTTTTAGTGTCTTTTATGCTGGACAAAATACAAACAAAAAAACCTACAAATCATTGACTTGTAGGTTTTTGTCCGTTTATTGTCTGTTTTTGTCCAGACCTATCAGCGGAGAGATAGGGATTCGAACCCCAGGAGCCTTTCAGCTCAACGGTTTTCAAGACCGCCGCAATCGACCACTCTGCCATCTCTCCGGGGACAAAAGTAGAACGGAAAATCTTTTTTTCCAAATGATGCGTTCGAAACGGTTAATATTTTGATTCTAAACACCTCGTGCTCAGGCGCAGTATTTTACGTTTTTTGCCGGTTTTTTTGTTTTTTTCAAAATAATAATTTTATATTTGTATAAGACCGACTGACCTAAAAGCCAATTACCTTAAACTTTATTGCATTATGAACAAATCTCAACTTGTGGATGCCATCGCCAAAGAGGCCGCCATTACCAAAGTGGAGGCGAAGAAAGCGCTCGACGCTTTTATCGCTGTGACTGGAACAGCCCTTAAATCAGGGGATAAAATTGCCCTGGTTGGTTTCGGTTCTTTCTCGGTAGCTAAGAAACCGGGTCGTACGGGCCGTAACCCGCGCACGGGTGCTGCGATCAAGATCGCCCCGAAGAAGGTGGTAAAATTCAAAGCGGGTGCAGAACTGAGTTCTCTGGTAAAATAACCGCCCGGAAGAGGAAAAGAGAGAGGCGCCCCTGCGGCAGCCTCTTTTTTTATTTGCCGTTTCCGAAAAAACGGGTAATCTTTGTAGCCGGAAATCCTAAGCTTATGTCCAGGAAAAGAATCGTACTGCTGCTGATCGTGTTGTTGTTGGTCGTAGATCAGGTCGTTAAAATATGGGTCAAAACAAACATGGCCCTCGACCAGAGTTTTACGGTTTTCCCGAATTGGTTTTTTATCCGCTTTATCGAAAATCCCGGGGCCGCGTTCGGATTTCAGCTCGGAGGGAGCTACGGTAAGTTGATCCTGAGCGTATTTCGCCTGGCAGCTATTGCTGCATTGGGGTATTATCTCGCAGTACTGCTGCGCAAAAAAGCACCCACGGGCGTGCTCGTCGGTTTTACACTGATTTTTGCCGGGGCGGTGGGTAATGTGATCGACAGTGCGTTTTACGGGCTGCTCTTTTCGGAGTCGACCTTTACCGGCGTCGCGACTTTTCTTCCCGAAGGAGGCGGATATGCCGGTTTCCTGCACGGCAAGGTGGTTGACATGCTTTATTTCCCGCTCTTTAGCGGAGTGTACCCCAGTTGGCTGCCTTGGGTGGGCGGTGAACCGTTCCTCTTTTTCAGTCCGATCTTTAACTTGGCCGACAGCTATATTTCCGTCGGAATTATCTACATGCTGCTGTTCCAGCGCAAATTTTTCAAATAAATTTCCCGCTCGCAAAGCAAATTTCCAAAAGGGGGGATCCGGGTTGTTAAAGGCTTCCCGAAAGCCCCCGCGTATAATTTACCACCGCGGTGCCATCGCATCCGGTAGGTAGCGTAGCGTGTGAGTGCCGTCGGCGTCGAATTCAACGCCGATGAAGTCGAACTGCACGTCCATATCTAGCCCATAGGTGGCGATGTAACTGCGTGCCGCCTTGCAAAGCGACCGGAATTTCGCGGCTGTCATCGCCTCTTCCGGCGCAGTCAGGCCGTCAGCTGCCCGGCTTTTCACTTCGATAATGTGCAGGACGCCGTCGCGCCGGGCGACAAGGTCGATTTCACAGCGACCGTTCCGCCAATTGCGGTGGAGCAGGTCGAATCCCTCTTTAAGCAGGTATTCCGCCGCGAGGCGTTCCCCCTCGGCTCCGGTGCTGAGCGCGTCGAGACGCTCCTGATAGGCCGTTGTGCGGATCATCCTTCGAGCGGTTGTTGCAACAGGAATCCGAGATCGTCACCGGGATTTACTTCACGGGGCAGTTCTCCCCAGCGGAATATACGCATCGGGCGGGGACCGATCAGCGACAGCCTGTCGCCTTCGAGCCGCAGCATGCATCCTTCGCGCAGTCCCGCTACGTATACGTTGGTGTTGACGGTAATGTACTCTTCGATACGCTGCTCGCGCGTTTCTCCCGCATGGCCCTGCGGGTGTGCGTCGAGGTAGTGGGGGTTGATCTGGAACGGGATCAGTCCGGCGGCATGGAAAGTGGCGGGCTCGATGATCGGCATGTCGTTCGTGGTGCCGATGGTCGGGCAGGCCATGTTGCTGCCCGCGCTCCAACCCGCATAAGGAATCCCTTCGTCGGTCACTCTTAGTCGGATCGCTTCGACCAGCCCTTCGCGTTGCATCATTTGTGCGAGACGGAACGTGTTGCCTCCGCCTACGACAATCCCTTTTGCGGACATGATGGCCAGTGCCGGATTGGCTTCGCGGTGTACCGAACGGACACGGATGCCGAGTTCCGAGAAGCGAGCCTGTACCTTTTCCAGGTAGGCATCGTAGGTGAAAGTCACTGCGGCGTACGGGACGAACATCACTTCGTCGATGCCCTTGAAAAAATCGCCGAGCTCTTTTTTCGGATAATCGAGGTAAGCCTCGCCGGCATTGGTCGAATTGCTGATCAACAGGAGTCTCATGGTATGCTGGTTTAGGGGAGGGACCGCTTGAGAGAAGCGTCCCTGCCGGTCTGTTATATGCTATCGTTTATATTATATATAAGTATAGACGTAATAGCTGCATCAGTGGGATCACGGAAAAACCCGGGCGTTGGCTGTTCGTGCTGTTTTTATCCGTCGGTGCGTTTGCTCCTTTTGTCGCCTTCGGTGCGTGCGATCGATACGTCGTTTCCCGTTTCCGCGACTGTGATGCGCCGATGATTTTCCCTTGCAAAAACCGCACTACAATTTGGCGAGTTCTGCTTCGACGGCTTGCGGGTAGTATTCGTATTCGAGCGCATGCACTTTTGCAGCCACCTCTTGCGGCGTGTCGTCCGGTGCGAGGGGCACCCGGTGCTGTGCGATAATGTCGCCGCTGTCATACTGGCCGTTCACACGGTGGATCGTAATACCCGATTCTTTTTCCCCGGCTTCCACGACCGCCTGGTGCACACGGTCGCCGTACATTCCTTTGCCGCCGTATTTGGGCAGCAGCGCCGGATGGATATTGACGATGCGGTCGGGATAGGCGGCGATCAGGTAGTCCGGGACGAGCCACAGGAATCCGGCCAGCACGACGAAATCGATCCGTTCCTGCCGCAGCCGGGCGAGCACCTGTTCGCTATTGTAGAAAGTATCGCGGTCGAATACCATGCTTTCCACACCCAACCGGGCGGCACGTTCGATCGCGCCGGCCTCCGCTTTGTTCGACAGCACCAGCCTTACAGTGCCCTGAGGATGGGCTGAGAAGTAACGGATCAGGTTTTCGGCGTTGGAGCCCGAACCCGACGCGAATATGGCTATATTTTTCATAATTAGTTTTTTACGGGTGAAATCCCGGTGAAAAGACGCAAAAAAACGTTCGGGATATCAAATGTAAGGGAAAAAGTGTTACTTTTGCAAAAAATTGGCTTTGAATTACGAAGTTATTTTGGAATAATGTTAAACCTAAATCATTAGTATCATGTCAGACATTTCATCAAAAGTAGTGGACATTATCGTGGACAAACTGGGCGTTGACGCAGCAGAGGTTGTTCCTACCGCCAGCTTCACCAACGACCTGGGTGCCGATTCTCTGGACACCGTTGAGTTGATCATGGAATTCGAGAAAGAGTTCGAGATCTCGATTCCTGATGAAGATGCCGAGAAGATCACCACCGTCGGCGACGCCATTACTTACATTTCTGCCAAGAAAAACTAAAAGGCCTTAAACTGGACAGGCAATTTTTGTTTAACGAACGAAATTTCTTTATGAAACAACGAAGAGTTGTAGTAACCGGGATCGGAACCCTTAACCCGCTGGGAAACAATATCGAGGAATATTTCACGAACCTTACACAGGGCGTGAGCGGCGCAGGACCCATTACTCATTTCGACCCTTCCAACTTCAAGACAAAATTTGCCTGCGAACTCAAAGGCTACGATCCCAATAACTTTTTCGACCGTAAAGAGGTCCGCAAGTACGACCTCTATACGCAGTATGCCCTTATCGCAGCCGAACAGGCCATCAAGGACTCGGGACTCGATCTCGAGACGATCGATAAGGATATGGCCGGAGTTATCTGGGCTTCAGGCATAGGTGGACTGGAGACATTCTACCAAGAGGTAAAGAGCTATGTCGAGGGAGGCGAAATCCCCCGATATAGCCCTTTCTTCATCCCCAAGATGATCGCGGATATGGGCGCCGGCCAGATTTCGATGAAATACGGTTTCCGGGGGCCGAACTATTGTACGGTTTCCGCATGCGCGTCGTCGAACAACGCGATGATCGATGCGATGACCTACATCCGTCTGGGACGTGCCGACATCATTATGACCGGTGGCTCGGAAGCCGCTATCAACCCTCCCGGAGTAGGGGGATTCAACTCCATGCAGGCCCTTTCGACCCGCAATGACGATCCGACGCACGCATCGCGTCCGTTCGACGCGGACCGCGACGGGTTCGTGATCGGTGAAGGTGCCGGTGCGCTGATCCTCGAAGAGTATGAGCACGCCAAGGCACGCGGGGCCAAGATTTATGCCGAAGTAGCCGGCGGCGGCATGAGCGCCGACGCTTACCACCTGACCGCACCGCATCCCGAAGGGCTCGGTGCACGCAAGTCGATGAGCGATGCGATCAACGATGCGGGCCTCAAACCCGAGGATATCGACCTGGTCAATACGCACGGCACTTCGACGCCGGTGGGCGACGTGGCTGAGCTGAACGGCATCAAGGCCACCTTCGGCGACCATGTGTACAAGATGAACATCAACGCTACGAAATCGATGACCGGCCACCTGTTGGGCGCGGCCGGTGCGATCGAGGCTCTGGCTTGCATCCTGGCGCTGACCAAAGGCATCGTTGCCCCGACCATCAACAACGAGAACCTCGATCCCCAGATCGATCCGAAGCTCAACCTGACGCTTAACAAAGCGCAGCAGCGCGATGTGAAATGCGCATTGAGCAATACGTTCGGTTTCGGCGGACACAACTCCACGGTGATCCTCAAAAAAATCTAAGCGCGCTGTGGCGGGTTCGATACTGCTTGCTCTGAAGCTCCGCTGGAGCCGGGACAGGGAGTATTACAAAATCGTGAAACACCTTTTCGGCTTCCTGCCGAACAACATAGAACTCTACAAGCTGGCCTTGATACACAGGTCAGCTTCGTTGTTTTTGGAGGATGGCACGCCGATTAACAACGAACGCCTTGAATTCCTGGGCGATGCAGTGATCGAGGCAATTGTGTCGGACTACCTTTTCATCGAATTTCCGGAACGGGACGAAGGATTCCTGACCCAGTTGCGTTCCAAGATCGTGAGTCGCAGTACGCTCAACGCGCTGGGTTTGCGGTTAGGTCTCGATCGCCATATCATCGTGCAGGGCGGCGGTAATTTTGCACAGAAACACCTGTATGGCGATGCGCTTGAGGCGATGGTCGGCGCGATGTATCTCGATAAGGGATACGAATTCGCCAATAGGTTGTTTATCAATGAAATCCTCCGTCGGTATATCAACCTCAGCAGCATGACCCGCACCGAGACAGATTTCAAAAGCCGGTTGATCGAGTGGGGGCAAAAGAATAAACGGAGGATAACGTTCAGCACCGTCAACGGCGAGGCATTCACTTCACAGCACCCCACATTCCGTTCGGCAGTGTTGCTGGACGGTGCCGAGATCGGAACGGGTGAGGGCGGTTCGAAAAAGGAAGCCGAGCAGAGGGCTGCGATGCATGCTGCCGAGAGGCTGCGTGAAACCGCACCGGAAGGGGCTTTCGGCCATATTGAAATCGATATCGAAACCATTTGATTCTATCCTTGCCGGTCACGACATAGGTTTGCCGGGTACATGGCATACGTCGGATCTTAGGGGCACCCGTGCGGAGTTTAAGTTTCCCTTCCGGTGTCTCTACGGGAAGGTGCCGTTGCAAATTTGTGGTGAAAATCGGAATCAGGCGTTGCCGTTACGCATAGAAATCCTTATCTTGCCGTAACCGGGCGGCGTATTCGAAGGCCCGTATAAACTACCCAAACCCAACGTTATGCTGACGGACAAGCAGGTGCGCGGGAAACTCGTGAACCAAGGCGTGCGGTCGCTCTCCGACGCCGAATTACTCTCTATATTGTTGCAGAAAGGCGAGGCGGGCGGCTCGGCGCTTGAGTTGGCCGAACGATTATTGGAAGCCTACGATCACAATTTGATGCGCATTGCACTCGACGGTCCGGGCAAACTTCGTTCGGTGGCGCAACTCGGAATCGCCCGGGCTGCGCTGGTCAGTGCAGCACTCGAAATCGGGCGCCGGGGCCGTGCCGCGGAAAACAGCATGCGTGACCAGATTATGAGCGACCGGGATGTGATAGAACTTTTCCAGCCCGAATTGGCGATCTTGCCGCATGAGGAGTTTTGGGTCCTTTACCTGAACGCATCGAACAAAATTCTCGACCGGGTCCGCATCAGTCAGGGCGGCGTAACGGGAACCGTGGTCGATTACAAACTGATCGTCAAACGTGCCGTCGAGCGCCTGGCACAAGGGATCCTGCTCGTGCACAATCACCCTTCGGGCAATCCTTTGCCCAGCGACGCGGACACGCTGATCACCGAAAAACTGGTGCGTGCCGCATCGTTGTTCGAGATCACAGTGGCAGACCATGTCATTATCACGTCCGGCGAGTGTTACAGTTTTCGGAGCCACGGCTTTTTCGACCGGTTGTAAACCAAGGGGGATACGTACTTATTCCGTTTATTCCTGTTTTACCAGATCTTCCAACAGGCCTTCACAGGCATCTTCGAGCAGATCGAGTACCAGTTCGAACCCCTCGTGCCCTTCGTAATAAGGGTCTGGAACGTAGGTGGCGTCGGAACGGCGGCAGAAGGCCACCATCCGGTAGATTTTCGCTGCGGCTTCCGTCGACGGGGCAAGGCGGTGTACGCGTTCGTAATTGCTGTCGTCCATCACCACGATCCGGTCGAATGTTTCGAAGTCGTCGGGCGTGATCTTCCGCGAGCGGCTCGTGAGCGCATAGCCGCGTTTGGATGCGGCCTGCCGCATCCGGCGGTCGGCGGGCTCTCCGGCATGGCCGCCATAGGTTCCGGCCGAATCGATTACAAAGTTATCGTGCAGGCCAGCCCGGTCGACGAGCTGCTGCATGACTGCTTCGGCGGCCGGGGAACGGCAGATGTTTCCGAGACAGACGAATAGAATTTTATGCGGTTTCTGTTTCATGGCATATCCGGGTCAAACGATTCCAAAGATACGCTTTTCACAGAAAAACGGCCGTCCGCTCCCGAATTTTCTCGTTTTTATGTATCTTGCAACGTCAAATCCGAAGTATTTTATGGCGTTACTGTTGTGTATCGAGGCGGGCACCGACATCGGTTCCGTCGCATTGGCTAAAAACGACCGTCTGCTTTCCCTGCGTGAGAGTTGCGAAAGCCGTCAGCACGCCCAGAACCTGGCTGTCTATGTCGAGGAAATTTTGCGCGAGAACGACCTCGACGCGAAAGACCTTGATGCCGTGGCGGTCGGAATGGGCCCCGGTTCCTACACCGGTTTGCGGATCTGCGTGTCGCTGGCCAAAGGAATTTGCTACGGGGCCGGGATTCCGCTGATCGCGGTGGGAAGCCTCGAAGCCCTGACTCGGGTGGCGTTGGAAGATTATGAGGCGGGGATTCTCAATGTGGACGACATCAGCGATGCCATTCTCCTGCCGATGATCGACGCGCGGCGCATGGAGGTCTACTGCCAGCAGTTCGATGCCCAGGCTCACCCTTTATCCGGGGTCGAAGCGAAGGTTGTCACGGCCGAAAGTTTTCTCGATGAACGCCGTGCGGGGCGGACGATGGTGTTGTTCGGCAGCGGGGCAGGCAAATGCAAAGAGCTTTTTCCCGAGGATAACGTGCGGCTGGTGGAGGTCACTCCGTCGGCCCGGGGGTTGGTTAAACCGGCCTATGAAGCGTTCCGGCACAAGAAATTCGAAGATATTGCCTACTTCGAGCCCTTTTATCTGAAAGATTTTGTCGTTACTCCTTCGTCGAAAAAAATATTTTGATTATATTTGCACCCACAAACCGAAAGGTTGGACATTGACCTATGGTGTAATGGCAACACTACAGATTCTGGATCTGTCGTTCTTGGTTCGAATCCAGGTAGGTCAACAATCAAGACTGATAATCAGTCGTTTATTAGTGTGAGGGACTAAAATAGGGACTACTTTAAGTAGTTCCTATTCTTTTTTTTACAGGTAAACTCTGCTGATACTGTCTTTGTATAAACTCCGTTGTGATCACCGTTTTTACCTTGTCCTAACCTTGCTGTTTTTTGTTGTGGGTGGTACAAACCCTTGCCGTCGGACAAGATAATTGAAATTTCGCAAAACAATAGGCCAAAAACGGGCATTATGGCGGCTCCGGTCTCTACGGGATAACCAGTTTCGGCAAAATATGTCGTCTCATGGTGGGTGACGCTGATCCGCGCTTTCTTTGCCCTCGATAGATAGTTTCTTTTCCGTATTCTTTTCTATTCTGATTGCTATTAGGAGTGTTGTTTTTTGTTGTTTTTTACAGTGTCAAACTTATTTCTTTTAATACACCTGTTTTCCTCTCAAATTCTCTTTTTCTTTATTTTGTGGATTATTCCGGGGTCTTGCAGATCGTTTCAAGTCACAAACCCTACATTTACAACGCTTATAAATAAGGGCGAGTTATTTGCCCGCCCTATGGTGAATAGAAAACAAAAATAGATTTACTAAATTTATAATTTTCGTTTCATTAGTGCTTGGGGATCAATATTCTGATAATTGGTCGCAAGTTTGCTTTTTTGCTTTTGTGAAGTTCTTTTGCGTAATTGATTATACGCTTCTGTGAGTTCCATGTAACTTTTCATAATTTCAAAATAATTAGTGCGATAAGTTTCTTCTTGTTGTTTGTATATTTCATAAAGGTGCTTATAGGTTTCTATTTCTGATTCTAAGAATTTTTGCTCCATAGATTTAGTTTCCATTGTGGCTCATTATGTGTTAAATTTGACATTATCGAGTAATTTGATGTCTTATATTGGTTCCCTCGGTAAACGTGAAAAATTCGCCGTTTTGCGTCCACTCCCGGATAACGTATGTACCCTTTGGCATATATCGTAAATTATGCATAGCCTCTGTGTGATTGGTAAAATATCATCCGACCGTTTGACCATTTGTTTCAATAGCGTAAATATTCACTTTCATAGTAATTGATTGTAAAGCGGTAGTTAATACTAGTGTATCGTTTTGCCGTCAGTCTCCGAAATACTGATCGAGACGGGCGTTCTGGTAGTAGTTGAGGCATCCGATTGTCCACGCATTGCTGATCCGTACAGTCTTTGCCGCTGCGTTTTCAGTCTCGATAGCGGCCCGTTTGGCTTCCCGCTCGTTATATTCTATCATTGCCTTTTCAACCTCCCAAGCCCGGCGCAAAGCAGCTGAAAAGCTGTAAGAATAGGGATTGTTGCCTTTATAGATATTCCAGGCTCTTTTCATAATCTGCGATTTATTGTATTTGCTCATGGTTTTCATGATTATAAACTTTTATATTTTGTTTTCTTGTGTAAAGATAATGTAAAGGTTTTGTTTGAGCAAATAAAAACACAACTTTTATATGTTTTTTTATTCAAAAACATAATGCTTGCGTTTTGTTTTCTATCTTTGTAGTATCTTGGCATCAGAAATATACGAGTTATGGATTTCAGAATTAAAGAATTATGCAAAGAAAAGGGCCTTTTGTTTAAAGAATTGGCACAGCAGTTAGGTATTACCGACGTAGGATTACGTCAGTCATTGCAAGGTAATCCCACTATCGGGACACTTGAAAAGATTGCTGCTGTATTAGGCGTATCTATTCCGGAACTTTTCGTCCCTCAACCAACGAACACGATCACCTGCCCGCATTGCGGTAAACCGATCAAATTTGAAAAAGGGGAATAGCAGGATGAAAAAACGTTTACGCAAAAAGCTTCACAAAGGCGAATTTCGGGAGCTGGGATTTGAATTGGATTATGACTATACCGGAGACTTGGAAGGTGAACCGTTCGATCAATTTTGGGGTGATTGGATCAGAATGATTGAATCTCTTGGATTGGAGTGTGGCGGCGGTGGCGCTGGACATCAAAACTATTTTATAATTAAGTATCGCGGTTCTGTTTCTGTCGAGCAGCGACAAGCCGTAATTGATTGGCTGGGGAAACATCCCGATATTGCGAATGTTACCGCCGGACAATTACGGGATGCTTGGTATGGTTGAAAATAATTTTATAGCATTTGTTAAAATGCTAAGACGACGACAAAGAAAGATGTGGAGTAGGGGCGCTGAATTAAATTCGATGTAGGGTACAATTTGCACTCCTGTTATAATGCTTACACCTATTGCAGAGGTAAGATCAAAGAGGTGGATTATGAATAAAGAACTTCAAAGAAACGATTTAAGTATTTTTGAGCAAATACGAAAAATCGACAGCAGTGGTAATGAATATTGGTCGGCTCGTGATTTAGCAAAGGCCCTTGAATATTCAGAGTATAGGCATTTCATGCCAGTAATCGAGAGAGCTAAAGATGCTTGTAAAAATAGTGGTCAGCGCATTGAGGATCATTTCGAGGACATCCTCGAAATGATAACACTGGGTAAAACAGCTCAACGAGAAGTTGATAGCGTTAAATTATCTCGCTACGCCTGTTATCTCGTCGTGCAAAATGCCGATCCGGGTAAAGAAGTCGTTGCCCTTGGTCAAACCTATTTTGCCGTTCAGACCCGTTTGCAGGAAATACAGCAAATGGATGAATATAGCCGTTTAAGTTCCGAAGATGAAAAACGGTTATTCTTGCGAAACGAAATGGCAAAGCATAATACACAACTTGCGGCGGCAGCAAAAGATGCGGGGGTTATTGAGCCTCGGGATTATGCTATTTTCCAAAATCACGGATACAAAGGGCTCTATGGTGGTCTTGACGCAAAAGGTATCCATCAGCGAAAAGGCCTGAAGAAAAGCCAAAATATACTTGATCACATGGGTAGTACCGAGTTGGCCGCCAATCTATTCCGAGCAACTCAGACAGAGGAAAAATTACGACGTGAAAAAATCAAAGGCAAAGCTAAAGCGAATCAGGCTCATTATTACGTTGGACGTAAAGTGCGAAAAACAATAGAAGAACTTGGCGGCACTATGCCTGAAAATTTGCCGGTGGAGGATAGCATTAAAAAAGTAGAACGTAAATTAAATGCAAAACCAAAGAAATCCTTGAAAGATAAGAAATAGTATAGGTTGTGAAGTAAGGGATTGCTTTGCCCCCTTCAATCGACCAATAACTTCACATGTTCGAAGTGCGGGACGGTACTGGAGATAAAGGAACGGGATAAATAGTCGCCGCTATGGAGCTGACGAAAATACAAAGCAAGATCTACGAAATCCGAGGCTATCGGGTGATGTTGGATTTCGATCTGGCGGAGCTCTACCAGGTGGAGACAAAACGACTGAAAGAGGCTGTAAGGCGTAATATCGAGCGTTTCGAGGGCGACGATTTTATGTTTGAACTCTCGGATAACGAGTATAACGCATTGAAAGGCAGACTAAGGTCGCAAATTGCGTCCTTAGAAATCAATGGGCGGGGCAAGTATCCCAAATATCCGCCGTTTGCCTTTACCGAGATGGGTGTCGCAATGCTCTCAAGTGTATTGCGAAGCGAGACGGCTATACGGGTTAATCGGGCCATTATGCGAGCTTTCGTGGCTATGCGTCAATTTATCACAGCCTTGCCCGGTGATCGTATCGGGCAAATAGAAGCGCAAATAAAGGAGCTGAAAGATTATATAAACGACGCTTTTGCCGATTACAACGATATTAACGAAGATACCAGAGTACAACTGGAATTGATAAACCAAGCCCTCGCAGAATTGCAAGCGCATAAGAAACTATGCCGCCGCCCCCGTAAACCGGTTGCCGGGTTTATCAAAAGCAAGGGGGAAATAACATGATAGGTATAAACGGATAAGACATTCATTACAAAACAAATTTACACAACCATGCTGCGACACCCAAAACATCTGCTCGGAGGAGTCGGATTACCACTTGCTCTGAATGCTTGCACCTCCTCGCCTGATCCGGAGGCGTTCAAAACCCCTCCAGCCGAATTCCGTCCCCACACCCTGTGGTTTTGGAACAACACCTCCCATAACCCGCGAAGGCATCGACGAACAAATTCCCCCGCTCCGTTCAGCGTGGCGGAAAGCAAATGACCTGCAACCGCAGAACAATCGGCACGTCCCGCCGTCACATGCATATGCAGGAAAGGACGGCCATCCTTCATTAAGATGTTCCCGGTCAGGTCTGCTATCTCCATCTGTTTCCGGAGTACCGTATTCTCATGTCGTTTCATCCGGGAGTCGAAAAAATGCAGTTCCAATTCGCTGACTGCACCCAACCCGTCGATTGTTCCGGAAGAGATTCCCTGATCCGCACAGAAAGTCCTCAAAGCCTTGACTACTTCCGCGTGATTCCTGATGCTGACCACATACCGGTTACCGAACAGCCGGTAGGTATGCAGGAGGTCACCCTGTCGATTTCGGTTCTAGCTCTTCAACTCTTTCAGTATCGGTACTTTCACCGCCGAAATCTCGTTTTTGGGCCCGTCGTTCAATTGTTCGAAGATAACGATCCTGTTCTCCCCTTTTTTTAGCCATACCCCCGGTACGTATAACGTCTGCTGGGGTCCTGCCTGCCAGTAACGGCCTATATTTTTCCCGTTGATAAACACGATTCCTTTTCCCCAAGCGGACATGTCGATAAACGTATCGCCCGTCTCGGACAAATTAAAGGAACCCGTGTACAAAACAGGTTTACGATGCAAAAAAGATGCCTCGGGAGTACCGGCACGGACTTCGGCCGTTTTATCCGGGCCAGGGGCTCCGTCCATTGGCAATCGGTACATAAACCAATCGGACAGTTCCATTCCGTTGACCGTCACCGGACCGACAATTCCCTTGCGGTTGTTCACGATCTCTTCACCGAAATTGATCCGTCCCCAGTTCTCCACCAAAATATCCAGCGTCGCATCGAACGGAATTTCGACAAACACCGAATACCGGTTATAATACCGGTTCAGTTCGCCGACCCGCTCGCCGTTCACATATACGGTAGCATAATCCCTCAATCCGGGAATTTCCAGCATACCTGCAAGCGGCTGATTGAAATGCCGGGTATAAAGCACATAGCCATACCCCTGCCTCAATTGTTCGAACGTTAATGGAACCGGCGATTCCACCGGTTCCTGCCGTTTGGCGAAGGCCAGCACATCAGCGATTCCCGTCAACCGGATGGAAGGAATCTCAATCACCGGATTCGGGGCAGGTACCTCCGGAATGACATAATCCACATATTTCCCGATGACGTTGCGTATCGAATCGTATTTCGGAGTCACCCAGCCGGCCTCGCTGATGGGAGCATCGTAATCATAACTGGTCATGTCGGGCTGAATACCATGATCCTTGTCGTAATTGGCTCCCGACGTAAATCCGAAATTCGTTCCGCCGTGTACCATATAAAAATTGAAAGAGACATCATTTTGCAAATATTTTTCGGTCTGGCGGGCCACCCATGACGCACTCACATTGGGAAACGGTTCGGCCCAGTGCGATAGCCAGCCGGGATAGAATTCGGCCACCATATACGGACCCTTACCGCCATGATATTGGTCCACGACTCGTTTCAAATTTTCGATATTGCTTTCACCATTGGCAGTAGGCAAAGCCCCGGGTGTCGTTCCGCCTTCAAACAGCCAGCTCCCGTCTGAAGTGAATAACGGAGCGTCGAATCCTGCATCGGCCAACTGGCGGCGGATCGCGGCATTGTAACGTTTGTGTTCTTCCAACGGAATGTCGTTGCGTTGTGCTACATACGAACCGAATTCGTTCTCGGCCTGCACCATGATAATCGGGCCTCCCCGGGTCACCAGTAAATCGCCCACCTCCTCGTACAACCGGTCGAGGTACCGTTTCGTGCATTTCAGGAACTCGGGGTTATCCCGCCGGATCTCCATTCCCGGAATGTTCTGCAACCACCACGGATAACCGCCGAATTCCCACTCGGCACACACGTACGGACCGGGACGGAGAATGACCATCAAGCCTAGTTCGCCGGCCGTCTCGATATACCTGCGCAAATCCTTGTCTCCTTCGAAATCCCATTTGCCCGGCTCCGTTTCGTGCAGGTTCCAGAACACATAAGTCGCCACCGTATTCAATCCCATGGCCTTTAGCATCTCCAGGCGATGACGCCAGTACTGGTGCGGAATCCGGGGATAATGCATCTCTCCGGAAATAATAGGAACGGCTTTACCGTCCTTCAGGAAATGCCCCCCTTCGATTTCAAAGGAGAAACGTTGCTGAGCTTGTGTGTAAAACGGAGCCCACGCCAGCAAAAGAAGCAAACGAATCAATACGGGTTTCATAAATCTTCCGAATAGTAGAGTAAATAAAACGGATTAAATATACGCATAAACGGATCAAACCACAAACTTCCGCTTACGGCACGGACAACTTCCGATATTTTTTATTATTTTGCAATGTTCAACATAGGAAGACGGGGGTGTCGCAGGCCGCCCCGCCGCTGAGGAGATCATCGCGCTCTACCGCCGCTACGACGCGCTGCTGATTGTCAACGACGACCCGCTGCTGGCCAAGGTGATCTGCCGGTTACCCGGGTCGATCTTTCGCTGCAGGGGCGTGAATTCATCTTCCTGGTAGAACGCTAAACACAACGCCTTCTCTCACCACAAAAAGGGGGCCCGGCAGACATCTGCTAGGCCCTCTCTTTTTTGTTTGCTCAACGCGCACTATTCAATAATTTCACAAACGGTATCGAGTCGCTTGCCATGCGAAATCTTGGCATCGAATTCCACCACGGATACGTTACGTTCCGGATCATAGTAAGCATTGTCCCCTTTCCATTTGCCCCGGAAGGTAATGATCGTACTGTCTTTTTCCGAAGTCGGATCCACATAAGTGATATACACCTTGTTGCCTTCACGACGGAAAACCATGATGATCTCTTCGGCAATATCCAGAATTTCGATCTTATCGTCGACTTTCAGTGTCGTTCTCGGCGCAAAGAACACACAACGAACCGTACCGTCTTCGAAACGAACGGCATGTACGTCATCCGACTGTTTGAGGATCGTAAACCCTGGATGAGCAATCAGCGAATCCAGTCCCTGTTCGTTCGTACGAGGCATCACCACATAGCTGTAGGTCGCCGCACTCGGATTGACACCATGATGAATCGCGAGGTTGAATACTTCGGCCGACACCGGATCATCCGACGAATCGAAATGAATGGCATGCCAACTGCCGGTCTGTACTCCCGACATATAGGAAACCTGCTGACGCTGCGGGAAATAATAACCTACCTGATCATGCAGCACGGCCTGCAGACGGTCGCCCGAGAATGAAGCCCGAGGAGTAAAAGCAGTTTCTCCCTCGGTCTTGGCCCGCGGGTCTTCGCGACGGAACGTCTGATTGACGGCCGTCGTAACCGGCTGGCCATTGGCGCTGGAAATATCCGAACCCAGACAGAGAATATAACGGTCCGTAAAATACCACGATTTATTGGCTTTCAACCCGTCGGCATCGACCCGCATGACTGAAACCCCGTAGTTGTCGCCCACAAGACCGCCGACAATGTCGGATTTACCCTTGATCCGACGGTCTTCCTGCGGGAAATCGTTGTGGTCAGCTACATTACAGGTAACACCCGGAACCCGGGTCCAATCCCACATGGGATAGATGTTGTTGTACTCGCCGCCGTCCTGATAGATCATCAACGAACCGTTGGCCATCACTTCGCATTTGCGGTTTTCACCGTTGACCGCTTCGGCTCCCACCGTCCGGTCGGAACACATCTTCAGAACAGCCATCCAGTTGTCGGTACGCATATAAGTCATGTCCGACATATAAAAATGCTTGATGCCCTTCAATACGTTGGGTGCCCCCATCATCTGAGCATCGAACATCTGCTGATATTCGTCCGCATGGGCCGGATCGATCTTCTTGAGGGCCAGCAACTGCAAGGCATAGGTTCGAGCCTTGCCCTTCATGGCATCCCGGAAGACGAACTGGCGACCGCAGGAACCGGTCTCCATTTCACCCCGCCATACAGCCCACGACATCCCTTCGAGGGCATAGTTGCGCAGGATAGACAGCTCCTGTTCATTAAAGGTATAACGCGTTCCCAGGAACAATCCTCCTATCTGGGTCAGGGACGATAGGTACGAAAGCCCATAGTTACCGAACTGCTGCTGGCGACCGTGCTGATGGAAACTCCAGTCGAATTGCACCCCTTCATCGTTTTCGATTTTGATGACGCTCTTCATCTCTCGGATCGCCTCTTCGAACAGCGCTTCGTCATCGATCAACAAGGCCCGCACCATCACATTGCAGCAAAGCCATACTTTATTTTGTCCCGTAATCTTGATCTTCGAATTGTTCATGTAGTCGATCAGGCCGGCAAACTGTTGTTCCGAAAGTTTATCCTGCAACAACAGCCCAAAATCACCCATATTGCGGGGTCCCCCGATCTCGTTGGCCCACCAGTTGGTACTCTGGGGACGACGCTGCAACCAGAAATCGAGTCCTTTGAGAGCGGCCTGCAACACCTTTTCGTCCTGATAATAGGCCGAAGCCGGCGAACAATATGCCTTGGCCATATTCAACATCCGGGTCTGATGAGTAAACGGACGCCAACTGCTGCGCAAGTGGCATTCGTATTCAACATCCGGCCACGAACCGTCAGCCTGTTGGGTGGCCATGCTGGCCTGCACGGTGCTGTCCAACACGGCCGTCAGCCGCTGTACATAGGCCACGCTGTCGATAGGCTCATTTTTTTGAATCTGACTCAGTTTGTAAGCTTCATAAGCAGGGCTGAGCAACACGTTCAGGCAACGATCGGTCATTGTCTGACGCACTTTCTGCATGTCGCGATTCGCGCACCCGCTCAATACGATCGACACCGCGGCTACGACCGTACACAAAAAGAGAAAACGTTTCATCGTTTCAGGTTAGAGGTTAAGTAATTATAGGTATAGACGGATAATGCGCCCAAAGTTAGTTGTTTGTGGTTAAGTGTATTGGTGTATTATTCATCAATCGCCGTATAAGTACGTCAAAGATGGTGTCCATATTGTTACGGCGGTTAAACCTGAAATAATATTCATCAAGATAACCTTTTTTTCTTTTTGAGGTATTCCAAAAACTCTATTTTCACGACAAGTGTGCGCTAATAACGTCCTTTTCTGAGTTCTGAGAAATCTAGCTTCAAGGCTACTGATGCCCGGATATATGTACGCGAATCGGTACTATCCGGATGCTTAGGAATAGCACCATCTTTAATGTAAGCGCGGACAGTTTGTACGCTCACGGCCTGCAACCGGGCTACCATCGGAGGATCAAGCAGGATAGAGTAGAACTTATCTACATTCACACTCTTATTGCGCACCTCTTCCAGTTCCTCCTTGAGCTTTCTGTTTTCCCATTCTAGTTCGGCTACATAAGCTGCTATGCCCACAGCGGAATAATCTGGATGGAGTGGGGGGATTTGTTTCATTGGGTGTGGCATGGTTAATATTTTTTATTGAATTTTTGACGCACCACTTCGTAAATCTCTTGCGGTTGATTAAACCGATCCAAGTCTGCCACATGGTAGACAGGATGACATTTGCGGCGCACCTTGAAAGGGATTCTCCCCTCAACTGCATACCTGTCCAATGTCCGGACGTTTACCCCCAAATACTCCGCTGCCTCTTTTCTGGAATAGAAGATTTTTTCCGGGCGGGGTGGGGCGGTGGGTATTTGTTTTATTCCTCGTGGCATGATTATCTAAAATGAAAGGTTTCCCTTTGCCGCTTGCAAAAATCAAGCTCTAATTTCGGTCATCATTTTTAAAGTGCCAGATCATTACAATCCTTTATCTTCTTCACTGAAAACGATTCGCACAATTTCGACATTAAACACTTTTGCAAGTTCTTCTGCATTAAATTCCCCGGCTTGTAATACTTTCAGCAAGTATCGTTTTTGTTCCATTGTTAACAATTTCATAATCCTTGTGTTATTTTGTTTATGATATTATCTATCTGACTATCGCTCAACTGATCAAAATCGATTTTTGTTGTAGCTTCGACCGATTGCAATTTCGGAACTGTGTATTGCATGAATTTCTCAAGTACCTGCAACCGTTCTTTAGGTGACAGCGCTGCTAGATCGTTTTGCATTTGTTCCCGGTTGTCGTCTATCAGTTTGGATAACCAGTTACGAATATCTTGTGTGATCTTATTCGGACTACCTTTAGGTCGGCCTTGCGGGTTACCCGTCTTTCCTTTGGGTTGTGGCATTACTCAAATATTTTAATGTTATTTTCTTTACCCGTATAAACTGTGGTAATAATCTGCCAATTTTTTAGTTGCCTGAAGTTTTTTTTGCTCAAATTCCAATTCTGGCATTTCAAACAGTCTTGCAATATATTGACGGAACAGGAGCCATTGTGGATGCATTCTCAGGAAACAAAACATATTCTTTTGGGCTTGTTTGGAGTGACGCTGAATCTCTGTTGTGATGTACGTTATATCTTTGCTAATAATCGGACAAATAACCGCCTTGAAAAGCTCATAGTTGATATTAACCAATTCTTCTGTATTTGTAATATAAGGCCGCAAAATTTTTGGCTTACGTCCGACATACAAATGGTCAAGAACTTCCATACCCATTGCCTCAAATACAGTTGAAGGGAATGTTACCTGTCCATCATTGGATGCTTTCAAATCTTTGCACAATCTAAGACATTGCAGATATAAAACCTGATCCGCCGCTTGTGTTAGATCCATTGGTTTAAAACTTAGTTTTAGTGTTTCCGCCTTATTGTCAGACGTGTATTGGTATGAAATTTTAATTTTTTTCATGTTTTAATTATTGAACAGCTATTTGGCTTAATGTGTTAACGATTTCTTTAGCTGCAATTTGTCCAATCTCTTCCGGGGTGTATGTTTTTCCGTCTACATGGTTGTCATTGATCTGAACAATAGGTGCATAATTGTTAAATTCGAAGTTTTTGATACCGCCGTTGCCGGAGACACCACGCAATGAATCTGAAACATCTGCCGGGGTATAAGATGATTTATCTACCTCACCTTTGGTTGTTAAATCGACATTGTCTTTTAATAATTGCGTGGCCTTTCGAGTGGCTTCGGATTCCTTGTGGATGGCATCGGTTAGTTTTTTACCGTCCTCATGTATACCTATGATTGTGCGTAAATATTTCTCTTCATCGGCAGATAAAGTAATATCTCTTCTAGATAAATATTTATTAGCCAAATCGGCAGTTTTAACAGCAGCGATACCTGCTTGAATGTCTCCTTGTGTGGCTTTTGTTTGCTCTGTCCTCCATCTTGATAATGCAAACTCAGCCTGCCTCCGATCCTCACCGGCAGACGCCGCCTCGCTCAAATACTCGCTTGCTTTTGCGGTGGCCGCCATTGCCCGTGCCCGATTGACAAGCGACTGGATAAAATTCGCTTCACCCGAAGTAAACAGTTTTTCCGCATCGCTAACCTTACTGATAGAGGCACCCAAATCCTCAAAAGCGCTTTTATTCTTCTTGATGAACTCCTGACGCTTAGACAAACTATCACCCGTACGTTCCCATTGCACTTGAAGCTGTTTGAATTTAACAATGGAATCAGATGCGTTTTGCCCGACAGATTTATTGAACTCCAACTGGGCCTTACGTGCTTTTCCCGCCTCCTCCCTGGCTTTCTTTTGCGCATCACGATATTTGGAAATAGCAGCTATCGCTGCTCCAATCGCCACCGAAAGCCCTAATGTCAGCGTGCCCATCAGGACGTTTGCCGCAACATTGGAACCCCACAAGGCCCGGGTTAAAGTTTGCTGGGCGGATCGCCATGCTTTAGTTGCGGCAGTAAGAATACCAATCTGCCTAACATTCATCCGCTTGATTGCTTCCGATGCAGATTCTAGACCGATTACCACCGATAACGCCTGCGCCAGCCTGCGTTGGATTTGGTCGAGCTTTTCGTTTTCCTTCGTGAAAGTCCCAACTACACCAACACCGGCAGCGTATAATCCTATAATCCCACGCAATAGAGCTGCAGAACCATATATGTTAGATTTTAAAGCTGCTTTTTGTTGTTCGCGTTGTTCTTGTTGTAATTCTCGTGCCCGTTTAAGAGCTTCTGTTTCTTGATTATTATAAAAATCGCGCGCCTGAAATATGGTTTCCAATGCCCCTTTACCTTGTGCTAATTTAGCCTCAGCAGTCAGCAGGTCGCGCTCTGCTCTTAGTCTGTCTGTCCCTGCTGCCGCCTTTCTTGCGGCAACTTCCGCCCGTTTATAGTTGTCCTCAAGACTGTGTATGACCGTTCGCTGCTCCCTAATTAAACGGGCAAATTCGTCTCGAACTTTTATTCCTGCGGTTTTAGCAGAGGCTTCCACCATTTTTGAAGCCTCTGCTATCTTCCGCAGTTTCTCAGGAGCGTCACCATTTACGGTTATTTTGATACCATAATCGATCATGGCTTGAATAGTTTATACTCTTTGACATAAGCAACCGTTGCGAATATTTCATCTTCGGTCATGCTCTCAAACTCCCTGCGGCTCATCCCGAAAATCCGGGCGAATAACAGGTAATTCGTCCACATGAGATTCTCTTTGGAATAAAGAGCAAGTACCTCCGAACTCCTTTGTATGGAGACTTGTATGCCTTCGCAGAGCCTTACAAGTTTTGCGTTATAAAAGGGACTACCAGCTCAACAAACAATTTTGAATTGAGCTGATACAGGGCCACTACGTCGTTTTTTAACAGGGTGAAATCTGTCTCATTGAAATCCGGCCCTTTGACAACCAAATTATCAATGAAAACAACCCCCATACCCTCTACCGCTGAACGAGAGAAGCCAGCATCGTCTTTACTATCCTCTGCTAGCATCCGCATCGCTGCATAAAACAGCTTTGCGTCGCTTCTCCGGCACCGGTCGATTTCCCGGAACTCCAGTTTCATCTCCTTGTCGACCAGCTGGCCGTCGGCATCTTTGCACTTGAATTTTTGCGTGATTTCCATGATGTAATATGATTAAATTGTTAATAATGAAATTGTACATAATCTTTAACTTTCGTCACCCCGGATGCAAAGGGCCATACCGAAACCAAACCCCGAAGAGCTCGGGTAGCGTTCGTAGGTGTTCCCGTTTTCGTCTTTGGCCGTCGGAGCCTTGAACACCTCGTGATAGGTCAGCTCGTCGGAGGTCGTGCGCTTGTAACAGTACATCCCGTTTACCTCGTTGTGGGCGATTTTCTCGAACTTGTCGCCGAACTTCGTAAACTCGTCCGCTAGTAACTGGTATAATATGCGTTTTTTCATTTTGGTTCTCGTGTTTTTTTTGATTATCTTTCATGTCGTGGGTACTTCATCCACCCGACATGGGAAAGTGGCTTAAATCGGCTTGTCTCAGAAAGGTGTTTTGTTTTCCTGAAAATCTCCAATCTTGGTCATACTCGGATTATGGGAGAATGCGACTAAGCCGGTTGCCCCGTCCCGTTGTTTGGCAATATTGATGATACCTAAACCGCTCGTAGAGATATTGCCGTATTTGAGTGTTTCGATCCTGTCGAGGCCGTAGTACGCAGGGCGGAAGATAAATCCCACTACATCCGCATCCTGTTCGATAGCGCCCGATTCCCGCAAATCCGATAGTTGAGGCTGTTTGTCCGCCCGCTTTTCGCATTCCCGTGAGAGTTGAGACAATAAGACAACCGGAACGTCCAGTTCTTTGGCTATGATCTTCGCCTGTCGGCTGGCTTGTGCGATTTCCTGCTCCCGGTTGCGGTTTCTCTCTTTGGTCGAGGTGTCGGCCAACTGGAGGTAATCGATCATAATCAGGCCGCATTTGCCCTGTTTTTTCAGAATGTGGCAGCGGGTTTTTATGTATCGCATCGAGACAACTGCGTTATCATCCACATGTATCGGTAGCTTTTCCAATTGTGCGGATGCTTCGTTGAGTTGCCGCCAGTCATCTCCAGACAAATCACCATTACGAAACCTGTTAACCTCAACCTCGCACTCCGAGAGTAAGAGCCGATCCGACAGGCTGACGTGCGACATCTCCAGCGAGAAAATGCATACCGGGGTTCCGTTCAGCGCCGCAGATTTGGCAAAGTGCAGCATTAAGGCGGTTTTGCCCATTGCCGGACGAGCAGCCAGGATAATCAATTGCGACCCCCTCCAGCCCCCGGTAAGCCGGTTTAAATCCGAGATCCCGGTTGGAATGCCGGTTGGTGATCCTCCCAAATATGCGGCTTGCCGCTGTTCTGCCAGTTTCAAAGATTCCGTAAGGCTATCCCGGAGGGACTGTCCCTCCGAACTGCCACAGGAAAGCGCATTTATTTTGTCGATCAGTTTATTCGATTCATCCAGCACATCGGCCACGTCTTTCGTATCATCACCTGCCAGCGTGGAAATCTTGGAACCGGCATACATCAGTAAGCGGGCGATATAACGCTGTTGGATGATTTGTGCCTGAAACAACAGATTAACCCCGCTTCCTACTTTGCACGTGCATTCTGAAGCATACAGGGTTCCGGTACGCCCTCCAAACAGCGATGAACCGTCGCACCGTTTCCCGACATTGTACAGATCGACCGGTGTATTTTGGTCGAACATTTCGATTAGGGTTTTATAGATAAACGAGTTTCTGTCGTCGCAAAACGATTCAGGAGAGAGTATCCCGACTACTTCCGTCAGTCTGTCCGGTTCCATAATCAGCGTACCGATTACCGACTGTTCCAACTCTACGGCTTGGGGTATTGTATTCTGATTCATAGATTAGCGTTTTAAAGTGGAATTTTAAGGTCCATTCCGGACGTCTGTTTGTGTTCAGGTTTGAACCATACGCCCCGCATCTTTTGTTTCCAGTTGAGCACGGGCTTACCCTCTGCATCGTGCCAATTCGCATCCGTGTAATAGTCGAAAGCCCTACGGGCAGCCTCTGCGGTGTATCCGTTCTCAGTAAAGAAGGATTCTACCTCTGATGGGGTGGGAGGGGAAAACGGCTTGCGTTTTCCTCTCATACTCTCTTTTCCTATACTCTCCTTTTCTTTACTTTTCTTTACTTTACTTGCGATGAATTGCGATCGCATTGTTATCGCATTGCGATCCGTTTGCGATGTTTTCCATCTTGCAGCATTCCCTAATCGTCCTGCTTCTGAGCGTTTTGCGCGTTTTTCTTCAAATACGAGCATTCGGCGGTTAAGACTGTCAGAGAAGAATATTTTATCATCTTTTACTGTAAAAAGTCCATAGTTACATACCACCGTTTTCACTTTTTCTGCGGTTGTATTGTATCTTCTTCCGAGTGCGGGAATATTTGCCACAGGGTAGGTGTAATCCGGTTGTTCTCGGAGGGTTTCGATCAACATCCAGTAAATCCCGTATCCCTCCATTCCTAATTGCTCAATTAGCAGGACGCATTTAGGATCGTCTTTTGCGTTGGAATCGTGCGGGAAATAGTAGGCATCTTTAGACATGGTCTACCTCCTTTCCTGTCAATTGTAGCATCTCCACGGTAATTCCGCTACGAGGGTTGCGATCCTTACCGATTACGCGGATAAATCCGGCATCGAGCAGGTCGTACACAATCCGCGTAATGTGGTTTATCGGCAGTTCCAGCGCCTCAACGAGATCGGCGCGGGAATAGGTGCAGGTAGGGTGTTCGGTGAAGAATTTGCGGGCTTTCCGCATTTCGGTTTCGTGCAGCCTTTGAATAGCTGCGAATGCCTGTGACTGGGTGTCGGAGAAATTAATTTTCCGCTTGCTTTTTCTTGATCTGTGACTATATTTGCAGTAGGAAATCTGTTCACCTGCCAAGGTATTGCCGCTTCCTGTGGGGGCGGCTTTTCTTCTGTCTTTCATCGCCGGGCCCCTCCTATCCTTTAGCGTGTTCATCGAACAGTTCGAGGGCCTTTGTTACGTCAACGACGATCTTACGGCCATTCTGACGGACAGCCGGTTTTAGGAACGTGTCTTTGTAACGCTGGGCGGTGGCGTGGGATACGCCGAAGAGCTTACGAATGCCTTTGAGCCCATACGCATAACCTTGCGTATAATTACGGGCCGGGGCGCTAGGTGCTGCTGGTGCAGATTTATGCTTATCCAGCAGATCGACAAACTGAGAAACAGTCAGAGCCGCAATAGGGGTTTCCCCTGTAATATTCGCATACATTGCAGTATCATTTTTTGATTTAACATAGGTTGCGGTTAGCTATTCCGCTAAATCAAATTTGATAATGCAAACATCTCTATTTAAAAAGTGGGGTAAAGTGCGCCGCACTTTCCCCCACAAAAATTATATAAATTTTGTTTTTAATAATTCTAGCTCGTCATCTGGGATTCGCTTTGGGTTTTTGTTATCAGGTCGATAATATCCTCTTATGTAGTCTTCTATTCCTTTTATTGTGCCTACCTTATTGGGGTATGTCTTTTTGAATGCGTTGTATATTTGGGTGACTTTGCCCTTATAGTGGGGTAGATAACCAATATCGGATAGAACGATTATGATCATGGCTATCAATTTACCTTGAGGCTTATTGCAGGCTGCTAATTCGTTTTCGATAACACGTAATACTTTTTCTCTATCTTTAATAATAATATCAACTAAGCTATTAGGACGTTTTTGTTTGTTTAATGTTTCAACATTAGAAATTTTCTCGACGAAATCAAGGTAGTCTTGAATTTCGGCAATTTTTCTTTCACATTCCCAAGACAGTAATTCTAATGTTTGGTCTATTTCTGCCCCTTTGGGGTGGGCTTGTTTGTATTCCTCGTGTAAATCTGTATAGGCTTCATCTTGGCAGTAATTGTCATCTTTAAAAGATTCATCGTCTACATAGTCACCGTATTCGTTAAAATAGCAACCTTCTTCACAACTCAGTATGCCTGATTCCAGGGCTCTATCTTTATATTTACTTATAGCGCTATCTATTGTATCGGATATTTCATCGTCCGTAAATTCAGGATAACGAATAAATCCGAGTAACTTTTCATTATACGTAACTAAATTTTCAATTTGATCCTGGATATATTGAAATCCTTTTATCTTGAGCTTGTGAGATGTAAGATCATCGCAGTATTTTATCAGTTTTTTTATCTCTGTTATTGCTGCCCTTAATTCATTGTAACCAATATGATTATTATCGATTGGGTTCAGACAGCAGGCTAAAGCTAGTTTTATGGACGCATTCATGATTGTTATCTATTAAATAATTTCATCGCCTCAACTTTTGCAGAATCGGCAATATCTATATAGGGTTTCATCGCTTTATAGTCGCTGTGCCCCGTCCACTTCATTACGACCTGCGGAGCTATGCCCATCATCAGGGCGTTGCAGATAAACGTCCGGCGGCCTGCATGGGTTCCCAATAACTCGTATTTGGGGTAAACTTCATCGATACGTTCGTTACCCCGGTAATACGTGATCGTTACCGGTTGATCGATCCCGCAAAGTTTCCCCACCTCTTTGAGATAGTCGTTCATCTTCTGATTGCTGATTACCGGCAGGACTAGATTGCCTGGGTACTGCTGATCCGCATATTTGTCGAGGATCGCACGGGAATACTTGTTTAGCTCGATCTTAATGCTGTCGGCGGTTTTAATCGTCGTAAGGGAAATATAGCTATCGAACACATCCGACCGTTTCAGGTTCGCCACGTCCGAATACCTCAACGACGTAAAGCAGCAGAAACAAAATACATCCCGTACCCGTTCGAGGGTCTTATTTGTGAGCTCGTGATTGTAGACGGTCATCAGTTCCGGCCAGTCAAGGAAAATAATCTTTTTCTCGCTTGTCTTTAGCTTCGGTTTGAAATTGATGTAGTCGAGCGTCTGACAATACCCCTTTGTGGTTGCCCAGCGCAAAAACCATTTTAGGAGCTTGATTTGCTTTATTATCGTTGAGTTCTGCAAATTTTTTACCTCTCGCAGGTGTGTCGCATAGTTGGACAGTCCGGCCTCTGTCAAATCCTCAAACCTCAACCCGGGATTGTACACTGTCAAATGATTGCGGGTATTCTGAAACTTTACATACGTTCCCCTGCTCCAGTTGTTTAATGCTCCCTCTTCTTTAGTGAAGTCGTCGAAATAGTCAAAAAATGTTTTTGTCGGTTGTATCTCGTGCTCACTTTTACGGCCTGCCAGAAGGTTGAATTTTGCTCTTATCTGATCCGGTGTAGGTGATATTCCCTCCAGTTCGAAAGCGGTAAAAACGTTATCTATTGCCGTTTCAAAAGCCTGTATCGCCCCGTTAATCAGGGTGGCGGATTGCTTTTGCAGGTTAGTAGTCTTTACCCGGCAGCGCTGGGTCTGTGTGTCCCATTGGCTTAGTTTCACTCGGTACCCTACATTGAAATCGACTTTACGGCCCGACCAACGAACACGCAACCGGAGTTTTGCGTCCGGCTTGTACCCGTCGCCCTCTTTCTCCTTGTCGGGAAAGAACAGATAACTGCGTTTGATTTTTAGGTTTGCTACCATAGTATCCTCTATGTTCTTTTGAACGTTTCAGAGGGATCCAGCGAGCAGATGAAAAATGGTCCCTACCTCACAAAAGTAGGGACCATTTTTGATATATCATAATAAATTTTGATGGATTTTGTGAAATAGCTATATTTGCAAATAGCTTGAAAATAAGATATTGCGAAATTTTGTTAGATTGCGAAATATAAATGTTATAGACCAGGTAGGTCAACAAAAGCCCGCATTGCAAGATGCGGGCTTTTTGTGTTTTGGAGATTGAAGTGGATGCACTTCGCATCCTGATCGAACTGCCGGCAATCATCGGACTATGAATTTTTCCGGTAGCTCAGTACCGCCCACAGGTTCAGGACAACGGCGAAGATGGCCAGCGCTGCGAACTGTACTGTAAGTTGTGAGAAGGGACTCCCTTTGAGGTAGACCAGCCGCATCACCTGCATCATGTATTTCAGGGGGTTGAGGATCGTAATACCCTGCGCCCACTGCGGCATACTGCTGATTGGAGTGAACAGACCGCTGAGCAGAATCAGGATCACCATGAAAAACATCATCACGAAGGTCGCCTGCTGCATCGTGTCGGAATGGTTCGAAATCATGAGGCCGAAGCCCGAGATGGTCAGTACGAAAAGCCCGGCAGCCGCGTAAATAGTGACGATGCTTCCGGCCGGTGCCAGTCCGTAGAAAAGCCGGGCGAGGCCGAAGCAGAGTGTCAGGACGAAGAATCCGATCGACCAGTAGGGGATCAGTTTCGCGAGGATGAAGGTAAATTTGCCTACCGGCGTGACGTTGATCTGTTCGATGGTCCCCGCCTCTTTCTCTGCGACGATATTCAGCGCGGGCATGAAACCGCATAGCATCGTCAGGAGCATCACCATCAGCGCCGGGACCATGAATACTTTGTAGTCCATGTGCGGGTTGAACTTGTTTTGCGGAATTACCTCGACGACGGGAATATCAGTCGCAGTGGCGTATGCGCGGTTTTCTTCCGCGATTTCCGTTGCGAAATCCATGGCTACCGACGATGCGTAAATGCTGCCGAGGCTTCCTTTCATTCCGTTTACGGCGTTGGCCGAAATCATGACGGGCGCCATGCCGTCCCGCGTGATATCGCGTTCGAAATGTTCGGGAATTTCGAGAATCAGGTCGGCCGAACCGCGTTCGATCCGGTGCATTGCCGCCCCGTAACTCTCAGCGGCGGATTCGAGGTGCAGGTAGCGCGAGGCATCCACTTTCCCGGTCAGCCGCGACGAATAGCTGCTGTGATCGTTGTCCACGACCGTCACGTTGATGTTGCGCATCTCCATATTGGCCGCCCAAGGGAAGAGCCCCATCATCATCAGCGGCATCATGATCAGGATGCCCGGTAACATCCCGCCGCGCAGGAGCTGTTTGAACTCTTTTTCCAATAAAAATTTCAGCATGGCTACTCCAATCGGTATTTAAACAATTTGAGGCTTATGGTTACCAAAACCACGGCCATTATGCCCAGAACGATGAACTCTTGCAGTGCGAAGAGCGGCGAAACGCCCTCGATCATGATTTTCCGCACGGCCATGATGTACCATTTGGCCGGGACGAAGTTCGACAAGAGACGCAGAATGCCGGGCATGTTTTCGACCGGAAACATCATGCCAGAAAGGAGCATCACCGGCATCATCAGTCCCATGCCCGAAATAAGCATCGCCGCCATTTGTGTCTTGGCGAGCGTCGAAATCAGCATACCGAGCGACAGCGCGACGAAGATAAACAGCATCGACAGCGCCGTGAGCCAGAAGAGGCTTCCGGCGACCGGGACATGCAGCACGAAGACCGACAGTAGCAGGATCGTGATGAGGTTTACGCACGAAAGGGTGAAGTAGGGGACGGTTTTCGCGAGGATGATCCAGATCGGTTTCATCGGCGAGACCAGCAGCACTTCCATTGTACCGCGCTCCTTTTCGCGTACGATTGAAATGGCTGTCATCATCGCGCAGATCAGAATCAGGATCAGTCCCATCACGCCCGGGACGAAGTTGTACGATCCTTCCATTTGCGGGTTATAGAGCAGTTTCACGGTCGGGACGATTACCGGTGAGACGGCCCCGCCGCCTGTCTGTTCCGCAAGCAGTTCCTGCGAGGCGGCCGTGATCACGCTCGTTGCATAGTTCGTCGCGGTGGTAGCCGTATTGGGGTCGGTGCCGTCGGCGATTACCTGCACATCCGCTTTCCCGGTATGCAGCAGCGTTTCATTGAACCGTTCCGGGAAAACGATCCCCAGGTCGATCGAATTGCTCTGGAATCCCTTTTCGATATCTTCTGCGGTCGTTGCATTGCCGACGACGGTGAAGTAGCGGTTGGCGCTGAAGTGCGAAACGATACGTTGTGTGGCGACGTCTTTCGAAGGGTCGAGGATGGTCACGCGCACGTTTTTCACCTCGGTCGAGATCGCGAAGCCGAACAGGATGATTTCGACGATGGGGATACCCAGTACGATCAGCATCGTCCGCCGGTCGCGCAGGATGTGGTAAAATTCTTTTTTTACGAATGCAAAAAACTGTTTCATGCCTGTTGGTTGTGTTGCGGGCCGTCCCGCAGGTTGTCCGGCTTCCGGCAGCCTGCCTGTCGTGCCGATCCGGAGTGTTTTATTCCCCGCGTTTGGCGGTGCGGGCGAGGTAATGGAACACGCCTTCCATATCTTCCGTATGGAACTGTTTTTTCAGTTCGGCGGGCGTGTCCAGCGCCTCGATGCGGCCGTCCACCATGATCGAGACTCGGTTGCAGTATTCCGCTTCGTCCATATAGTGTGTGGTGACGAAGACCGTGATCCCGCGGTCGGCAGCGTCGTAGATCAGTTCCCAAAACTGCCGTCGTGTGGAGGGGTCGACTCCTCCGGTCGGCTCGTCGAGGAAAACGATCTTCGGCTCGTGGAAAATCGCCACCGAAAAGGCCAATTTCTGTTTCCATCCCAACGGCAGGGAGCGTACCAGTGCGTCACGTTCCTGTTCGAAGCCGAGCGTATGGAGCAGCGAGTCGGTTTTGGCGGCGATTTCGTCCGTTTTCATGCCGTAAATACCGCCGAACAGACGGATATTCTCCCACACCTTCAGGTCTTCGTAAAGCGAGAATTTCTGGCTCATATAGCCGATGTTGCGCTTGACCTGTTCGCTTTCGCGCGCGATGTCGTAGCCGGCCACGAGTCCTTTGCCCGAGGTAGGTTTGCTCAGGCCGCAAAGCATCCGCATCGCGGTGGTCTTGCCGGCTCCGTTAGCGCCGAGAAATCCGAAGATTTCACCCGGGGCCACGCTGAAGCTGATGCCGTCGACTGCCGTAAAACTGCCGAAACGTTTGGTCAGTTTCTCAGTCCGGATGACGGCTTCGTGGCCGGATGCGAATTGCGAGCACGGCCGGAAATTGTCTTTTGTCGTGTCCATATTGCGTTGTATCTGTTCGCGGGTTGCGGATCGTGTTTTCCAGGAGTATCGTGCGTCCCTGAAATGTAGCGGGTGTCCCTTGCCCGGGAAGGTATATCTGGTTTTCCTGGGAATATGCCTTACCGGTGTTCGCGCGCGAGTTTCATGTAACAATCCTCGATTCCGGCCCGGATCGTCTCGATTTCGACATCGTGGTGGCCCAGTCCGGAAAGATAATCGCGCAGTTCCTGTTCGGTCGGTTTCCCATCGGTGGTGACATGGTGGCGGGCGCCGAAGGTAAAGGCTGAAGTGACGTGCGGGTTTGCGCGCAGGTCGCGTAAAAGTTTCGACATATTGTCGCTGCCGACGGCCCAAAGCGGTTCGCCGAAGTTGTCGGCAATGTGCTGCGGCGTATCGATGCCGATGAACCGACCGTCGAGGATTAGTGCGATCCGGTCGCAGAGCGACGCTTCGTCCATGTAAGGCGTCGAGACGAGGATCGTGATTCCCTGCTGTTTGAGTTGCCGCAGCATCTCCCACAACTCCTTGCGCGAGACGGGATCGACCCCTGTGGTCGGCTCGTCGAGGAACAGTACCGAAGGTTTGTGGATCAGTGCGCAGCTCAAGGCCAGTTTCTGTTTCATCCCGCCGGAAAGGGCTCCGGCCTTGCGGTCTTTGAACGGCTCGATCTGGCTGTATATGTCCTTGATGATGTGGTAGTTTTCCCGGATCGTCGTGCCGAACACCGTGGCAAAAAAAGTGAGGTTCTCTTCGACTGTCATGTCCTGGTAGAGGGAGAAGCGTCCCGGCATATAGCCTACGCGACGACGGATTTCTTTATAATCCTTCGCTATATCCAGACCGCACACCGAAGCATTTCCACTATCGGGAAGCAGCAAGGTGGTGAGGATACGGAAAAGAGAAGTCTTCCCCGCCCCGTCAGGCCCGATAATGCCGAACAACTCTCCGGAAGAAACCGTCAAGGAAACACCCTTCAACGCCTCCACCGCCCCATATTTCTTGGTAACGTTATCTACAACAACCGCATGTTCCATAAATTAATCACTAATCACTAACCGTTAATCACTAAACTCCACTCCCCCGTACATGCCTATCTTCAACAGCCCGTCATTGTGCACGGCAATCTTCACGGCATACACCAGATTGGCACGTTCATTCTTAGTCAGGATAGTCTTCGGGGTAAATTCCGAGGTATCCGAAATCCAGGTTACTACGCCCGGATACTGCTTGTGCTCATCAGTGCCGTAATCGGAGAAGACGGTTACTTTCTGTCCCAGCTTTACCTGCGACAGTTGTTCGGAGGTGATGTAAGCACGAAGATACATCTGCTCCGTATCGGCCACTTTGAAAAGCGGAGTGCCCATAGCTGTCAATTCTCCCGCTTCGGCGTACTTTGCCAGTACAGTGCCGGTTATCGGAGAGGTGATGTGGCACTTCTTCAACTGGTCTTCCACCTGTGCCACCTGAATACCGACGGATGAACTTTGCCACGTCAGGCTTTGGTGACTGTTGGACAAGGTAGAGTTCTGTGCAACAAGTTGCTTGCGGAGCACTTCAAGCAGATCTTCCGCATCATCCAGTTGTTTCTGGTTTGCCGCACCTACCTTTAGTAAGTTCGCCACACGATTCCGTTCACGTTGGGCGGCAGATATTTGTTCTTTGGTGGCTGCTACCTGTTTCAGGATATCAGGACGCTGTTCTTCGACGGATTTAATACTCGCCTCCAGTTGCAGCTTCTGCAGGTAGAGCTGTACGGTATCCACTACGCCGACTTCTTCACCGGCCTTCAGCAACATTCCTTCTTCAATATCGAAATAAAGCAGGCGGCCCGACGCTTCGGCAGATACAAGCACTTCCGTAGTCTCAAACGTTCCTGTTGCATCATATTTCGGGGCACCGTTTCCACAAGCGGAAAAGAGGGCCAATAGGGAACAAAGTCCCAGTAAATTCCTTGATTTCATAATAATCTATATTTTTATGCCTTTAATTATTCAATGTATATTTCAGATTCCAGATGTTCATCAGTAACTGCACCTCATGCAAAGCCTTGGTTTGACGTGCCAGATTCTCGGCTGTGATTTCACGAAGCATATCGGTTACGGTCAGCGTACCGTTCTCCACTTTAGCCTCGGCGGCCTTGCGAATGTTGACACGCAAACGGATAATCTCATCATCATCCACCATCTGCCGGCGCATGGACTGGATGGCCGAGCTTTGTTGGGTAGATTCCAGGTTGGTATTGAACAGGAACACATCGCGGCTGGTCTCCAACTTACGGCGGTTGTTATCTATCAGCCTGCGATCATTGCGCAACGTGTACAGGCTACCGAAGTTCCACGACATACGGACGCCCGCTACATAGTATGCGGAGAAATCATCTTTCAGCATATTCAATCCCGGATTTCCGTAAGCTCCCTGCACGAACAGCCCGAAGCGGGGACGGAAGCGCGTCTTCAATGAAGATTCCTGTACGTTCAATTGCCCGCCTTGGGCATCGAACCAGCGAAGTTCCGGACGGTTGTTCACCAATGAAGTAGATTCAAAAGTATCAGCAGGCTTCTCCAATGTAGTTCCGGAAGCGATTTCCTTTCCTATAAAGATAGAGAGCATACTCAGATAGGCCTGTCGCGAAGATTCCAGTTCAATGCGTTTCTGCTTCGTGTTCAATATCTCCACGCTTACGGCATCCAGATCGCTCTGATTGGCAATGCCGTTTGCCATATAGTTGGACACTTGCTGATGAGTGCGTCCCAAGTCTTCCTGCAAAAGTTGATTCTGTTTCAACTGTTCGTCCAGCAACAGGATGCCGAAATATAGCTGATTCACACGATCATTCAGCGCATACATATCTACTTCCTGCTTCCCACGGTCTATCTCCGAAGTAGCCCGGGTCAGTTGCTTTTTGGAACGGATATCTCCACCGTCCCAGATGTTCTGCGACACTTCCAGCATCACCTGATACTGATCTTTGGGCATACTTTTTATATCGATTCCCGGAACGTCCACCGGCA
>ENA-OWPP01000132-OWPP01000132.1-human-gut-metagenome-genome-assembly--contig:-NODE-132-length-89702-cov-7.355818_pt1 | contig 89702 bp, 90 predicted proteins | sample MGYA00248265_ERZ651848 | MGnify/ENA primary metagenome ERZ651848 (study PRJEB26924, sample SAMEA4378233) | human gut metagenome | biome: human gut; feature: human-associated habitat; material: faeces...
CCTTTGGCCCGCCGGGGGAGCTTTGCGTCTGAGGGAGAATCTGAAAGATGCTTGTGGAGGGGGGCCCTTGGCGCGGAGGCGGACCCCGGAAGGAGGCCGGATGGCGCAGAGCCCCCGGCCCGGCCCGCAGGCGAGGTCTCCTGAAAGAGAGGCCCCCAGCGGGTTCTAAAACCCGCCGGGGGCTTGTAGGCTTAATGGGGCGCTCAGAAGCCTCCCCAGCCGCTGTCAAAGCTGCCGGGATCCTTGGGGGCCGCGCCCTCTCCCACGCCGGAAGTGTGCTTGGCGGTGTCAAAATAGCCAAGCTCCGTGCACTGGTAGACCGGTAGGTAGAACAACGCCACCAGCAGCGGCCAGACACAGCCCAGCACCACCTGCAATCCTACGGGCATGGGCAGGGTGATGGCATAGACCTGGGCGGGGTTCGCCAAATAGTAGCCGGGGTCCTGGAAAATGCAGGCGTAGATATAGCCCGTCTGCACGACGGAGGTGAGGGACGCCAGGAGGAGCCAGCCGATATAGCTCAGATCCAGCATGAACAGCTGCCCCTTGTAGCCAAGAGTCTGCTGCTTGCTCATGTTCAGGGCCTCCATCACCCCGATGCCGGGGTTCTCATAGAGGTTGTACAGGGCGAAGCGGTAGCGGTAGGCGGCGATGATGCCTGGAATGACGAACAGCAGTGACCAGAAGAACGTGAAGAGGTAGATCACGATGTTCAGCAGGATGACCTTGCCCACAAAGGAGAACCCGTCGAACAGCGTCAGGTATTCCGCCCGCTCGCCCCGGCGGATGGCCATGCAGTACATCACGAAGCCGGAGGCCAGGACCATGCTCATCAGGCCGGTGAGGATGGAGATGAAGGTGCCCAGCAGGCCCGGATTCATAAGACCCATGAAGCTGTCCGCCAGGTTCAGCACCAGCACCAGGGCCAGGTACAGGCAGGTCATCCCGCGGGGGCTGACCTGGGCGGAGCGCAGCAGCTCCTTCATCTCCTGCTTCAGATGCTTTCGGTCGATCAGTTGTGCCATCATAATATGTCTTGGCCTCCAGATAATTTGAAAATGGGGCGGCCGGAGCCGGACCCGTATCACCAAGCATATCATGTTTCTTCTGAAATAACAAGAGACGGCGTAAAAATGGGAGGGAATGACAGAACTGGATAAAACGTGTGAAAAGTTGCAAAGATTCTGTATAAAGAAGCATATTTTTTTCAAAAGTTGTCGTTCACAGTCTGGACATTTTTCAAAAATAGGTGTAGAATGAGGCGCAGTATGTGATAGTGTCGCCTGCCTGGAGACCCCCTCTCTTGGGAAGGGGAGGGGCCGTGCCCTCCTGCCCGGGCCGACTATCAAGGAGTAAAAATGAGGTGAAGACAATGGCACAAGCTTTCTTTGGCGGCGTTCATCCCCATGATATGAAGGCCGCAACCAATGAAAAGGCCATCGAGCAGCTGGCTCCGCCGGCTGTTGTGGTCATCCCCATGTCGATGCACTTTGGCGCGCCCTGCACGCCCCTGGTCAAGGCCGGGGACCACGTGAAGGTGGGCCAGAAGATCGGCGAATTCCACGGATTGGGCGCCCCGATCCACGCCAGCGTTTCCGGCACGGTGAAGGCAGTGGAACCCCGCCCCTATTCCATGGGCGGCAACATCACGTCTGTGGTCATTGAAAACGACATGCAGGACGAGGTGAGCGAAGAGGTCCAGGCCCCCGCGGATCCCAATGCCCTCAGCGTGGAGGAGATGGTGGAGATCGTCAAGAACGCCGGCATCGTCGGCATGGGCGGCGCTACGTTCCCCACCCACGTGAAGATCACCAGCGGCATCGGCAAGGTGAACACCGTCATCATCAATGGCGCGGAGTGCGAGCCCTACATCACGGGCGACCACCGCACCATGCTGGAGCGGCCCGAGGAGATCATTGGCGGCGCCAAGTTCCTGGCCAAGATGTTCGGCGTGGACAAGGTCGTCATCGGCGTGGAGGACAACAAGCGCAACGGCATCGACGCCATGAACAAGGTCATTGCCGAGCAGAAGGCCCCCGTGGTGGTGGAGCCCCTGCGCTGCCGCTACCCCCAGGGCGGTGAGAAACAGCTCTGCCAGGCCATCACCGGCCGCCAGGTGCCCCCCGGCGGACTGCCCGCCGATATCGGCTGCGCCGTATTCAACATCAACACCACATGCGCCATCTACCGGGCCCTGACCACCGGTATGCCCGTGGTGCGCAAGATCGTCACCGTCTCCGGCTCCGGCGTGGTGGAGCCCAAGAACTTGGAGTGCCCCATCGGCACCCCCGTCTCCAGCCTGTTGGACGCCTGCGGCGGCCTGAAGGACGGTACATACAAACTGATCGCCGGCGGCCCCATGATGGGCATGGCCCAGTACACCGCGGACATCTCCGTGGCCAAGGGCACCGGCGCCATCCTGGCCTTCTGCGAGAACGAGGAGAAGACCGTGGAGAATCCCCAGTGCATCCGCTGCGGCAAGTGCGTGTCCGTCTGCCCGATGCACCTGGAGCCCCTGTTCATGTACCAGTATGCCTCCAAGGGCATGGTGGAGGAGCTGAATGACGCCCACATCATGGACTGCATGGAGTGCGGCGCCTGCTCCTACATCTGCCCGGCCCGGATGCACCTGACCCATATGTTCAAAACCGGCAAGCAGCTGGTGAAGGACAAGGCGGCCGCTGACCGGGCTGCCGCCGAGGCAAAGAAAAAGGCCGAAGAAGCAAAGGAGGCCGCTGCGAAATGACTGACTACAAGAATCTCAAACTGATTGCCACTTCTTCTCCCCACATCCGGGCGGCGGAGAACACCCGCTCCATCATGCTGGATGTTATCATCGCCATGATGCCCGCCCTGATCTGGGCCATTGTGAAGTTCGGCTTCCGGGCCCTGACTCTGACTGCCGTGTCCGTGGTGGGCTGCATGTTCTTTGAGTGGGGCTATCGCAAGCTCATGAAGAAGCCCCAGTCCGTGAACGATCTCTCCGCCGCGGTTACCGGCATCCTGCTGGCGTTCGTGTGCCCGGTGAACATGCCCTACTGGATGATCCTGGTGGGCGACTTCTTCGCCATCGTGGTGGTCAAGCAGCTGTTCGGCGGCATCGGCAAGAACTTCGTCAACCCCGCGCTGGCGGGCCGTGCCGCCCTGGTGGCCAGCTATGCCGGCACCATGAGCGGCGCCTGGGCGGATCCCCAGGCCGGCTGGGTGCCCCTGGCCGGCACTGCCGACGTGGTTACCGCTGCCACGCCTCTGGCCTATATGAAGACCGGCGACATGGCCGGCCTCACCAGCCAGTACAGCGTGACGGATATGTTCCTGGGCAATATCGGCGGCTCCCTGGGCGAGATCTCCGCCCTGCTGCTGATCGTGGGCGGAGCGTATCTGATCTGGCGCAAGGTCATCAGCTGGCAGACCCCCGCGGCCTACATCGCCACCGTGGCCGTGCTGACCTTCCTGTTCCCCAAGGGCGGCGCCGACAATCTGCAGTTCATGCTGTACAGCATCTTCGGCGGCGGCCTGATGCTGGGTGCCTTCTTCATGGCCACTGACTACACCACCTCCCCCGTCACCAAGACCGGCCAGCTGATCTTCGGCCTGGGCTGCGGCCTGCTGACGGTGTTCATCCGCTACTTCGGCTCCTATCCCGAGGGCGTGTGCTACTCCATCATGATTATGAACCTGGTAGTGGCGCTGATCGACAAGGCTGTGAAGCCCTCTCGCTTCGGCGTTGTGAAATCCGCTAACAAGGAGGCGGCTGCGAAATGAGCAACGAAGTCAAGACCAAAGAAAAGATTGATATGGACCCCAAGTACATCGTAAAGCTGACTGTGACCCTGCTGGGGACCTGCCTGATCGTGGCACTGCTGCTGGGTCTGGTCAACGGTGTGACGGCCGGCCCCATCGCTGAGATCAACCAGCAGAAGACTGAAGCGGCCATGCTGGCCGTGGTGTCCGATCCGGACAACACCACCTTCTCCGACGCGCTGGAACTGTCTGGCGACATGACCGCTGCGGCCACAGCTGCCGGCGGCACCCTGAACGAGATGTACGAGGTCCAGGTGAACGGCGAGGCCGCCGGCTATGCCGTAAAGGTCACCGCCTCCGGCTCCCAGGGCAGCATTGAAATGATGGTGGGCGTGGACGCGGAAGGCGCCGTCACTGGCGTTTCTGTCGTCAACCACTCTGAGACCTCCGGCATCGGCACGAAGGTCGTGGGCAACGAACCCACCGCCTCCGGCGTGGGTGTGCTGGACCAGTTTATCGGCAAGAGCGCGGCGGACGGCACTCTGACGGTGGGCACTAACGTGGACGCCATCACCGGCGCCACCGTCTCCACCAAGGGTGTGACTGCCGGCGTGAATGCGGCGCTGGCTGCCGTGGCTGCCATGGGCTGAGAAGGGAGGAGCAATTCATGAATTTAGGCAAACAGTTCAAAGAGGGACTGATCACCAACAACCCTGTGCTGGTGCAGGTGCTGGGCATGTGTTCCACCATGGCCATCACCACCTCGTTCTTCAACGGCCTGGGCATGGGCGTGGCGGTCACCGTCATCCTGACCCTTTCCAATGTCATCATCGCGGCTATCCGCAAGATCGTGCCGGACAAGATCCGTATCGCCATGTTCATTGTGGTGATCGCTGGCTTCGTGACCTGCGTGGATCTGCTGATCCAGGCATTCGTTCCGGCCCTGTCCGAGTCGCTGGGCGTGTTCATCCCCCTGATCGTGGTGAACTGCATCATCCTGGGCCGGGCGGAGTCCTTCTCCTACAAGAACGGTGTGGCCGCTTCCTTCTGGGACGGTATCTTCCAGGGCTTTGGCTACACTGTGGTGCTGATGGTTATGTGCATCATCCGTGAGTTTCTGGGCGCCGGCACCTTCGGCGGCGGTATCCTCAACGGCGGCGATGGTATTCAGATCCTGCCGGAGCAGTTCCCCATCGGCATGCTGACCCTGCCCGTCGGCGGCTTCCTGGTGCTGGGCTGCCTCATTGCCCTGATGCAGTGGGCGCTGTCCAGACCTAAGAAAAATAAGGAGGAGAGCAAATAATGGATCAAATCTATGAACTCCTGGCAATTACGCTGGGTGCCATTCTGGCAAACAACTTCATCTTCTCCCAGTTCTTAGGCATCTGCCCCTTCCTGGGTGTTTCCAAGAAGGTGGACACCGCTGTGGGCATGGGCATCGCTGTGACGTTCGTCATGGGACTGGCTTCCGCCGTGTGCTATGCGGTCAACGAGTTCGTCCTGGTTCGCTTTGGACTGGAGTATATGCAGACCGTGACCTTCATTCTGGTCATCGCATCCCTGGTCCAGTTCGTGGAGATGTTTTTACAGAAATCCATGCCGTCTCTGTACACGGCTCTGGGTGTGTATCTGCCCCTGATTACCACCAACTGCGCCGTACTGGGTGTGGTGCTGCTGAACGTGCAGAACAACTATAACTTCATCTCCTCCGTAGTTTACGGCATCACCGGCGGCCTGGGCTTCCTGCTGGCCATCGTGCTGTTCGCCAGCATTCGGGAGCGGCTGGTGTTTGCGGACTATCCCAAGGCGTTTGAGGGCTTTCCCATCGCCCTGGTCACCGCTGGTCTGATGGCCCTGGCGTTTATGGGCTTCTCCGGTTTGAAGGTCTGGTAAGAGGAGGCAAGAGGAAAATGGATATCGGAAATGTCATTGCTGCCGTTGTGGTGCTGGCTGTCCTCGGCGCCGTGTTCGGCTTCATCTTGGCAGTAGCCTCCAAGGTCTTTGAGGTAAAGAAGGACCCCCGGGAAGAGGAAATCCTCAGCCATCTGGCCGGCGCCAACTGCGGCGGCTGCGGCTTCCCCGGCTGCGCCGGCTGTGCCGCCGCCATCCTGGCGGGCACGGCTCCGGTGAATGCGTGCGCCCCTGCCGGCGCGGAGAATGCTGCCGCCATCGCAAAGATCATGGGCCAGGAGGCTCCCTCCGGTGAGCGGAAGGTGGCTTTTGTCCGCTGCAACGGCGGCACCAACGCCGCCAAGCGTTATGAGTACGTCGGTGTGAAGGACTGCCTGTCCGCCACCAAGGTGGCCGGTGGTCCCCTGGAGTGCCAGTTCGGCTGTCTGGGCTTCGGCTCCTGCGTGTCCGCCTGCCAGTTCGGCGCCATGTCCATCGGTCCCAACGGCGCCGCCGTGGTGGACCCGGACAAGTGCACCGACTGCATGGCCTGCGCCAAGGCCTGCCCCCGCCATCTGATCACGGAGGTCCCTGTGTCCAAGAAGGTCCACGTGGCCTGCGCCAACCAGGACAAGGGCAAGGCTGCCATGAGCGTCTGCACTCACTCCTGCATCGGCTGCGGCCTGTGCCAGAAGGAGTGCAAGAAGGACGCCATTCATGTGGTGAACGGCGTGGCTGTCATCGACTACGACAAGTGCGTGGGCTGCAAGCTCTGCACCAAGGTCTGCCCGCGGGACGCCATCCTTCCCATCGCCACCGCGGAGGAGAAGGAGAAGTACAAGGCCATCAAGAAGGCCCAGGCGGAGAAGGCCGCTGCCGCGAAGGCTGCGGAGACCGCTGGCGCTGCCCAGTAACGTAGAGTAAGTGAAAAAACGATCCCGGCCGAAAGGGCCGGGATCGTTTTTTCACAGGGGGATATCCACCTCGTACGCCTGATCGATCAGAATACAGGGATACCCCCAGGTCTCGCACATCTGCTGATAGTGCGCGTTATCCAGGAGGAGAGTCTCTTTCGTACAGGTGGAATCGTCAATGCGCCGCTCTGCCGCACAGGCATATTTTTGTATGTCTGCAAAATGGGTCTCGATATATGCCTTGGTCATCACAAGGCAGCAAAAGCGGATTTCCCGGAGATAGGACGGCGTAAAGTCCTGACTCCAGCGTGGGGGGACATAACAGCCCTCCACGATCAGATCCTGGCGGTTTTCAATGGCGGTTTTGATGATCTCCCGCACAATCGGCCACAGATAGGACTCCAGCTCCTGGTCATCCTCCGGCGTGAGGCGGGTGTTGCCGCTTCGGATAAGTCCCATTTTCAGAAGATCCATGGAGAGACAGGGACAGCGGTATGTCTGAAGAAGTCTCTGGGCCAGCAGGGTTTTGCCTGTGTGCGAGGCGCCGGTAATCAAAAGAACCATCTGCGGATCGCCTCCTCTCCTATTCGGGTTGCGGTCATCTTAACACATGGACCGGATTGCCGCAAGGTGTGCTGGAAAAACGGCGGAAACCCTTGCTTTTTTCCGCGAAAGTCCTATAATGGACAATATCTAACAGGCAGAGTAGGGACATACGTGTACATCCAGTGCTGGAGAGACGGGGAGTTGCTCTTCGGACGAAAGGACCGCGAGTCCGCAGTGTGTGTCCCGCATCCCGCTGCCGCATACAGGGACCCTTTCGGCCTTCCTCTGTGCGGCATCTCCGAATTTCGGACTGCCAAAACAGAAGGAGGTTTTTTATGTACGCACATCCCTTTTCCGCCGACTACTGGCGGGACGCGTCCCGGGAGGTCCGGGACCTTCGGAAGCTGCTGTTCTCCGCCCTGATGATCGCCCTGTGCATTGTGCTGGCCCAAGTGCCCTCGGTGCCGCTGTTCGGCGGGGCCAAGGTCACCTGGGGCTTCCTGGCCCGGTCCGTCTGTGCCTGGGTCTGCGGCCCGGTGCTGGGCCTGCTGTTCGCCTTTGCGGAGGACATCCTCAGCTTCTTCCTCACTGGAGGAGGCGGCTATCCCTTTTTCCCCGGCTATACTCTGACCACTATGCTGGGTGTGCTGACCTACGCTCTGTTCCTGTACCGGGCGCCCCTGCGGGTCTGGCGGATCTTCTGCGCCAAGCTGGTCACCAATGTGCAGAACGTGGTGCTGGGGGCGCTGTGGATCGCCATTCTCAACAGCAACGGCCGCTTCAGCCTGGAGGCCTGGTATGCCAGCGCGTCTCTCAGCGCGGTGAAAAACCTCATCATGCTGCCGGTGCAGACGGTGCTGCTGGTGCTTCTGCTGCGGGCGCTGCAGCCGGCCCTTCAGCGGACGGGGATGCTGCCCCGGCAGGGGGCGGGGGCCAGGCCGGACTGAGCGGACAGGGGGACCATGTGAGACGAAAAACCGGCCGCGGCAGGCGGCCGGTTTTTGATTTGCGGAGCCGCGGAAAATGTTCAAAAATCCGATGGCATTTGTTTACAATTTGTTTATATCCATCCGTTGACAATGAAGGCGCGTGGTGGTAAACTCGTTTTAGCACTCCGGAGAAAGGAGTGCTAAAACCAGCGTGAGACAGCTTGGACCAGAGGTGCTTTTTGTGGAACTCACGGACCGGAAAAAGCAAATACTGAAAGTGGTGGTGGAGGACTATGTCCGTACTGCAGAGCCGGTGGGTTCCAAGGCCATTGCCGCGGAGATGGGCGGCGTCAGCTCCGCCACCATTCGCAACGAGCTGTCGGATCTGACGGAGCTGGGCTATCTGGAACAGCCCCACACCTCCGCCGGGCGGGTGCCCTCTCCCAAGGGTTACCGGCTGTATGTCAACGAACTGATGGAGCGCCAGCGGCTCTCCATCGCAGAGACGGAGCGGATCAACCAGTCCCTCCAGATGCGGATGGAGGAGCTGGACCGGGTGATCTCCCAGGCGGGCCGGGCGGTGAGTTCTCTGATGAACTACCCCGCCTATGTGGCCGCCACCGGCAAGAAGCAGATGACCGCCCGGCGGTTTGAGCTGCTGCCCGTGGATGAGCACAGCTGCATCGTGGTCATGATGATGGGCGACAACCGGGTGAAGAGCCAGCTGCTGCGGATGCAGCTGAAGGTGGACACCGAGCAGATGCCCACCCTGGTGAACCTGCTGAACAGCAACTTCACCGGGATCTCCGCAGACGAGATGAACCGGCGGCTGATGGATGTGTCCGAACAGGTGACGCCCCAGATGTTCCTGCTGTTGAGCCAGACCATCGCCTACGCGGCGGATGTGCTGCAGGAGGCGGGGCAGAAAGAGGTGTTTACCGTGGGCACCAGCCAACTGCTGAAGCTGCCGGAGTTCCGGGACGCAGACAAGGCCCACCAGCTGATGAGCTTTTTGTCCGACAGCAAGGAGAATCTCCCTGTGCCGGACGAGGGGCCCATGAAGATCCTGATCGGTCCGGAGAATGTCAGCGAGGCCCTGCAGGACACCAGTGTGGTGGTGGCCAGCTATGACATCGGCAACGACATGCGGGGCCTGATCGGCGTGGTGGGACCCACACGAATGGATTACGGAACCGTGGCCGCCCGGCTCTCCGGCTTTGCGGAGGGATTGACGCGGCTGTTCGGCAAACAGGAATTACCCCCGAAGGAGGATGCAAAAGAATGAGCGAAGAGACGAAGCAGCCGGCGGAGGAGACGCCGGAAGAGCCGCAGGAGGCTCCTCAGGAAGAGGCTCCCCCCGCGGAGGAGAAGGTGCCCGATGAGAAGGCGGAGAAGGCCGCCAGGGGCAAGAAGAAAAAGGAAAAGACCTACACCCTGACCCGGGAGCAGATGGAGGCGGCGGAGCTGGCCGCCCGGCAGCTGGAGTCCGTGAAGGATCAGTTCGTCCGGCTGACGGCAGAGTACGACAACTACCGCAAGCGCACCGCTAAGGAGAAAGACAATCTCTACCAGGACGCCAAGGCGGACACCATCAAGGAGTTCCTGGCGGTGTACGACAACCTGGAGCGGGCTGTGGCCACTGAGGGCGATGAGGACTCTCCCCACAAGAAGGGGCTGGAGATGATCTTCCACCAGTACCAGGAGATCCTGAAGAAGCTGGGAGTCACGGAGATCGAGGCCCAGGGCCAGCCATTTGACCCGGAAAAGCACAACGCCGTTATGCACATCGATGATGAGAACCTTGGGGAGAACGTGGTATCCCAGGTGTTCCAGGCGGGGTTCCTGCTGGGTGACAAGGTGATCCGACACGCTATTGTGCAGGTGGCAAACTGAGCGAATTCGAGAGGGGGACTGTGTCCCCCCTCGACCTTCCCCCGCACCAGGGACATCGGCCACTGGCGTGTGCGCCCAAGGCGCACGAGCCAACGTGTTTTTGTCAGGCATATATCCTGACAAATCATTGCAATGGATTCGCCTGGCGTGAATGAAAACAACAATCGCAAATTTTTATTTGTTGAGATAGAATTATTTGATCATAAATTGGAGGCAATCATTATGTCTAAGGTTATCGGTATCGACTTAGGTACGACAAATAGCTGTGTGGCCGTCATGGAGGGCGGCGAGGCTGTGGTCATCCCCAATGCGGAGGGCAACCGGACCACCCCGTCCGTGGTGGCTTTCTCCAAGACCGGCGAGCGCATGGTGGGTCAAGTGGCTAAACGCCAGGCCATTACCAATCCGGACCGCACCATCTCTTCCATCAAGCGGGAGATGGGCAGCGATTATAAAGTGACCATTGACAGCAAGAGCTACACCCCCCAGGAGATCAGCGCCATGATCCTCCAGAAGCTGAAGGCGGACGCTGAGGCCTATCTGGGTAGCACAGTCACCGAGGCGGTCATCACGGTTCCCGCCTACTTCACTGACTCCCAGCGCCAGGCCACCAAGGACGCCGGCAGGATCGCCGGCCTGGACGTGAAACGCATCATCAACGAACCTACCGCCGCGGCCCTGGCCTACGGCGTGGATAAGGAACAGAGCCAGAAGATCATGGTGTACGACCTGGGCGGCGGCACGTTCGATGTGTCCATCCTGGACATCGACGACGGCGTGATCGAGGTCCTGGCCACCGCCGGTAACAACCGCCTGGGCGGCGATGACTTCGACGAGTGCATCATGAAGTGGCTGGTCAGCGAGTTCAAGCGCACCGACGGCGTGGACCTGTCCACCGACCGAGTGGCTATGCAGCGGCTGAAGGAGGCCGCCGAGAAGGCCAAGATCGAGCTCTCCGGCGTCACCACCAGCAACATCAACCTGCCCTATATCACCGCCGACGCCAACGGCCCCAAGCACCTGGACGTGACCCTGTCCCGGGCCAAGTTCAACGAGCTGACCGCCCATCTGGTGGACGCCACCATGGGCCCCGTGCGCCAGGCCATGTCCGACGCGGGCCTGAAGCCCAGTGACCTGAGCAAGGTCCTGCTGGTGGGCGGCTCCAGCCGGATCCCCGCCGTGCAGGAGGCCGTGAAGAACTTCACCGGCAACGAGCCCTTCAAGGGCATCAACCCCGACGAGTGCGTGGCCATGGGCGCCGCCCTGCAGGCGGGCGTCCTCACCGGCGACGTGAAGGGGCTGCTGCTGCTGGATGTCACACCCCTGTCCCTGGGCATTGAGACCATGGGCGGCGTGTTCACCAAGCTGATCGACCGGAACACCACCATCCCCGTGAAGAAGAGCCAGATCTTCTCCACCGCCGCTGACAACCAGACCAGCGTGGAGGTCAACGTCCTCCAGGGCGAGCGGGAGATGGCCGCGGCCAACAAGTCTCTGGGCCGCTTCCACCTGGACGGCATCGCTCCGGCCCGCCGCGGCGTGCCCCAGATCGAGGTGACTTTCGACATCGACGCCAACGGCATCGTCAACGTCTCCGCCAAGGACCTGGGCACCGGCAAGGAGCAGCATATCACCATCACTTCCTCCTCCAACATGAGCAAGGAGGACATTGAGAAGGCCGTCAAGGAGGCCGAGCAGTATGCTGCCCAGGACAAGAAGCTGAAGGAGGAGGTCGAGGTCCGCAACCAGGCCGACCAGATGGTCTACCAGAGCGAGAAGACCCTCTCCGAGATGGGCGACAAGATCCCTGCCGATGACAAGAGCAAGGTCCAGGCCGGAATCGACAAACTGAAGGAGGTTCTGAAAGGCACGGATACCGCTGCCATCAAGACCGCTACCGACGAGTTGACCCAGGCCTTCTACGCCGTCAGCGAGAAGCTGTATCAGCAGGCCAATCCCCAGGGGGCCCAGGGCGGCGCCCAGCAGCAGGCCGGCCCCGACGCCGGCGCCCAGCAGGGCCAGTATTATGACGCCGACTACAAGGTGGTCGACGATGACGAGAATAACAAGAAGTGATCAGATGCCATGCGGCCGCGCGGGCGGGGGACACCCCCGCCTGCGCGGCACGCTCTCATGAATTAGGAATTAGAAATCAGGAATAAGGAATTGAGGTGTCCGGCGGAGCCGGACGGATTTCAATTCATCCGCCGGGAGCGGATTCCACAATTCCTAATTCCTAACTCCCCATTCCTAATTGAAAAGTTGGTGATTCTATGGCAGAACAGAAACGCGATTATTACGAGGTCCTGGGGGTTTCCCGGGGAGCCTCTGAGGATGAGATCAAAAAGGCCTATAAAAAAATGGCCCGGAAGTATCACCCGGACCTGAATCCGGGGGACAAGACGGCGGAGGAGAAGTTCAAGGAGGTCAACGAGGCCTATGAGGTCCTCTCCGACGCGGACAAGAAGGCCCGGTACGACCAGTACGGCCATGCGGGCGTTGACCCCAACTTCGGCGCCGGGGGCTTCGGCGGCGGATTCGACGGGAGCTTCGACTTCGGCGACCTGGGGGACATCTTCGGCAGCTTTTTCGGCGGCGGCTTCGGCGGCGGGCGGCGCACCAATCCCAACGCCCCCCAGCGGGGCGAGAGCATCCGCATGTCCATCGCCATCAGCTTCGAGGAGGCGGCCTTCGGCTGTGAGAAGGCAGTCACCGTGGAGCGGTATGAGACCTGCGACACCTGCCACGGCAACGGCTGTGCCCCCGGCACGTCGCCGGAGGTGTGCCCGGACTGCCACGGCACCGGGACGGTCCAGGTCCGGCGGCAGACGCCCATGGGCGTGTTCGCCACCTCCTCCCCCTGCCCCAAGTGCGGCGGCAAGGGGCGGATTATCCACCAGCCCTGCAAGGACTGCCGGGGCAGTGGTATGGTGCGCAAGAAAAAGACCATTCAGGCCAGCATTCCCGCCGGCATCGACAACGGGCAGACCATCTCCATCCGTGGACAGGGCAACGCCGGCAAGAACGGCGGCCCGGCAGGCGACCTGCTGATTACCATTACGGTCCGGCCTCACGAGCTGTTCCGGCGGGAGGGCACCTCCGTCCTGTGCGAGGCGCCCATCACCTTCACCCAGGCGGTGCTGGGTGCGGAGCTGGAGATCCCCACCATCGACGGCAAAGTGAAGTATACCCTGCCGGAGGGCACCCAGTCCGGCACCACCTTCCGCCTGAAGGGCAAGGGCATCCCCTCCATCAACGGCCGGGGGCGGGGCGACCAGTATGTCACCGTCTACATTGAAACCCCCAAAAATCTGAACAAGGAGCAGAAGGAAGCGCTGAAGAAGTTCGCCGAGACCATGGGCGAGAGCAATTACGAGGAGCAGAAGAAGTTCTTCAAGAAGTTCAAAAAGTGAGGCACGTATGTATTTAGCCGACTACCACGTCCACTCCCGCATCTCACCGGACGCCTCCGCCTCCATGCAGGAGATGGCGGAGGCGGCCATCCGGCTGGGGTTCCAGGAGATCTGCTTCACAGACCATGTGGAGCCCATCCGGTTCGGCACCACCGAACCCCGGGGGGCCTATGACTGGGATCCCATGATTGCGGAGTTCCGCGCCGCCCGGACGGCGGTGGGGGACCGGATCACGTTGCGCCTGGGCGCGGAGCTGGGAGACGCCGTGTGGGGCATCAGGCGGATGGAGTCCATGCTGGCGGAGGCCCCGCCGCTGGACTTTCTCATCGGCTCCATCCACACCCTGTCGGAGAAGATGGAGGGCCGGGACCTGTATTTCCTTACCCCGCGGGATGAACAGGAAGCGCGGGACTGCCTTGCCGACTACCTGGGCCAGGTGCGGAAGCTCGCGGAGTGGGGGCGATTCCAGGTACTGGGCCATCTGACGCTGCCCCTGCGGTATTTGAACGAGAACCGGGGGATGCATGTCAGCTTCGACGGGTTCGAGGAGGAGATCGCGGAGATCTTCCGCCTCATCATCCCCAAGGGCATCGGGATCGAGCTCAACACCAACCGGGGCAACACCCCGCTGCCGGACGAAAAGTGGCTGCGGCTGTACCGCTCCCTGGGCGGCGAGATCGTCACCCTGGGGACGGATGCCCACACGCCGGGGTTTGTGGGCTGTGCCGTCCGGGAGGGGCAGGCGCTGCTGCGGGCCTGCGGATTCCGCCGTTTTGCCGCCTTCCGGCAGGGGAAACCGGTGTGGCATGAATTGTGATTTGCTTTTCAGGGGAAAACTGGCTATAATAAATCCATTCCAGCCCCATTCCTCTCCGAATGGGATGACTTGATTTGAAAAGGAGAACGATCACCATGAAAATCGCTCTGGGTTCTGATCACGGCGGCTACGCGCTGAAATGCGACATCATCCAGCTTCTGGAGAAGCTGGGCCATGAATACAAGGACTTCGGCTGCTACTCGACGGAGAGCTGCGACTACCCCGACTTCGGCGAGGCGGCGGCCCGGGCTGTGGCCTCCGGCGAGTATGATCGGGGCATCGTCATCTGCACCACCGGCATCGGCATCTCCATTGCCGCCAACAAGGTGCAGGGTATCCGCTGCGCCCACTGTGCCGACTCCCTGGAGGCGGAGATGACCCGCCGCCACAACGACGCCAATATGCTGGCCATCGGCGCGGGGTTCACCGGCAAGAACCTGGCGGAGCGGATGGTGGAGGTGTTCCTCTCCACGGACTTTGAGGGTGGCCGGCATGAGCGGCGCGTGAACAAGCTCAACGCCATCCAGCCCTGACGGGCAGGGGCAATCTCCTGGAGAAGAGGTGACGGACATGGGAGGCACCAAGGGCTACCGGAGCTACCGGGGCAGGACCTCCAAGGGGAAGATCGCGCTGGCAGTGCTGCTGGTGCTCATCATCCTGGCGGCGGTGGGCTTTCTATGGCTGCAGGAGTATATCGTCTACGATAGGGACGGCAGCTTCCACCTGGAGTTGCCATGGAAGACGGAGACGCCCCCCGCGGAAGAGGAAGTGCCCCCAGAGGACGTAGAGATTACCATTCAGGAGCCGGAGAAGCCGAAGGCTCTGGCTGCCTTCTCTGCTTCCGCCGCGCCGCTGACCCAGGCGGGCTGGAAAGATGCCTGGCTGGGAGCCTCTGTGATGTCTGCTCCCGCCTATAACGCTGCTGCCGTCACGCTGAAAGACAGCACCGGACACATCTACTTTGCTGCCACTGGCGCCGCGGCCGGCACCGTGAGCACGGCGGAGGACACGGCGGCGGCTCTGGCGGAGGTGACGGAAAGCAGTTACCACTCCATCGCCCGGATGAGCTGCTTCCTGGACCCCATTGCCGCCCGCGCGGACGTGGAGGGCATGGGACTGAAGAACACCGGCGGCTATATCTTCTACGACGGGAACAACGGAAACTGGCTGGATCCCAGCAAGCCGGCGGCCCGGCAGTACCTGTGCACCCTGGCGGCGGAGCTGGCACAACAGGGTTTTGATGAAATCCTGCTAACGGATGTGGGCTATCCCACAGTAGGGAAGCTGGACAAGATCGACTACAACGGCGCCGACCGGGCGGCCAGCATCCGGCTGTTCCTGGAGGAGCTGCGCAGCGCTCTGGGTGAGTATGGTGTGGCTGTCTCCATTGAGCTGCCGCCGGAGGTCATCACCTCCGGCGCCGACGACACTGCCGGCCTGGTACTCTCGGATATCGCCCCGCTGGTGGACCGAGTCTACGCCGTCACCACGGTTGACCAGATCCCCGCGCTGGAAGCGGCGGTCAGTGCCGCCGGTGAGGACACGGACTTCGTGGCGGAGCTAACGGGCCACAGCCCTGATGTGACCGGCAGCTGCCTGATCCTTGCAGATTGAAGACAGATGAAGAGGAGAGCGCCCGTGCCGATTGGCACGGGCGCTTTTCTGGAGCTTCCTCAGCGGTGCGCCTCCTCATAGGACCGCAGGGTCCCCTCTGTCAATCGGGAGAGCTTATGGAGCCGTTCATTCACCATATCCCACATACACATGGGCAAGTGATCCCGGTGACCACGGTGCAGCGTCACGCACTCAAAGCAGTTGCCGTGGTGAGGGCAGGCCTGCTTGCAGGGGCAGTGGTCACCGCTCTCCCGCACCTGCTTCAGAAATTCCCGCTTGATGGCCATGGCTTCCGCATGGCGGCCCTCCCGGTCCAGCTCGTTTTGCTCAATTGCAAGTTCATTGCCATCGATCTTCATGTGTCCGCTTCCTCCTCAAATGTAAAGACTTGACCGACTCTGTTAACGTACACAGTTCGGGATGTGAAAGAAGTATAGCATGACAGGAATTGATTTGTAAAGTTAAAATTTCCCCACTGGTGCATGGGCAGAAAGCGGCGGATATCCGCCAGCTCCAGGAAGTACCGGGGGCCACGGAAGCCGTCCTCCCCCAGACGGGGATCCAGAGGCAGCATGGCCAGATCGATCTTCCGGCCCCGGAGAGGTTCCGCATACCGCCGGAAGTCCGCTTCCATGTTCCGGTTCCAGACGGGGTCCTCGCCCTCCCAGTGCCACCAGTTCAGATCCCCGGCATGAAAGACCGTCCGGCCTTCCGCCGTCACCAGAAAGGCCACGCCCTCGTCGGTGGAGGGCAGTGCCTCCACGGTGACGCCGGGCAGGGGAGAGGCGCTCTCCCCGCCGGAAAGCACCCGGCAGTCCGCGGCGGCTTTTTCCGAGAGTCCCCATTTCTTCCGGTTCCGGTCTGTCAGATGGATGCCCTTGCCAAGAAGGAATCGGACATCCCGCTGCCCGTCATCCAGAGCAAAAATCCGGGGATCAAAGTGGTCTGGATGGCGATGGCTGGCAAAGACCAGCAGGGGGCCTGATGGCAGGGGGGGCAGGTCCCCCTTCCACCAGTCAAAGAGCAGCGTGAGACCGGGCAGCTCCACCAGAAAGCCGCTGTGGTCCAGAAAGGTGACGTGCATCATTTGAACTTTACAGCCGTTCCGTAGGCAATGACCTCCGCCGCCCCCTGCATCACGGAGGCAGAGGCGTACCGCAGGCCCACCACTGCGTCGGCTCCCAGAGCCTCTGCCGCGTCCACCATGCGCTTGGTGGCGATCTGCCGGGCCTCCACCAGCATCTCGGTGTAGCCGGTGATCTCTCCGCCCACCAGGGTCTTCATACCGGCCATGAAATCGCGGCCGAAGTTTTTGCTGTACACCACCGTGCCCCGCACGATGTCCAGGGCCTCAAATTCCTGGCCGGGAATGGTCTCAATACTGACGAGCTTCATATAATTCTCCTCCTTTGATCTCTTTCAAGCGGTCCCGCAGGGCCAGCCCCAGCGGGATCAGCCCTGCTGCCTGGACAGCGGCCAGAACCGCCAGCAGAACGGATGCCGCACCGCTGGGGAAAAAGGCCTGCCGCACCCACAGCAACACCGCGGCCGCAGCCAGTAGCCATACGGCCGTCCCTGCGGCGGACACCGCTGCTTGTCGACAATCCCGCCGCTCAGTAGTTCCGCGCATCGTCTTCCTCTCCCCGCTCAATCTCCCGGACCCGCTGGACCAGGGCGATGACCACACCGACCACCACTGCCGCCGGGATGGCCACAAAGAGCGCCAGCACCGGCAGGGGCGGCGCACCGGCCGGATCCACCTCGAAAGCCCAGAGGAAGAGCCAGATCAGCCCCGCCATCAGGACTGACATGACGATGGCGACCACGATGGGCGCCACGAAGCGGCGGCGCCTGGTGTCCTGCTTCTGCTTGTTCATAAAGGTCGTTCCCTCCTGTTCCATCTGGGCCATCCGATCCAGCAGGGACTGGGCGTCCAGCTCCTCCAGCCGCTCCCTGCGGTCTGTGAGCGTCCCGCAGAAGCGGATGGCCGCTTCCAGATTCTGCCGCTCCCGCTCCAGGGACACCAGATGGCGGCGCATACCGTCCCCCACGGTGTAGGCGCCGTGCTGCATCTGCCGGATCTCCTCCAGCGGAAGGCCCAGCTTCCGAAGCAGCTTGATCCGCCGCAGGACCTCCACCTCAGTCTCCCCATAGTCCCGGTAACCGTTCTGGCTGTTCCGCCGGGGGGAGAGCAGTCCCTCCGCCTCATAAAAGCGGATGTTCTTCCGCGTGATGCCCACCAGGGCTTCCACTTCATTGATTTTCAAGGGATTACACCTCATCTCTGGGGACAGGGTACACCTTCCACCCGGGGGAAAGTCAAGAGACTTTCAAAATTTTTGTACAGGGGGTGGGAAGTTGGCGCCGGATGTGGTACAATAACCGCAATGCGGCGATTGTGCGGCTGGACAGGCTGATACAGCGGCGCAAGTTCGGAAAGGGTGCCATATCCATTCTGCGGATATGGTACAATCATACCATGTGCGGTGAGAATTTGACAACCAAAACTGTTTTACAAGATTTGCCGGGGCCGCTGTTGGCGTGGTATCGGGCCAATGCCCGGGACCTGCCCTGGCGGCGGACCACAGACCCGTATCAGATCTGGGTCTCGGAGATCATGCTGCAGCAGACCCGGGTAGCGGCGGTGCTGGGGTATTATGCCCGCTTTCTGGAGACATTCCCCACGGTGGAGGCTTTGGCAGCCGCCCCGGAGGAGCGGCTGATGAAGCTGTGGGAGGGCCTGGGCTATTACAGCCGGGCCAGGAACCTGCAGAAGGCCGCCAGGATCGTGGCGGAGCAGGGCGGCCGGTTTCCGGACACCTACCAGGACCTGCTGGCCCTGCCGGGGGTGGGGGACTACACCGCCAGCGCCATTGCCTCCGCCGCCTTCGGCCGACGGGAAGCGGCGGTGGACGGCAACGTGCTGCGGGTGGTCATGCGGCTGACGGACTGCCGGGACGATATTGCCGATCCCAAGGTAAAAAAGGCCGTGCGGGCACAGATCCAGGCCGTCATGCCGGAGGCTGAGGCGGATATCCGCGTCTTCAATCAGGCCACCATGGAGCTGGGGGCCACGGTCTGCGCACCCAACGGCCCGCCCCGGTGTCTGGAGTGTCCGGCCATGGCCTTCTGCAAGGGCCGCCTTCGGGGCACGGCAGAGGATCTGCCAGTGAAGGGGGCCAAAAAGCCCCGCCGGGTGGAGGAGAAGACGGTGTTCCTGCTGGTGCGGGACGGAAAGATCGCCCTGCGGAAGCGGCCGGGGACCGGGTTGCTGGCGGGCCTGTGGGAGTTTCCCAACGTGGAGGGAGCCCTGGACGAGGCTGCCGCCGGAGCGGCGGTGTCCGTCTGGGGCCTGGAGCCCAGGCGGTGGGAGAGCCGACTGACGGCGAAGCACATCTTTACCCATGTGGAGTGGCACATGACCGGTTACACCCTGGAGGTGGCGGGAGACGGCCCGGCGGACTTCGTCTGGGCAGATGCCGGAGCCCTGTCGGACCGGGCGGTGCCCTCCGCCTTTGGGCGGTATTACACGGAAGCGGCAGCACGCTTGAAGGAGGAGTGACGAATGGGCTGGCTGGTGGGACTGCCCCTGGGGCTGTTTCGGCTGCTGGGGAGTATTTTGCTGGTGGCGCTGCGGTTTGCGGTGCCCATTCTCATTCTCGTGGCGGTGATCTTGGTGGTGCGGCATGTGCGGAGGCGGTCCGCCCGGTACCGGGCGGAGGACGAGGACAGGCAGGAGCCGAAATTTCACGGCCCTGTGTATACGGTGGATTATGAGGAGGTCCCGGACTCCGAGGACCAGAAGAAGGACGAGGGCAACTGAATGGAACTCATCAACCTGGCGGGCATCGCCCTGCTGGCCCTGCTGATCCGCAAGCTGGTCTGGTGCCTCCGGTGGCTGTGGTGCTATTACCATGGGAAGGAGACGCCGGAGCCCGTCTCCTTCCTGCCCCGGCGGACGGGGGAGACCTTTGAGGAACGCATCCGGCAGGCGAGAGAGCAAAACGAGGAGGATTCGTGATGCCCTTCTGGAGGAAAAGCGAGGATCCCTGGGATATGGAGCCGGAGAAACGGCGCACCTGGACAGCGGGGGAGCCCCAGCCCCCGGCCGCCGACGGGGAGGCGTGGAAGGTCCCAGGGGAGAAGGAGACAGCGGAGGAGCAGACGCCGTCTGCCATGACCTGCCCCTGGTGCGGGCAGGAGATGCGGATGGGGTATCTGGTGGGCGGAAGGGACGCTGTCCGCCTGGTGTGGGAGCGTCCCGGCGCGTTTCGCCTGGCGGATGCCGACGGAACCCTCTACCTCCGGGGGGACGGTTCCTTCTGGAGCGATTACAAGCTGGCCTGGCACTGCGGGGCGTGCCGCAAGCTGGTCCTTGACACGGCCAACTGCACCCGGGCGGAGCATCTGACCTCCGAGGAGATCAACCGCCGCATCATCTACGGGGCTGATGCAGAGCATTTATCCGAAAGCCGAGAGGAGGAGTGACCGTGCCCTTCTGGAAGAAAAGCGAGGATCCCTGGGACTATGAGCCGGAAAAGCCGTCCCGTCCGGCGGAGCCGGGGCAGGAGGAGAAGGACTGCGCTCCCAGCCTGATGGACGAGCTCCGGGACTGGAACGAGGAGCGGAAGGAGAAGAAGGCCCTGCGGGAGACCCCGCCCCCGCCCATGATCTGTCCTTGGTGCGGGCAGGAGATGGAGGTGGGGACGATCACTGGGGGACGGGACAGTGTCCAGTGGTGGCCCGGCTGGCCCAACCGGTTCTTTGGTGCCAGCGGCCCGGAGATCGATATCCTCCATGAGGGGAGCCTTTTCAACAGGTACAAGACCGCCTGGCTCTGCCGCGGCTGCCGCAGGATGGTGATGGAAATTCCGGAGGAGGAGATCCCCAAGCCCCTGACGTCGGAGAAAGCGGCGGAGCAGCTGGAGGAACAGCGGCGGCGGGAGGCCCAGCGGAAGATCGACCGTGGGCTGCAGGGCTGAGGATCCCTCCCGGCGGAGGGGACCGGCACCAAAGAGAAGGCGGCGGAGTGCCGCATAAGAAGATACATAGAGAGGGAGAAAACAGACAAATGGCACAGCTCTATTTCAAATACGGGGCCATGGGTTCCAGCAAGACCGCAAACGCCCTGATGACCCGGTTCAACTACGAAGAGCGGGGGCAGAAGACCCTGCTGGTCAAGCCCCGGCTGGACACCCGGGACGGGGACCACATGGTGGTTTCCCGCATCGGCCTCACCTATCCCTGCATCTACTTTGACGAGATGCAGCAGCTCTCTGTCATGGAACTGCAGCAGAACGCCTGCGTCATCGTGGACGAGGCCCAGTTTTTGACCCGGGAGGAGGTCATGTACCTGGTGGGTCTGGTGGATGACCTGGGCATCCCCGTCATCTGCTACGGCCTGCGGGCGGACTTCAAGGGGGACCTGTTCCCCGGCAGCGAGGCCCTGCTGGTGATGGCCGACAAGATCGAGGAGGTCAAGACCATCTGCTGGTGCGGCAAGAAAGCCACCTTCAACGCCCGGTTCGATGCTGCCGGCAAGGTGCTGAAGGAGGGTGAGCAGGTGGTGCTGGGGGCCAACGACCAGTACATCGGGCTGTGCCGCAAGCACTGGATGGCCGGGGACCTGGGCCCGGACTTCCGCCCCGAGGACCTGCTGTGATCTGCCGCCTGTGCCCCAGAAACTGCGGCGAGGAGCGGACGGAGACGAGGCGGGGCGGCGTGTGCGGGATGCCCAGCGTGCCCGTGGCGGCCCGGGCCATGCTCCACCTCTGGGAGGAGCCGTGCCTGGTGGGGGAGCGCGGCGCCGGGTGCGTGTTCTTCTCCGGCTGCAATCTCCGGTGCTGCTTCTGCCAGAACAAGCCCATCTCCCAGGGGGAGGTGGGAAAGGTCCTGACGGCGGAGCGGCTGCGGGAGATCTTTCACGAGCTGATCGGACAGGAGGCCGCCTGCCTGGACCTGGTGACCCCCACCCACTTCACCGACGCGGTTCTGGAGGCCCTGGGGGACGAGGAATGGCCCGTGCCGGTGGTGTGGAACTGCGGCGGCTATGAGAAACCGGAGACCCTCCGCCGTCTGGAGGGGAAGGTACAGGTGTATCTGCCGGACTTGAAGTATGGCCTCTCCGAACCTGCCCGCAAATACTCTGGCGCGGCGGACTACTTTGACTGGGCCAAGCGGGCCATTCTGGAGATGTTCCGCCAGACCGGGCCTTACCGGATGGAAAACGGCCTTTTAAAGCAGGGTGTGTTGATCCGACATCTTCTGTTGCCGGGAGAACTGGAGAACACCCGAAGAGTCATCGACTGGGTGGCGGAGAGCTTCCGCCCCGGGGAGGTGCTGTTTTCCCTCATGAGCCAGTATACGCCCCAGCCAGGGGCAGAAGGGAAACTGGCCCGCCACGTGACCAAGGCGGAGTACCGGGCGGCAGTGGAGTACATGGAAAACTGCGGGATCACCGACGGCTACACCCAGGAGCGGACGTCGGCCAGGGAGGAGTACACCCCGGCCTTTGACCTGCGGGGAATTTGAGTGCCTGCCTTCAGACGCGGTATGGACAAATTCCATGGCCTATGTTATGTTGGAAAAAACAAGACCGAGGGGGCGGAGAGATGATCCGCGGCAAGTGGAAGTGGCTGTTGATCCTGCTGGCGGCGCTGGCTGTGCTGGTGGGGCTGATGGCTTTGGAGACCCTGCTGGGCAGCGTCCGCAAGTGCGGCTGAGCCCCGGCGGCCCTATTTGCAGAGGAGGGATTTCATGGCCCGAAGCGTGAAGCGAGTGGTACTGGTCCTACTGGCGGCGGCCGTCCTGGCCTTTGCAGCCTGGATGCTGTGGCCCCGCTCCATCGGGGATGCGGTGGATCTGGAGGGCGAGGATTTTTACGGCTTTTTGGTCACCCTCGATGTGCGAGACGGGCAGAGCCAGACAGACTCTGAGAGCTATACTGTCTCTGCGGACAGCGAACAGGCAGAGGCAATCCTGGAGCTGTTGGATCAGTACACCTATCATTTCTGCTGGGATACACTGACAGTCGCAGACGTTATTTCGGAGATCGGCGACATCATCGTGGATCTGGATGCCAGCGGGGACCTTGAGCGGAAGCTTTCCGTCTCCAACGGCACCGGCAAAGCCAGGGTCAACGGCCGGGTGGTCCGTATCGGCTATTTTGGCAGTGGGCAGGCCGCCGCACTGTGCGAACAGCTCTCCGCTATCCTCCGGGGCGAATCGGGGGTTGCAAACTGAATCCCGTGTCTTTATAATGAGAGGGCTGTCCGGTGCGGACAGCCCGATTTTTGTGTGTTTTGGGAGAGACCTGCTATGAAGCTGGAGAACAATCTGGGCACGGACGCCATCCGGCCCCTGGTGCTGCGGATCGCCATACCCAGTATGCTGGCCCAGTTCGTCAGCGTGCTGTACAGCATCGTGGACCGCATCTACATCAGCAACATCCCCTTGGTGGGGGAGACCGCTCTCGCGGGCGTGGGGGTCTGCGGGCCGGTGGTGACGCTGATCGGCGCATTCGCCTCTCTTATCGGCGTGGGCGGCGCGCCGCTCATGAGCATCCGCATGGGGGCGGGTAAAACGGAGGAGGCCCGGCGGATCCTCTCCAACAGCTTTCTGATGCTGTGTGTCTGCTCCGTGGCGCTGATGGCGGGGGTGTTCCCCCTGCGCCAGCCCATGCTGATGGCCTTCGGCGCAAGCGATGCCACCTACGGCTACGCCAATACCTATTTCACCGTCTATCTCTGCGGGACGGTGTTCAACCTGCTGGCTCTGGGGCTGAACCAGTTCATCATCTGCCAGGGCTACGCCCGGAAGGGCATGATCTCCGTCATGCTGGGGGCGGCACTGAACATCGTGCTGGACCCGGTGTTCATCTTTCTCTTTGACATGGGGGTGGCTGGGGCTGCCGTGGCCACGGTCCTCTCTCAGCTGGTTAGCTGCCTCTATGTACTGCGGTTCCTCTTCGGCAAGTCTGTGCCCATCGCCATCACTTTCGGCGGTTACGACGGGCGGCTGATGCTCCGCATCCTGGCGGTGGGCATGACGCCCTTCCTCATCATCGGCGTGGACAACATCATGATTATCTCCATGAACGCCATCCTCCAGTCCTATGGCGGGGCGGAGCTGGGAGACCGTCTGGTGACCTGCGCCACCATCGCCCAGAGCTTCATGCTGGTGGTGACCATGCCCCTGGGAGGCATTTCCGCCGGCACAGGCACCATCCTGGCGTACAACTACGGCGCCCGGCGGCGGGACCGGATCCTGAAGGCCCAGGCATTCATCGCCGGACTGTGCGTGGCCTATGTGACGGCCCTGTTTCTGCTGGCCCGTCTGGGGGGAGCTCTCTTCGTGCGCCTCTTCACCACGGAGCCGGAGCTGGCAGCGGAGGCCCTCTCCGCCATCCACATCTGCACCCTGGCCCTGATCCCCCTGGGGCTGCAGTACGCCATTGTGGACGGATTCACCGGCATGGGAAAGGTACAGCTGGCCCTGCCCCTGTCCGCCTTCCGGAAGGCGGTGTACTTTATCGCCCTGTTTGCCCTGCCGGCGGTATTCGGCGCCCGGGCCGCATTCTATGCGGAACCCATCTCCGACATCGCGGGGCCGGTGGTGAGCATCGCAGTCTATGCCCTGTGCATCCGGCGGATTCTGGATTTCCCCGCGGACCCGCCCGCTGCGGAGAACAAGTCCACGCTGCCATCCTGATCGACAAAGCGGCACAGCCGAAGGCTGTGCCGCTTTGTTTGTATAAGATCGTCGGTTCAGACAGAGATGGAGAATTGCTATAAGGGGACACGAAAAGAAGGGACGTCCGCTCCGTATGGAACCAACGGCCGCTCTGCAGAGCAGGGGCTGCTGCGCCGGCTTTCCTCATTCGCCGTCCTCCCCCTCCCGGCGATCCCCCAGCTTCCGCAGGGACTCCAGGGCCTCGGCAAAGGCTTTGGCGCTGGCGGAGGGGTTGCCCCGCAGGATGCGCAGGGACTGGCGATAACGCCTGGCGGTGCGGGCGCGGATGGAAGCTTCCCGGTCCCGGAGTCGGTCCAAAAGCTGCTGGACTTCCGCCCGGCGGGCCTCCAGAGACTCCTCTGTCAGGTCCCTGGCAACTGCCAGCCGGTCCCGGTAGGCCTCCAGAGCCTCCTGGATGTTGGCAAGGGCCGTCAGCTTGGCATCGGTCCGGCGGCGCAGGGACTCCTCCAGCTGGGCCTGGCGGCGTCGGGCGCCCTTGGCATAGGCCTCCTGAATCTGGCGGCGGGTGTCCTCCCAGCGCTCCTGCCGGAGCAGCCGCTCCACCTCCGTGCGCTCCCGGAAGCGGCGCAGGTCCTCCTCCGCAAAGGCGGAGATCACCTCCACCCGCTTGGCAAGGCGGCGCAGGTCCTCGTTCTCCTCCGTGAGGCGGGTGAGGACCTCCCGCAGGTCCATGGCGGCCTGGAAGGACCGGACTGCGTCTACGGTGACGGCGATGGTCAGCAGGAACGCCAGAGGATCCACCAGGAAGGCGGGCAGCCGCAGCACCAGATCCTCCACAGGCGGGTGCAGAAACCGCACCAGCAGGATGGAGAAGGCGCCCCAGGCCAGGGAGCTGGTGAGGCAGATATAGCCGTTGAGGTTGAAGGGCTGCTTGGAGTAATCCCAGTAACGGACTTTGAAGAGGGCCTCCATGGCGGCACCGGTGACATACTCCAGCGCCGTGGCGGCCAGCATGCCCAGCAGGAAAACCAGCCACAGGCTGTCCCGCACGGGGATGGTGGCCAGCAGGATGATGACGGCGCCGGTGCCATAGATGGGCAGCATGGGGCCGTGAAGAAAGCCACGGTTCACCCACTGGCGCCGCTTGGCGGAGACGTAGCAGGATTCCCACACCCAGCCGAGAAAGCAGTAGAGAAAGAAGAACAGCAGCCACTGTCCCAGGGAATAGACGTACATAAGACCTCCGGTTTCAAATGAGGGAGCCGCCCGTCCCGCCGGGGCTCTGGCGGGACGGGCGGCGGGTTCGTCCGGTCAGTGCTGTGCCGCGCCCTCCGCGGTCTCCGGCGCCTCCGCCGCCACGGCCACCCGAACCTCCAGCACCCGGCGGTGGTCCACCATGGTCACAGTGACGTCCAGGCCCTCCGCCTGGAAGTGGTCCCCCACCAGGGGCAGGCGGCCCAGCTGGTCGATCACCCAGCCGGAGACGGTGCTGGCGTCGCAGTCCCCCTTGATGGAGAACAGATCGTACAAGTCGGAGAGGTCGGCGCCGGCGGCCACCAGGAAGCTGCCGTCGCTCTGCTTGCGGAAGGACTCCACCACTTCATCGTGCTCGTCCCAGATCTCGCCCACCAGCTCCTCCAGGATGTCCTCCATGGTCAGCAGGCCCTCGGTGCCGCCGTACTCATCCACCACGATGGCCATGTGGGTCTTTTTTTTCTGCAGCGTCCGCAGCAGCAGGCCCAGGTCCGCATTGGCGGTGGTATAGTGGACCGGCGTGATGCAGCCGGAGATGTTGCCCTGGCCCCGGTAGCGGGCGGCGTTGAAGTCCTTCTCATGGATCACGCCCACGATGTCATCCACGTCCTTGTGGTACACCGGCAGGCGGGAGTAGCCGCTCTCAGCGAACACGGCGGCGATCTCCTCCATGGAGGCAGAGTCCTCCACCGCCACGATGTCCACCCGGGGCGTCAGGATGTCCCCGGCCTCCAGGTCGCCGAACTCGATGGCGGAGCGGATCAGCTGGCTCTCGTGCTGGTCCAGACCTCCCTCGTTCTCCGCCTCGGATACCATGGTGATTAGTTCCTCTTCCGTGATGCCCTGGTCCTCGGAGGGGTGGAAGATCATGTTCAGCAGCCGCTTCCACTGGGAGAACAGGAAGTTCAGTGGCCGCAGGACCAGCAGAAACACCCGCAGGATGGGCGCGGAGAACATGGCGAAGCTCTCCGCGTGCTCCTTGGCCAGGCTCTTGGGGGAAATCTCGCCGAAGATCAGCACCACCAGCGTCAACACCACCGTAGAGACGGTGGGGCCGTAAGCCGCATACAGCTTGGTGAACAGCACTGTGCCCACAGTGGAGGCGGTGATGTTCACGATGTTGTTGCCGATGAGGATGGTGGAGATCAGCCGGTCATAGTCCTCCACCAGGTCCATGGCAAGAGCAGCCCGGTGGTCGCCGGACTCCGCCCGGCTCTTCATCCGGATCTTGTTCAGGCAGGAGAAGGCGGTCTCCGTGGCGGAGAAATAGGCCGACATCATCACCAGCAGGACGATGGCCACGGTCATTGATATAGTGGAACTGTCCATGGGAAAAATCATCACTCCTCAAAAAAATCAGCGGATCCCTGAGGCCCAAAACGCGAAAAGGGCAGTCTCACCCCTTGGGGCAGACTGTCCTTCTGAAAGACACCTCGGTATGTATGGGTGGGCAACGGAGGTTCGTCCACGCGGGTTCACAGATCCTTCCTGGCCGGCAGGCCAACTTACTTATCTGCTAATATACCATAACAACGGAAGGGATGCAACACTGATTTTTCAGGTTCTTGCACCCAGGGCGGAGATGCGGGAGATCAGCGGCAGTCTCCGGTTATAGAGGTTCACGAACCGGCCAACCGCCAGTGCGGAAAAAATGGTGCCGATCTCCAGGCCCTGGAGCTGATGGAAGAAGAGCAGGGAGAGGAGCAGGGCTGTGGACACCAGCGTGGCGTCGAAAGCCGTCTTTACATTGCCGAACTGTCGGCCGGTGACGACTGCGATGGCCTGGACGATCCCCTCGCCGGGGACCATCAGCACCCGGGGCGCCACCTCGACGCTGATGCCGAAGCCCAGCACGGCGCAGCCCACGGCCAGCGCCAGCAGCCGCATGGGCAGCACACCGACCTCCATCCAGGAGAGGAGTCCCATGCTCACATCAATGAACAGGCTGAACACCACATTCACAGCAACCTGTAGGAGCTGAACGGGACGGAAGTCCTTCCGCAGCAGCAGGACCTGCGCCAGAATGAACAGCATATTCATCAAAAAAGTGAACTGTCCCAGCGTGACGGGAAAGCGGAGGCTCAGCACATAGGGCAGGCTGGAGATGGGGGAGGTCCCCAGCGCGGCCTTGGTAATCAGGGCCACGCCGAAGGCGTTCAGCAGGACCCCGGCAGTGAACCAGCCATAGCGGGAGAGAGCGATTTTTATGGAGTGCATCTTGTTGGATCCGTCCTTTTTCGCAGAATACAGGGGGTACCGGTCAACGTGTCAGCCGGCGTCCAGAATGGCCTTTACAGCCTCCCGGGTGGAGCGGGCGGGAAACAGCTCATAGCCCACCAGCCCTGTGTAGCCGGCGGCCTCCAGCGCCTTGTAGACCCGGGGGAAGGCGATCTCCCCGGTACCGGGCTCACGGCGGCCAGGGGCGTCTGCCGCGTGGACATGGCCGAAGGTATCGGCGTACTGCCGGATGGTGTCGCAGAGGCGGCCCTCGTTCAGCTGCATGTGGTAGATGTCATACAGGACCTTCAGGCGGGGAGAGCCGATCAGGCGTACCAGCTCCGCCGCCGTCTGCGTGTCCCGCAGAAAATTACCGGGGTGGTCTGTGGAGATGTTCAGCGGTTCCAGATAGAGGGTGACGCCTGCCTCCTCCGCCAGGCGGGCGCTGGCGGCAAGGCCCGCGTACAGGGAGCAGAGCTTCACCGTGTGGGAGAGGTCCTCCCGGGGCGCCAGCACCACGCCCCCCAGCCCCAGACCGTTGGAGTGGACGGTGACGCCGGAGGCGCCCAGGAACCGGGCCGCCTCCAGAGAGCGGTGCAGAAAGGCCAGATACGCCTCCCGCTGGGCAGGGTCGATCAGAGAGAGGTCCGCGTCCCCGTTGAAGCCGCAGACAGGGATCCCGGCCCGATCTGATGCCGATTTGACGGCAGAGAGGTCCCGGTCCGCCCAGCTCCAGAACTCCACGGCGTCAAAGCCGTCCTCCTTTGCCGCCTGGAACCGGTCCAGGAAGGGCAGCTCCAGGTACAGCGTGTCAATGCAGGCGGAACGTCTCAGCTTCATGGGGGGCCTCCTCGCAAAGAGACATCCTGTCCGCGGACAGGATGTGGAATATGATTACTTTACACCCTGGGGCAGGAGCTGTCAACAGGCACCGTTTCCATCTTCCGGCTTCACCGGACAGCCCTGGCCGCCTGAATAGAGGCCGACCGGGAAGGGCTGTGCCCGGCGGCATTTGCCTGGACGGGCCCCGGGGGAGACCCTTTCCTGAAATCACAGGGGATTGGAGTCGATAGCGCTTTGCAGCACCCGGCAGATTCCGAAAAGACGCTCTCCATAAGGAGAGGCCGGCGCGGATGCGCCGGCCTCTGAAAGGCGAAACTCACATCAGGTTGTAGAGGATCTTGGCCATCTGACCCCGGGTGATGTTGGCTCCGGGCTGGAACGTGCCGTCCGCATAGCCGCTGATGACGCCCTGGGCCGCCATGGTCTGGATGTAGTAGGTGGCGTAGGCAGGGATGGAGGCAGTGTCGGAGAAGGTCAGCTCGACAATGGCGTAGCCCTTCTCCTGGGTACGGCCGATCATGGCGGCGGCCTGGGCCCGGGTCAGGGACCCGCCGGGATTGAAGTACAGCCGTCCGTCGCTGCCGGTGGAGCCGTTGATGATGCCCTCGGTGTACAGGGCCTTCACCGCCGTCAGGGCGTAATCCCCGATGGAGGCGTTGTCCGCGAAGGGCAGCGTCACGCTCTCATACTGGGTGCCGTCCAGCCCCAGGTAGCGATACAGCATCACCGCGAACTGCTGGCGGGAGATGTTGTCGTTGGGCCGGAAGGTGCCGTCGGCATAGCCGGTGGTGATATTGGCGTTGTACAGGAAGTCCACATAGGTGGCCGCCCAGTAGTCGTTGATGTCCGTGAACTTGTGGTCCACGCCGTAGGGCTCCACATCCACGGAGGCCCGGCCGATGTTGCCGGAGAGGTCCCGGGCGGTGATGGTGATCCGCATGGCCTCGTGGCTCTCCCCGGGGCCGGGCAGGGCCACGGTCACAAGACCGGTGGCGGGATCATAGCTGCCGTAGGGGGCGCCGTTGTAGGTGACGGTGACGCTGCCCGCCGGCAGGATGCCATCCACCGCGTCGGCGACCGAGGCGGTCACCTGCCAGAGGGAATTGTCGAGGGAGGCAGAGACCACAGGCGCCGCGTTGTCCGGCGTGCCGGAGGCGGTGGCGGTGATGTGGTCGATATAGATGGTGCCGGTCCGGGGCGTGTCGGCGTACACCAGACCCTCCCCGGCGGCGGTGGCGGGGACACTGACCTGCAGGCCCAAGATCTCATACCAGTCGCCCAGGTTCGCGAAGGTCACCTGTTTCCAGCCGGTGAAGTCCAGCGTCACGCTGCCGCCCGTCAGATAGCCCTTCGTGCCGTTGCTGCACAGCAGGGAGAGGATGTTGCCGGAGCCGTCGCCGTAGACCCACATGTGCAGGGCATTGTACGTGGAGCGGTCGATGACGGTGCTCTTGACCGCCCGCCACTGGGAGGTATAGGCCCCGGCGCCGAAGCCGCCGTCGGCCTCGGTGAGGGTGTAGTCCACCCGGGCGGAACCCCGGCCCAGCCGGACAGTGTCGGCGCTGTGGTTCAGGCTGAAGTCCAGTCCGCCGCCGTTTCCGCGGAAGATGGTGGTGCTGCCCTCAAAGGACTCTACCTCCATGACGCCGCCGGCGGAGACCGTGCCGGAGCTGGAGACGGTGACGGGGATGGAGACTCTGGCCCGGCCGGCGGAGACCGTGATGGTGCCGGTGCCGGGCGCGGCGGCAGTAAAGAGGCCGTGCTCATCCACCGTGCCGATGTCGCCGGTGACCTCCCAGGTGAAGGCTTCCGGATCTGCCTTCAGGGAGATGTGGTTGTAGGCGGCGGTGGCGGCCAGCTGGGTGGTGGTGCTGGTGGCGGCATTCAGGGTGGTGAGCGCGGTGCCGCTGCTGTCCCGGATCACCACGTCCGTGGGATCCTCGATGGCGTAGACGGTGGTAGAGCCTTCTCTGCGGCCGCTGGAGGCGGTGATGGTGATCTCACCGCCCCGTTTCGGGGTGGTGAGGATATTGCCGTCCAGCTCCCCGTCGGAGGCCTCCAGGTCGTAGTCATAGTCCTCGTCCATGGGGATGTAGTTGGTGTCCACGGCGGCGGCGGAGATCTCTACCTTGCTGCCCGCCAGAACGTAGGCGTTGTCCGCCTGGACGTAGAAGTGGCCCAGTTCGCCGGTGGGCTCATTGGTGGCCACCAGGAACAGGTGGTTGGCCACCGCCCGCTCACTGCCGTCGGAGGGGCGGTTGATGGTAGCGGCGGTGGTGTCGTCGGGCTGCGTCACGGTGATGGTGGTGGAGCCGCCGCCGTCCAGGCCGATGGCGGCCACGCAGCCCAGCTCGATCATCCGCTGGGCCACCTGGCTCAGGCTGGCGCCGATGGAGTGGCCGGACCGGCGGCCGTCGATGGTATAGAACACCACGGTGCCGTCAGCTGTCACACCTACCGCCGTGCGGGGGTTCACCCCGGAGGGCAGACCGGAGACCACGGCGCCGTCCTGCACCAGGGAGTATAAGGCACCCACGGCGTACTGCACATCGTTCCACGCCTCATTGGCGGCGGAGACGGTGACGGTCACCGTGGCGCCCACAGGGATGTTCCGCAGGGCGTCGGTGTAGTAGGTGTTGGAGAGGGCGTTGGCGGAGAGGACAATCTGGTCCGGCCCGATGGCCGTTGCGGAGGTGGCCTCGATCACCTGGTCCACCACCAGCGTCATGGTGCCGCCGATGGAGAGGGAGCCGTCCACGATGGTGCACAGCACGTCCACGCCGGCCTCGGTATTGCCGGTGGTGTGCCTGTTGTTGAAGTCGTATGTATAGAGGTAGATGCCGCCGGTGGAGACCCGGGCCTTGTTGATGCCGGCCACCGTGCGGATGATGTCCGTGAAGTACCCGCTGCTGTCCGAACCCTGATAGCCCAGGTTGGCGGAGATGGAGAGTCCGGGCTTGCCGATGACAGCAGAGCCATCCTTCCGGAAACCCATGGCGTAGTAGCCGCCGTCGCTGCTGAGGACCTCTCCCTCCGACACCAGGATGCCGATGGGCAGGCCGTTGGAGGTGTTGAAGAAGTCGCCGTTGATGCCCGCCGCCACCCGGTAGCCCTGGCTCTCCAGTGCCCGGGCCGCAGAGGTGACCGTGGTGCGGGTGGTCAGGGAGTCCCCGAAGGTGACGATGGGCGTCACATCTGCATTGGGCTCGTATGTGACGACGTTCTCCGTCCGCAGGTCGGAGTACGCAGTACTCCAAAACACATTGGTAGAGAGCTGGGTCTTCTGGTTCAAAAGAGTGCCCTTGGAGGTCAGGTCCTCGCCCATGGCCTCGGACGCGGCGGCGGTGAGGCCCAGGGAGCAAAGAAGCGTGAACGCCAAAAACAGGGACAGGGTTTTGCGCAGGGTGTTTTTCATGTCATACCTCCATAAGCTGCAGCTGAGATGGTCTACATAATCCTCTTCAGAATAGCATAAACAGGCGGAAAAGTAAATGGGAATGGGGCAACAAAATCCACCAGATTGCACAGAGTCTCCCAAATACAAGACGGCGTCTGCGGGAAAAAAGTTCCGCCCGCCGCAGAAAAGACTTGGAGAAACCGGCGCGGTGTATTACAATAAAAGGGAACAGCGGGGGCAGCCCGCGGAAAAGGAGGAAGCGCATGACAGTCAATGTGGACGCCTCCCGGTGTATCGGCTGCGGGATGTGCGCGGCGGCGGTGCCGGCCGTGTTTCAGATCCAGGGGCGGGTGTCCGTGGTGCAGGCCCAGCCCCGGACCCCGGCGGAGGAGGCGGGGGCCTTCGACGCGGCCAACGGCTGCCCGGTCAATGCCATCCGGGCCCGGAAGGCATGAGAAAGAACCGCCCGCCGGAGCATTCCAGCGGGCGGCTTTTTTCATTCAATCCAGGTTCACCCGGAAATCTCCCCGGGCGGCGGCATCGGCCTGCCGCTGTTTGTCCGCGGCCAGGGCATCCAGCATCCCACCGATGATCTGGTTGGACACCAGAAAGCCCCGGGGCGTCAGGTGCCAGCGGCCGTCCTCCTCCACCGCATAGCCGGCCTTGGCGCACTGGTCCAGGAAGGGCAGAAAGCAGGTGAACCGGCGGCGGAAGCGGCGCTCAAATGCCTTGGGGTCCAAACCCGTCGTGGTCCGCAGGCCCAGCATTACCCATTCGGTGTCCCGGTCCAGGGGTGGGATGCGGTCGCTCTCCGACAGCATGGGGGCGTGGTCCCGCACGCCCCGGATATAGCCCTCCAGATCCTTTGTGTAGGCGTACCGCACGCCGCCGAAGTCCGAGTGGGCGCCGGGGCCGAAGCCGGCGTACTCCCCCAGGGTCCAGTATTTCAGATTGTGCCGGGAGGCGCAGCCCGGCTTTGCGAAGTTGGAGATCTCATACTGCTCATAGCCCTGGGCCTTCAGGAACTCCACCGTGTAGAGATACATGTCCGCCTGGGCGTCGTCCCCCGGCAGACCCGCGGTCCCCCGCCGGGCAAAAAGGGGCGTACCCTCCTCTACCTTCAACCCATAGCAGGAGAGATGCTCCGGCGTCAGGTCCAAGGCAGCGGAAAGGTTTTTCTGCCACCCCTCCAGCGTCTGATGGGGCAGGCCGTAAATCAAATCCAGGGAGAGATTCTGGAACTTGGCCTTCCGGGCGGCCTCCACGGCGGCTTCCGTCTGAGCCATGGTGTGCACCCGGCCGATCTCCGAGAGCTCTTCGTCATCGGCGGACTGCATTCCCAGGGAGAGGCGGTTGAACCCGCACCGGCGCAGGGTGCGCAGCTCTTTCCAGTCCCCGGCGGAGTCGGGATTGGCCTCCAGGGTGATCTCCGCCTGCTTGTCCACCTTGTATTTTTTCAGAATGGTCTTCAGGATCTTCACCAGTCGCTTGGTCCCCAGATAGCTGGGGGTGCCGCCGCCGAAGTACACGGTGTCGACCAGATGGCCCGCCGCGAAGGGGGCGGTCTCCGCCAGATGGGCGCACAGGGCATCTGTGTAGTCGTCCATCCGGCTCTCGGACCGGGGCAGGGAGTAGAAGTCGCAGTAGACGCACTTGCTCTTGCAGAAGGGAATGTGGATATACAGGCCCAGCGGGGCGGGCATGGGTCTCATGGGGATTCCTCCAAACACACAAATCTTCGGGCAACAGTGTACTCCCTTCCGCGCAGGTTTGCAAGTGCGTATAGTTTCCGAACAAGCAGGAGACCCTATGGGAAAATGGCCTGGAGGGGATTTTCAATGAATATGACGCCGCAGGAATACCAGCAGTATGTGAAGCAGAAGGCCCCCAAGTCGCCGCTGCTGAAGGATACGGTCCTGGCCTTTGTAGTGGGCGGGGCCATCTGCGTGGTGGGCCAGCTGATCCTGAACGGCTGGACTGCCGCCGGCCTGGAGGAAAAGACGGCGGGCACCGCCACCTCCTGCACGCTGGTGTTTCTCTCCGCCCTGCTGACGGGGCTGAACCTGTACAACAAGCTGGCCCGCTTTGGCGGCGCCGGGACGCTGGTGCCCATCACCGGCTTTGCCAACGCGGTGGTCTCACCGGCCATCGACTTCCGCAGCGAGGGATTCGTCACTGGCATGGCGGCCAAGATGTTCCTGATCGCCGGGCCGGTGATCGTGTTCGGCACCCTGGCCTCGGTGATTTACGGCGTGGTCCTGGTGCTGCTCGGCTGAAGCGGGAATGCCATGCCGTCCCGCTTTGGGGATGCTGCACCCACAGAGGCTTCCTATATCCTAAATATATCCGATCTCAAAAGTCAGAAGACCGCCCCGGCGCTGCACAGCGCCGGGGCGGTCTGGTGTCTCGCAGCTTACAGGTCCTTCTTCCAAAGACCGTGGAGGTTGCAGTAGGCATAAACGGCCTTGGCAGTCTGGCCCTCCGCCAGGGTGAACACGGCCTCCGGCGCCTCCTCCGGGTGGAACCAGTGGATCAGGGCGTCCCGCTCAGTCTCCACCACCACCCACTGGATAAAGTGCTCGGCGGTCATGGGATGGGTGACAGAGCCCACGTCCACCTTCACCAGACTGCCCTCCACCGTGACGGCAGGCACGTGCTTCTCCTGGGCGGCGTCGGTGACACCGGCCTCCAGCACATGCATCTCCTCGCCGCAGCACTTCACGGGCACCTGGGCGGAGGTGAGCTTGGTGATGACATTGCCGCAATGTTTGCAGATATAGAACTTCATATAGAATTCTCCTTTTTCCGTTTTTTGAAATACTTTCAAGGGGAGAGGGATTTCTTCTGGCAATATATTAGCATATCCAAATGTGCGCATATATTGCATTTGCAACTACAAAAAAATTCCGGGTATCCGGCTGGCTGAAAAGGCGCTCTGTAAAAGCATCTGATCCGAAAAACGGAGCGTCCGGCCGGGGTGTGCGCGGCGCGGTATTTTTTTCGTATTTCAAAAGTTGACATAACGGTGTGGAAAACTCTGTGGAGAATGTGCAAAACCCCGATGAAAAGGGCATTGAGCTGGGTGACGGCCAGGTTATGAGAAATTTTACGCAATAACATTTTTGTAAAATTTGTGTGAAGAGTCGGGAAGCGGGCGGGATCACGGCGTCTTTTGGGGGAGCACTTGAAGGACAGCGCCGGGTGTGCTACAATAAATTTATGAATTTTACGGCAGACACTGCCTTTGGAGGAACTTAATGGCAACCAAGAAGCAGGACTATGGCAACGACAGCATTTCGGCATTAAAGGGCGCAGACCGGGTCCGGAAGCGGCCCGGCGTCATTTTCGGCTCTGACGGACTGGAGGGCTGCGAGCACGCGGTGTTCGAGATTCTCTCCAACTCCATCGATGAGGCCCGGGAGGGCCACGGCCGGACCATCACTGTCACCCGGTTTGCAGACCGGTCCATCCAGGTGGAGGACGCGGGCCGGGGCTGCCCGGTGGACTGGAATGAGAAGGAGCAGCGGTACAACTGGGAGCTGGTGTACTGCGAGCTGTACGCCGGCGGCAAGTACGACAACGTCTCCGGCGACAACTACGAATATTCCTTAGGGCTCAACGGATTGGGTGCCTGCGCCACCCAGTACGCCTCCCGGTACATGGACGTCACCGTCTGGCGGGACGGCTTTGAATACACCCTGCACTTTCAGCGGGGCGAGATCGTGGGGGAACTGGGGAAGACGCCCCTGCCCAAGAGCCAGGCCAGAAAAACCGGCACCCGCACCCGCTGGCTTCCCGACTTGGACGTGTTCACGGACATCGCCATCCCGGCGGAGTACTTCACCGACGTGATGAAGCGCCAGGCGGTGGTGAACGCCGGGGTCACCTTCCGGTTCCGGAACGAGACAGAGCCGGGTCGGTTCGAAGAGGCGGAGTTCCTCTACGAAAACGGCATCATGGACTATGTGACGGAGCTTGCGGGAGAGGGGAGCCTGACGGCGCCGGTGTTCTGGCAGACGGAGAAGAAGGGCCGGGACCGGGCGGACAAGCCGGAGTACAAGGTGAAGCTCAGCGTGGCCTGCTGCTTTTCCAATAAGGTGAACGTCATCGAGCACTACCACAACTCCTCCTGGCTGGAGCACGGCGGCTCTCCGGAGAAGGCGGCCAAGTCCGCCTTTGTCTCCGCCATCGACAAGTACCTGCGGGACCAGGGGAAGTACCAGAAGAGCGAGGGCAAGATCACCTGGGCGGATATCGAGGACTGCCTGGTGCTGGTCAGCAACAACTTCTCCACCCAGACCAGCTACGAGAACCAGACCAAGAAGGCCATCACCAACAAATTCGTCCAGGAGGCCATGACGGAGTTCCTCCGCAGCAACCTGGAGATCTACTTCATTGAAAACCCCTTTGACGCAGAGAAGATCGGCGAGCAGGTGCTGCTGAACAAGCGCAGCCGGGAGAAGGCGGAGGAGACCCGCCTGAACGTGAAGAAGAAGCTCTCCGGCTCGGTGGACATCGCCAACCGGGTCCAGAAGTTCGTGGACTGCCGCACCAAGGACGTGGACAAGCGGGAGATCTACATCGTGGAGGGCGACAGCGCCCTGGGCAGCGTGAAGCTGGCCCGGGACTCCGAGTATCAGGGCATCATGCCGGTGCGGGGCAAGATCCTGAACTGCCTGAAGGCGGACTATGCCCGGATTTTCAAGAGCGAGATCATCACGGACCTCATCAAGGTCCTGGGCTGCGGCGTGGAGGTCCAGAACAAGCACGTGAAGAACGTGGCGCCCTTTGACTTGGGCAACCTGCGGTGGAGCAAGGTGGTCATCTGCACCGACGGCGACGTGGACGGCTTCCAGATCCGGACGCTGATCCTCACCATGCTGTACCGGCTGACCCCCACCCTGATCCGGGAGGGGTACGTGTATATCGCGGAGACGCCCCTGTTTGAGATCAACAGCGGCGACAAGACGTGGTTCGCCTACTCCGACAAGGAGAAGAACGACATCGTGAAATCCCTGGAGGGGAAGAAGTACAAGATCGACCGGTCCAAGGGCCTGGGCGAGAACGACCCGGACATGATGTGGCTGACCACCATGAACCCGGAGACCCGGCGGCTGATCCGGGTGATGCCGGAGGACGTGGAGCAGACGGCGGCGGTGTTCGACCTGCTGCTGGGGGACAACCTCCAGGGCCGGAAGGACCATATTGCGGAGAACGGGTACAAGTACCTGGAGATGGCGGATATTTCGTGAGAGTTTTATGAGATCAGCAGCCCGTCCGCCCGCTGGCCCGCCATGAGCCGCAGGCCCAGTTGGAGCCCGATGGCAAAGGACTCCGTGCCCCACAGCAGGCACAGGTCTTCCAGCCGGTCCCACAGGAACAGCGCGTCCGCAGGGCTGCCGTGGGAGACGATCCGCTCTTTGAGCGCATCCGCCTGTTTGCCGACTTTCATCAACGGCAGGGCGTAGTAGTCATACAGCCATTTATAGGTCTCATTCATGGAGCAGCCTCCTTTGAATTTTATGAATACAGCATACTAGAGTTTCGGAAAATGCGCAATACGTGAATTATTTCAAGTATTTTGGCTGTTTGGGTTAATAAATGCGTAGCCGTTGGGACAGAAAGCACCCTCTGTTTCGACAACGGAAAATACACTCCCAATCAACGGATAGCGGAGAGGATGCCATGGAACGCCCCCAGCGGAAGCGCCTGCGGCTGGAGTCCTATGATTACAGCCAGCCGGGATCTTATTTCATCACCATCTGCACCAGGGAGCGGAATCAGGAGGTCCTGTGTTCCATCGAACCCGCCGTAGGGGCGATTATCAATCGCCCGCCTCGAATCTCCCTGACACCTCTGGGGCGGATCGTGGATGAAACCATCCGAGCGATCCCGGATCACTACCCCGGCATATCGGTAGATCAATATATCATCATGCCGGACCATGTGCATTTGATTTTGGCACTCCGGCACATCGGGCCGGACGAGCGGCAGATTGCCGCCCCTACGCCGCTGTCGAACGTCATCCAGCAGATGAAGCGGATCACCAGCAAGTAAGCGGGCATTTCTCTTTGGCAGAAGGGCTTTTATGACCATGTGATCCGCAATGACGAGGACCTAGCCAATGTTCGCCAGTACATCCGCAACAACCCCTTGAAATGGATACAAGATAAGGACTGATTACACTTGCCCAAAAAGAAAAAAACCGACGACAACAAGCATAAGGTAGACGCGTCCAACGTCATCGGCCTTCACGCGGCGGTGGTGGAACAGCCCATCACCGACACGCTGGAGACCAACTACATGCCCTACGCCATGAGCGTCATTGTCTCCCGGGCCATTCCGGAGATCGACGGGTTCAAGCCCTCCCACCGCAAGCTGCTGTACACCATGTACAAGATGGGTCTGCTGACGGGAGCCCGGACCAAGTCCGCCAACATCGTGGGCCAGACCATGCGCCTCAACCCCCACGGCGACGCCGCCATCTACGACACCATGGTGCGCCTCTCCCGGGGCTACGGCGCCCTGCTGACGCCTTTTGTGGATTCCAAAGGCAACTTCGGCAAGGTCTACTCCCGGGACATGGCCTGGGCCGCCCCCCGGTACACAGAGGCCAAGCTGACGCCCATCTGCGCCGAGCTGTTCCGGGATATCGACAGCGACACCGTGGACTTTGTGGACAACTACGACAACACCATGAAGGAGCCGGCCCTGCTGCCCACCACCTTCCCCAACATTCTGGTGTCCGCCAACAGCGGCATCGCCGTGGGCATGGCCTCCCAGTTCTGTGGGTTCAATCTGAAGGAGGTCTGCGACACCACCATCGCCTATCTGAAGAACCCGGACTGCGACCTGATGGAGACCCTGCTGGCGCCGGATTTCCCCACCGGCGGAGAGCTGATCTTCGACCGGAACACCATCCGGGAGATCTATGAGACCGGCCGGGGCAGCGTCCGGGTCCGGGCCAAGTACCGCTACGTCAAAGAGGAGAATCTCATCGAGATCTACGAGATCCCCTACTCCACCACCGTGGAGGCCATCCTGGACAAGGTGGCGGAGCTCATCAAGGCGGGCCGGGCGAAAGAGATCGCCGACATGCGGGACGAGACGGACCTCTCCGGCCTGAAACTGGCCATCGACCTGAAGCGGGGCGTGGACCCGGACAAGCTGATGACCAAGCTCTACAAGCTGACACCCCTGGAGGACGCCTTTGCCTGCAACTTCAACGTGCTGATCGCCGGTACTCCCAAGGTGCTGGGGGTGCGGCAGATCCTGGAGGAGTGGACTGCCTGGCGGACCGGGTCCGTCCGGCGGCGGGTCTACTTCGTGATGAAGAAGAAACAGGACAAGCTGCACCTCTTAAAGGGCCTCAAGCGGATCCTGCTGGACATCGATAAGGCCATCCAAATCATCCGGGAGACAGAGGAGGAGGCCGAGGTCATCCCCAACCTGATGATCGGCTTCGGCATCGACCAGATCCAGGCGGAGTACGTGGCGGAGATCAAGCTCCGCAACATCAACAAGGAGTATATCCTCAAGCGTGTCAACGAGACCGACGCCCTCCAGGACGAGATCGCCGACCTGGAGGACACCCTGAACTCCCCCCGGCGGCTGAAGCAGATCCTGGTGGACGAGCTGACGGAGGCGGCCAGGAAATACGGCGAGCCCCGCCGAACCTCCATCGTGTACAGCCACGAGATCGAGACCTATGTGGAGGAGGCTCAGGTGGAGGACTACTCCGTCCATGTGTTCCTCTCCAGGGAGGGGTACTTCAAGAAGATCACCCCCGCCTCTTTGCGAATGGCGGCGGACCAGAAGTACAAGGACGGGGACGGATTGTCCCAGACCTTTGAGACCACCAACGGCGCGGAGATCATGTTCTTCACGGACCGGTGCCAGGTGTACAAGACCCGCCTCAGCGAGTTTGAAGACACCAAGGCCAGCGCCTTGGGGGACTATCTGCCCGCGAAACTCTCCATGGACAGCGGCGAGAATGTGATCTACGCCGTCCTGCCGGGACCGGACTACGCCGGGGCCCTGCTGTTCTTCTTTGCAAACGGCAAGGCGGCCCGGGTGGACCTGACCGCCTACAAGACCACCTCCAACCGCCGCAAGCTGACGGGGGCCTACTCCGACAAGGCGCCCCTGGCCTGTATCCGCAGGCTGGATACAGACTGCGAGCTGGCGGTGTACTCCACGGAGCCCCGGGCGCTGATTTTCCACACCGCTCTGCTGGCTCCCAAGACCACCCGCACCACCCAGGGGGTGGCGGTGATGACCCTGAAGCCAAAGTACCAGCTGGAGACGGTGAAGGCGCTGGAGGACACGCCCATCACCAACCAGAGCCGCTACCGGGTGCGCAGTCTCCCGGCGGCGGGCGCCCTGCTGCGGGAGGAGGACTCCGAGGAGCGGCAGATGGATCTGCTGGACTGAATCAGATAGAAAAGGAGTAGATCTATGGCGCAGAAGGTGAGGAGCTGCGGTATCATCACGCTGGGGGCAGTGATCTACGCCCTGGCATTTGACTGGTTCGTAGCCCCCAACCAGATCGCCATGGGCGGCGTGACGGGTCTGGCCCAGATCGTGAACGCCCTGGTGCCGGTCCTGCCGGTGGGAGTGCTGTCCATCCTTGTCAATGTGCCGCTGTTTCTGGCGGGCTGGCGGCTGCTGGGAGGCCGCCTGCTGGTGAGCAGCCTGTACGCCATGGCAGTCAGTTCCTTGGCCATTGACGTGATTGCATGGATGCATACCTTCCCCCCGATGGACCCGATCCTGGCGACCCTGTACGGCGGCGCCGGGATGGGGGTAGGGCTGGGATTGGTATTCTCCCAGGGGGCCACGACGGGCGGCACGGATATCATCGGCAAGCTGCTGAAGCTGAAATTCCCCTGGCTGCCCATCGGTAAGCTGGTGATGATCCCGGACATGGTGGTGGTGATCCTGGCTGCAGTGGTGTTCGGCACCGTCAACGCGGCACTTTATGGCTTGATTCAGATGTATCTGCTGTCCAAGGTCATGGATATGATCCTGTACGGGTGGGATACCTCTCGTGTGGCCTACATCATCACCGACCGGTGGGAGGAGACGGTCCAGGGACTGCTGGATATGAACCGGGGCGTGACGCTGCTTCAGGGAAAAGGCGCATACACCGGCGCGGAGAAGCAGGTACTGCTGGTGGCCTTCAGGCAGCGGGAGATCGTGCCCATCAAGCGGATGCTGCGGGAGATCGACCCGAAGGCTTTTTTCATCGTGTGCGACGCCCATGAGATCCTGGGCGAGGGATTTGGGGATTATCAGAAGGAGGAAATTTGACATGACAGATTTCACGAAGGTTCAGCAGGCCCTGGAGCGCCGGGGCTACACCGTACGCACCTTTGCGGCGGCGGCGGAGGCCGCGGCCTACCTGGACGGCGCCATCGACGGCAAGACCGTGGGCTTCGGCGGCTCCGCCACCCTGGACGCTCTGGGGGTGTACGACAAGCTGGCGGCCCACAACACCGTCATCTGGCACTGGAAGCAGGAGGCGAACGCCGCCCGGAAGGCGGCCATGCAGACCCAGGTGTACCTGTCCTCTGCCAATGGCCTGGCGGAGTCGGGGGAGATCGTCAACATCGACGGCACCGGCAACCGGGTGTCCGCTACGCTGTTCGGCCATGAGAAGGTGTACTTTGTCATCGGCCGGAACAAGCTGGCCCCCACCTACGAGGCGGCGGTGTACCGGGCCCGGAACGTGGCTGCACCCCAGCGCGCCCGGCAGCTGGGGAAGAAGACGCCCTGCGCCGTGAAGGCGGACCGCTGCTACGACTGCCGGAGTCCTGAGCGGGTCTGCCGCGCCTTGGTGACTCTCTGGGGGCCTATGCTGGGCATGGAGACGGAGGTCCTGCTGGTGGACGAGGACCTGGGGCTGTAAGCGCGCCCCTGCCCGTCCCTGGGCCATTCTGACCGGAAAGGAGGCGCCGAGCCGTGAAGATGCGCCATCTCACCCTGCTCCTGTGCGTCAGCCTGTCCCTGACGGGGTGCAGCGCCCTGCTGGAGCGGAACTATGCCACCGTGGAGCCCCACAGCAGCAAGTTCTGGGAGAGCGAGGCCGCCGGGACTCTCCGGGCGGAGAACTACCAGGACATCGTGAACGACCTGCTGATCCTCATCGGCCAGCACACGGAGAGCGCCACGGTCCGCCTCTACAACTACGAGGACGATCTGACGGTGGCGGACACACTGGAGCAGGCCACTACGGAGGTCCAGCAGGAGACGCCTATGGGCGCCTATGCCGTGGAGTATATCACCGCCTCCAGCCGGTCCCAGCGGGGGTACTATGAGATCAGCATCCAGGTCAGCTACCGCCGGACGGCGGAGCAGATCCAGGCGGTGGTGAACGCCACCAGTACGGAGGCGCTGTCCGCCCTGCTGGAGGCGGCGCTGGACGAGGGCCGCACGGAGCTGGCGGTCCGGGTCGGCTATTGGGGAGAGGACGGCCAGGCCCGGGTGGAGGAGACGGTGGCACAGCTCCGGGAGGCGCGAGGTCTGGCAGAGACGCCGCCCTGGACGATCTCCTATTATCCGGCACAGGGTCCGGTGGGGCTGATCGAGTTTGTGATGGGCGGAGACGCCGCGGCTGCTGCGGAAGAAAATTCGGAAAATCTTGCAGAAGAGTCTTGACAAGCGGGTGTTTCTCTGGTAGAATACCCCTTGTTCCGCGGGCATAGCTCATCTGGTAGAGCGCCACCTTGCCAAGGTGGAGGTAGCGAGTTCGAGCCTCGTTGCCCGCTCCAGAGTGAAACAGGACACCCAGCTTTGGGTGTCCTGTTTTTTTGTGTAGGAGGCGAACTTGTCCCGCCAAGGTTTTGTCTTCGGCAAAATACTTGAACGGCGTAGTGGCGCCGCCGGTCTGTTGGGCCGGGATGATAGACGGCAAACGCGATACCCCGCTGAAGGCGTGCCGTTGACTTCCCGCTCCGGAGAGGATAGCATAACCGATGAGGGAGGTCGTATGCTGAAACTGTTTCTGGTGATGGCCCTGATGTTTCTGCCGCTGTCTGTACCTTACGGCATCCTCTGCTTTGCCGCAGCCCGCTGGGGCCTGCAGCGGAAGACTCTGCGTTTCCGGCGGGGTGTCAGAGTATGCCTTTTGATCGGACTGGCCCTTTTGGCTGTGGGGATGGCCTATGGACTGCTGCGGTACTGCGGCGTCTTGGTGTTTCCGAATGACGATCCCCTCTTCCATTCACCTGTTCAACTCCAGCGGCGGCGATGAGGGGTTTCAGTACCTCTATATGTGCGGGACGGTGTTCCTGGGCATTCTGGCGGCCCTGCGGCAGGAGAGGGCGGCGCACCCCGCAGACCCGCAGAAGGCCGCAGATCAACACGCGTCCGACTGCTGAGACAAATAACGGATGAAGCCACCCACTGCAAAGGCAGCGGGTGGCTTGCGTTTTCCTGTTTACTTCTCCATCCCGCAGGGCCAGGCCTCCTGTGCGGCGGTCCGGTCCCGCACCACCGTCTCATACAGCCGCCAGCCGCCGGAGAGGTTATAGCATTTGAACCCCTGCTGGGCCAGAATACGGCACGCGATATAGCTCCGCAGGCCGCTCTGGCAGATAACGTACACCGGCTTGCCTACCGGGACTTCCCGCAGCCGCTCCCGCAGGTCATCCACCGGGAGGTTAACAAAGCCCTCCGCGTGGCCGTCGGCGTACTCGCCGGGGGTCCGCACGTCCAGCAGCGTCACACTGCCGTCCCGGGGCAGGGCGTCCACATCCTCCGGGAAGAACTGCTCCACCAGCCCATGGGACAGGTTCTCGATCATAAAGCCTGCCATGTTCACCGGATCCTTGGCGGAGGAGTAGGGCGGCGCGTAGGCCAGATCCAGATCCTTCAGCTGGAGGGCGGAGAGTCCCGCATGGATGGCCGTGGCCAGCACGTCGATCCGCTTGTCCACACCCTCGTAACCCACGATCTGCGCACCCAGCAGGCGGTATGTGCCCTTCTCGAACACCACCTTCAAGGTCATGACTTTGCCGCCGGGATAGTATCCGGCGTGACTCATGGGGGAGAGGTAGACCTTGTCGCAGTCGATGCCCGCCTGTTTTGCCGTCTTCTCATTGACGCCGGTGGTGGCGATGGTCATATCGAATACCTTGATGACGGAGCTGCCCTGGGAGCCGGGATACCGGCTGTCTCCGCCGCAGATGTTGTCCGCCGCGATGCGCCCCTGCTTGTTGGCGGGGCCCGCCAGGGAGAGGAGGGTGTCCTGCCCGGTGACGAAGTGCTTCACCTGCACCGCATCCCCCACAGCGTAGATGTCCGGCGCGGAGGTCTCCATCCGGTCGTTCACCAGGATGCTGCCCTTGATCCCCAGCTCCAGCCCGGCCGCCTTGGCGAGGCCGGTGTCCGGCGTGACGCCGATGGCCAGCACCACCATGTCGGCGGTGAGGGGCGCCTCGTCCTTCAGCAGCACATTGACCCGGTCACCGTTGGCGGCAAAGCCCTCCACAGTGCAGCCCAGATGCAGCCGCACCCCTTTTTGCCGCAGCTTGGCGTGGAGGAAGGCGGCCATGTCCGCGTCCAGGGGATTCAGCAGCTGGCGGGGCCGCTGGACCACGGTGACGTCGATGCCCAGCTCCCGCAGGTTTTCCATCAGCTCCACGCCGATGAAGCCGCCGCCGGCCAGCACCGCGGACCGGGGATGGTGCTGTTCGATGAATTCCCGGATCTTCAGGGTGTCCTCTACCGTGCGGAGGGTGAACAGGCGGTCGATCCCTACGCCGGGCAGCGCCGGCTGGGTGGGCCGGGCACCGGGGGAGAGGACCAGTTTGTCATAGGATTCGGTAAAGGTCTCGCCGGTAGCGAGATTCCGCACGTCCACGGTCTTCTCTGCCGGGTGGATGGCTGTGACTTCGTGGCGCACCCGCATGTCCACCCGGAAACGCTGCCAGAAGCTCTCCGGCGTCTGAAGCGTCAGCTCCTCTTTGTCGGTGATGACGCCGCCGATGTAATAGGGCAGACCACAGTTGGCGTAGGATACATATCCGGACCGCTCAAATACCACGATTTCCGCGGTCTCGTCCAGCCGGCGGAGCCGGGCCGCGGCGGTGGCGCCTCCGGCCACGCCGCCTACAATGATGACTTTCATCTCACTTGACCACCTTTCCACGATAGTTGCAGATGCCGCCCAGATCCGTCACATCAGTATACCCCATGCGCCGCAGCAGGCCGGCCGCCTGACGGCTCCTGACGCCGCTGAGACAGTAGACGAAGAGGGGCGTCTCCCGGGCGGGGGGCAGAAGCTCTGTCCGCCCCAACGTCTGCAGCGGCAGATTCCGGCTCTCCGGAATATGACCGTCCGCATATTCCTCCTGTGTGCGCACGTCCAGCAGCAGGGCGTTCGGCGTGGCGGCAAACCGCTCCAGCCCCTGTCCCAGGTCCGGCCGCTGCAGAAATCCAAAGAATCCCATCATACGCATCCTTTCTGTCCGCGCCGCTGCTGCGGCGGGGCTCCCGGCACCGGGAGCCGGGCCGTCCGGCGGCTCTTTTAAAAAGAGTATACCACACGCCGACCGGGATTTCTGTGACAAAAGCACAGAAGTGTCCGGCGCTTGCAATCCCGTCTGGGTGGTATATAATGAATAACAATGCAGACCGGGGCCTGCGGGGGACCGGACAGGAGGCGTGCGGATGGAGTTTTTCTGGGAGATGCTGTCCCTGCAGGAGACGATGTTCCTTCTGATCCTGACGGGCGTACTCATCAAAAAGCTGAAGATCATCGACGCGGCGGGGCGGAAGATGCTCTCCGACCTGCTGATCGATGTGATCCTGCCCTGCAATATCGTCGAGTCCTTTTTAGGCGGGATGGTGTTCCCAGACGGCTTCGCCCGGAACTGCCTGCTGGCGGTTGGACTTTCCGCAGTCATCCAGCTGATGTCCATATACGGCAGCAAGCTGCTCTTCCGAAAGTACCCTCGGGAGCAGAGGAGCGTTCTCTCCTACGGCATCATCTGTTCCAACTCCAGCTTTGTGGGGTTGCCGGTGGCCCGCCTGCTGTTTGGGGATCTGGGCGTGATCTACACGTCCATGTTCCAGATCCCGCTCCGCTTCACCATGTGGACGGCGGGGCTGTCCCTCTTCACCAGCGTCAGCAGGAAGGACGCCTTCCGCAAGCTGGTCCGCCACCCCTGCATCATCGCCGTTTTCGCGGGGCTGCTCCTGATGGCCGCTCCGGTGTCCCTGCCGGGCTTCCTGGACAGCGCCGTCGCCTCGGTCAGCAGCTGCACCGTCCCGGTCTCCATGTTCGTCATCGGGACAATCCTGGCGGACGCCCCCATCCGCTCCATGTTCTCAAAGCCTGTTCTGTGGTACACCTGCCTGCGGCTGGTCCTGTACCCGCTTCTGCTGTGCGTACTGCTCAAACCGCTCCACCTGGACACGACGCTGACCAATGTCTGTATCCTGATGACGGGGATGCCCGCCGGCAGCACGGGCTCTATTCTGGCGGACAAGTATGACTGCGACGCCGTCTTTGCCTCGCAGATCGCGTTTGCCTCCACCCTGTGTTCGATCCTGACGATCCCGCTCCTGACTCTGGTAATGGAGTCGTTTCCCCTTTGAGGAAGCCTGCACCCTTGCGGGCCCTGCCGCTGCGGGACGGCGGGATCCAAAAAACAGACTGCACGAGCAGTCTGTTTTTTGCTGGGTCGGGGCTCTTTCGGGACCGCCCCGCAAAGGCTGCCAAAGCAGGCGGCTTGACGCTGAGGGAGGGCTACCCCTGTTTTTGGGCCTTATACGCCTCGCCCCAGTTCCTCATGGCGTCCAGAATGGGTTTCAGGCTGTACCCCAGGTCGGTCAGCGTGTATTCCACGCGGGGCGGGACCTCCGGATAGACCGTACGGGTCAGCAGGCCGCTCCGCTCCATCTCCCGGAGCTGGGCCGTCAGCACTTTCTGGCTGACCGAGCCGATGGACTTCTTCAATTCTCCAAAACGCTTTGTCCCCGGCATCAGATCCCGGAGAATGAGCACCTTCCACTTGTCACTGATCAGCGTCAGCGTGGTTTCCACCGGACAGGCCGGAAGTTCTTTTGCCGCGGCTGCCATCTGCAGGTCCCTCCTGTATACCGATCACTTCAAATCCTCTGATATCATCCATATTTTATGGTACCTGCAGAGCGATTGTCAAGCTCCCATGGGGCGGCGATGAAAAATTTCGCCCCGTGGAAAGCCCCGCAGCCCCTTGGTTACCTCCCGGTGCCTATGTCACAGCATTGTGCGTACTTTACGAGTGGTGAATCCCGCCGTACAATAGAAAGCGAGGGGTGAAGCAGCCTGCGCTTTCCCGCAGAAGGGGACGCCCTCTGCAAGTGCCGGGAAGCGGGCTCTGTGCCGATCTCCGCTCTGGCATTTCCGGTATCAGACCGTACAATGAATCTTTCCTTTGGAGGAGACCCATGGATCGCAGGGAACAGGTACAATATTTGAATCAAACCCTTCTGGCGGAAATGCCTCAGTACCGGGAGCAGGCGGAAGCATTTCCGGTGGATGCATTCTCACAGCGGCGGCTGCTCCGCTCCCTGATGAATGTCCGGCCGCCCATGCCCCTGGCCCCCAAATTTCTGGAAGTCCAGGATGCCCTGCTCTCCGCCGAGCGGGAGGAAAAGGGCGTGGTGAACGGGGATGCCCTGCCTCCCACTGCAGGAGATCCCCGCCTGGTGCTCTGGCAGGGGGACATCACCCGGCTGCGGGCGGACGCCATTGTGGATGCAGATAATTCCGCTCTGCTGGGCTGCTTCGCCCCCTGCCACGGCTGCATCGACAACGCCATCCACTCGGCGGCGGGGCTCCAGCTCCGGGACGCGTGCGCAGAAATCATGCGGGCCCAGGGGCATCCTGAGCCCGCCGGCCGGGCCAAGCTGACACGTGCCTATAACCTGCCGGCCCGGTATGTGCTCCACACTGTGGGGCCCATCGTGGGCAGATGGGTGACCTGGAAGGACCGGCGGGAGCTGGCCGCCTGCTACCGCTCCTGCCTGGCGCTGGCCGCGGAGCATGGTCTCCGCAGTGTGGCCTTCTGCTGCATCTCCACCGGGGAGTTCCACTTTCCAAACCAGGAGGCCGCCGAGATCGCCGTGAGAACGGTCCGGGAATTTCTGGAGCAGCAGACAACTTCCGTAGAAAGGGTGATCTTCAATGTTTTCAAAGACCTGGACGCAGCCATCTACCGCCGTCTCCTCGGACCCGATTGAGCAGCTGAAGGGGGCCCTGGCCTCTGCGGACGCAGTGGTGGTCGGGGCGGGGGCGGGTCTGTCCGCCTCTGCGGGGATGACCTACTCCGGCGAACGGTTCCGGCGGTATTTCAGCGACTTTCAGTCCAGGTACGACATCCAGGACATGTACTCCGGCGGATTCTATCCTTTTGAAAGCCTGGAGGAGTACTGGGCCTGGTGGAGCCGGCAGATCCTGGTAAACCGCTATGAAAAGGCGCCGAAGCCTGTATATGGCGATCTGCTGAAGCTGATAAAGGACAAGGACTACTTTGTCCTGACCACCAATGTGGACCACCAGTTCCAGCTGGCGGGCTTCGACAAGCAGCGGCTGTTCTACACCCAGGGGGACTATGGCCTGTGGCAGTGCTCCAAGCCCTGCCATCAGGAGACCTATGACAACGAGGAGACCGTCCGCAAAATGTTTGCAGAACAGAGGGACATGCGGATCCCCACGGAGCTGGTGCCACGCTGCCCCAGGTGCGGCCGTCCCATGGCCATGAACCTGCGGTGCGACGATACCTTCGTCCAGGATGCGGGCTGGTATGCCGCCGCCCGGCGGTACGAGGACTTCCTACGGCGGCACAGGGGACGGCGGCTGCTGTTCCTGGAGCTGGGGGTGGGCGGCAACACCCCGGGCATCATCAAGTATCCCTTCTGGAAGATGACCCTGGAGAACCGGAGCGCTGCCTATGCCTGTATCAATCAGAAGGAGTCCTATATTCCCCCGGAGATTCGGGGGCGGTCTGTCTGCATCCCTGCGGACATCGGACATATTCTGAAACGACTCACCCTGCTGGAGCACTGAGACCTTCCCCCACCCGGGGAGGCGCATTGAAATCCCTGCTTGCCGGTGATCCCTGTGTAAATGGGACAGAGGTGCGGAAGACTCGGTGGGGTCTCCACGGGAAAATGGACTACCATCCCCAAATGCCTGCCGGCAGCTGAAACGGCTTGCGTCAAAGCCGCGTTTGCAACGGTATTGACAAGAACACAGAGCTTGCGGGATCACGTTGCCGCCCAATCCTTCGCTGCGGTCCGATGTTTTCACAGCTCACGGCAGTTCTCAGGGATATGAAAAAGGCCTCCGGCATCTTGCCGGAGGCCCTTGTTTTTTAGCGATGGAGGGTTTTCCAGGCGGCTTCGGCCTTCCGGTGCTCCGCATACAACCGGTACCGGAACGGATAGTCCGGGCTTGCAGAACAGCTGGACTGTACCGGCGAACCGATCCACGCAGCTCGCTGCCCTGCCGTATGGGAACCCCGACCGCAGTTTTAAATCCCAATACTCATCAGAATCTGTGCAGCAAGCCACAGCAGCAGCGCGGACACCACAGCCATGCTCCTGGGGTACTTGCCCGCGGCGCCGGAGGAGATCCGGTCCAGGATGGAGTGGAGCAGCACCTCACAGATCAGGAACACAGCGCCGCCCAGGATCCCGACCCGCAGCGCGTCCAGCACCGTCGGCACACTGCCGGCGCACAGAGAGAGCACGCCGAACGCCACAGTGCCCACGATCAGCGAGGTTGCCCAGAACCGGTGGTTCTTCCCAAAGAGGATCACCTCCAGGACCAGCGCGAGGAGAGAGAGGGCCGCCAGCGTGGGAATGTCCAGCGCGGGCAGGATGATGTTGGGGACCAGCGCCGCTGCAATCTGGGCGGCAAGACCCGCTGCCAGCAAGGTCACGGAAAGGCAGATGGACGCCGTGCACAGCGGCGATACAATGATCTTTTTCAAACAGCATCAACCTCCCCACTCTGTCGCAGACGTGCTGACATCTGCACCGGTGACATACGCGCAGGCGGAACTGACGCCACGGGCAACCGCCCGCGAGGTGACGGTGGCGCCGGTGATCGCGTCCACACCACCGCCCACCTCCGCCTCTCCGGAGGTGCCGACGAACTGTACCAGAAAATCAATGTCCGTCAATGCGTTCCGGCCCAGGCCGAAGGTCTCCTCCATGTCCCGGACCACCAGACCTGTTACATGGCCATTGCTGTCCACACCGGTCCACTGGCGGATGGGGCCGGCATAGCCGTCCACAGTGGTCTCTATGATCCAGCCGCCTTCCCCTTTCCAGACGGCCGTAATATTGGCATCGGTCCCCGTGTCCTCTTCCGGGGTGAAGACCGTGCTTCCGGGAAGCAGGGTCTCCATCATCTCCTGTTGCTCCGCTGCGGCGTTTGCGGCCGCGGCGGGAGCCACGGCATTCCCAGCCACTACCAGGATCAGGCCGGCAAGCAGCAGGGAACCGGCACTGACAAGCAGCTCTTTTGCCTTCATCGAAGGCCTCCTTTCCGTTGCGGCGCGCCGAACAGGCGGGTGGGCGTGAAGCGCTCCAGCAGCCAGGACGCGGCATTCATCAGTAAAATCGCGTAGGTGACGCCCTCCGGGTAGAGACCGACGGAGCGGAAGAGCACGGTCAGCACGCCGCAGCCGATCCCATAGAGCACCTGCCCGCCGGGCGTGGCGGGGGAGGTGGCGTAGTCCGATGCCATGAAGAGGGCCCCCAGCAGGACCCCGCCGCCCAGAAGACTGTACAGCATCCACCGAAGCGGTTCCATCGGTGCGAAGGCGAAGCTCAGGACCGCCATCGTTCCGAGATAGCTGACGGGGATCCGCAGCTTGATGACCCCGCGGACCACCAGATATCCGCCCCCGATCAGCAGCGCCAGCGCGGAGACCTCACCGATACACCCACCGATGCTGCCCAGGAACATCTCCGAAAGCGGGACGTCCGGCAGCGCGGGCATCACCATGCTGTGGAGGGGCGTGGCGGCTGTGACCACGTCTGCGGAACGCAGGTCGAGAGGGATGGATGTTCCTGGCGCCACAAAGCGGGTCATGGACGCGGGAAACAGCAACAGCAGCAGGGCGCGGGCCGCCAGCGCGGGATTGAAAATGTTCTGGCCCAGGCCACCGAAGGCAGCCTTCACTACAATGACGGCAAACACCGCGCCCACCGCCGCCATCCAATAGGGCACGGTGGCCGGGAGCGTCAGCACCAGCAGCAGCCCCGTGACGGCGGCCGAGAGATCTTCCACGGTCTGGTACCGGCGGGTAAGCTTGTTCCAGAGCGCCTCGGCCAATCCTGCGGCCGCAATGGATACCGCCGCAAGCAGCAGGCAGCGGAGCCCGAAGAAGATCGTTCCCGCCAGGAGGGTGGGCAGCAGCGCGATCAAAACGTCCAGCATGATCCGCCGGGTGTTGTCGCTGCAGCGGATATGCGGGGATGAAGACATGGCAAACCTCATGATGGTTCCTCCCTTACCCGCTGTTTTCCCTCCCGGATCGCCGCCACGATGGGCAGCTTCCCCGGGCAAGTGTAGGCGCAGCAGCCGCACTCCACGCAGTCCAGAATGCTGTATTGCCGAAGCATTCCCACATCCCGGCAGCGGGAGAAGCGATAGAGGTACAGCGGCTGGAGCCCCATCGGGCAGACGGACACGCACCTGCCGCAGCGGATGCAGGAGGGGTGGGGAGACTCCAGGTCATCGGCGCTGGTCAGCGCCACAATGGCGTTGGTGCCCTTGATTACCGGCGTGGAGAGATCCGCCTGGGAACGGCCCATCATGGGGCCTCCGGCGATGACCTTCCACACATCCCCCTGCAGGCCGCCCGCCGCCTCGATGGCGTGGGCGAAAGGCGTCCCGATGGGGACGATCAGGTTTTTCGGCTCCTTGATCCCGTGGCCGGTGATCGTGACGATCCGGCGGAGGATGGGCTCCCCGTCCGCCACGGCCCGGCATACGCTGGCGCAGGTGGCGATGTTGAAGACCGCACACCCCACATCCTTGGGAAATCCGCCGGAGGGGACCTGGCGGCCGGTGACTGCCTGGATGAGCTGCTTCTCCGCCCCCTGGGGGTAGCGGGTGGGCAGCACGACCAGTTCCACCTCGTCCTGCTGCTTCAGCTTGTCCGTCAGGATCGAAACGGCCCGCTCCTTGTTGTCCTCAATGGCGATCACTGTCCGCCGGGGCTTCAGCAGCTGCCGCAGCAGCCGCAGTCCGCGAATCGCCTGGTCCGCATCCGTGCAGAGTAGGGCGTCATCCGCCGTGATATAGGGCTCACACTCACAGGCGTTGGCGATCAGGGTCTCCACCTTCCCGATGTTCGCCTTGATATCGGTGGGGAACGTGGCGCCGCCCATGCCCACCAGCCCGGCCTCCCGAATGCGGCGGATCAAGGCGTCGGCGTCCAGGGCATCCGTGTCGGCGCAGGGCGGGACCGCGCTGTGGTAGGTGTTCTGAAAGTCGTTCTCGATCACCACAGCCAGATGGGGCTGGCCGCTGGGGTGGCTCCGGGGCTCCACGGCCTTCACGGTGCCTGACACCGAGGCGTGAACAGGGACGCACAGTCCCTCGCCGTCACCGATCTTCTGCCCCATGTCCACATGGTCCCCGGCCTTTACCAGGGGCGTGCAGGGCTTTCCGATATGCTGGAGCAGCGGAATGACCACCTCCCGCGGCGGCGGGCAGTCCTCCAGCGGTGCTCCGCTGGACAGCTCCTTGCGCCCCGCGGGGTGGACGCCACCCCAGAAGGTTTGCTTTCGCAGCATATGATCTCACCTCTCCTCATGTTCCGTTTATGAATGAAAATAGGCGTCACAGCCCCCCGTCCAGGAGGCGGAGCCGTCTGCGTAGACCCACAACGCCTCTGCGCCATACGTCTCCAGCAGGATCCGGCCGCTCTCCTCATCCATGATGAATGCCGCCGTGGAGAGGGCGTCTGCCAGCCCCGAGTCCGCGCAGATGACCGTCACGGACCGGTAATGCCGGGCGGGCCAGCCGGTATCCGGGTCTATGATATGGTGGTAGGCGACGCCGTCCACCGTGTAATACCGTTGATAGTCCCCGCTGGTGACCACCGCGCCGCTGGTGATATCCAGGCGCTGGACATACTCCGTGTCGTCCCCATCAGGGTTCTGGACGCCGATCACCCAGGGGCTGCCGTCGGGTTTGGGGCCCGTAACGCAGACGTTGCCGCCCAAACTCAGTACCATGCCCGTCGGCAGTGCGGCGGCCACGGCACCGGCGGCGTACCCCTTGGCGACAGCCCCCACGTCCAGGCGCTGTGCCGGGTCCGTCAGATACACCGTGGAGGCCGCTTCATCCAGCACGACATTGTCAAAGGAGGTATGCTCCAACGCGGCCTGGATAGCATCCTCCTCTGGGAGATAGGCATGCTCCGGGTCGTTGACGGACGCCTCACGGGCCTCGTGCCACAGCAGAAGGACGCTCCCCATGGCGGCATTCACCTTGCCGCCGCTGTCCGCATACAGGTCCCGGCACAGGAGCAGCAGATCCAGGATCCGCGCATCCACCGTCACCGGGGCGATCCCCGCCTGGTCATTGACGGTCTTGAGGTTGTGGATCCCCTCATAGTCGTTGTAAATGTCGTAGAGCTGGTGGTATTCCAGCAGCAGATCGTGAGCCATCTCCGCCGTCTCTGTAAAGACCTCCTGGCTCTCCGCATAGCCCATGACCGTGGTCACTGTATCGAACACGTCCAGAAAGGTCGCCTGATATTGCTTGGGCCTCGTCTCCACCTCCTCCGGAGCGGCGCAGGCGGTCAGAAGGAGGCAGGGGAGCAGCAGGGACAGCAGCCGGAGCCTCACCGGAGTTTTTCCAGCAGGGCCTGGAAGCCGCCGATGGAGATGGTGACGCTGGAGGCCAGGTCCGCCTCTGCGGGCTTGGTGGCCTCATCCACGGCAATGCCCAGCACCTCATCGGCCGTCTTGCCCACTACATAGTCCGCCAGAGCCTGGGCCTGCTCGTTCCACTCTTTTCCGATGCCGCTGATGCTGCCCATGCCGTAATCAGCGCCCAGTTCATTTTTGCTGGGCACCGGGACGGTGAGATCCGTGAGGAGCTGGCCCTGGCTGTCAAAATTTGCCTTTGCCTGTACGGCGTCGATCACGCAGTCAGTGATGACGCCCGTCTCATCCACGGTGACGGCGACGATCGTCACATCCGTTTGGATCAGACCGTCCTCCTCTCCCGCACTGGCGCTGGAGGATAGGGAGCCCACCGCATAGAGGCCGGTGCGGAGGCTGCCCTGGCTGTCATGGGACGAACCTTCCTCCGCATCCGCGGAACTCTGGAGAACATCCGCTGTCGTGGCGGGCCGGCCGCTGCAGCCGACAGTTGTGAAAAGAGCTGCTGCGACTAAAATCGCTGTTAAAAATTTTTTCATCCGATTTTCCTCCGATCCTGGGATTGATGCGGCGTAGAGATGAGCTCCCAGAAATGAGCATAGTACTTCTGATTTGTTACTTTTTTATCATATCAAAAAAGCGTGTATCCTGTAAAGTATTTTCAACGAATTCTATAAAAAGTGGAAAAGATATCCAAATTCTTGGAAAGAAGCTGTGAAAATTGAAAGCTTTTCACAAAAGAAACCGTCAAGAAACAATCGCTCCACTCAAAAGGAAAAAGCATTCCGCGTTTTCGGGGGCTTTTCCGGCTTTGTCGCTGTCCGGTGCGGCGATTTTCTGCAATAGAACCGGGAAAAACGATTCAAATTTCTGCGGTATGATATTGCCATTGCCTTTGCGGCGCAACATCCGCCGGGCCTTGACAGTATGTTTCTCAGGGGAATCAAGGGCTCCCGAAGCGAGCTGCCGGGACTCGGAGTGGTCATCAAAGAATGGGACGCCATCACCATGGCGAACCCCAGTAGTGTTCGCATGGAAATCAACGAGGCAAAGAGAGGTGGCGTCTTCGATTCCCGCAATGGGACGATACTGAAAATATGCAGCCTCATTGATGTCGGCGAACATGCCGGCAGTGGCATCGCAATATCTTTTACGTATGGCGCCTGTAATCACAGAGCGGTTTGAGCCGGAGTGGACTCTGCTGGAGCTCTTCCTTAAGAAAAACAGCGATAAGAGTAAGGGTGGAAGAGACCATCATGACATACCTGGCCGATCATTCCGAAGCAAAGCATCGGAAACTGCAGAGTCTATTGGCCTGAAGCCGCCCTGTACAAGAGATTATCTGAATGATCTGATTTCAGGGGGCCATCGTGACCAGGGGCGGGAATCGAAGCTATCAGCTAAAAATGGGACAGTTTAGAGAATATCATCGGAAATGAGACCCTGACAGAAAAAGAGAAGTATTTTTAGAACGACAGCGGTATGGAATTCCATGCCGCTGTTCCGGAAGGAATACAGACATGCACTATCTGAGCCGTTTGAGATGGTATTGAAAGATAGAACCTTTGCGGAATCAAGAACTTGCATATACGTTTTTCTACATACCGACTTCCGGTACGGCCTCTGGTATCATGTTCGCCGTAAAACGGGAGGAGGCGCGTCCCTTCATAGAAAAACTGGCAGATCCGCGTATAGCTTTTTGGAACTGGAGAAAATCTTACGATTACGGCACTAAAATAACAAGGCCCACAGCGGCAGCTGCCGCTGTGGGCCTTGTTATATTTGCACATCCGGTAAAATATCGTTGTGAAATCACAAAAGGAGGCATCTTATGACCGAAGACAGACTGACTCCCCTGCAAATCCAGGCATTTGCCCGCCACCTCCGGCTGGAGGAGAAGAGCGAAGCCACTATGGAGAAGTATCTCCGGGACATCCGGGCCTTCGCACGCTGGCTGGACGGGCGGGAGATCAGCAAAGGGTTGAGCGCGGCGTGGAAGGCTCATCTGGTGGAGCGGGGCTACGCCCCCGCCAGCATCAACGCCAAGCTCTCCGCACTGAACAGCCTGCTGGAGTTCCTGGGCCTCGGCGGCTGCCGGGTGAAATTCCTGAGGGTCCAGCGGCGACTGTTCCGGGACGCCGGCCGGGAACTGACGAAGGCGGAGTACCAGCGCCTGCTGGACACGGCGCACCGGCTGGGACAGGAGCGGCTGGGCCTGCTGGTGGAAGCCATGGGGGCCACGGGCATCCGGGTCAGCGAGGTGCGGTATCTCACGGTGGAGGCCGCCCGGCAGGGCAAGGCCGAGATCTCCCTCAAGGGCAAGATCCGCACCATCCTATTGCCGGAAAAGCTCTGCCGGAAGCTGCTCCAATACGCCCAAAAACAAAAAACCGCCTCCGGTGCAATCTTTCGCACCAAAAGCGGAAAAGAGCTGGGCCGCCGGCAGATCTGGGCGGAGATGAAGCGGCTGTGCGGGCGCGCCGGGGTGGACCCGCGCAAGGTGTTCCCCCACAATCTGCGGCACCTGTTTGCTATGGTGTTCTACCGGACCAGCCGGGACATCGTCAAGCTGGCGGACCTGCTGGGCCACAGCAGCATCGAGACCACCCGCATCTACCTGGTGACCTCTGGCGCAGAACACCAGCGGACGCTGGACCGGCTGGGACTGATCTCCTAATCACGGAATTCGCATTCCGACACAAATGATCGTGAAAAAATAGTTCGTCCTACATATCAATAGACAAATTTTAGCACAAAGGACAGCTAACCGCAAGGGATTTTGCCGCTTTGGGCAGCAGAAAAAAGCCGGAAAAATGTCAAATTTTGTCCGGCCTTGGTCCCTGCGCCATTTTTTACGCCCGTGCCAGCCGCACGGGCTTTTTTCGCACTTGTTCTGCGGAGCTTCTTGCGCCAGCTTGGTCGGGCGCGGGATGGAATGCGAATTCCGTTGACAGGGGGTGTGAATATGCAGTGCGCGGAGGCAGCCAGGCTGCCAGAGACTGGGGAGCAGACTGGCGCTGTCATCACATCAGAGATGATCCGGTCCTATCTGGAGACACTCTCCCGCCGGGGGAGGAGCCGGAACACGGTGCAGATGTACGGTGCCAAGCTGCGGGCCTTCTATCACTACCTGCCGTCTGACAAGCGGGTGGAGGAGGCCAAGTGCAACCCCTGGTGCCTGCGGAAGTTGTATCTGGCCACCCGGTCGGAGATCGAGCGGAACGTGCGGCTCCCGGCGGAGCAAGCCTATGAGCAGATTCTGGATACGGAGCAGTTGGCTGCCGGATGGACGGAGAATGAGAGCAATTCCATCCAAAAGGATGTTTGCGATAGATATTTTCTCGCCGAGAGGTGTAAAGGAGGAGAAGAGATGAAGAAACGGATCTTATCAGCTTTGATGGTGCTGTGCCTGCTGCTGACACTGCTGCCGGTTTCGACACTGGCGGCAGAGGAGGGGACTGGCGAGTCGGATCCTGCGATCAATCAGGATGGATCGGACTTGCGGAAAGACCCCGCAGAGGAAGGCGGGAAACAGGAGGCCGTGGAAAGTGGGACCGCCGATGAACCGGATGGCCCCAGTGCGCCAAATGAGCCGGGGACTTCAGGGGATCCAGAGGAAAATGAGCCGACAGAGGTTCCGGGAGATCCCCCTCAGGGTCCGGATCCCACGGCCCCCACGGAGCCTGCGGGAGAGCTGGATCCCATAGAGCCTGCTGAGGATCCGGGGACAGTGGTAGAAGAGCCTGTGGCTGAGAACGCGGTGTATGTGTCGGCAGCAGGCGATGATGCGGACGGCACTGGCACAGCAGACGCTCCATATGCCACCTTGGCAAAGGCGGCGGAAGCAGCCCCGGATGGTGCGACGATTTATGTCATGTCAGATGTGGAAATGAACCAAATGGCATGGGTCTGGGAGAAAGAGCTGACCATCACCAGCTATGGTGTTGATCCTGTGACGCTCTCCCGCGGAGAAAATTTTCATACCAACGCAGATCCCGCCAGACAGCACTACAACCCCGCGATGATCGAAGTAGGCGGGGAAACGGAACAAGGGACCGTTTCGTCTCTTATTTTGACCCACATCATTTTGGATGATATGGGCAAATACGAAGGTGAATACTTTGTGCAGGCCGATTCCGAAGGCGATGGGGAGACCACCGTTAGCAGGAGTGAGGTCCCAAATACAAGCATTGTGCAAGACGCCATAATCGCAACTTACAACGGTATGGGTACGATTACTTTGGGGGATGGTGCGGAACTTCGCAACTACGGCGGTATGAGTGCCGTGCGCCTGTCCGGTGGCGAGCTGATCATGGAAGAAGGCAGCGCCATTTTGGATACAACCGAAAACGAACGTGAGAAAGGTGCGTCCGGCAGCTTTGGCCCCGCTGGTGCGGTCTGGCTCCAGGGCGGCATCTTGACCATGAACGGCGGCACGATAGGCGGCGATAAAGGTGTCATGATGAATGGGCGTGCACTCTATGCAGACGGCGGCACCGCTAACATCGGCGGCACCATTCAAAATATTCATGGTACCGATGCGGCCTGGCAGGGGCAGAACGGTGTTGCTGTCCATCTGCGGTCTCACGGTGAAGCTACCCTTGCCAGCACTGGAGAGATCACCAATGTGACCGGCACCAACGCAGGCAATAACTGCGCCATCTGGACCCAATTTTGCAACTTTACCACTAAAGCGGGATCTAAGATTTCTCATGTGGACGGTTTCCAGCTGCTCTATTTTGACGACCTCGACAACAACAACTACAGCCATGAGGTGTACCTCAACGGTACGATCTCAGAATGCGCTTCGGGTTCGGCGAGTCTTTTGCGGTCCTGGTACGGCCAGATCACATTTGGCCCGAACAGCGTGATTGAAAACTGTAGTTCCAGCAGTGCGGGCGGCCTGATCTATTCCAATAACGGCTCCCACTACACATTTGCGGGCACCATCCGCGACAATACCGCCTCTAAAGGCATGATTTATCTTGCCAACCAGGGTGGCGGCGGTGTCATCGCCACGATTGAGGAGACTGCCCATATTGTGGACAACAAGGGTCTTGCCGTTCGTGTGAACAACAGCTCCAATCTCACCATGAACGGCGGTGAGATTGCCCGCAACTCGAGCTACGGTATCCAGATCAGCGGCAAGACCGACTGGACGGGTGTCAGGTTCATTATGAACGGCGGCAAAATCTGCGACAACGGCAGCTATGGTATCTACCATACCGTTGCAGGGAAGTCCCTCGTCGAGATCAATGGCGGCACCATTTCCGGCAATAAGGGATCGAGTGGCAGACAAATCTCCTCCTCCGGCGGTTATGCTGTTGCTGAAACGGAGGAAGGCGCCGGATATGAGTACACCCATGTAAGCGCTGATGTGATGGGGGAACCCCGTACCATATACGTCAGCGCCGGGAAGGTGGAACTTCCTGAGGGCTATGCGGATGTGAACCTGGGCCGCGCCACGAATGAGGCAGTCAACACGCTGAAAGCTGGCGTTGCTAACGAGCACGCCGACTGGACCCCCGTGGGCAGCAGCGCCCTGTGGGTTCAGCCGTCTGCGACTGAGTACAGCTTCGAGCTCGATCCTACTTCCTCCCCTAAGAAGACCGACCTCTATGTGGCCTATGTACAGGTCAATCCGGACGGTTCACCCATTGATGGGGCTGAAGTGGCGGTCGAAGAGGTGGAGAATGCGGAGAAGGTGCCCATCGCTTTGAAGGATCTGACGGCAGGTGCTCCGTATGCGGTGATGCTCTTCAACAACAAGGAGTATACCCTGGCCCCCGATGACATCACCATCTACACCGGCGGCGGTCAGGGCGAGGAGAACTATGACGACGGCGGTTTCCCCAAGCTCACCATCAATGGCAGTGTTGACGTAAAATACACCGGCGACATTACAAGTTTGGAAATCAAGGGTGTGACTATCCCGGCAACGGACGACAAGACCATGCTCGATCAGCTCCTTGAAAACATTGAGGCGGTCTATACCTATGAGGACGGCACTGTCGCCACAGATGATTCCAAGCCGGGCGTGTACACAGTTACCCTCAAATGGAAGAACGGACTTACCAATGAGGACGTTCGGGTGAATGGCAACAATGTAAACCTTGACGGTGCGGGTACACTAATCGTCCGCCATACGCAGGATATTGAGGAAGCGCAGGACGGCGCCAATACATATGTGTTGTTGACCGCAGAGCCCACCAAGGCTGTGATCCACGCCGAGGCGATTGCAAAGACACAAACCAGCTCATGGGGAACCGTGTATCAGCCGTCTTTCTACACCAACGATAACGAAGACTTTGAGATCGAGGATATCGCCGGTATCCAACTCCTGGATGACTCGCTGCTGATTGATGATGACGGCACGGACCGCCAGGCTCTGCTGGAACAAAAGGCAGAGGATTCTGATCTTCTGAATGAGTTGTCCGATGGCAAAACCTACCGCTACGACTTTCACTACCTGGATCTGGTGGACGCCTACAACGGCAACGCCTGGGTTTCTGCCAGCTATGGCACCACAATCTATTTGCCATATCCCGACGGTGTGACAATGGATAACGCAAATGACCTGGATGTACAGGTCATCCACTTTCCGGGCCTGCACCGGGAATATGGCATTGCCGGTCAGGCCGAGGTGACGGATGCCATTGAAGCCTGTGAGCCGGAGGTTATAACCGCTGAATTTGACGCCAATGGTATCGAATTTGATGTGGACCGTTCCGGATTCTCTCCTTTCGCTGTTGTCTGGCAGGAGAACGCGCAGACCTTCACTATCACCGCCTCCGCCGGTGACGGCGGCTCCATCAGCCCCCGCGGCAGCGTTGCTGTGGCCGAGGGTGCGGACAAGATTTTCACCATCACGCCGAACGGCGGCTATACCATCGCCAATGTGAAAGTGGATGAAAAGAGCGTAGGAGCAGTCGATAGCTATACATTTACGGATGTTAATGCAAACCACACCATTTCTGCAACCTTTGCCCGCGATAGCTCCGGAGACGGTGGCGGCCATGACAGCGATCCCTATCTGAGGTTCGACTCCAATGGCGGCACCCGCTTCGACCCCATCGATGAAGACGGAAGGAGCTTCTCCCTCAATGTGTACGATGATGAGGAGTACGGCGCCCACATCCCCACCCGGCCCGGCTACCGTTTTACCGGTTGGTACAAGGACAGCCGCCTGACCATACGGGTGGACGAGGATGAGACTCTGCGGGTGACCTCCTCCGTGACGCTGTTCGCCGGCTGGACGGAGACCTCCGTGCCCGGCATGCTGAACGGCGACGACCACTACGCCTACATCCAGGGCTATTCTGACGGCTCTGTGCGGCCCAACGCCAATATCACCCGGGCCCAGGTGGCCACCATCTTCTTCCGCCTGCTGGACGAGAATGTGCGGGACGACAATCTCACCACGTCCAACGCCTTCCCGGATGTGAACGAGGACTACTGGGCCAACACGGCCATCTCCACCATGGCCCGGCTGGGCGTCATCAACGGCCGCAACTCCGGCCTGTTCGACCCCGACGCTAACATCACCCGCGCCGAATTCGCGGCCATCTGCGCCCGGTTCGACGACAGCGGCGTCGCCGGCGTCACCACCTTTACGGACACCGCCGACCACTGGGCGGAGGACGAGATCAGCCGCGCCGCGGCGCTGGGCTGGATCCAGGGATACAGCGACGACTCCTTCCGGCCCGACCAGTACATCTCCCGCGCCCAGGCGGTGACCATGATCAACCGGGTGCTGTGCCGCCTGCCGGAGGACACGGACGATCTGCTCTCCGGCATGAACACCTGGACCGACTGCCACGAGAGCGACTGGTTCTACCTAGCCATCCAGGAGGCCACCAACTCCCACGACTTTGTCACCAAGGACCGGGTCTATGAGAGCTGGACCGACCTGAACCGTGCTCCCGACTGGAGCCGGTACGAGTAAGGAACTCAAAAATCAATTTGACAGAAAGCCCGGGCAGATTTTTTCCGCCCGGGCTTTCTGTATTACGATAGAAAAGTGGATATCGCTACGGCTTCTAAGCGCCATAAAAACAAGTGCCAAATAGAAAAGCGGATTGCCCAGGCGCAATATAATAAAGAAGGACGGATAAACAGAAGTAGGTGAATCAAATGGCAATGAGAGCAGCCTGACATGAGGCGCGGCTTGAAACGTGGAAGAAGCAGATAGAAGGTTGCCGAAACAGGGGGAGACGAGTAAGTGAATGGTGCTTGGAACACGGTGTCGGCCCAAAGATATACCAGCGGTGAGAGCGGGAGCTGTACGGCATAAACAGCGAAAACCAAAACAGGCAGAAAGAGGGGCGGATGCCGGAAGCAGCGCCGGTATTCGCGGAAATTACCGCCTCGGAATTGCGTGGGAGCCGAGGCAGGGTGATTGCCGGGATTAAAACCGGAGCAGTTGAAGTGGGGATTTACATCCGAGCAGACAGCGCGGCCGAGGCAGCGTTGTGCTGGGGGCTGAGGGATGCTGAATGACCTTGCGGGAGCAGGGCAGATTTATATTGCCTGTGGGTATGCGGCTTTGCGACATTGGTACAGCAGAAGTTCCGTTTAGCTCCGTTCAGCGGTACGCTGTTTTTGCCCTGTGGTTATAGGCAGGACTGGATCAAGAGGCTTTATTGGGAAGAGGATGGATTTGCGCTGGTCACGAAGCGGTTGGAGGCTGGAAGCTTCCAGTGGCCTCGGAACAGCGCAGAGGCTCGGAGGTTAAGTTACCAGCAGTATCCTTAATTGTCAAAAGCATTGAAAATGACAACTTTCCGGGTAATTTTTAGCCACCAAATTTGCAAAAACAAGACCAATACACAGATGAACAGCACGGAGATGGTAACGCTCTCCCGTGCGGAATAGGATGAACTGCTTCGAAAGAGCGCGGGGTATACGGAACGAAACCGGAAGCTGGAATGGCTGATGGAACAGGTGCGTCTTGCCAAAAGAAAGCCTGTGGGCATTCTCTGAACAGATGAAAGAGGAATTGGCGGGTCAACTGAGCCCGATACTTGATGAGACGGAGGCATGGTTGTCTATCAGAGCTGCTATAAGGGGAACCGCGGCAGAGCCCCATATCCGGCAGGAGCGGTCCCTACAAGTGGAGGAGCTTCCGCCCGAAAATGTCACTATTGAGATGATGGAGCACCGGCTTTTTGAATCTGGGTGTGTATGCTCCGGATCGCCCATGGAGGGGATTGGCAGAAAAGTCCGGCGGACATGAGTCATAATCCCCACACAGGTGAGGATTCGGGCATACATACGCTTGTCAAAATTGCACACGGCAGAAACGGAAATGCCCATCTTGAAAGCTGAAAAGAAGACTGCCCGAATCCCTGGCAGCTCCGCAAGTTTTGAAGCTGGAGGGCCGGACTATCCGGAGCAAATGCTATATGCGGCTGTACCGGACCGCAGGGATGTGGAACACCCTGTCGTGCTGTATGAATACCAGCCGAACTGGAGGACAAAGAAGAGGCGGAGAAACTTCTGCCGGAGAGTGCACCGGATACTCACAGAACATTGAAGGGAGAATGGTTCCATTAAGCGAGCCTGCTGAAAAGCGGGCTCGTTTTTCAGCCCTGGACAGGCAGATGTCTCTCTTTGCCCCGAAATGCCGAATTTTCCAGCAGTTAGATTGCCATGGAAATGCCGTTTAGAGTGATGGACGACTATATGCAGACGAATTTCCCTGAAGCAAAACCACACACTTCAGCCCCACCATGTGCATAGCATACCATGAGCATAGGCCTTATGAGAAAGGAACGATTGTAATGTCTGCTCTCTTGAAGAAATTCAGCAACCTTCTGTGTGTTAAAAGCATTGTAACGCTTGTCTTGACGGTAGTATTTGCCTATCTCGCTGTTTTGGATCGAATTTCCAACCAAGATTTTTTAACAATTTTTTCAGTTGTCATCGCATTCTATTTCGGCACACAGAGTCAGCGCCTGAATGAAAAGATCGAGAAGGACACAGACAAGAAGCAACTTTAGCTATAACCACAGTTCCCTTACTTTGGATGAGAGGTCAATGAGATGAATTATTTTCCCAACAACAATTTAAATAAAGAACGTCATTGCGGCTCTGCACCTGACAGAGACTCCTCCTGTCAGTGTTTTTGCCCCATTCTCTCCGGTGAACGCGGCCCCCAAGGTGAACGTGGGCCGCAGGGCGAACGCGGGCCCCAGGGTGAACGCGGCCCCCGCGGAGAGCGTGGTCCCCAGGGGCCAAAGGGTGAGCAGGGCTGTCCCGGTCCCATGGGCCCAAAAGGAATGGTGGGCCCTCAGGGACTCCCGGGGCCTCAGGGTATTCGGGGCGATATGGGGCCAAAAGGAGACACAGGAGATATCGGACCGCAGGGTGTCCGCGGGGATCCCGGCCCCATGGGCCCCAAAGGCGACCGCGGCCCCGTAGGGCCTAAGGGTGATCCGGGACCGGCTGGCCCAGTCGGCCCCAGGGGGGAAAGAGGCATTCCGGGCGACCGCGGCCCTCAAGGAGAACAGGGACCTCAGGGTGAGCAAGGGCTTCCTGGTGAGACCGGCCCTCAAGGACTCCAAGGAGATCGCGGCTGTCCCGGACCACAGGGAGAACAGGGCCCCATCGGTCCGGCAGGGCCCCAAGGCGAGCGTGGCGAAAGCGGCCCTCAAGGTCCGGCAGGACCCCAGGGTGAGCGGGGTGAAACCGGCCCTCAGGGTGAACCTGGCCCTCAGGGACCCGCGGGCACGACACCTACCGTCACTGTGGGAACTGTCTCCTCCGGTACTGCCGCAGCCGTCACCGCCAATCCGACGGACACCGGGATCTCCCTGGACTTCGTGGTTCCCGTCGGTCCTGCAGGCCCTCAGGGAGAATCCGGCCCGACAGGTCCTCAGGGCCCGGAAGGGCCTCAGGGTGAACTTGGCCCTCAGGGACCCGCGGGCACAACGCCTACCGTCACTGTAGGAACTGTCTCCTCCGGTACTACCGCAGCCGTCACCGCCAATCCGACGGACACCGGGATCTCCCTGGACTTTGTGGTTCCCGTTGGCCCCGAGGGGCCGAAAGGTGAACCTGGTGAAGTTGGACCCGAAGGACCGCAGGGCATCCCTGGGCAGACTCCTGAAATTACAGTGGAGCAAAATATACCTACTGTCTACAAGGTTCGGTTTAAAACTGCGGAGACAGATTTCCTGACTCCCAATCTAAAAGCTGTTCCGGAGGTTTACAACGCAAATCTGTCCTCTGCTGGAAGTGTCTTGACGGTTCCTCTGGAGGCGCTGAACATGACCTTGCAGAACACTTCGGCCACTTCACTCCGCTTTTCCCTCCAGCCTGCGGTAACAGGAACGTCTATTGTGGCCGATATTCGCCGCGCAAGTATTTACGATGGAGCTTCTATTGACAGCCAGACCAATGACAACCTGACAATCTCAGGTGTGTTCGTAGTGGATGATCTGATCTACAGCCAGTCTCAGGAGATGCACTGGACACGAATCCGGCAACAAGAGCCCTCTACCGGTCTTTGGTCCATGTGTGAGATCCGAATCTTTTCTTCCCGAGGCGGTGCCCGTACGTCTGTATGCGTCAACTGGCTATACACGGGAGCCAGTTTCCTGGCACCATAAGTTTTCTTTCTCAGGACTGCAAGTTGCTCTGTGGGGCACTATAAATATTCATCAGAAGTGCAGTAATGTAAACGTGAAACAGAGGGGCAGCCAAACGGTCGCCCCTCTGCTCACACTTACCCATAAAATCAGATGATGAGATGTGAATGCTTTGCAGATGCTCCTTACCCCACTATACTGAAAGCAGAACATGGAATGGGGGGAGGGTATGCTGGGCGGGCGGGACTATACCGGGTACTACCGGCGGTGCGATGGAAAACTATCGATGGGATTCCTGCGGCCATGGATGCCGACACCGGCGAGGAGACTGCCATCCGGATTCTGTTTCTGTTCTTGGACCCGCCCAAGTATTACACGATAAGCAAGCAGTCCCTCTGCGCATTTCTGGAGGTGAGTGGGGGAGCGGAGAGCCGAGTGCAGGTGTCTGAGAAATAAGACGATTACGGGTTCCGCTATTAGTCTCCTGGAAGAAAGCGGAGTCCGCGGCCCGGTGCGCCGGAGCCCTGGCTATTCTCTGTTTCTGTGGTATGTTGTGTTGCTGAACAAGGGAGGCGACACGTATGAACGACTACATGAAGGCCCTGCACCAGCGGTTTTTCTGGGAACTGGAGCGTCCCAGCCTCTCTACTCCCCGAAAGTGAACGGGAAACGAATGGCACCAACGTCTCCGTCCATACAGAGGCGGCGTGCAAGGAGAAGTTGGCCCGGCTGATCGCGGAGATCGCCGCCGAGAAAAAGCGGCGGAAGCAGGCAGAACTGGCAGGTTGAACAAACGGGCCTCCCAGGGCGAACTGCTCTCGGAGGCCCGTATTTTTCCTGACTGTGGCTGGTTGAGTGGTCAGGGATAAAATAAGGTTACATAACACGCATGAAAATTGCGAAAAAATTATAAAAAAGTTCCGCTTTCAACAGAAAGCGGAACTTTCGATGGTGGACGATACAGGACTCGAACCTGTGACCCCCTGCACGTCAAGCAGGTGCTCTAGCCAGCTGAGCTAATCGTCCAAAACGGAACGTATATAGGATACACGAAAACGCACCTTTTGTCAACACTTTTCTTGCGCGATCCTGTTTTTTTTGTTATACTGCTGACAGCACTATGACAGGAGGATCACTATGAATCGTGTGGCATTGGTCACTGGGGCTTCCCGGGGGATCGGGAGAGCGATTGCGGCAGAGCTGGCGGAGGCGGGACATGCTGTCTGTATCAATTACCTGACGCACCGGCAGGAGGCGGAGACGCTGGCAGAAAAAATCCGGAACCATGGTGGAAATGCCATTGCAGTTCAGGCGGATGTGGCGGACCGGGCGGCTGTGGAGACGATGGTTCGCACTGCGGAAGCGGAGCTGGGACCCGTGAGCCTGCTGGTGAACAACGCCGGCATTGCGGGGCAGATCCAATTTCAGGATATCACAGATGCCCAGTGGAATCGCTATCTGGGCGTGAACCTGGGCGGCGCCCGGAACACCATCCAGGCAGTACTGCCCCACATGCTCCATGAGAAGGCGGGCTGCATCGTCAACATCTCATCCATCTGGGGACTGCGGGGAGCCTCCTGCGAGGTGGCGTATGCCTGCACCAAAGCCGCTCTCGTGGGGCTGACCCGGTCCCTGGCGCTGGAGCTGGCGCCCTCCCACATCCGGGTCAACTGCGTGGCTCCCGGCGTCATCAACACCGACATGGTTCAGGTTCTGGGACAGGAGACCCTGCGGGATCTGGCGGAGCAGACGCCTCTGGGACGGCTGGGGACGCCGGAGGACGTGGCCCACGCCGTTGCCTTTCTGGCCTCCGACAAGGCATCCTTCCTCACGGGGCAAATCCTCGCCGCCGACGGCGGGTTCATCGTTTGAAGACTGCCGAACAAGAGAGCCGGGCGCCGCATAGGCGGCGCCCGGCTCTCCGTTACGTCCGCCCCGGCAGCGGCAGCGCGTGGAGGATCACCCGGCCGAAGCAGGCGAGCGTCCGGCCGCTGCCGGCGGTGAGTACCACGTCCGCATCGGCCCGCGCCCGGTTTAGGGAGAAAAGATACACCGTTCCGGCGGGATCCTTGTAATACTGCTTGCAGAAGATATCCCCGTCCACGCAGAAGATCCCCACGTCCCCGGCCTTCAGGGGATCGCGATTCACATAGACCACGGAGCCGTCCGGGATGTAGGGGACCATGGAGTCCCCCTGGATACGCACAGCAAACTCTGCGGCCTGAGGCACGCCGTCTGTGACCTGGAGGTAGTCGAAATCCTCGCCGAACACTGGCGCCGCATAACCGGCCGCCGCAGGGGTCCGGTACAGGGGAATGACCCGGGGCTCCTGCTCCGGGGCTGCGGATTCCTGCTGACAGGCCCGCAGCGCCTCCACCATCGTCTGGACGCTCTCCCGCCCCAGGGGAGAGAGGGAGCGATACTGCTCCAGCAGCTGCCGCTCCCGCTCAGTCAGGACGTCCGCGCCGCGGCGAAAGCTGTCCTGAAACAAGGTGTTGGGGTCCGTCTCCAGACAGTCGAACAGCCGGAGCATCATCTCCTCCTTAGGGAAGCTGACACCGGTCTCGTAGTTGCTGACAGTGGACGGTGTGACGCCCAGCCGATCCGCCAGCTGGGGGCGGGAGAGAGCCAGCTCCTCCCGACGGGCTTTGATCCGGTCTCCAAATGCCATGGATCCCATCCTTTCCGATGTTCTTGACAGTATCCTATCGGATTTCAAGGAAGCTGTCAATCCAATTTTACAAGAAACTTGTAAAATTATACTTGACTTTCAAAAAAACTTGTGCTACTGTATAGCTGTAAACAAGATACTTGTAAAATAAATAAAAATTTACAAGTATCTTGTTTATCAAAATGAAAAAAGCGCCCGCGATTGCAGGCACCTTTTTGGTGGGGGAAGGTGGATTCGAACCACCGAAGCCGAAGGCAACAGATTTACAGTCTGCCCCATTTGACCGCTCTGGAATTCCCCCATATTAAAACTGGAGCTGGTGGACGGATTCGAACCCCCGACCTGCTGATTACAAATCAGCTGCTCTACCAGCTGAGCTACACCAGCAGTTCCAACAGCAGAATTTATCTTACCAGATAAGCGCCTGTTTGTCAACAGAAAATTTTTGCTTTTCCACCCGTTTTTTTCATTTTGCCGGCGGGGCACATGAGACTTGCCGGGATCTGTATACAGGAAAGGAGCATCGCATTTGGAAACAAAGGAACATACCCGCCGACGGCGGACGCTGCGCTGCTCGCTCTGCGGGCTGGAGATCACAGAGGGAGAGGACTACTGGTACTGCAACGGCAGCAGCGTATGTGGGGCCTGCCTCCCGGTGTTCGCCCGGGCGGAGCTGGCTCCCTTCCGCCAGGTGCGGGGAAGGGAGGCGGCGCCATGACGCTGCTGGAGATGTCCGCCCTCTACGCGGAGAGCGCGGCCGCCCTGCGGCGGCGGATCGGCGAGCTGCGGCAGGCGGCGCGGGAGCTGAAGGACGAGGAGGACCGCCGCCTTCTGCGGCGGCGGATCACAGAGCTGACGCCGCTGCTGCAGGAGACCCGGGAGCTGGCGGCGCTGACGGCCCATTATTACGACAGGAGCTATCACAGACATGAGAGATACACGCTTTGACGCCCGCAGCAGCGAGTGGATCGGGGACATGACCGTCTGGCTGCGGGACCATGCGGAGGATAACAGTGAGCAGCTGGAGCGGCTGCGGCGCGGCCTGCGCCGGGCCCGGGAGCAGGAGCTGACGCCCCGGCAGCGGGAGATGGTGTTCCTCTATTACGACCGGGGACTGAAAATGTCCCAGATTGCTCAAAAGCTGGGGGTGAACCGCTCCACCGTCTCCCGCACGGTGAAGCGGGCTAAACAGCGGCTGTACCGCTGCCTGCGGTACGCCCTGTAATTTTCCCTCTTGAGGTTTTGCGGGATACACCGTATAATCGGTATCAAAGAGGGACCATGGATATCCGCAGAAGGGAGCTGCACTCCCAAGGGAGGTTTTACCCATGCTGTACACTACCCTGCACAACCGAATCCTGCGGCTGGTGCTCGCCGTGCTGGGCGAGCTGATCGCGGCCGCGGCGCTGAATCTCTTCATTGTCCCCCTGAGCCTGTACACCGGCGGCCTGCTGGGCTTCTGCCAACTGGTGCGAACGCTGCTGCAGGACTTCCTGGGCGTGAGCTTCGGGGCCTACGACATCGCAGGCGTCCTCTATTTTCTGCTGAACATCCCGCTGCTCATGATCGGGTATCGGAACCTGGGCAGGGGACTGGCGGTGCGGACCATCATCTGTACGGTATCCTACTCTGTTTTTTACAGCATCATTCCCATTCCCACGCAGCCCATTGTGGACGATTATCTGACGGCCTGCCTGCTGGGCGGCATCCTCACCGGGATCGGCAGCGGAATCGTCCTCACCTGCGGCGGCAGCGGCGGCGGACTGGACGTGCTGGGACTCATCATGAGCAAGCGGGACAGTGCTTTTACGGTGGGTAAATTTGCGCTGGGCTTCAATGCCCTGCTTTATACGGCCATCCTGATCCTGTTTGACCCGGAGGTCGCCATTTACTCCGTGATTTACAACTTCGCAAACTCCATGATCCTGGACAGGATGCACCAGCAGAATGTCACCGTTCAAGCCCTGATTTTCACGCGGGAGGACGAGAGCGTCCTGGCGGACTTCATTATCAAACAGCTAGGGCGGAGCGTGACCTACTGGGACGGCGTGGGCGCCTACACCAAGGACGATGTCCGTGTGTTGTGCGTGTGCCTCTCCAAATATGAGATCGAGGAGCTGCTCCACATGGTGCACTCTGTGGACCCCCACGCGTTTTTGACTGTGCAGGAGGGCGTCCGGGTATTCGGCAACTTTCCGCGGAAGCTGGGATGAGGAGAGGAGGATCGCCATGAACGGACCTATTGCTGTATTGGCCGGCACACCGGTGGACACCCGGATGGGCGTGGCATATCTGGAGGAACGGGGGCTGCCGGGCGTGCCGTTTCCCCTCTCCCGGGGACCCAGGGAGCAGACTGCCTTTCAGCACGCCCCGGCAGCGGACAAGCGCCGCCAGGCCCTGGCGGTGCTGAGGGGCGCCATGGCCCAGGGCTGTCGGCGGGCTTTCGTCTACTGCAACTCCCTGTCTGCGGCAGTGGATTTCCCGGGGCTTGCGGAGGAGACGGGGATGCGGATCGTGACGCCGCTGGACGTGTACCGGCGGCTGGCGCTCCGCTACCGGGCGCTGGGGGTCATCGCCGCCAACGCCCAGGGACTCTCCGGCATCGAGAAAGTATTGCTGGAGGCCAATCCCGCCCTGGATCTGCTGGGGGCCTGTGCGCTGCCGGTGGTGCTGGCCGTGGAGGCGGGGATGCCGCCGGAGGAGCTGGTGGAACGCCACCGTCTGGCGGCGCTGGCAGCGTGGTTTGCCGACGGCGGGATGGAGGCGCTGGTGCTGGGCTGCACGCACTTCCCCTATTTTAAGGAGGCCCTGGCGGCCCGGACAGGGCTGCCGCTGGTGGACCCGGCGGAGGAGATGCTCCGCCTGCTGACCCAATGAAGAAAGCGGACCGTGGTTTTCCACGGTCCGCTCTATTTGGCGTGGGAAAGATCACCGACGGCGCCGGGAGCGGTGCGCCGGCCGGGGTCTGCGGGGAGCGCGGCGGCGCTTTGCCAGCCGCTCCCGGCGGCGGTCCAGGGCCGTGGTGCAGCGGTCAAAGCACCACTCCAGGCCCATCTGGATGGGCACCACCAGCAGCACCAGCACGATCAGCACCAGCCAGGCTGCAAAGGACAGGGAGGAGAGAGAGAAGAACGCCCCATAGAACACCACCGCCACGAACATGGCCGCACTCATGGCCACCAGCAGCACCAGCCGCTTGGCATCCAGGGGTCGGGCAGCGTAGTAGATCACCATGAGACCGTTTACCGCCATCAGGATCACGCAGATGGTGGAGAGCTCTGCCAGCGTCAGGTCGAAGGTGTAGACGAACAGCTCCGCAAAGAGGATGACGAAGATGGCTGTGAGACCGCCGGGAAAAGCCCGCCGCAGCACATTGTGGAGGAACTTGCCCTTCACCAGGTCGTGGTTGGGCTCCAGCGCCAGGAAGAAGGAGGGCACGCCGATGGTCAGGGCGGAGATCAGCGTCAGCTGGATGGGAACAAAGGGATAGGGGAAGGCGGCGAACAGGGTGATGAGGGCCAGAAAGAAGGACAGAATGTTCTTCACCAGGTACAATGCCGAGGCCCGCTGGATATTGTTGATGACCCGGCGGCCCTCCGCCACCACCTTGGGCATGGCGGCAAAGTCACTGTCCAGCAGCACCAGCTGGGCCACCTGGCAGGCGGCATCCGCGCCGGAGGCCATGGCCACGCCGCAGTCGGCGTCCTTCAATGCCAGCACGTCATTCACACCGTCGCCGGTCATGGCCACCGTGTGGCCCTGGCTCTGGAGGGCCCGGACGATCTTCCGCTTCTGGTTGGGGACCACTCGGCCAAACACAGTGTACTCCCGCACGGCCGCGGCGATGTCTTGATCCGTCTGGAGCTCCCGGGCGTCCACCCACTGCTCTGCGTTCCGGATGCCTGCCTGGGCCGCCACAGCGGAGACGGTCACCGGGTTGTCGCCGGAGATGACCTTCACATCCACGCCCTGGGTGTGGAAGTAATCGAAGACTTTGGGAGCGTTGGGGCGGATGGGATTCTCCAGCACCAGCAGGGCCAGGGGGATCACCACGCCGTGGAGGCGCCCGATCTCCGCCCCGTCGCACTGGGCCAGCAGCAGTACCCGGCAGCCCTGGGCGGCGTAGGGGGCAGTACGCTTTTCCAGGGCGGCGAAGTCCTGCCCCAGGATATACTCCGGTGCGCCCACCACATAAGCCCCCCGGTCCAGGAAATTCACGGCGCTCCACTTGGTGGCGGAGGTGAAGGGCACGGCTCCCCGGTCCGGCCAGCCGGGCCCCCGGGGAAACTTGTCCGCGATGGCCTTCGCCGTGTCGTTATCCGGATCCAGCACCCGGTAAAAGGCACCCAGAATGTCGGTGATGTCCGTCTCGGAACAGGACTCCGGGTCCAGGGGCACCACCTCCCGCACCTGCATTTGAGGACTGGTGACGGTGCCGGTCTTGTCCACGCACAGCACGTCCACCCGGGCCAGGGTCTCGATGGCGTTCATCTCGTGGATCAGCGTCCGATTCTGGGCCAGCCGCACCACGCTGACCGCCAGGGCCACGGAAGTCAGCAGGAACAGCCCCTCCGGGATCATGCCGATCAGGGCCGCCACCGTGCTGACCACGGACTGCTGCAGGCCCAGATCCTGATTGATGAACTGGTTGTAGAACAACGCTGCGCCGATGGGAATCAACACGATGCCGATGAAGCGGATCAGGCTGTCCAGGGAGCGCATCATCTCGCTTTTGCCGGGGCCGTCATCTTTCTTGGCCGCCAGCGTCAGCTTGGAGGCGTAGGAGTCTGCTCCCACCTGGTCCATCCGGGCCCGGCACTTGCCGGAGATGACGAAGCTGCCGGACAGCAGCTGGTCCCCAGGCTCCTTGGTGACGGCGTCCGCCTCGCCGGTGATGAGGGCCTCGTTCACCTGCACCTGCCCGGTGAGGACCGGTCCGTCCGCAGGGATCTGGCAGCCGGCGGTGAGCTCTACTACGTCCTCCCGCACCAGCTGGTCCACCGGCAGCTCCCGGACCTTTCCGTCCCGAATGATCCGCACCTTCGCGGCGGAGAGGAGGGACAGCTTCTCAATGGTGCGTTTGGAGCGCAGCTGCTGGACGATGCCGATGACGGCATTGGCTGCCACGATGAGGAGGAAGGTCATGTCCTTCCAGTCCCCTACCAGCAGCAGGCACACCGCCAGAACCACGAAAATCAGGTTGAAGTAGGTGAAGATATTCTCCCGGATGATCTGCTTATCGCTTTTGGTGGGAGACTCCACCGGGCGGTTGTCCCAGCCGGCCTCCGCCAGGGCCTGAGCCTGGGCGGAGGAGAGGCCGCTGTCCGCCTTGGGGGCACAGCGGGGCATCTCCTGGCGGCCAGCGGCCGCGGCCTCCGCGGGGGCCGCTTTCCGGTGCGGTTTCACGGACACTCCTCCTTCGACAAAATTTGATTCATTATAGCAATTTTCGGAAGATTTGTATAGAGATGAATTGAAAACTTTCCGTGCCGCAGCAGGCGGAGGAACGCCTTGCTGCCCGCGGAGAGAATATGGATATCCTTTGTATAAAGACAAACTGTAAAAACGATGTCATTGAATGAAAAACATTGGAGGAGTTGTGCATTGTATTCTGCCGGGCACGCCGATATAATGAAGCATAAGAAAGACGTGGGAGGGGAGTCCATGCTGACTTTGGATATGGTCCGGGAGGCCCAGGAGGCCCTGCGGGGCATCGCCCGGCGGACACCGCTGGACAGGGCCCCGAAATTTGGGGAGAACGTGTACATCAAGGCGGAAAACCTGCAGCTGACCGGGGCCTTCAAGCTCCGGGGCGCCTACAACAAGATCCGCAGCCTGACGCCGGAGGAGGCGGCCCGGGGCGTCATCGCCTGCTCTGCGGGGAACCACGCCCAGGGCATTGCCCTGTCCGCATCCCGGCTGGGGATCAAGGCGGTGATCTGCATGCCCGCCGGGGCGCCCATCAGCAAGGTGGAGGCCACCCGTGGCTACGGCGCAGAGGTGGTGCTGGTGCCCGGCGTCTATGACGACGCGGCGGCGGAGGCGGAGCGGCTGACGAAGGAGCAGGGCTACACCTTCGCCCACCCTTTCAACGACCCGCTGGTGATCGCCGGCCAGGGCACCATCGGCCTGGAGATCCTGGAGCAGCTGCCGGACGTGGAGCAGATCGTGGTGCCCATCGGGGGCGGCGGCCTCATCGGCGGCATCGCCTTTGCGGTGAAGCAGCTGAAGCCGGACTGCCGGATCGTGGGCGTCCAGGCGGCGGGCGCGGCGTCCATGTACCTGTCCCGCCACGCCGGGGGCCCCACGGAGCTGCGGAGCGTGTCCACCATTGCGGACGGCATCGCGGTGAAGAAGCCAGGTGATCTGACCTTTGCCCTGTGCCAGCAGTATGTGGATGAGGTGGTCACTGTCAGCGAGGACGAGATCGCCTCCGCCATCCTGGCGCTGATGGAGGGGCAGAAGACCGTGGCGGAGGGCGCCGGCGCCGTGCCGGTGGCGGCGGTGATGTTTGGCAAGGTGGACACGTCGGAGAAGAAAACCGTGTGCGTGGTCTCCGGCGGCAATGTGGACGTGACCACGCTGTCCCGGATCATCACCAAGGGCCTGTCCAAGGCCGGGCGGATCGCAGAGATCAGCACGAAGGTGGCGGATAAGCCCGGCAGCCTGCTGCAGCTTTTGAAGGTGGTGGCGGACAGCGGCGCCAACATCCTCAGCATCAACCATGCCCGGGAGGATCAGCATTCCGACGTGGGAGCCTGCATGGTCTCCATGGTGCTGGAGACCCGGGACGCCGCCCATGTGGAGCAGATCCGACGGGAGCTGACGGCCATGGGCTATGAGCTGGAAAAGGAGTAAAAAGGCGGGCATCCAAAAGGTGCCTCCCGATAAGAAAACATCGTGGGGCAAGAGAGAAACGGTATAGCTTCGGCTATGCCGTTTTTCTCATTCTTGCCTTGATGAAGTAACTTTCGATACTTCCAGGGCTCCAATGCCCTTATAGTAGATGTCAATTTCCTGGGTGCGGTTCTTGCCCTTTGGATCGCTGGCGGCATGGACAACGATCTTCTCGACAAACTCATGTAAGATACATGGGGTTAATTCAGGAATTTCCGTATACCGTTCTACAACGGAGAGAAACCTTTCCACATTGGCGCTTTTTTGTTCCTCTGCTTCGATTTCATCACGGAGAGCAGCCGCTACATCTTGAAGCTGATGCTGCTCTTTCTCGTAATCGGTAGAGAGCTTTTGAAAACGCTCGTCAGAAAGTTTTCCCGAAATAGTATCTTCGTAGAGCCGCTTGAAAATGGTGTCCAGCTCTGCAATCCGCTTTTCGGCATCGGCCAATGTTTTCTGCCGTTTTGCCAAACCTTGGTTACGTTGGCGCATATCCGCATCCATGACCATCTTCACAAAATCGTCTTTGCGCTGTGATGCGAAGGAAACGATCTCGCGCAGATTTTGCAGAACCAATTCTTCCAGGATAACAGTTCGGATAGAATGTGTCTGCCCACATACATCACGGCTTTTCCGATAGCCGGAACACAGATAGTATTCCTGATCGCGCCGGAAATTGGTTGCCCTGCATTGGTACATAATGGAGCCGCAGTCGGCACAGAACATCATGCCGGAGAACATACCCATTTCTCCCATCTTTGTGGGTCGGCGCCGCGTCTGCCTTGCGAGCCTTGCTGCATCGGCAATCGCCTCCGTCCAGATGGCTTCGTGGGTATTATCAAAAATCTTCCATTCGCTTTCTGGATTGTGCAAGGTCTTTTTACTCTTGTAGGATTTTTTACGGGTTTTGAAATTAACTGTGTGCCCCAGGTATTCACGCCAGCGGTCCATGATGTCGGCAATCGTAGAAGAATCCCAAGCGTAAGGAGAACCTTTCTTTGTGACATTGGTTGTTCTGCCCTTGCTCGCATAGTAAGCAGCCGGAGTAAGAATTTTTCTTTCCGTCAGTTTTCTTGCAATCTGCGAGGGTCCCAAACCATCCATGATATAGAGACCAATTTCATAAACTACCTGGGCGGCTTCTTCATCCTTCACCCATTGCTTTTTGTCATCAGACGATTTCATGTATCCATACGGAGGCAAAACAGTCAAATGTTCTCCTGCATTGCCTTTCACTTTCATAACGGCACGGATTTTTTTGCTGGTGTCTTTAGCGTACCATTCATTGATGATATTGCGGAAGGGCGTAAACTCGTTGTCACCCTGAGTGCTGTCCACACCATCATTCACCGCAATAAAGTGAATATCATGTTCGGGAAACATGATTTCCGTATACATGCCGACTTGCAGATAATCACGTCCGAAACGTGACATATCCTTGATGATGACCCTCTTGACAAGGCCAGCCTCAATGTCTGCAATCATCTGCTGAAAGCCTGGGCGGTTGAAGGTCGTACCTGAGATGCCATCATCAACATAGAATTTGAAATTGCTGTATCCATGCTCACGGGCATACTTTTCCAGGATTTTTTTCTGGTTTACAATGCTATTGCTGTCACCCTGCAATTCATCATCACGGGATAAGCGACAATACAAAGCTGTAAGTTCTTCGGAGCTCATAGCCGTGTAAGGGAATTGAAGCGCGGCAGCGGTGTTTGACTGATAATACATAAATACCTCCTATCTGGCAGTCAAACACGATATTGAAGTCCAACTTCATTATACCGCGCTTTCTTTTCCCTGTCTGCCTGTTAAGAGGTTTTCAAGTCACAGTTTGTTTCTGAACATCGGCTTTTATCAGGTTCTCCAGTTTGGAGGCTATCGTCTGATTTCCCGTTTGAGGGAAAAAAGAATTGACGATAAAGGTCGTGTTGCCGATCTTCTTTTTGCTCCGCATAGGCGGGGCATATTTATTTTCAGATTGAATTTTCTGCATAATAAGGCCCCTTTCATGCCATTTCATTAAAACCATAAAAGAGGCAGAAAACGGACGGCTGCTGGCCGCAGCTCCACGGGAATCTCACCCCGGCCCATGCTGATGGGTGCGCCGCGCAATGCTTTGAGGGCGTTCAACGCGGGAGTATCGTTAGCTGAACGGAGGTCATGGCCATCTGTGATGCCACACACAGATGCAAACTGGCTGAATCGCTCGCCCAAATCCTCCTTTCCGTGCGGATCATGGCGCGCCATTTGCTGGGCTTTGCTCCGTTCAGGTTCGTTATCCGGTTGCCTATGAAATTTTCAAGGTACAGCAGATCCGCGCTTTCAGGCGCGTGTGATATTTGGCTGTGGATCAGCCGGGAAAGGCTCCTATCGGGTGATAAGAACCTTTCCTCGCGGATGCACGAATGGCCCGTTGCAGAAGCGTGGAAAGGGGGACACGCTCCTGCACGAGCTACTATGGGTTTAGGCTGTTTTGTTTACCTTGAAGTCAAGAATCTTGGTAATCAGCTTGGTTCGCATCCTGCATACCTTTTCTTCATCGAGGCAAAGGTGCGGAACACCGTTTTCGTCATACAGGGTTCTGGTTGCCAGAGCCGCAATATAACGCTCATAGTGCTTCAGCACAGCATTGATCGCGTCCACATTGCCGGACGCTGCCGCTTCGATGGTCGAGTAAGGCAGCAGAGATGCAGCGGCATTACTCAGATTGCGCGCCATCTTCCGTAACCTCCATTTCTTTTTTCAATTCCTTGAGGGACTGAGTGCGCTTGTATTGCACGGTGCGGCGTACCATGTCCAGCTTGTCCGCAATTTCCTGATCGGTCATATCAAGGAAAAAGGCAAGCAAAACAATGTCACGCTTATCGTCCGGCAGTACCGTCAGGGCATTGGCGAGATCTTCGTTTTCGATTGCCACATCATAGCCCTGCACACGAAAATGCGTCTGCTCGGACGGATACTCGTCCAGCACATACATTTGGCGCTCCTGCTCCTCTGACAGCTCCGAAAGGGATACCTCATGGTCGGAACGCCACGCGATATGACGCTCATAATCGCGGGCTTCTTCGCGCAGAACCTTCCTGCAAAAGCTGTCGAACTGATGTCTAACGGTTTTCTTTTGGGATGGTGTCAGCTCCAAGAGTCGTTCACCTCCTCTCATGCACCGAGAGGTCGGCTTTCTTCCCCTTTCGCTTCTATCCCGAATGGAAGGTGCGGTTTTGGCAAAGTTTTCGGAAATATTTTTGAAATTTTTCAAAAATATTTCCTCGCTGGGGAATTCTGGCGGATTTTCCGCCCCTGTAGAGTTCATTTCAATGCTTGAACGACGATCTTGGGTGTACGGCATTTTGCCGTTTCCTCCATTTCTGAAAAATTGGAAACCAGATTTCAGAAGCTGGAGGAGGTCCCCGGCAGCGAGGAAAGAAGTCCCTTACAAGACAAAAAGGCAAAAACACACAGCGCAGCTGTGTGTTTTTGCCTTTTTGATTTCTGTTGCGACATTGACAGCGAAAAAGGCTCCAATGCCATTGTGTCTTATGTAGAAAACCAACTCCGATTGACAGAAAAGATTCCCTGCCTCTTCGCGTGAATTTCTTTGTATCAGCGAAAATGCACCATGGAAATAATCAACGACACCCGTCTTTCACTCTCCAGCGGATAACCCGCATTTCCCTATACTATGAAACAAGGCGGTGATGAGCATGATTTCCGACGCTCATCGCCGCCTTACTTCTCGTTGATCCTGTTGGGTGGTGGTGAGTAGGGACCACATTTCAGCACCAGGCGGCCAAGCCCGCTTTCGGTTCCTGAATGTCCAGGCGGCACAGTTTTCCTGCCGCCGCGACTTTCGGTGCTTTGCTTGTGCGTTATGCCCGGAGGATCACTTCACACTGCCTTACCTTGCCGTTTCTGCTCCTGATAATGCTTTATCATACGCCGCGAGGCATCCGCCGCCCCAGATGCGCCACGGCGCATATTTTTCTCCACGCGGTCGGTGGCGTAGCGCACGGGATCATGGCTCTCCGGCTCTTTCTCCTGCTGACGCTTATCCATGTGCTTTTTCAAAATGGAATCGGCGTCTTTAGGCGCGGGGTTCTTCAACTTTGCCTTTGGCGTGTCCATGCCGGGTTTGATCTTCAAATCCTTCATAACATCAATCCTCACCCGGCTTGGTGGTCATCAGGCGATACAGTTCTGTATTCTTGGGCAGTTCATTGGCGAAAGGCACGATGGCTCCGCCCACCTTGATGAGTCCATGACCGGCAGGCGCGTTGTCCACATAGCTCATCTGCGTATCCGATGCCCCAAGCAGGCGGGCAAGCTGCTCTCGGTCGGTGGTGGCCTGATTGAGCATCAGCAGGAACTCGGAGTTTGCGAACATCATCCGCGCCGTATTGGATAGCAGACATTCCTCCACATTCTGTGTGATGCCGGTGAGCGTCGCGCCGTATTTGCGGAACCGCTTCCAACACTTATAGAGAAATTCGCCGCTGTAATTGGTAATGCTGTGTCCGCTGCCGCTCCCATTGGCGAAAAACAGATAGATCTCGTCGATGTAGACATGGGTGTATTTCCCCGCCTTGCGGTTTTGAATGACACGGTTATAGATGGCGTCCAGCATCACCAGCAGGCCCACCGATTTCAGATTCTCGCCCAAGTCTTGAATGTCAAAGCAGAGGATGCGGCTTTTTGTGTTGATATTGGTCTGGTGGGAAAATACATTCAGACTGCCCACTGTGAACAGCTCCAATGCCAACGCGATTCGGTGCGCCTCCGGGTTGACCTGCTTCATCAGGTCATCGTAAAGATTTTTCAGCGTAGGCGGCTGCCCCTGATAGTTTTTCAGATATTCCCGGTAGATGTTGCCCACACTAATGGAAAGCCAACTAATGATACAGACATTTCCGGATGAACAGAAACGAGAACGGCACATACTTGAAAACCAACTCTATGGGGTTGCCACTTCCCCTATGGCAGCTACTATCGTTCGAAAGCAGCTGTATGGCAATCCAAAACTTACAGGAAACATAGTTTACACAGCAGACAAGGTCACAAAAGAAATGGTACAAGGAGCATTTGAGATTATGAAATTCGACGTGGTGATTGGAAACCCTCCATATAACAGAGGCATGGACTTAGATTTTGTGAAATTGGGCTTCGACCTATCAACTCAGTATACAGTAATGATTACACCTGCCAAATGGCAGACAGCAGAAGCAAATCAGAAAACTGCAAGTAAGATGTCTTATGGAGACTTCAGAAAACAGTTGGTTCCACACATGAGAAAAGTGATTTATTATGCTCAAACACCAGAGGTATTTTCTATTGCTATGACCGAGGGCATAAGTGCTTATATTTTGGACAAAAGCAATGTTTTCGAGAAATGTGAAGTGGTAAACGTTTGTAAGGTGCAACCAGCATTCAACGGGACAGAAGTCAGAGATATTAGACATACCGAGAGTCTTGTAAATATCGGAAATGAGATTTTTGATTACATCAAACAGCAAGAGTGTTTCTCGCCATTTCGGTTTCAAACCAGAGACAATGACAAATACCGCGTATGGCTAACAAATATGACGAATACTGGTGGCGGAGGAAGCATAGCAGGTCTATTTAATAGCGAGGGGTCTTGTATGGGACTCAGCGTTTGCAAGATTCTTCCTAAAGAAAATATTTCGGAACTGGGCACACAAGTTAAATGTATATTCTCGTCCAATGACGAGCAGTTTTGTAAGCATTTTGTATCATGGTTAAATTGTAGGCTTACGCGTTTTATGGTAGTGATTACTGCAAAACAGACCGGCATACTTAATGATTATGGTTTCCGTTTCGTCCCTGCTCCTCCATCTGGCAAGTTCGACCACATCTATACTGATGATGAACTATACAAGGCTTTCAACCTACCCCAAAAGTACATTGATGTGATAGAAGCAGTAATCAAGGAACGCAAGTAGGAATGACAAGCCACTATATTACAAAAGTTTTCGTTTTTTCTTTTCTCCTATTGGCATAATTCGCTAAACATGGTATACTCCTAACAGGTGACAAGTCTAAAATCGGCTAATATATCACCAATGAGGAGATGCAGTCATGAAAAAGGCGGGCATTATCGTTTTGTCACTGTTTATGATACTCTTATCTGGTTGTGGGAGCACCACGCAAGAGACACCTAAAAATGATACACCCTCTACCGTTTCAGACTATGATATCACCGTTACCATGGTAGAGGGAACTGACACTTATGATATTGATGGAAAGTACACTGGAGAAGTTGTCAATGGCAAGCCACAAGGCATTGGAACATTCAAAGCAGACGGAGAAAACGGGTCTACATATATGTATGAAGGTAATTTCTCTGATGGGGCCTACAACGGTCACGGCGTGACAACCATCATAAATGATGGCGAAACATTAGAGATGTCAGGAACATACACAAATGGAGAATTTACACCGACTACAGGTGAGTCTTTCAACTATATTGGTCAGTTAGACCTATTTGGCAAATTTGCAGTTTCAGATGCAGTGATTGACTATATCGACACAAATGAAAACCTATTTCCTACTGCAACAAACGAAGCAATACAGTCCTCTGGCATACAAGATTTTTCAAGTAAACAGTTCAATAAGACACGCAAGCAGGATCAGATTGGTTTAGTGAAGTTAGACCTTTACGCTGTGCAGGTATTTGAAGATGACTACTTAGGAGGTAAGCTTACTTACCTTTTGGCTGCAGATGACGATAACAACTATTATGCTTTGTACTATTTGGATAGCACTGAAGTCTATAATGAAGATACATTTACAGCCTACGCTATTCCGTGTTCAACATCTTCATTTGATAACATAAGCGGCGGAACCACCAATGTCATCGTTTTAGCTGCTTGCTATATTGAGTAATATCTTGAAGAGGCTCCACCCAATAAGGATGGAGCCTCATTTTATGTCCCCTGATGAATAAATCTACATCGGGGTCAGCCAATTATGCCTTAGCCACAAATAACTTAAATGGGAGTCCTGATAAAGTGTTTTCCTCTGCTCCTCCAACAAGCGAATGTCCCACTCCAGCAAACGGATACGTTGCTCCAGTTCTGTGGCTGTGGTGATTTTGCTTGATAAAAGATATTTGAATTGCTGCTCATATCGCTCCAAATGAATGACCTCCCGCTTGACGGAAAAGGGCAGCTTGGGCGGCAGCTTTTTCCGCCTGCCCCCACGCAGCAGGTAGAGGTAGCGGAGATAGAGCGCATGAAAGCCGGTGATTTTCTTTTTTCGGACAGTGGCCAGCTTGCCTTTCATGCGGTAACGCTTGACGGCATGGGTGACGGTCGGCGGGGCCATGCCGCCGTGCCGCTGGCGGGAGAGCCGCAGCAGAATATCCGCTTCGGTGTAGCCCTCGCCCAAACTATCCAGGCGGATCGCCCGCTTTGCGCCGGGGGGCTTGACCGTGGTGTATTTCCGATTGGGGCTGCGGCGTACCTCGTAACCGTTCTTTCGCAGCAGCATGAGAAAGGTATCGTAGGTGTAGGCTTGGTGGATGATGGCGTCAATGTCGGCGCGGATCACGCCGCGCACGGTGGGCTTGCCGCCCTGCTCCGCCTTCCACTCAGCGTAATGCTTGCCCTTGCCCTGCGGGGTGATGACGGATAAATCATTCTCCCGGCATAGCTCGTCCGAAGTACCGCGCACATCGTTGTAGTAGCTCTCCGGGCTGGAATGGTATTTCTGCCCATCTACACAGGACACGGAATTGACCACCAGATGATTGTGCAGGTGGTGCTTATTCAAATGGGTGCTGATAACGACCTCATACCGTTTACCAAACAACCGCTTGGCAAATTCCAGCCCAATAGCGTGCGCCTGCTCTGGTGTGACCTCCCCCGGCTGAAAGGATTGGATGAAATGGTAGCCGAGGACACCGCCCATTTTGCCAAACTGCTGTTTGGTTTCCATCATTTCAGAAAGAGCGGTGTCCACGCTGCTGCAATTCAACGCAGAAGTGAAAAAGAATTGCTCCGTCTTTTCGGGATTAGAGATGTAGGTGATGCTGGACGCCAGTGAGGTCTTTTCTCCGTCTGTGATGTAGCGCACACGGTCGTCTAAACGGACGCGAATGGCAAAAACTTTGGTAACAGCCATTACCCCCGCTTCACCGCCCTCCACAATGCCGCCTGCATTTCCATGATACTTTGAATGTCCTCCTTGCGGACATAACCGGAAGCATTGGCGACTTTGGCGATTTGATTGATGTTTGTACCGATGCCGGAAAGCTGACGCAGCAGCTCCGGCAGTTCATCAGGCGGACGGGGACGCAGGTTCACGCCCATGATAAGCCGCCGAATCGCAGGCTCCATTTTCAAGCCGCTGTCCTTGGAAAGTTGTTTGACATGGGCGTATTCGTCAGCGGTCAGGCGAATGGTAATTTGCTTGACATTGTTGCGTTTCATCGGAAGTTCCTTTCCTGTTGAAGTGGGGATATTAAGGGGTCTACCCCTTAACAAGCGCATTTTGCTGTCAAAATGCTATGCTTGCGACTGCAACGCAGCCGCAGGCCGCTTGCAGTCCTAAACCAGCCGAAAAAGAAAATCAGCGCACCTCACCGCCACGGGTCTTTACCCTGCCGCTGATTCCTTTCACAAGCCGGAGCTGGTCGTTGTAGTCCTTTCCGCGCCGTGGTGGGTTGTCGATGACTTCGTAGCCAGCTAACGCTTGCTTAATTGCTGCCGACGCCGCCCGCCCCGGTTCATCGTTGTCCAGGCACAGCACGATCCGTTTCACGCCGGGGTGATCCGTCAGGTATTGCTCCAGTGCCGCGGGGAATCGGATGGAGCCATCCTTCCGCGGCTGATAGATGCCGGAGAGGGACAGCGTATTGGCGGCGCGCCAATCCTGCCCGCGCAGCTTCAGCAGCGTCAGGTAAGAAAGGGCGTCTATGGCAGATTCAAACACGCAGAGGGTTTTGCCACCGGCGCAAAGGGGAACGGCAAAGGAAAAACGTTTGTCGCTGCCAGGTACTTCACCGGCGAAGATAGTTTCTGAAAGCGTCCCTCGCAGCGCACCATAGGCAGGCTTTCCATGTTCATAACCCACAAATACGCAGTTATGGCGCTCGGCGTCCTCATAGAGCTGCCCGTGCTTGATGCAGTGGTTGATAATTTCCGCGTCAATGCCCCGGCTCCGCAGATATGCAAAAACACGCCGATTGTCGGCGTGTTTGGGTGGGAGGGTAAATTCAGTTTTCGAGAGCGGTGCGGTTGGCTCTGATTTGGGCGGCACATGGGACGGTTCCCCAAGGATACGCTGCACGGCGTCCAAAAAGGAAACACCCTCCACTGTTGTCAAATAGTCCAGCGCAGTTGTGCCGCCGATACCACGCGACCACCAGCACCATTTTCCATTGGAAATTTTTAGGCTGTCGTGGGTGCGGGTGGCATAGGTATCTCCGCCGATATGCACCAACTCTTGCGGTTCAAATCGCCGCAGGTAGGTCATCAAATCCATCTCGCGGGCAGCGGCGATCTGGTCTTTTGATAAGTAAGGCGTAATGTTCATCTCCTGGGGACATGAAAAAAGCGCAAGCATTTCTGCCTGCGCTTCCAATATGATTTATTTTTGAATGATTACGCTCTCTGCAAGTAAAACTCACTTTCCGCCACACGGATTACGAAATCATATTCCAGTCTGGTTGCCTTGGACATATTGATGTTGTACCGTTTACAGACTTGACGCAAGTGGGCAAAGTACTCTTTGTCCTCTTTTGTCAGTGGAGCTACCCAGCCGGTTTCAGCAGCGTGCTCCTCAATACGCTGGAGATATTCAAATCTTTTCTGATCCATCATCTACGCCCCCTTCAAGATAATCTGCAATAATGTCTGCTGCGGCATCCTCCCATATTACCAAACGAAACGGGTCATAAGACGCGACCTGCCTCGCTCCAAATGCTTCCGTATAATAAGCCAGAAGTTCACTTGTTTTTGCTTTGAATATCAGAACGCCGTCATAACCTGCGTTCAAGGAGATCTGTACCGCATAAGCAAACAAGGCCCTTGCAATTCCAATATATTTCTTTACCTTCTTTTCGGCATGAAGAAGATTTGCATTGCTGTGACTGGCATTCTCCAGATAGATAATTTCAACGGCCAAGCCATCCTCATCCATTTCGTATGACATCAGCCCCAACAGTTCATCATTGTCCGAACGGTGCAGAGAGACCTTATTGGGAAGCTGGCTCGCATAAGGCGTCGTCCAGTCGGTTTGCCAGCCTTTGGTTGTTGCCATATCCTGTTCAGTTGCAGCCTTTACGATTGCCGGAATCTTACCTCTTGAGGCGGCATCTAAAACGAACAAACTCAGCATGGTCATCCCACCTTTCACAATGTAGATTATCATAATCGAGCACAAAAAACAAGCACACCGCGTCAGTTTGTCGCAGATTGGCTTTCGCCATACGCCATCACAGCATTGACCAGCCGTTTAAATCTATCCTGATATTCAGGAGCAAAAAAAGGCCGTCAAAGATTTCCACGTGGGAATAGTAATACTTGCTGACTGCTTCAGTAACACCCTGCATATCCTGAATAGCTTCATTGGCAAAAGGGTCGCATATCCAAATTTGCAATGTGAACATTTTTCACATTGCTTTTTTCATCTACCTCACCTTCAGCAAATACATTTTTTATATGTTTCGTGATACCGCTGCGCTCTCGTTGAAACAGTTCCGCCATCTGCGCCTGCGTCGGCCAAACGGTTTCGTTTTCCGTGCGGACATCGATTTTTGTCAAACCATCCTCGGTCTGATACATAATGATCTCCGTCTGTTCAGGCTGGATGCTGCTTCCGCTGATTGCTAAATCATCCATGTATCGGTTCCTCCTATTGTTCTTGACTAAACATAGTTTCATGAGCAGAATACTCCTGCGCTGCCAACCTGCAATGGGAGGCCAGCAGAGCCTCTTTCATTTGCTCACCAGTCAAATCGCCGTTTGCCCAGCGCTGTGAGAGCATCTTGGCATATTCAGAAACGGGAACGCCTTCAATGGCATTCAAAGCATCTGCCAGCTTTACCGCCTGAATTCTGCGTTCTTTTGCTCCATCCGTCATGATAACATACTCCACCGGACTTTTTCAGTATTATACCATGCTGGGGTCATTTTAGAAAGCTCCTTTAGAATTGAAATTACGCAATGTCCAACAATTACCGCTCCGGCGTGTTCTTTTTCACTGCCTTTCGTTCCACGCTGCGCTCCGGCTTAGCCAGTTCTTCCATTGCCGCATTGATCACGCAGGAGTGATTGTCCACAGCGTAAATGTCCGTATGCCCGCCCATCTGCTTCTGGAGCGCCGCAAAGTGGCCTGCGGCCTGACGCACCGGTGGGTAAAACCGCTCATCGCCTGTGCGCTGCGCCATGGTGCAGGCCAGCACGAACATACAGCGGTCCTTGCCGTAGATGATTGTCCACCCCTTCAAAAAGACAGACAGCGTTCCATCGTTGTAGGCGTTGGTCGCGTCCTTCTCGAAGGCTCCCGCACAGGTCAGCGTCCGATCCCGGCTGGCCATCCACTCGAAAATCTCTCCGCGAGCCATGGCTTCAGAACGGGTGTTAGGGTATATGGGCTGCGCGGGATCTCGATATTTTTCTTCGACTCTTTTCCGCAGAATATCATCCGCACAGCACGCGATGCTGTCACGAAAGGCGTCCATCTCATCCGTATCGCGGGAGAGCCAGTCTGTGTAAAGCTGCGACAGGGGATGCTCAAACTCGTTCAGCACCGCAAGCTGCCGTTCGGACAGGCCGGTCTCATCCTCAAAAAGCATCAGCAGGTTGTCACGGCAGACGATCTCGTAGGCGTGAGAAATGATCTCATCAGGCGACTGCGTTTTCATCTCCGCAAGGAACGCCTCGTTTTCCTGCGACATTTTTTCGTATAATTTGGTTTCCAATTCGTCTTTTGTGGACATGATTTCCCTCCATTTTATCGTGCCAATCCCGCCCGCATCCGGTGGGCGTAATTGGCAACGCTGTATCGTTTCATATAGGCGTTTTCGCTGGGAGCCGGACTGTCTAAGTCCAGCCCCTCCATGCGGGGATCATCGGTGCCGTCCAGCACCGCCTCCACCGGGATCACGCGAAGCCTGCCGGAGCATTTCAGCTCGCCGCCAAATACGCCAGCGGCACAGTGAAAGCCACGGTCGCCGCACACCCACAGCAGCTTCTTCCCTGCGGGAATATCCCCAAAGGGCTGCTTCAAAACAATGACGGAACGGGGTTCCGCACCGGCCACCTCATAGTAGCCGGACTGCTCCGCCTTTTCATAAGCGCGAATCAACTTCTCAAATTTGCGCTGCGGCTCGATGTAGAGCCAGCTTTCCTGATAACCCATAATTTCCTCCATTTTCTATTGGTTTTACCGCTCCATCTGCGGTCTGCGGCGCTCCGGCGGCCTTTGGTCCTCGTCCGGCTCGGCGTCTACGATTTCCGGCTCCTTGTGGTCTAAATTCAGCAGGGTGTTCAATTCCTCCAGCCGTGCCGTTTTGGTGTTCAGCTCTGCCTCGCGGGGAAACGGCTTTTGTACCTCTGCCTTTGCGGTTTCCATCTGCGTTTGCAGATTGGAAAGCTGCTCCCGGCAGGCCTGCTCCTTGATGGGCAGTCCCTCCAGCGCATTGTCCATGCGCTGCAAATTGCCGAACACATCGGTACCCAGCGTGACCGTATGGCGGAGCTGCCCGATCATGGTCAGGCGGTATTCCCGCGCAAAGGTATCGAACGCCAGCTCCAGCGTCAGACCGCGATAGCTGCCGATCTGTGTCGCCTCTGGGGAGAGCATCGTCTGACACATGGTCAACAGCGCTGCGCCCGCCTCCTTCTTGTCGGCATGGGTGACGCCCGCCAGCGTAAGCGGAGAGAAGCCGTCCCCATTGGGATGGGTATTCTCCTTGACCGTGGCAATATCCGCGCCATAACCGGCGATCCGTGCCTGCGTTTCCGCGATTTGCTTCGGAAAACCCTTGCTGATGGCGTCCTCCAGCGCGTATTTCTGAGAAAGATGGTTGGCTTTCAGCAGCTTCAGCTTGGAAACTTCAATGTCCAAGTCCATCTTTTCCTTGATCATGGGGTTGCCGCTGGCCAGTGCCTTGATCTCGGCATAAGAAAGCGCCTGTTCGTCTACATCTTCGGCGGAGCGGACAGGCGATTTGCTGGTCATAATTTGGCTGATATTACCGTAGCTTATTTACGGAAACTGATGCTACTCAAACATCTCAGATATTTATAGCAACCCATTCCCAATATGTGCTACGGTCAGCATTGGAGAATCGTGATAAAACCCTGATTGTATTACTTAAACAAGTAGGCACAAATATCGAAGTTCGGGAAATTACTGCTCCCCTTGTACTTCCTGCAGTTACTTCAGCCGAACTTAATTATGTAGCATTTGACATCGCTTCGAGCGATTACCATATTGAACTCTACGGACAGCTACAAAACAAAATCGCACAGGTGCGAGGTAACCCTGATTGCTCTGTAAAAGAATGCGATACGTATATTACTCAGCAAACAGACTACATTCCCGCCCTACATCGCAAACCTTCTTCTCATGTTTTACCAAATAGAACAATTAACTACGAAACATTGCCAACGTATGTTCGTAATGCAATTGATCACCCTAATCCTACAAGACAAGTTACTCCTGAAGAACTAAGGAAATCCATTGAATTACTCATTAAACTTTGCTAATAAAATCCGATGAATGGCCGCTTATTTTCCTAAATTCCCTCACCGCTTACAATAATGGCGGCGCTACCTTAACATGACCGATGCCCGGAAACCCTTGATTTTCAAGGCTTTCCGGGCGTCGCTTACATTAGTTCCGGCGGGATACATAGCTCCTCGAGATGCCGAGCTTTTTGGCGACCTCGCGCTGTGTGCGGGGCATTCGGCCGCCGAGGCCGTAGCGCGAAGTGATGACCTCTTCCTCCCGCTCGGTCAGGCACTCATGCACGAGCTTTCGCACGCGCAGGCAGTCGTCGCGGTCCTGAATGTCCAAGTACATCGTGTCCTCGACGCCGACGACGTCCATGAGGTAGAGCGACTCGCCGTCGGCGGCGGAATCGAGCGAATCGTTGAGCGACACCTCGCCCTGTAACTTCTTCCGGCTGCGAAAGTACATCAAAATTTCATTCTCCACGCATTTAGCAGCGTAGGTCGCGAGCCTTGTACCCTTTTCCGGACGGTAGCTCGAAACGCCTTTGATAAGGCCGATAGTGCCGATGGAAATGAGATCATCCTGCTCATCGGACTGGGTATAGTATTTTTTGGCGATGTGCGCCACGAGGCGCAGATTGTGCCGGATGAGCTTATCCCGCGCCGCCATGTCGCCGTTCTTCATCGCCTCGAATGCTGCGATCTCGTCCCGCGCGGAAAGAGGCTTCGGGAAACTGCTGCTTTCCAGGTGCAGTGCGAAATATAAAATCTGGCT
>ENA-OWPP01000139-OWPP01000139.1-human-gut-metagenome-genome-assembly--contig:-NODE-139-length-86513-cov-18.111765_pt1 | contig 86513 bp, 71 predicted proteins | sample MGYA00248265_ERZ651848 | MGnify/ENA primary metagenome ERZ651848 (study PRJEB26924, sample SAMEA4378233) | human gut metagenome | biome: human gut; feature: human-associated habitat; material: faeces...
CGGAATGTGGGAAAGCCATCGGCGAAATCGCAGCTGCCTTCCCGAGATTGCCACGTCGCTTCGCTCCTCGCAATGACAAACCCGGGAGCCTTGAGCCGCCGAATCGCTGCTGCGATGCCTGCAGCTGCATCATTCCCCTTCGGCGTGGGAGAGCACATAGTCCGCAAAGCGGCGCTCGGCGGCCGTGAGGGGACAGCCGGCCGGCCACGCCAGATAGATGCGGCGGAACACGCCGCTGCGGTCCAGATCGAATGACAGGAGCTTCCCTGCAGCCAGCTCCTCCTGCACGGCGAGCGCCGAAATGACCGCAACGCCCAGCCCGCGCTGCACCGCGGCCTTCACGTCCTCCGGCGTGTCGATCTCCGCCACGGAGTGCAGGCAGTCGGCGGCGATGCCGCTGCGGCGCAGGTAGTCCTCCAGCGACTGCCGCGTGCCGGAGGCCGGTTCGCGCCGGATGAGCGGCTGCTCCGTCAGAAGCGTCAGGCCGGAAACACCCTGCCGCCGGAGCGTGGGATAGGGCTCGCGGTTCGGCGCGATGAGCACGAGGCGGTCGTTTGCGATCGGGTGATAGACAAAGCGCCGCGGGTCCATGGCCGCGCCGACAAAGCCGAGGTGGACGCGCGAATCGAGCATCAGGCTGTGGATGCGCGCACTGTCCCCGCGCAGCAGGACATAGCGGCTGTCCGGACAGCGCTGCAGGAAGCCTGTCAGCAGCTCCGGAAGCAGGCCCTGCCCCGGCGCGGTGGAGGCTCCGAGCCGCAGCGGCGGCTGCTCAGCCGGACCGAGGGCCTGCAGGCGCTCGCAGCGGTTCAGGATCTCGCGCGCCTGTGCATAGACGTTCTGCCCCTCCGGGGTCAGCGTGACGGGCCTGCGCGCGCCGCGCACGAGCAGCGGCACACCAAGCGTCTGCTCCAGCGCGCTGACATGGGCGCTGACGGTCGATTGCGTCAGATACAGCGCAGCGGCTGCCGCCGTGAAGCCGGAATGCTCCACGGTGGCCACAAAGGATTCCAGCTGCTTCAGGTTGATCTCGAGCATGGTCCTGCCTCCCAAACGCGCGTGACAAACCGCGCCGGATATGATATACTAGGACAACACCACATTGCCCTGAATTTGAACAGAAAAGAGGGGTCCTGTCTTGCAGAGCATCTATCTTGACAACGCCGCGACGTCGTTCCCGAAGCCGGCCGGGGTCAGCGACAGCATGAAGCAGTATCTCGACTGCGTCGGCGCGACGATCAATCGCTCCGTCTACGGCCGCGCACAGGAGGCCGGGCTGGAGACGCTGGCTCTGCGCGAGGTGCTCGCGCGGCTGTTTCATTTTCCGGAGCCTGCGACCCATGTCGTCCTGACACCGGGCGCGACGTTCGGCCTGAATCTGGTCATCAAGGGCCTGCTGCGGCCCGGCGATCACTGCATCGTCAGCGGGATGGAGCACAACGCTGTCATGCGGCCGCTGCAGCAGCTCGAGGGCGTGGAATTCGACCGCATCCCCTGCGACAGCGAGGGCTTTTTGCAGCACGGCGCGCTCGAGAGCCTGTTCCGGCCCAACACGCGCCTTGTTGTGCTGGCGCATGCGTCCAACGTCTGCGGCAGTGTGCAGGATGCGGCCGCCGTCGGGGCGGCCTGCGCGCGGCACGGATGCTTTTTCCTGCTGGACGGCGCGCAGACGGCAGGGCACTATCCCATCGACTTTGCGGCGCTCCGCCTTTCGGCGCTGGCCGTGCCGGGGCACAAGGGTCTGCTCGGCCCGAGCGGCATCGGCGCGCTGCTGCTGACGGACGAGCTTGCCGCCAGTCTCACACCGCTCGTGGCGGGCGGGACCGGCAGCGCCTCGGACAGTGAGCTGCTGCCGCCGTATCTGCCGGACCGGCTGGAATCCGGCACGCCGAATCTGCCGGGCATCTACGGTCTGCGCGCCGCGCTGGCCTTTGTGGAGCAGCAGGGCGTCGAGCGCCTGCGCCGCCATGAGCTGGCGCTGTGCGAGCGCTTTCTGGACGGCATCGCGCCGCTCCCCGGCGTCCGCCTGTGCGGCACGCGGGAGCCCGGCCGCCGCGTGGGCGTCATCTCCGTGGACCTGCCGGGCCGGGACAACGCCGAGGCGGCGTTCCGGCTGGAGCAGGAGTTCGGCATCCTGACGCGCTGCGGCCTGCACTGTGCTCCTGCGGCACACCGTTCCCTCGGGACGTTCCCGCAGGGGACCATCCGCTTCTCGCTCGGCTTTGCGAATACCGAGCAGGACGTCGACGCCGCCGTTGCGGCCCTGCGGGCGATCAGCGCAGGCTGATCCTCGGGCCGCCGTTGTAGGCCTCGACCACGCCGATGCGCTGCGCGCTCGGCACGGCCCCGCGCAGCTCGCGCAGCAGGGCATCGGCGTCCCCCGGCGCAGCGGCGATGAGCAGGCCGCCGGATGTCTGCGGATCATAGAGCATATCCTGCACGGCAAGCTCCGTGCTGCCGGGATCGACGGCCGCCTCGGCATAGTGCCGGTTGCGGTACATGCCGGCGGGCAGGATGCCGTCGCGCGCAAACTCGAGCGCCTCGGGGATCAGGTCGATCTCGCCGGGGAAGAGCGTCAGGTGCGTGTCGCTGCCCTGCGCCATCTCAAAGGCATGGCCCAGCAGACCGAAGCCCGTCACATCCGTGCAGGCGTGCACGGCATAGCGCACCATGCAGTCGCGCGCGGCCTTGTTCAGCGTCGTCATCAGGCGGTGCGCCAGCGCCATGGCCTCCGGCGAGGCCAGCTCGGCCTTTGCGGCCGTTGTGAGCACGCCGATGCCGAGGGGCTTCGTCAGCAGCAGCACGTCGCCGGGGCGGGCAGCGGAGTTGGTCAGCAGCTTTTTTGGATGCACGAAGCCCGTGACGGCCAGGCCGTATTTCGGTTCCGGATCGAGGATGCTGTGGCCGCCCGTGATGATGACGCCCGCCTCATAGGCCTTGTCATAGCCGCCGCGCAGCAGCTGGTGCACGGCTTCCTTCGGCATGGATTCCGGGATGCACAGCAGGTTCAGCGCCAGCTTCGGCTCGCCGCCCATGGCGTAGACGTCCGAAAGTGCGTTCGTCGCGGCGATCTGCCCGAAGAGATACGGGTCGTCCGCGATCGGCGGGAAGAAGTCCACGGTCTGCACGAGCGCCAGCTCGTCCGTGACCTGATAGACGGAGGCGTCGTCGCTCTTGTCAAAGCCGACAAGCAGCCGGGGATCGCTGTGGACCTTCAGGCCGCCCAGAAGCTGCGCCAGTACGCCCGCACCGACCTTTGCGCCGCAGCCCGCGCACGAGGCAAGCTTCGTAAGCTGAATACTCTGTTCTGCCATGGTCAAAACCCTCACATTCGAAATATTTTTTTCAGAATAACGATAGCCGCAGCGCACCGTTTGGCAGCGCCGCGCTCTGGAAAGGAGTTCTTATGAAAGAAAACAAAAAACTCATCAGCGAGATCCTTGCGGATGTCCGCCACGATATGACGGACGAGGAGATCCTGAACCTGCTGGCCTCGAGCCGCGTTTCTGTGAACCCGGAGAAGGAGTCCGGCAAGCTGACCTCGCTCGGTCAGCGCGCGGCGGACAGCATCGCAAAATTTGCCGGAAGCTGGGCATTCATTTTTTCGTTCACGGGCGTACTGCTGGCGTGGATGATCCTCAATGTCCTGCTGGCTGCAAAGGCATTCGACCCCTATCCGTTCATTCTGCTGAATCTGGTGCTGTCCTGCGTGGCTGCCATTCAGGCTCCGCTTATTATGATGAGCCAGAACCGGCAGGAGGAAAAGGACCGCGCGCGTGCGGAGAATGACTATAAGGTCAATCTGAAGACGGAGATTATGATCGAAGCACTGCACGATAAGCTTAACCGCATCCTTGCCCGCGAGGAGCTCCTGCTGCAGGTGCAGAAGGAGGAGCATGCACCGCATTACGAGAAGCCGGAGCCTAAAGAGAATTAACGGGTCAGCTCCCGCAGGACGTCCAGCACCAGCGTGGCCGAAACGGCTGAGGCGCGGGCGCAGTTTTCCTCAAACGTCCCGATGCCGCTGTGGTCCGCCGTATCCGTCACGGAGCGAATGGCCGCAAAGGGAACATGGTTTACATAACAGACATGCGCCATGGCGGCTGTCTCCATGTCGACCGTCAGTGGGGCAAAGCGCGCATTGATCTCTGCGCGGCCCTCGTCCGTGATGAAGGCTTCGCCCGTCACCGTCCTGCCGAAGTGGACGCGGCCGGGGGCCCTTTCCGCGGCACGCCTGCAGGCTGCGAGCAGGTCGGGATCGGAGGCAAACCACACGGAGGGCAGCCTGGGATGATAATTCGTCAGAATATCCTCTCCCACGTCGTGATAGGCGCATTCTGTGGTGACGGCTGTGTCGAACAGGCCGAGGGCGGGGGACATGCCGCCCGCTGTCCCGGCGTTGAGGACGAAATCCGGCGAGACGGTGTCGAGCACGGTCTGCACGGCCAGCGCCGCGTTGACCTTGCACATGCCGGTCGCGGCGAGCACCATCCGCAGGCCGCCGATCCGGCCGATGTGCAGCGTGAGCATGGCGCGTGAAAGGCGCTGCTCCTCCGCCAGATGGGGCAGGAAGGGCGCAAGCTCCTCCTCCGCCGCACAGAGGATCGCACCGCAGCGCGGGTCGTGTTGCATGTTCTGCATCTCCCTTTTTCCGTTTTCTCCATTCTATCGCATTTTTCGATGAAAAACAAGTCATAAAATCGGGAGCCGTCTGAGATGTTGCAGTCTGGTAAAGTGATCATTTCAAAACACTGAAAATGGCATTTGCAAAGGCGAGCAATAAGGCTCTGACTCAAAGGTCAGAATCTTATTGTTATCTATATTACAAAGAAATGGACTGGCCAGCGGCAGGATTGGAGTATGACGCACGTGCAGTTGGCTGTGTACTTTGCCGACCGCATGCCGGACTGACCGGCTGCACATCGGTATGTCAAGGTCTGTGCGGTGCGACAGCATCGCTCCGATGAACGGAGGCTGACGCCTCCGCCCTTGACATATCCTCGAAGCGCTGTTATTTTATAGGCAAGGCGGAAGCAGCATGCACTGCTCCCGCCTTAAAATTATTTTGCTCTATTTGTACCACAATTCAGCGTTTACATAGAATTTGGAATTGATCCTCGTGGCTGATTTTAGGACCTCTTTCTACCAGAAGGTGTCCAACTTGCACTTGCAATTTGCGTTTTTCTTTCCACCAAATCAATAGCAATGTGCTGCCATCTGCTATCGGTGTTTAATCATTCACTAAGCAATTGCCATGTATGTATCTACCGTCCGCTAAGAACAGCATATGGTGGCAGTGGCTCTCCAATTAATGGCAAGGCATAGGCGCGGAACTCATCCGTTATTCCATTGCGTCCCTGATTGATCCATTCTAATGGGAACTTTCTTTCCAGATTTGCAACATTTTCCAAAGGTACTTCTGTCAAAGACCAAGCATAAGGATGATCGCTGTCGCGACGAATAGCCGCCATAAGGCCAGTGTGACCAGAAAAAGCAAGCCGAACTGCATGACGCCCAACCGCAATTGCTTCTTCGCGATCCTGAGCAGACTGCATAATCATGGAGCATCGTCCAAGGAAGCCGTGGCGTTCCGCTCGCGCCCGTACTCCAAGCCGTGCAGTGACTTTATCGCAAAGGGCTTGTGCGGCTCCGCCAGCCAGCTTATGGCCAAAGCCGTCAACAATTCCAAGATCTGCAATCATTTTTCCGTTTTCGTCAGCTAGACCCTCACTGACAACAATCAGAATTTCTCGTTGTTTATGCAGCAGATTGTCCACATCCGCGAGGAAAGCATTCTCATCAAAAGCATATTCCGGCAGATAAACAAGCTGTGCGCAAGGTTTTCCATCATAGTCCGGAATACTTCCGGCCGCGGTAAGCCACCCTGCATTGCGCCCCATAGTCTCCATAATGGTAACATACATTGGCATAGCTCGGACTTCCATCCAGAGATCTCGCGTATTGTTTGCTATAAATCTTGCGGCACTTCCATATCCAGGGCAATGATCTGTGAGCGCAAGATCGTTGTCGATGGTTTTTGGAATGCCGATCACGGCGAGGTCGTACCCGCTGGCCTCGGCCAGCTTAGCAATCTTGTTGCAGGTGTCCATCGAGTCGTTGCCGCCGTTGTAGAAGAAGCAGCCGATGTCGTGCTTTTTCAGGACTTCGAGAATACGTGGATAGTCGGCATCAGTTAGCTTCCGTCGGCAGGAGCCAATAGCAGAAGCAGGTGTATAGGGAAGCAGCACAAGCTGCTTCTGATCCTGCGAAGACAGTTCAATTAACTCATCGTTTAAAACGCCCTCAACGCCGTGGATTGCTCCAAAAACCTTTCCAGAGCTTGATTGCCGCATTGCCTCATCGATCACGCCGAAGAGGGAAGCGTTGATCACGGTGGTAGGGCCACCGCCGTGCGCGACTAAAATATTACGTTTCATATTGAAGCCTCCGGCTCATTTATTTTGTAGTGTCAAAGAGGGACATTTTGTCGGAAATGATCTTCCGGGCGTGCGCCTGCGCGCTCTGGTAGGCCTTGTAAATATCCTTGGAGTTGACCTCAAGGCCGAAGCCCTCCAGAAATGCCAGTCGAACCTCCGTCGCGACGTTGATCTTACGGATGCCCATCACGATAGCCTTGCGGATCATGTCGTCCGGGATACCGGAGCCACCGTGCAGAACGAGCGCCGGGCCGCCCAATGCCGCGACCTGCTCCAGACGGTCAAAGGCGAGGTTCGGCGTGCTCTTATAGATGCCGTGGGCGTTTCCGATGCCGATGGCGAGTGCCTCGACCGTGACCTCCTCCAGAAAACACCGTGCATCGTCCACGTTGACCAGATTTGCCTTGGCGGTCATGCCGTCCTCGGTGCCGCCGATTGCGCCGAGCTCAGCCTCGACGGAAACGCCGACGGTGTGCGCTGCGCGAGTCACTTCCTTCGTTACGCGGATATTTTCCTTCAGAGGCAGGCGGGATCCATCGATCATCACGGAAGTGAAGCCATTTCGCAGGCATTGGATTACCTGTTCATAGGATGCGCCATGATCCAGATGTAAAACCAATTGTGCATTTGTACTGTTTGCAATCTGGCGGCAGATGCTTGCAATTTTTTCCAATTTGTTGTACTTGAAAGTGTTTTGCCCTACCATCATGATTGCCGGAAGTTGCTTTTCTTCTGCAACGGAAGCGATCTCCTCTGCCACTTCAAGAGTGTCCACGGTGAAAGCAGCAATCGCAATTTTTTTCTCCTCCGCAACCTTCAAAACATCCTGCATCGTTACAAGCGCCATGATTGTTCCTCCTGTTTAATTATTATAAATTTTTTAGTGTTGGTTGTAAATATTGAAAAGTCGTCGAAGCAAACGTCTACGGTTCAAAGACTCCGTTTTCCGTTCTTTATTAGCTTTATCTGTTTCTCCTTTAGATTCTCGCCACGCCGGAAGCGCGGGCAGCCTGTGCTACCGCTGCGGCCACAGCCTTGCCGACGCGCGGGTCAAAGGCCTTCGGGATGATATACTCCGCGCTCAGCTCCTCCTCGGAAACAAGCTCTGCCAGCGCACGCGCCGCAGCCATCTTCATTTCCTCGTTAATGCCGGAGGCGCGGACGTCGAAGGTGCCGCGGAAAATGCCGGGGAAAGCCAGCACGTTATTGATTTGGTTGGGGAAATCGGAACGGCCTGTGGCGATGACGGCCGCGCCGCCGGCCTTGGCCTCCTCCGGCATAATCTCCGGCGTCGGATTGGCGCAAGCGAAGATAATCGGATTGGGAGCCATGGTCTTGACCATCTCTGTCGTAACCGTACCGGGAGCCGAAACACCAATGAACACATCCGCCCCACGGATGACATCCGCAAGCTTGCCGGTTTCTTTTTGCCGATTGGTGACAAGTGCCATTTCCTGCTTGATCCAACTGAGATTCTCTCGTCCCTCATAAATTGCACCGCTGCGATCGGTCATAACAATATTTATGAAGCCAGCCGAAAGCAGCAGCTTCGCGATAGAGATCGCCGCAGCACCCGCGCCAGAGGTAACAATCTTCACGTCCTCGCGCTTTTTGCCGACAACCTTCAGCGCGTTGGTCAGACCGGCGAGCGTGATGACGGCTGTACCGTGCTGGTCGTCGTGGAAGATGGGGATGTCGCAGCATTCCTTGAGCTTGCGCTCGATCTCAAAGCAGCGCGGTGCAGCGATATCCTCCAGATTGATGCCGCCGAAGGAGCCGGAGATCAGCGCCACAGCATTGACAAATTCGTCTACGTCTTTGGTCTTGACACAGAGTGGGAAGGCGTCTACCCCGCCAAAAGCCTTAAACAGCACGCATTTACCCTCCATGACGGGCATACCGGCCTCCGGGCCGATGTCGCCTAGACCCAGCACAGCCGATCCGTCGGTAATGACAGCGCAAAGATTGTGGCGGCGGGTCAAGTCATAGGAGAGGTTGACATCCTTCTGGATTTCGGGGCAGGGCTGCGCGACGCCGGGCGTGTAGGCAAGAGATAGGTCGTCCTTGGTTGCAACAGGAACTGTCGCGATCACTTCGATCTTTCCCTTCCATTTTTCATGAAGTCTGAGAGATTCTTCTGCATAATTCATAATAATACTCCTTTAAGGTTGTACAACTGGCAGCGTTGAACCGCCATATGGCATGACAAGAACGCTGGCAGTAGGCCCTAGCTTTTTATACGCTGCATCCAACGCGGCCTGCACTGAGGAAAATGGCGTCAGGAAGCATTTGCGAACAAGTTCGTCCGGCATCTCTGAGACGAGATAAATATCCGCATGCTCCAAAACCATAGCAATGGCTGCCGCTTTGTGTCCGCCCAACTGGAAGTGTTTTTTCACACGCTCGGTAAGATCTGAGGGGTTGTCCGCCTCCTGAATCCACTGTTCAAACACATCTTCCCCCAGTCCCTCTCGGCAGGAACCGATAACGATGATCACGCCGCCGTCGCGCACGGCATGCTTGGCGTTGTCCAGCGCCTTCTGCGTCTGGTAGAGGTTCAAGTCCTTTGGTGCGCCGCCCTGGCTGACCAGCACGATGTCCGCGCGCTCAGAAATTGGCTTTTGATACAGCGCGTCGAGGAAGGCGCAGCCTGCTCGGTGCGCTTTGACCGCATCTCCCGCGACGGCACGGATGATATTCTTATGCTCATCGAGTATAACGTTGACAATGTAGTCGATGCCGAGTATTCTCCCGGCCTGCTCAATGTCCTCACGGATCGGGTTGCCGTCGAGCTTTCCTGCATGCGCTTCCGGGCAGATCATCATGCGGTGGTTGCACTGAATGGCTTCGCGGGTGGAAACGCCGGGCATGATACTCTTTGCGCCGCCGGAATACCCTGCAAAGTAATGATACTCAATGTTGGCAAGGCAGATCACGCGGTCTGCTTCGGCTACGGGACGGAAAATATCCACAGGTGTCCCGGCATCCGTCGTACCAAGGTGTACACAGTCATCCGGATCGGAATCCACACAGCGCAGTTCTTTCCACCCTCGTTCACCGGCCAGATGGCGCTGCTCCTCCGGGGTGTGGCGGCGATGGCAGCCCAGTGCGAAGATAAGCGTTATATCCTCTCTTTTTATGTCCGCAGCATAGAGGCGATCGAGCAGCGGCGGCAAAATCTTCCACGTCGGACAGGGTCGAGTAATATCTGAGGTGACGATTGCAATTTTCTCGTTGGGGCGTACAACCTGCTCGATCGGAGGCGCACCGATGGGTGCGTCCAAGGCAGCGCGGACTGCATCCTCGCCAGTCAGGCCGGGTGGTGGCTCATTCGCGTGCAGGATTCCGGCAAGGCGGTCGTCGCAAACCTCCACGCTCTGCGTACCGGTACCAAAGCCAAACTCAAGTCTCATTTTTTCTCCTCCACGGTCGCGCCGTGGCGCAGGGCCTTGACGACCGGCAGCTCCTCACCCGTCAGGAAGCGGATCAGTGCGCCGCCGCCGGTGCAGATATAGTCGATTTGGTCGGTTTGGCCGTATTTGGTCGTTGCGGTGATGCTATCGCCGCCGCCGACGACGGTATATGCCTTCGCTGCGCCGAGGGCAAGCCAGACGGTTTTGGTACCGAGCTCTGTCGTCTCCTGTTCAAAGACACCCATGGGGCCGTTGACGAACACGGTCGCGGAGCTTTCGATCAGGCGGCGGTAATTCTCGGCGGTTTTTGAGCCGATGTCCAGAGAGCCGATATCTGTGGGAATGCTGCCGACTGCCGCTTCGCGGCGTTCGCCATTTTCCAGCCATGCCAGATCCTCCGGCAGAACGATGCGGTCGGCGTACTTTTCAAGTAGGACTTTGGCAACGTCTATGTATTCGCCATAGTTGGACTTATAAATGAAGTCGAGGCTTCCTTTGCCGATCTCCGCTCCCTTGGCAGCCAGCAGAATGTTGCCAACCAAGCCGCCGGTCAGCACGCGGTCCGCCGCCCCGCCCTTGAGAACGGTTTCAAGCATCAGGAAGGCATCGGAAATCTTCGCGCCGCCGAGTACGAACGTGCACGGACGCGAGGGTGATTCCATCAGCTCAGAGATGACACAGTACTCTTTTTCAAACAACCGGCCCATAGCGGAAGGCAGCACCTGTTCGAAGCCGCACAGACTGGGCTGATCTCGGTGTGCGGCGGCAAATGCGTCACAGATATAAAGGTCGGCCAGCGGCGCGAGCTTGCGCACGACCACGGTCTGCGCCTGCTGTTCGTGCGTGAGCTTGAGTTTCAGCTCAAAGAGAGTCTGCTCCTCGGCCATATAGCGCACATTCTCCAGCAGCAGAATTTCGCCGTCCTGCAAACTGCGCACAGCCTCCTGCGCAGCAGGGCCGCAAACATCCTCGACGAACTGCACGGGTCTTCCGAGCAATTCTTCTAGCACTGCGCAGTGCGGGCGCAGGGTATAGTAGTTTTTATATTCGATGTCGCTTCCCTGGTGGGCAAGCAGCACGACGTGCGCTCCCTTATCCGAAAGCTCGCGGATGGTGGGAACGCAGGCGCGGATGCGAGTTGTAGAGCGCAGCGTCCCGGTCGCCCGATCCACAGGTTGGTTGATGTCCACTCGGCAAATGACAGTTTTGCCGCGATAGTCAAACTCATCGAGCGTTTTGATTCCAAATCGCATGCAGTCGACCACTCCCTTGTTTTTTGTTAAATTAGTGCCATCTGAATTATTAAATTTGTTAACTATTTGCACAATTACAAAATTACTATAGCAGAATTGCTGGCAATTGTCAAGAAAATATCCTGAATTATCGTGGAAAATATTCAAGAGCAAAAAACATAACAATATTATATAAAATATTGACAAGCTGGAGAAAATAAGTTATTATTATTTTAACAGAAAATATCATTGAAATAAATCGATGTTAAGTGGAGAGAGTATTATCGCCCCACAAGAAAAGGAAGAGAGTTCTATGAAAGAGAGCCGGAGAAAGCAAATCGAAAGCCTGCTGGCCGAGCGGAGAAGCATCAGTATGCACGAGCTGTGCGAGGCGCTGAATGTATCTATGAATACGGTGCGCGCGGATGTCAGCAGCCTTGTGCGCGAGGGTGTCGTTGAAAAGGTATACGGCGGTATTGTGCTCAAGCAGCCCGAGGAGATCCCGCTCTATGAGCGGCGCAGCCAGCAGGAAACAGACTGCAAGTGCAGGATTGCAAAAATGGCTGAGCAGCTGATCGAAGATGGAGATATCGTTTTCATTGATTCCGGCACGACGACGATGCGTCTGCTGGATTATCTGGACCCGGCCAAAAAGATCACCATCGTGACGGCCAATGTTTCCGTTTTGCAGCGCGCACAGAATATGACGAATGTCAATGCGATGATCCTTCCCGGGCTCTATGATATGCGGACAAACGCAATGCTAGACAGCAGTACTGTCGAATATTTGTGCCGTTTTCAGCATAATAAGGGGTTTTTTGGCGTTTCTTCTCTGACGGCCACAGGCGGCCTCGGCGTTTCCAACTGGCAGGAATATGAGGTCAAGCGCACGGCGGCCGCGCGCTGCCAGAAGTCCTATCTGCTGGTCGATTCGACCAAATACGGGCGAACGGCGCTGCTTGCCTACGGCACACTGGAGCAGATGCAGGCGGTGATCACCGATCACGGAATGCCTCAGGAGTTCATTGCGCTGTGCCGCCAGAAGAAGGTCACGGTGGAGCAGGTCTGATCCGGGCGCGGCGTCCTTTGAGAAAAATGAACAAAAACGAAACGCGGACAAATCATCCTGCGGCAGCTTTTCACGGAAAGTGGAAAGCTGCCGGTTCCTTTTTCTGCGGAGGGAACAGCGTTTCCATCGGGGAGTTGGCATAATTGCATAAAGAACAGGGGCGGTCTTTGTGAGGTTTTCACAGAGGGACTGATAAATTACAAGACTTTCCACGCATTTTGGATAGGTTGCACAAAGACAGCAGCAAAGCACCGGGAAATATCACAAAAACATTACAACTGATTGTTGACTTTTTTGCAATAATATGGTATATTTTTGCTAGGTCATAGAAAAAGTGCTGATTCGCGCTTCAAAAATAAAATGAATCAGCGGCGGACAAATTTTACAGCGCCGAACCGAAAGCACAGTTGCAGGTCGGCAAGGAGGACGTTATGAGAAAGATTAGAGTCGGTGTTGCCGGCTACGGCACAATTGGTCAGCGCTTGGCCGATGGCGTTGCGCTGCAGGAAGACATGGAGCTGGTCGGCATCGCAGATCTTGCCCCCACGCTTTCGCTTCAGGCGCTGCGCGAACGCGGTATGATCGGTGAGAACGGCGTGAAGTACAACCTGTATCTGGTCGACGGCACGAACGAAGCCGCCTTCCGCGAAAAGGACATTCCGGTTGCCGGCAGCTTTGCAGACCTCTGCCGAAACGTGGATATCATGCTGGACTCCGCGCCTGGCGGTGTCGGTGCACAGAACAAAAAGAACTATTATGAAAAGTACGGTGTGAAAGCTATTTTCCAGGGCGGTGAGAGCAACGCCGTGGCGGATGTTTTTTTCCATGGCTATGCGAATTATGAAAAGGGAGTTGGACAGGATTATCTGAAGCTGACCTCCTGCAATACGACGGGTCTGATCCGTACCGTTGACTGCCTTGACCGTGCGTTCGGTATTGAAAAGGTGGCCATCACGATTATTCGTCGTGTAGCAGACCCCGGCGATTATCATCGTGGTCTAACCAATGCGCTCCAAATGGAAAAAGCGCCTACCCATCAGGCTCTGGATCTCATGACCATCATGCCGCATGTTAATGCGACGGGTATTTTGGTGCACACCCCTGTAACGCACGGTCACATCATCACCGTTCTTGCGACGGCAAAAAATGGCAAAAAGCTTACCAAGGAGATGGCCTTGGAGGCTTTCCGCAAGCATCCTCGTATTCGCACAGTCACTCTCGCTGAAGGGTTTAAGGGGAATGCATCTTTCTTTAAGTATGCTAGGGATCTCGGAAACCGCCGCGGAGACATGTACGAGATCGGCCTGTGGGAAGATTCCATTGTGGAGTCCGGTAACGACATCATGTATGCCTTTAATGTTCCTCAGGAGTCCATTACAATTCCAGAAACCATGGACGCCATCCGTGCGGCAACTGGCTTACAAACGACCCGCGAGGAAGGCACTGCCATGACCAACAAGTATTTGCGCATCGGAGCGTTTAAGCGCTGAGTCCCTCATGCACAAACGGCGATAAGCTGTTGCAAAATATACAACAAAAAGGAAAGGACCAAAAAAATGAAAAGGTTATTTGCGATTCTCCTAGTTGTTGCCATGCTGCTGGCTCTGGCCGGTTGCGCAGGCGGCGAAACCTCCAGCGACAATCCCTCAAATAACAGTAATGCCTCCGTCTCCTCCTCTGATGCAGATCCCATTCGTATCGGCATCTGGACATCTTTGACCGGCGCTTCTGCAATTGAAGGCGAACTGATTGAAAACGGCGCGCGTCTTGCCGCCGCACAGTGGAACGCCAAGGGCGGCATCAATGGCCGTCAGATCGATTTCGTCGTTTACGACGACCAGTCCACCACAGAGGGCGCAGTCACCGCAACCACCCGTCTGATCGAAAACGATAAGGTCGATGCGATTATTGGCTCCAACCTTTCCAACTCGATCGTTGCGACCGCCAGCCTGATCGAAGAAGCGGGCATTCCCTTCGTCGGCAGCGGCACCGGCACGGCATGGACAAAGTGCGGCTACCACTACATTTTCCGAGGCACAGTTGTCAATTCCTTCATGAATGAGGGATTTGTCCGGGTTGCCGCTGAGGAAATGGGCGTGAAAAACGCTGCTTTCATTTGGGTCGAAACCGAAAACGGGCAGACTGCCTGCGCTGATATCAAAGAATACTGTAATAAATATGGTGTAAACATTGCTTACGAAGGTACCTATCAGAGTTCTGATACTGACTTCACAGCTCAGGTTACCAATACAATCAAAGCAAATCCTGATGGCGTTATGCTCTTTGGCCTTGCGAATGAGCTTTCTCTGATTGTCAAGCAGCTTCGTCAAGCCGGTTATAATGGCTACATTTATATGGCCGAGGCCGGTGCTTCCGTAGACCTGATTGATGTTGCCGGTTCCGCTGCGGATGGTATCATCTTCACCGCTGCATATGTTGTTCCGCCCGAACCTTCAAAGGCAACCTCCGAACTCATGAAGGAAATGCTTGAAGCTTATGTCGATATGTACGGCGAAATGCCGGCCACAGACGTTGCATTTCGTGTCTATGATGGTGCAAACCTGCTGTTCACTGCGTTTGAAAATGCTGCGGATATGAACGACAAAGACTCCGTTCGCGATGCATTCTATAACATCAAGGGCTATGAAGGTATCGCAGGAACATTTGATTATTCCGCGAAGGACGGTGACGGTCTCTCCGGCTGCAACGCTTATATGATCATCGGTGGCGAGTACTACGCTTTCGACAAAGCCACGCTTGAGAAAGAAGTTCCCGTGAAGTAAATCTCCATTATCAACACCGTTTCCCAAAGCAAAGGGGGAAGGCATTCGCTCCGGATGCCTTCTCCCGCATTAAAATCATATCGTAAAAGCGGAGGATGTGTATTATTATGATTGTAAGACTAATAATCGGTGCGCTGATGATCGGCGCGGTTTACAGCGTCGTTGGCATTGGGTACAGCGTTATTTATAGAGCCTCCGGCCTAATGTCGCTCTGCCAAGGCGATATGCTGATGTTTGGCGCATTTCTGGGTCTCTTCTTTAATAAATCCCTTGGCCTTCCCTTCCCTATTGCATTGCTGTTTACCACAGTACTCATGTTCTTATTGGGTATGGGAATTCAAAAATTCCTTGTAATCCCGCTATTGAAAAAGGCATCCGGATTTGCTTCGGTCATTCTGTGCACCTTGGCACTCTCTTACGTCCTGCAAAACACCGCTCTGATTGGTTGGGGGGCTAGAATGTTCCAGTTTCCCTCTATCTTTAAGACCAACTCCATTAATATCTTTGGAATCGGCGTTGCGCCGGAGAACGCACTGGTCCTCGGTGCAGCGATTCTCGTCATGATTATTCTTCACCTTTTTATGACGAAAACAAAATTTGGCACCGCCATGCGCGCTGCTGCGCTGGATGAAACAGCCGCCAGCGCTGTCGGCATTAACGTTGGCATCACCAAAGGGGTCGCTTGGGGCATTGCCTCAGGACTTGCGGGCGCGATCGGCTGTCTGCTGGGGCCAGTTTACGGCGTCTATACCACTATGGGAATCTTGATTGGGCAGAAGGGCTTCGCCGGTGCCGTTTCCGGTGGCTACGGCAATATGTATGGTGCAATCATCGGAGGTATGTTCTTTGGCTTTGCCGAAACTTTCATCTCTGCATATATTTCCACGAGCTACAAGGACTGCATCTCCTTCGGCATACTCATCATTATTCTGACCTTCATGCCTACCGGCATTCTGAAGTCCAAAGTTTTGGAATAGGACGTCCACGGAGGATACGTTATGACAAGTATACAAAAGAAAAACGCCTTGAAAAAGAAAATTTTCCTCACTGCAATCCTCATTGTAGTCTTTGGCTGCATGACGGCAATTGCTTTTGGTGAGACATATATGGCACTGATGTTCTGCCGCATCGGTATTTATACGATTGCAGTCTCTGGTTTGGACATCTTGTTTGGCTATACCGGTCAGATTTCATTTGGGCATGCCGCTTTTTTTGCAGTTGGTTCCTATACAAGCGCATATTTTTCCATTAACATGGGTTGGAATCCTATTTTTACCATGTTAATCGGCGTTGTATTTTCAATGATCGTAGGCGCAGTGATTGCAATTCCTGCGACGAAATTGGTCAAGCACTTTCTGTCATTACTCACCATTGCTTTTGGTCAGCTCGTATATACATTCGCGAACTCTACACGGCCGATTACCGGTGGTGCGTCTGGATTGAAGGATATTCCAAGCATCTCTATCTTTAATTTTTCTTTTGATACCTATGCAAAAAGCTTTATTTTTATATTTATCCTTGCTGTTCTTCTGACAATTGTAAAACAGAACATTGTCAAGTCTCGAACAGGACGCGCTTTTCTCGCAATTCGTGAGAATACGCAAGCAGCATATTCTTCCGGTATCAATGTGCGGGTTTATAAAACTATGGCTTTTGTAATCAGTGCAGCGTATGCCGGTCTGGCCGGAGGTCTGTATGCACACTTGATTAACTTTATCAGTCCTGATACATTCAGTAGCACACAGTCCACCCTGTTTATGACCATCCTGCTCTTTGGCGGCATGGCAAATCTGGCAGGACCGCTGGTGGGTTCGGTCGTTCTGCTCACCATCAAGGAGTTTCTTCAGAGTTTCTCCACCTATCAGATGATGGTCTATGCAGTTCTAATTCTGATTGTCCTGTTCTTGTTGCCAAACGGTATTTCTGGTGAATGCAAGGTGCTCTTCCGCAAATTACTTGGCAAATATAAGAGGAGGAAAAACAATGCTTAAGCTGGAAAATCTGACAATTCGTTTCGGCGGTTTAACTGCTGTTGATAATGTGACAACGCATGTCGAGCAGGGAGAAATATTCGGACTTGTCGGTCCAAACGGCGCCGGAAAAACAACGACTTTCAATATGATTAGCGGTTACTATGCTCCTACAAGAGGAAAAGTCATCTTTGATGGGCAGGAAATTCAGGGAAAACCTCAATACGAGATCAATCGACTCGGAATTGCTCGCACCTACCAAAACATTAATTTGTTTAATAAAATGACTGTTTTGGAAAACTGTATGATTGGCTGCCATCCAAGAATGAAAGCAAATATTTTTGATGCCATTTTCAATACCCCGCGCAAGCGGCGCGAGGATGCAGATGCAGAAGAAAAATGCCGAAAGATTTTGAAGTTTATGGATCTTGGCCACCGTGAGGACTATCTGGCAAAGAACCTGTCCTATGGTGAGCAGCGGCGGCTGGAGATTGCCAGAGCGCTTGTCAGCGATCCAAAGCTTTTATTGCTGGATGAACCTGCTGCCGGTATGAACAGCACTGAAAAAGACGAACTGTCCGGCATGATCAAGAGCATCCGTAACATGGGGATTACCGTACTGCTTGTTGAGCACAACATGAAATTGGTTATGGGCGTCTGTGATCGAATCTGCGTTTTGAACTTTGGTGAAAAGCTTGCTGAGGGGACACCTGAATATATTCAAAGTCACGAAGGCGTTATTGCTGCTTATCTGGGAGGTGGAGACGTTGGCTGAGTATATTCTGCAGGTCAAGGATCTGCACTTCTGGTATGGGGAAATTCATGCGCTAAAGGGGATCTCTCTGAATGTCGAAAAAAACGGTGTTGTTTCTTTACTTGGCGCGAATGGTGCCGGAAAAACAACAACCCTACAGTATATATCCGGTCTCATTAAGGGAAAGCACGCCGGTGAAATCTGGTATATGGGGCAACGTATTGACGGAAAATCTGCCCATACACTATCAAAGATCGGCATTGCGCAGTGTATTGAAGGTCGGCGCATCTTTTCCCAGCTTTCGGTACGTGAAAACTTAATGATGGGCGCATATCTATGTCGTGACAACGCAAAAATCAAGCGTAATCTTGAATATGTTTTTACACTATTTCCACGCCTGCTAGAGCGTGAAAAGCAAATGGGTGGCACACTCTCAGGTGGTGAGCAGCAGATGCTGGCTGTCGGGCGAGCGCTGATGCAGGATCCAAAGCTTCTGATGATGGATGAACCCTCTCTAGGCCTTGCACCATTGCTGATTGAAGAAGTTTTCCGCGCAATCAAGAAGATTAAAGAGGACGGTTTGCCAATTCTGCTGGTCGAGCAGAATTCCAAAGCTGCCCTGCAGGTTGCCGATCGCGGATATGTTTTGGAAGTCGGTGAGCTCGTACTGGAAGATACAGCAGAAAACCTTTTGCACAATGAAGCTATCAAAAAAAGCTATCTCGGTATGGGATAAATAATTTACACAAAGGAGGAAGTCAAGATGAAAGCTTTGGTCTATGAAGGGCCTCATAACATGCCGATCTGTGATTACCCCATGTGCTATCCGGAAGCAGGTCAGGTAAAGATTAAAGTCAAATACTGCGGCATCTGCGGTTCGGATCTCCATGGTTATACCGGTGCATCCGGGCGGAAAATTCCACCCATGGTCATGGGGCATGAGTTCTCCGGCGTAGTGACCGAACTCGGTGAGGGCGTAACAAAATTCAAAGTTGGAGATCGAGTTTCCGTTCTTCCTGTGGAATACTGCTGTGAATGCGAATTCTGCAAGCGCGGCGCGGTGAATATCTGTGCCAACCGCAGAAACCTGGGCGTTCTTGATGTGGACGGCGCTTTTACGGAGTATATCTGCATGAACGAAAAATTCGTCTACGCCCTACCGGACAGTGTTTCTGACAAGGAAGGTGCCCTTCTGGAGCCCCTCTCCGTGGCGCATCACGCCGTCGGGCTGGCACAGCCAATTGAGAACAATAACGTCCTTATCGCGGGTACCGGCACGATCGGCCTTCTGATCGTGATGCTGGTCAAGGCGGCGGGCGCTGCGAAGATCGTCGTGACCGACCTGAGCGAGGACAGACTCAGCCTTGCCAGAAAGCTCGGCGCAGACATCACGGTCAATCCTGCAGTGCAAGATCTGGACGCCACGCTGAAGGAGGCAGGAATCCGCAACAATATCCATGTCGCCATTGAGTGCGTCGGCGCGACGCCCACCTGCCAGACCACGGTGGACTATGTCAAAATTCAGGGCCGCGTCGTCTGGGTTGGCAACGCAGCGAAGATGGTCACCGTAAATATGCAGAATATCGTCACACAGGAACTGAAGATTTTTGGCAGTTACGCCTTTACAGAAGAGGATTTCTCTGACTCTCTGAAGCTGCTTGCCGAGAGAAAGCTCCCTGCCTCTGAAATCATCACACGCATCGTAACGCTGGAGCACGCGACGGAAACTTTTGAAGAACTGACCAAGGGCGGCAGCAAGGACATCAAGGTTCTTGTCGACGTGAACGGCTGAGCCCATGAAGCTCGCGATCTGTGAATGGGTCACGCCCATCAAAGGCCCGGCGATCTTTCCACGCCTGAAGTCCCTCGGCATAGACGGGATTCAGCTCGACGACTGGGATGCGGCGGCGCAGAACCATCCGCTGACCCAGTCCTATGTGCAGAGGCTCTACAAGGATGCCGCAGCGCAGACGGGCATTTCCCTGATCGGCGTGGCTGGCAACGCCCTCGGCCGCGATGGTGGCATGATTCTCCCCATGGACACGGAGCAGGGACGCCGCTGCTGGGACGACCTGACACGCGGGCTGGACGCCTGCGCGCAGATGAAGTTGCCGATCTATCTGGCGCCAGCGTTTTTTGCCGGGTTTCCGCGCACGCAGGCAGAGCGCCGGCGCATCGCGCAGCGCATGAAGGAGGCCTGCCACTATTGCCTCGGCAGTCAGGTCACAGTCACGCTGGAGAGCATTTTTTCGGCAACCGAGCTGCGCCGCCTGATCGATTGGATAGATTCCCCGAACTTTGGCATCTATTACGACACGCAGAACCCCGTAACATACGCCGGAATCCATGTCCCAGACGACATCCGCGCGATTGGGCCGGGAAAAATCGCGCAGATTCATGTCAAGGACGGCGTCGGCAGTATTCAGGGCAGCGTCAATCTGGGAATGGGCGAAACCGACTTCTTTGCCACCGCAGAGGCAATCCGCGAAATCGGCTATGACGGTTGGATCGTGCTGGAAAACTACTATTCCCGTCCCTGCTTCAGCTCGGAGCTTGCCGACCCTTGGGATCGCATCGCCAGAGATGCGGAGATCGCAAGAAAGGCATTCCACATTACATAATCGTCAGAGGAGGAACAATATGCGCTACGGAAGCAGCGGAAATCTGACCGCGACGCAGCCGAATAAAACCGGAATCGAAACCATAGAAAAGCTGAAAAAGTTCGGCTATGACTACATCGAGCTGCCGTTGAGCGAGATTATGGACCTGCCGCCGGAGCAGCGCGAGGCGATCGTCACCCGCGTGGAGGCATCCGGAATCAAAAGTGAGGTCTTGAACAATCTTTTCCCGCGGCGAATGAAGCTTACCGGCCCCAACATCGACCGCAAAGCAATTTTTTCATACTATCGTGAAGCTCTCCCTCTGGCGAAGCGACTGGGCGCAGAATATGTGGTATTCGGTAGCCCCTTTGCCAAGTCCTATCCGCTGGGCTTTGATAAAAATCGCGCGCTCAAGCAACTCGACAGCCTGCATCGGGAGCTTGACGACTATATCGCGGGCCTCGGGATGCGCATCCTGATCGAGCCAATCCATTCCTTTGAGAGCAACCTTATTAATACATTTGCTGAAGGCGTGGAACTCAAAGAACGTTGGAATCTGCGCAACACCGATGTTCTGTTGGATTATTATCATATGACACGTGAGCACGAGGATCCTAAAATCCTTCTGACACTTGGCAAAGAAAATCTGCGACATATTCATTTTGCCTGTCCATTCCTCCCAGGAGAAGGAGAACGTGTATTCCCACTCTATGAAAACGAGTGGCGTGGTTATGCAGAATTTGCGTCCATTTTGAAGGAAATTGGCTATAACGGCCGCATCAGTTTGGAGGCTCGAACCAGCGACTTTGATCGCCATGCCCCAATATCCCTGCAAATCTTGCATACGCTGTTTGACTGAAGGAGATTGCGATGAAAAATAGAGCACTGTATATGAATGGCAAGCTCAATCTTGCCTTTAAGGAACTGGACATTCCAAAGCCCCAGCCTGGTGAAGTATTACTGAAAGTCGGTTATTGCGGTGTTTGCGGCAGCGATGTTCATTTCTATGAGAGTGGCTGCATCGGGACGACGCCAATCAAAGGTGATCTGATTCTCGGTCACGAAGCCGCCGGCACAGTGGAGGCTGTAGGTGAAGGTGTCACGAACGTGAAAGTCGGTGACCGCGTCGTTCTTGAACCCGGCATTGGCTGCGGCCACTGTGAATACTGCAAATCCGGGCGATACAATCTTTGCCCTGACATGCAGTTCATTTCCTGCCCGCCTTATCAAGGAGCCATGCGTAATTATATAACACATCCGGCACATCTGGTCTATCCGCTGCCGGAGAACGTCAGCACGCTGGAGGGGGCGCTGATCGAGCCTCTGTGCGTGGGAATGCATGCAGCTAATCTCGGCGGCGTGAAGCTGGGCGATACCGTCGTCATCCTCGGTGCGGGCTGCATCGGACTGACCACGCTGGCCGCCTGCAAGGCGATGAGCGCATCGAAGATCATTGTCACCGACCTCTTCCAGAACCGCCTGGATAAGGCGCTGGAAATGGGTGCGGACTACGCGATCAACGGCCGTGAGGAGGACACCCTTGCCCGCGTCATGGAGCTGACCGGTGGCATGGGCGCGCATATCGTGTTTGAAACCGCCGGCAATCGCGTTACCGCAGCGCAGGCGGAATCTTTGACACGCCGCGGCGGCACCATCGTAATTGTTGGCAATGTTATGGGCGATACACCAATGAACTTCTATAAAATCGCCCACAAGGAGCTAGTTATTAAGACGGTACACCGCTATCGCAACGTGTTTCCGTTAGCAATTCAGGCTATTTCTGACGGAAAAATCGACATCGAGAAGATCGCTTCGGATTGTTTTGATTTTGACAACGGCATCGCGGCTTTTGAAAAATCGCTTTGCGAAAAGCAGGCGGTCGTAAAAGCGATTCTGAAAATGGAATAACCCCCTTCTGTCGGGCTGCGTTATGTAAACAATAAAATAACGCAGCCCGATCTTTTTTGAGGAGTGATATATATATGAACAAGACAGGACAGATCCGCAGGCTGACAGACACTATGGCCATATTTATCAGCCATGTTGCAAAGGTTCTTCCGGATGACGTCATGAAGAAGCTGGAGCAGCTTTCTCAGGCGGAAACGCAACCACTTGCTGCACTCATCTACGAAACCATGTTCAAAAACCAGAAGCTTGCTGCGGAGCTGAATCGGCCCTGCTGCCAAGACACTGGTGTGCTGCAATTTTGGATTCGCTGCGGTGCAGAGTTTCCCTTGATCGGTGCGCTTGAGGGAGCGCTGCGTGATGCAGTGGTTCAGGCAACGCTGAGTTCCCCGTTACGCCATAACAGTGTAGAGACCTTTGATGAATACAATACGCGCATGAACGTCGGGAAAGGAGTTCCAACCGTATTTTGGGATATCATCCCGGAAAAAACCGACTGTGAGATCAACGTCTATATGGCCGGTGGTGGTTGCACTCTACCAGGTAAAGCGATGGTTCTTATGCCCAGTGCCGGTTATGAAGGCATTGTACGCTTTGTACTTGATCAGATGACAACATATGGGCTTAATGCCTGTCCCCCCCTGCTTATAGGGGTTGGTGTCGCCACCAGTGTAGAAACCGCAGCGCTGTTATCCAAAAAAGCCCTCATGCGCTCATTGGGAGCACACAACCCCAATGAACGCGCTGCAAAACTGGAAGCACTTCTGACAGATGCCATTAACGCTATTGGGTTGGGCCCGCAGGGCATGGGCGGCAGCAGCTCCGTCCTCGGCGTACACGTTGAAAACACTGCCCGGCATCCATCTACCATTGGCGTCGCTGTAAATGTTGGCTGCTGGTCGCACCGCCGCGGTCAAATAGTTTTTGACCAGGAATTGAATGTCAGTGTCGCAACACATAAGGGGGTATACCTATAATGCTGGTACAGAGAAGCGGAAAGAAGGTTCTTGTAACGCCAATTACAGCAGAAGATCTGGTGGACCTTCATATTGGAGATATTCTCTATTTGGATGGAGATCTCGTAACATGCCGCGATGTCGCACATCGTCGCCTTGTTGAAGAAGGGCGTTCACTTCCTATCGATGTCTGTGACCGTGCAATCTTTCATGCGGGTCCCATTGTCCGTCAAGCCGAAGGAAACAGATATGAAATCGTATCCGTTGGCCCAACGACCAGTATGCGGATGGAGCAATTTGAATACGAATTCATTGAAAAAACAGGTGTTCGGCTTATCGTTGGAAAAGGCGGAATGGCATCACAGACACAAAAAGCATGCCGACAATTTGGAGCAATCCACTGTGTTTTTCCTGCTGGCTGTGCAGTAATAGCCGCGATGGAGGTGGAGTACGTCGCTGGGCATTTCTGGGAAGAACTGGGCATGCCAGAAACACTTTGGTGGTGCAAGGTAAAAGAATTCGGCCCGCTAATCGTTTCAATAGATATATCGGGAAGAAACCTGTTTGAAGAGAATAAAATTGCTTTTGAACAGAGAAAAGAACATGCATTCCAAAGAATAGCTCCACAAATTGGATTCATTAAGTAGTACTTTCTTTAAACAGTCCCCCCGTTTGTCAGGCAGTGGTATACTGTCTAACAAACGGGGTGCTGTTCATTGTGTGGTTACACCGCATCCCTGTCAAAAAACATTTTATGGGGCATTGGCTAATCATACAGATTTTCTTTTTCATTGAATTTCCTTTCCGAAAAGCAAAATGCCCGCCTGTTTCCAAGCGAGCATTTCACGATTCTGTCGTTTAATATTCAGAGCTTAACAGGAAGTCCGCTATGTGCATCGTCTTGATACCCTCGTAGTTTCCTCCTGAGAACTCATCCGTTGTGAGAACATATTTGGGGTAGTTGTCGTGGATCTCCAGCAAACGCTCATACTCCCGTTTTTCCGTTTTCGGAGAACGAAGCTCCTGCGTCACCTGCACATAGAGCTTTTCATTTTGCCGTACGGCAACAAAGTCGATCTCGCCGCTGCCGGACTTGCCGACATTGACGGTATAGCCTCTGCGGCAAAGCTCCAAGTACACGACATTCTCTAAACTGGATGCCACGCTGTCAGCGTTGTAGCCAAGGACGCTGTACCGCAGGGCGGTATCGGCAAGATAGAATTTCTCCTGTGTTTTCAGGATTTCCTTACCCTGCAAATCAAAGCGGGAGCATCGGTGAAGCAGATACGCCTTCTCCAGCTTCTCCAAGTAGCTGTAGACCGTTTCGTTGTCCAACGCACGGTGCTCCGCTTTCAGATAATCCGAAATGGATTTTGCGGAGAAGGTATTGCCCACATTGTTGAAGGTGTACTTGACCACTCGTTCCAACTGGTCGATCTTCCTCACCTGATTGCGCTTGACAATATCCGAGAAGATCGTGGAGTTGTAAATATCCCGCACGATGGTGTAGACCTCGTCCTGAGAGAACTCCTGCAAATGTGTTGCCGGGAAACCGCCCAAGCGCACGAAGTTTGCAAGCTCTGCCTTCGGCTCTCCAACCTCGGCATATTGGCTTTTGAACATCAGGTACTCGCCAAAGGACAAGGTGAAGATGCGGAAAGACACATACCGTCCCGTCAGATAGGTTGAGATCTCAGAGGACATCATACGGGAGTTGGAGCCTGTCACATACAGGTCAACATCAAAGTCCGACGCCAGTGAATTGACAACCTTTTCCCAGCCCTTGATTTCCTGCACCTCATCGAGAAACAGATAGGTTTTTCCATCGGGCGAAAGACGCTCCTTGAGCTGCGCGTACATCTGCTTTGCCGTCATATCCTCATATTCCATCGAGTCATAGCGGCAGCTGACAATGCGCTCATCCGGAATATTCCGCTGCGTTTTCAATCTCTCCATAATCATTTTCAGGATCGTTGACTTTCCGCAGCGGCGCACTCCCGTGAGGATTTTTACAAATGGCGTATCCACATAAGCCATAATCTTCTCTACATACAAAGGTCTGTAAATCATCGTGACCACCTCCGTTTGTAGATAGTATACCGCAATTCTCATCAAAAGTCAATTTGTTTTGCGATTATAAACCGCAAAACTTTTCGACAATTTATTAAACTGCGGATTGCCCGCTATATGGCGAGGGTTAAGCACCCTCGCCCGGTTTGGTGGTCAACAGCTTATAGAGCTTCGTGTTCTTGGGGAATTTATTAGCAAACGGAACAAGGCTGGAGCCGACCCTGATCAGTCCGTGACCGGCATCCACATTGGTGATATAGGTACCTTTGTCTCTTCCCTCTCTGTTCCCTATATTACTGCTCTATACACAAATGGCAGATCTATCTCAGCCAGGCCATGATCGACCAGTACATTGAATTTCGCCCAAGCCCCGACGGAGAGTCCTTCTCCGTCTGCTTTCGGAACTTCAGAATCGCGGAGAGCAAAACCGAAAGCGGCGAACTTATTCACCGAAATATCACAAGGCTGTGAATTGTGTACCATGTCTGTACACCGCTGTATACCAGTTGCTCTTGACACACTGACCACTGCCACAGACGCAATCGGTTTGTACGTTTTTACCGGCAGCCGATGCAAATCGTAAGTGCTGCGCCGGGCCCGGCTGTCCGCTCCCCTACAATGGCCCACATAAAAATCACCGGCTGCCGAAAAAGCAGCCGGTATATAGGCAGCACCGCACAATTCAGCGAGAGCATTCGGCGAGAGATTTTTTGTCGGGCCAAGGTTTGAAAAGCGCAGGAATACTTTGTGTATTTCAAGTTTTTCAAACCGATGGATCGGCGAAAAATATCCGGCGAAGGCCGAAGCTGCAATTGTGCGGTGTTGCCTTATAAATTCTCGTCCTCGACGAACTGATAGAACGCCGCCTCCTGCGCGGTATCCTCCGGGCGGACCGTGCCAACCGGGGCGGCATAGACGATAAACTCCTCCTCGCCGTCCAGCCCGAACAGCTCGCAGCACAGCTCATGGCGGAAGGCGCGCAGGCCGCAGGTGCCGAGGCCCTGCGACGCGCAGGCGAGATAGAGATTTTCGCCCACATGCCCGGCATCGACGAGCAGCGGCGCATAGGCATAGGGACCGTAGCGCCACTCCGCGCGATAGGGCACAACGGACCAGTAGAAGATCACGCTGGCCTTTGCCGCCCAGCTCTGGCCGCAGAGCGTGTCGGAAACAACATCCTCGAGCCGCTCGACGGGATGCAGGAACTCGAGCGCATGCTCCATCGGCAGATAGTGATATGCACCGGGGCGCAGGCCCTCGACATGGCGGAGGAGGAGATAGGTCTCAAAGGCATGGCGTGCACCGCCGCTCGGAACAGTGCGCAGCGTGGCATAGGCCCGGCCGCGCATGGCGCGCACGCCCTGCGTGGCCCAGAGCAGGAACGAAAGCTGCAGCAGGCTGAGCTCCCCCTCCGTATAAATTCTGGCGCTGCGCCGCCGCGTCAGCAGGTCATACAGGCCGCCGCCCTCCGGCAACGCAGAAAAATCGCGCGGCAGCACCGTCCGCTCACCGCCCATCGGAGCCTTGCACAGCGGAGGCTGCGGCAGCTTTTTCTCCTGATCGGAGACAAATTCCGTAGTATCGTCGTCGCGATAGCCCATGAGGAAGCGTCTTCCCTGTTCGGTGCGTTCGTCCATAGTCAGTCTCTCCTCCGGTTCCCGCCCGCCACAATGAGCAGCAGGCGCAGGAACTGCATAATGGTCACGCTCAGCGCGGCCACATAGGTCAGGGCCGCAGCTGTGAGCACACGCTTTGCCGCGGTCTGCTCCTCCGGCAGCAGCAGGGCGCTCTCCTCGATGGCGCGCAGGGCGCGGTGGCTGGCGTTGAACTCCGTCGGCAGGGTGACGAGCTGGAACACGACGCAGAGGCCATAGCAGGCCACGCCCGCCAGCGCCACATAGTAAAACACCTGTCCGAGGCCGCTGAGCGCGAGGCCGAGCACAATGAGCGGCATGGAGAGCCGCGAGCCGATGTTCGTCACGGGGACGATGGCCGCGCGGATATAGATCGGCGCATAGTGCCGCGCATACTGCACGGCATGGCCAGCCTCATGCGCCGCCACGCCGACTGCGGCGGGCGTTGCGACATTGTACACGGCGTCCGACAGGCGAATGACGTGGTCCTTCGGGTCAAAATGATCCGTCAGCTCGCCGGACACATGCTCCACGCGCACATCGGTCACGCCGTGCGCGCGCAGCACCGCCATGGCGGCCTCCGCGCCGGTCATGCCGCGCGCATTGCGCACCTGACTGTAGCGGCGGAACGTGCTCTTGACATGGGCGCTGGCCCAGAGCGACAGGATCACCGCCGGGAGCACCAGAACGATATAGTACCAGTCTACATAGAAAAACGGCATTGCGCCTCACCTCGCATGGAAATTATACTGATATTCAATTAAAACCTTTCATTCATAAAATGGAAGGTTTTAATATGAAGATCATTATGAGACGAGATTTCGTGATTTTTCCAAAATCGCGAAATTGGTTACGCCAAAGGCGGAACCTTTTTGATGAAAGATTTTAATCAGAAAACAGTATTACAGCGGCTGCGGCTCCATGGCGTCGTGGAGCTGATCCGTGATCGCGCCGCGGAAAATGCGGTCCGCATGGGTATGGACGGTGTTGAGCGCTCCGGCGGAGTGCTTCAGCTCGATCTTGCCGTTCATGAAGACGTCGTTGTCCAGAATAAAGCGGACCTCCTTGTCCTCGACATTGCCGCGCTTGACCATACCGGGGCCGCAGTGCAGCTTCAGGCGGCAGCCGCCAGCCAGCGCCATCTCCACATCCTGCGTGACGCGCTGGACGCTCTGCTCCTGCACGTCGTCCTCCGCCATCAGGCCAAGATAGGCGGGCTGAATAAGGTCGCGGAACGGCACGCCCTCCAGACCGAGGGCGCGGCGGGAAAAGCCGTTGATGTAGCGCAGGCCGATGCGCTCAAAATACGCCGGGTGATAGATGGCGACGAACTGTGCCAGCACCTCGTCGAGCTTCCGGGCAAAATCCTCCCACGTCGTATAGACCGGCGTGGCCAGCGCAAGGAAGGTGTTTGTCAGGTTGACCTTCCAGTCGCCTGCGGCCGTCAGGAACTGATAGTTCACGACCGTCGGCTGCTCCTCGAGCTTCATGGCGCCCGGCTGGCCGATCACCTTGGGCGGGAGCTTTTCCAGATTGCGCGCATAGCGCGGGAACTCGGCGCGGATGGCCTCCTGAAATTCGGCAGGCTCCTTCGCGCTGATGGAAAGGATCGTCGGAAAACGGAGCTGACAGATCACCTCGATCAGCTGGCGCTTGCCATAGAGAACACGCTCCGATGCAGAAAACATAGTCAGGACTCCTTTTTTGTGTCAGGCAGCACCGCACGGCCTGTCTTCGGCCTTCGGCGGACCTTTTCCGCCGATCCATCACTTCGAAAAGTGGGACATACACAAAGTATGCCCGCACTTTTCAAAGCTCGACTCGACGAAAAATCTCTCGCCGAATGCACTCGACAAACCCTGCGGTACTGCCCTTATTTTATCTCATTTTGTGCATTCTTCAAGCTTTCAAAACCGATGAATATATCCGCCGAAGGCCGAAGATGCATTTGTGCGGTGTTGTCACTATTATACCACGGTGATTCAATGGTTTGCAAGGTCATTCACAAAAGTGTTATACTAGAATCTGATAAAAAGCTTTAAAAGCTTTTTATAGCGCCGAGGGCGCGTCAGATTCTGCATGAGACGGCGCAGCGTGCGTCAGCACGATGCGAGTGTGCGTAGCACACGGGATTCCTGATTAAATGTTTTAATCAGGAATCAGTATTACATGTCCGCCTCGAGCAGACGGTCCAGGATCGCGCGGTGGGTATAGAACGACGTTTCATACGTCAGGTAGCGCATGGAGTTCCGGTCCCACAGGAACTGCAGCTGGGCCGGGAATTCGTCGTCCTGCTCCCAGAAGCGAAGCAACACCGGGAAGAACGGCAGCACCGGCAGCACGGCGGAAAAATCGCCGGGGCCGTCCGTTGGTGTGCCGCCGAGCCGTGCCACGGCCTGCCGCAGCCGGTCGATCCGGCCGGAGAAATGCTGGGCGGCGGGCGGCGTGACGGAGGCCTTCAGCTGCCCCTGCAGCGTTCCGGCCTGCACGGCGTTGAAGCTGTCGTGCGAACACCACTGCCCGGCCAGAACGGGGAAACCGTTCGGATTGCTCAGCAGGTCATAGGCCGTCATGGCCGCGCCGAAGGGCGCAGGCATCCAGACGCCGCCGTGCTGCCGCTCGGCCGCGCCGTCCGCGCGGGAAAGGCGCAGCGGCTCATGCAGAAGCTCCAGATAGAGATAGGTCTCATCGCGCCGCAGGGCGAATCGAGCCGCGATGGCATCGAGATCCTGCGCGGCGAAGCTGTGCCCCGCCGCCTGCGCCTGCAGATCATAGTTGGAAGGTCTCATATCGGTTCCGTCCTTTCTGCTTGTCAAAAAGTCCCGCCGCGGCTGGCGATCAAACGCGAAAGGACACCCTGACGGTTTCCTTTCACACGTTTCTTCCCCCTGAAGCTTTTGGCTTGGTTGGTTTTTTGACAGTCTGCTTTTTCTTTCGGGTCTTCAGATAGCGCTCCGCCTGCCGGAGCTGGGCGGCCGTCGGCTTGCCGAACGCCTCCCCGCGCTCCACTCTGCGCGGCTCCTTTGCGGCAGGCTGCGCCTTGCGCGGCTTTGCCGCAGGCTTCTTTTCCGCGGACCGCTTCTGCGCGGGCCGCTTTGGTGCGGGCTGCTTCTGCGCCGGGTGCGGTGTCTTTTCTGCCTCGCCGCGGCGCGGCCGGATGAGGCACTTCGGGCCATAGCCGATGAGGTCCGTGCGCCCGGCCTTGACAAGGGCCTCGTGGATAAGGGCATAGTTCTTCGGGTCGCGGTACTGGATGAGCGCGCGCTGCATTTCTTTTTCGTGCGGGTCGGTCGGCACATAGACCGGCTCCATCGTCCGGGGATCGAGGCCCGTATAGTACATGACGGTCGAGAGCGTCGAGGGCGTGGGATAAAAATCCTGCACCTGCTCCGGCATATAGCCGAGGTCGCGGACATATTCCGCCAGCTCCACGGCCTCGCGCAGGCCACAGCCGGGATGAGAGCTCATAAGATAGGGCACGAGATACTGCTTTTTGCCGAGCTTTTCGTTCAGCGCGGCATATTTGCGGCAGAATTTTTCATAGACCGCGTGGCGCGGCTTTCCCATATAGCGCAGGACCTGATCCGAAACGTGCTCCGGCGCGACCTTGAGCTGGCCGGAGACGTGGTACTCCACCAGTTCGCGCAGGAAGGTCGGATCCTCGTCGGCCAGAAGATAGTCAAAGCGGATGCCGCTGCGGATGAAGACCTTCTTCACACCGGGGATGGCGCGCAGCTCGCGCAGCAGGTTTACATAATCCGTATGGTCCGCCCGCAGATTGCGGCACGGCGTCGGAAACAGGCACTGCCGGTTCTGGCAGGCCCCGTGTGTCAGCTGCTTTTCGCAGGCAGGCTGGCGGAAATTGGCCGTCGGGCCGCCGACGTCATGGATATAGCCCTTGAAATCGGGATGCTGCGTCATGCGCGCCGCCTCGGCCAGCAGAGAATCGTGGCTGCGCGTCTGGACGATGCGGCCCTGATGGAACGTCAGCGCGCAGAACGAACAGCCGCCGAAGCAGCCGCGGTTGGAGACGAGGCTGAACTGTACCTCGGCGATGGCGGGCACGCCGCCCGCCTTGCGGTAGGACGGGTGATAGGTGTCCTGATACGGCAGAGCGTAGACGTCGTCCATCTCCTGCGTGGAAAGCGGCGGCTGCGGCGGGTTCTGCACCACGAACTCGCGGCCGTACGGCTCGATGAGGCACCTGGCGGAAAACGGATCGGTGTTGCGGTACTGAACGGCAAAGCTCTCGGCGTAGCGGCGGCGGTCGGCGCGCAGCTCGTCATAGGGCGGCAGCGTGATGGCGTCCACCACGCCGGAGCAGTCGCGCGTGCGGTAGGCCGTGCCGTTCACGAAGGTGATATCGTGGATGTCCAGCCCGCTGTTCATGGCGTCCGCGACCTCGACGATAGCGCGCTCGCCCATGCCGTAGAGCAGGAGGTCGGCCTGCGAGTCGAGCAGGATGGAGCGCTTCAGGCTGTCGGACCAGTAGTCATAGTGTGCCAGGCGGCGCAGGCTGGCCTCGATACCGCCGATGAGGATCGGGATCTTCGGAAAGCTGCGGCGGATGAGGTTGCAGTAGACGACCGTCGCATAGTCCGGCCGCTTGCCCGTCACGCCGCCGGGCGTATAGGCATCCGTGCGGCGGCGGTGGCGGCCGACGGAATAGTGATTGACCATGGAGTCCATATTGCCGCCCGTCACAAGGAAGCCGAGGCGCGGCTCGCCGAATTCCAGCACAGACGACGGATCGCGCCAGTCCGGCTGCGGCAGCATGGCCACACGGTAGCCCGCGCGCTCGAGCACGCGGCTGATGATGGCATGGCCGAACGACGGGTGATCGACATAGGCGTCGCCGAGGACATAGACGAAGTCCGGCCGCTCCCAGCCGAGGGCGCGCATCTCGCGCGCGTTGATCGGAAGAAAGCCCGCCATTATTTCGCCCCCGTGGAGCCGAAGCCGCCCTCGCCGCGCGCAGTGTCCGTCAGTGTCTCCGTCTCAAAGAACTGCGCCGTGAGATAGGGTGTGAGGATGAACTGGGCAATGCGCTCGCCCGGCTCGATGGTCTGCGGCTGTGCGCCGTGGTTGTGCATGGGGACGAAGAATTCCCCGCGATAATCGGAGTCGACAACGCCGACCTTGTTGGCCGGGGCCAGATCGCGGCGGCTGGCAAGCCCGCTGCGGGCAAACACCAGGCCAACATAGCCCTCCGGGATCTCCATGGCGATGCCGATGGGGATCAGGCGCGTCTCGCCGGGCGCAAGCACAGCAGGTGCGTCCAGGCAGGCGCGCAGATCAGCCCCGGCCGAGCTGGCCGTGCCGTAGGTCGGGAGCGCCGCGCCCTCGCGCAGAATTTTAACGGGTACCTTTTGCATCATAATGCCCTCCGCGTTGATAGCCGTCATCCCACAGGACGATCCGGCCGGATGCCAGCGTCGCCGGAATGTCGATGAGCCGCTGGTTGGACGAGCCGCGGAACCGCAGAGCAAGGTCCTTTTTCTCCAGCACGAACGGGCCGTCCACCAGCACGTCGATGCAGCCGAGCATCTGCCGCACAAGAGCCGCGTCGCCGACCCGGCCGGACAGCAGGTCCCGGTCGAGCAGGAAGCCCGTAAAGGCCCACACATTTTTGCCGGGGCAGCGCGCCCGCAGCTGCCGCAGCAGTTCCGCCACGGCGGGCTGGTTGGCAGGCTCGAACGGCTCGCCGCCAAGCAGGGTCAGCCCGGCCACATAGGCAGGCTCCAGGGAATGCAGGATCGTGTCGATGACGTCCTGCGTAAACGGCTCGCCATAGGAAAAATCCCATGTTTCGGGCTGGAAGCAGCCCTTGCAGTGGTGCGTGCAGCCCGAGACGAACAGACTTGTCCGCACGCCGGGGCCGTTTGCGATATCGCAGGTCTTGATAGCTGCATAATTCATGCTTGTTTCCTCCCCAGTCGTGCGAACCACCGGAACGTCAGCGGCCAGACCGTCGCCGCCAGCAGCACCACGAAGAAATAGCGGATGGCATGTGTGCCGATCCAGGTAAAGCCCACGGCGGCGAACAGGAGCTTCAGGCCCTGCTTGACAGCCAGCAGCAGCGCCGCTCCGCCGAGCACCTTGAGCACCTGCGCCCACCAGACGGCCTTCGTCTCAAAGCGGATATACTTCCGCTCCAGCGTGTAGCCCACGCAGAAGCCGAGCAGCGCACCCAGCAGCGAGCAGGAGTTCTTGCGGCCCTCAAAGAGGTTGTCCGGGTCGACGTCCGCCGGGAAACGGGCAAAATTCGCATAGATCACATAGGCCAGCGCCACGACGGTCATCACGCCGAGCAGAACGGCCATTTTCTTCGGATCCTCCGCCGCGCTGCGCACGATAGGATAGATCACGAAGATCAGCACAACGGCCGTCACAGCCGCCACGCTGACGTCCAGCGGCGTGTGCACGCCGAGATACATGCGGGAAAATGCCGTCAGCGCCGCGAGCACGATGCACACGATGCGCAGCGCGCGATTTTTGTGCCAGCGGGCAATGCCGCCAAGCGTGCCGACGGCGTTCTGGGTGTGGCCGGACGGGAAGGAATAGCCGCCCGCCCCGCTGCGCGCGCTTTCCACGATCGTGAAGCTCGGGTCGCGCACCCACGGCCGCGGGATGCGGCACAGCAGCTTGAGGAACTGATTGAGCACCGTGCCGAAGAAGCCGACAAACAGCAGATAATAGCCCTCCTCCTTGCTGACGCACCAGAAGATCGTCAGGGCCAGCAGCAGGAACGCCAGCTCCTCGCCGAAACAGGTGAATGCCTGCATGACGGCGTCGAGAAACGGGCAGCGGATGGATTCGAGCCAGTATAAAAAAGACATGGCAGCGCCTCCCCTATCATTGGTTTATTGATATAGTATAGCACACCGCCGGAAAAACCGCAATCGGGCAAATCATGAGGCACACCATCGTAGGGGAGCGGCACGTCGCTCCCGGCGACGCACTGACGATTCGTACCGGGTATCGATAAAATGGCATGCACCAATTGCGCCTGTAGCGGCGCTCAGTGAGCGCCATGGGCAGTTGCAGATATTGAAGTGTTAATTTCGTGGCGCAAAGCCACCAGATTTGTCATTCCGAGGAGCGAAGCGACGTGGGAATCTCGTGCAGGCAGCTGCGTTTTCGCCGGGGCCATCTTGTTATCCGGCCGGGTACTGCGAGATTGCCACGGCCCCTTTGGGGCCTCGCAATGACAAACTTGGAAGCCTTGCGCCACTGAATTTGTACCGCAAACAACGTCAGCCTGCATGGCGCTCAGTGAGCGCCATGGGCAGTTGCAGATATTGAAGTGTTAATTCCGTGGCGCAAAGCCACCAGATTTGTCATTCCGAGGAGCGAAGCGACGTGGGAATCTCGTGCAGGCAGCTGCGTTTTCGCCGGGGCCATCTTGTTATCCGGCCGGGTACTGCGAGATTGCCACGGCCCCTTTGGGGCCTCGCAATGACAAACTTGGAAGCCTTGCGCCACTGAATTTGTACCGCAAACAACGTCAGCCTGCATGGCGCTCAGTGAGCGCCGCTACAGACGCAATCGGTTTGTACGTTTTTAACGACAGCAGCGCCGCCCGGATGAGCGGCGCTGCGCGTTATCGTTGCTTATTTCTGCTTCAGGAAGCGCATGAGGATCGTTGCCACCTGCGCGCGGGTCGCACCCGCCCGCGGCTCGAGCCAGCTCTCGCCGTTCTGCGCAACACCGTTGATAAGGCCGCGGTCCACGGCCCAAGCCAGCGCCTCGCGGGCATAGGCGCTGACGCGCTCCTCGTCCGGGAAGGCCGCAAGATCGGCATCCGTCGTCATATCGTCGCCGCGATAGGCCGCATAGCGATACAGGATGGCTGCCATTTGCTCGCGCGTGATCTCCGCCTCCGGGGCAAACGTGCCGTCTCCCATACCGAGGACGATCTCGTTCTCCACGGCCCAGATCACGGCCTCGGTGTACCAGCTGTCCGGCTCGACATCCGTGAACGGGTTCGCGCCCGTCGGCTCCTTCTGGCCGTCGAGGCGATAGAGCACGGTGACGAGCATGGCGCGCGTCATGGCGACGTTCGGCGAGAATTCCGTATCAGACGTGCCGCGGAACAGGCCGAGCTCCAGCGTGTAATCGATGCCTGCATGGCTCCAGTGGCCGAACTCCGGCGCATCGTGATAGTCATGGCTCGGGCAGATCGTCCCGGCGCAGGACTCGAGGACCGGGAGCACCGTCTTCTGCTCCGCGCCGCAGCGTCTGCAGGTCTGCTCCAGCAGGCCCTCCTTCGTCAGGCGCGGGGCCTGCACGACCGTTCCGGCGTTCCAGTCATGGCCCAGCTCGCGGACATAGTCGCCCGTCGTCCGGTCGCCGCAGTGCGCGCAGACATAGGCCGTGTAGCCAAGCTCCGTGCACGTCGGCTCGACGATCTGCGGCACATAGCTGTGCGCCAGCTTCGCAATCGGCTCCGTGTGAGTCTTGCCGCAGGAGCAGGTGTAGGTCATCTCGCCCTCGCGGGTGCAGGTCGGCTCGCGCGTCACGACGCCGTCGCCGTAGGTGTGGCCCGTGGGGGCGATGTAGCTGTCGGTAAAGTGGTCGCCGCAGCGGCCGCAGGTGTGCGTCGTGAAGCCCGGCGTTTCGCACGTCGGCTCCGTCACGACGGCCGCATAATCGTGGCCGAGCGCGGGCAGATTCGTCAGCGCACCGGTCTCGCCGCAGTGCGTGCACACCTCCTGCTCCATGCCCGCGGCCGTGCAGGTCGGGGCAAGGACGGTGCGGGTCTGCATGTCGTGGCCCGTCGCGGGAACGGACTTCAGCGGGCCAATCAGCTCGCAGCGGCTGCAGACACTCTGCTGCATGCCGTCCGTCGTGCAGGTCGGGGCAAGGATGGTGTGGTCGACCATGTCATGACCGAGGGCCGGGAGCACAGTCGCCTCGCGGAACACAAGGCCGCAGCCGGGGCAGGCCTCGCTTTCGCTCAGGCCCGGCTCCGTGCAGGTGGCCGCCTTACCCGGTGTGACCACATGGGCATGCTCGCCCGTAGACGGGACCGTCGTCTGCGCCGTGAAGACCTCGCCGCAGCGCGCGCAGTGGCTGCCCTCGGTCAAGCCGTCGGAAACGCACGTCGGCGGGACGGCGGCGTCCGTCACGACATCGTGGCCCAGCGCCTCCAGCTCCCCGGCCCGCTTCGTCAGGCCGCAGTGCAGGCACGTCAGATTCGTGAAGCCAGGCTCCGTGCAGGTCGGCTCCGTCGTAGCCGAGATGTAGATGTGCTCCGTAGGCTTCACCGTGATCTTGTAGGTGACGCGATAACCGTTGGACGCCCGCACGGCGAACTGGTATTCTCCGGCCGGCAGCGGCTTGTTGATCAGATTTGCGCCCTCCGTGATCTCGAAATACGGGTACTTGGCACCTTCCTCCACATGGAAGCCGACATCCTGCCAGACATTCAGGCCGGAGAGGGTGAGATAGTCGCCCTCGACATAGTTCTTTCTGATCGGGCCGTCCGTCAGCAGAACGGCCTGATATTCCGAGCCACTCGTGCCGAGGTCGAACTCCGGATACAGGCCCGCGCCGTCCTCGCGCTCCGTGTAGGCCTCGAGGTCGAAGTACGGCTTTTCCTTCCAGTTTACCCCATCGATATGGTCCTGCAGGGCCTTCGTGGTGATCTTGTCGACTGCCTTCGTGCTCCACTGGAGCTGCCACCACGGGTCGCCGTTAAGCGGCGTGCTTCCGCGCTCGGACGCGCGGCTGCCCCAGAGGTGATAGACCGCATTGGCCGCATAGCCGTTGCCCGTCAGAAGGCCGACCTGATAGTAACGGTCCTCCGCAGAGGCGTTCTGCTTCTCGACCTTCGGCGCAGCGCCGAGCGCCAGCCACATCAGATTGGAGAACGGCGCACGCTCATAGCCGGTCAGGCCGCCTGCCGCCGCGCCCGTTGCACCCTTGGCGCTGATGGAGCCCTGGAAATTCTCGGACTGGATATAACCGCACTCGTTTATGGTCCCCGTCAGGTAATAGCCGATCAGACCGCCCGCGATCGCGCTGCCGTCCGCCCACGGAAGGAATTCCTGCGGGTTGGCCGCCTTCGTCGTGACCGCACGGACCGAGGTATCCACACAGACGACACCGCGCAGGGCGGCCTCGCCGGCCTCGCCGGTTTCCTTGCCTGCCAGCTTGCCGACCGCGCCGCCGGCATAGGCAATGCCTGCGCCGTTGTGCTCACCCGTGACCGAGCTGTCGTAGACTGCGCAGTATTCGATCTTGCCGCCGTTGACAAGACCCGCAAGAACGCCGACGCAGAGGTCGCCCGAGCGGCCGCCGGAGTCACCGTCTGCCGTCAGGCCGGTCACCGTGGCATTGCGCACGACGAGGTTGCGCACCGTGCCGGTCAGCTCACCGAACAGGCCGACGGTATGGGCCGTGTCGCCGCCCATGCCCGTCAGAACCACATTGTAGATCTCGTGGCCGTTTCCGTCAAACGTGCCGCTGAAGTTCCGCATACCCGGGAAGGACTTGCCCTCCATATTCAGCTCATTATGCAGGATAAACTGACAGTCCGCATAGCTGGGCTTCGAGGTATCCTGCGGCGAAATGGCGGCGAACTGATCCGCCGTTATAATGATATACGGATAGTCCTCCGTGCCGAGGCCGCCCGCAAACGGGCCGCTGTCGATCTGCTTATAGAGCACGAGCGTGATGGTCTGCATCGTCTTGCCGCCGAACTCCACGTCGAGCTTGAGGAATCTGCGGCCGTATTCAAACCCGCCCTCTTCCGTGGTCTTCACATGGAAGAACGCGTTGTCGTGGATCTGCAGATAGGTCGGATCCGCAGCGCTTTGGGCGCGGATGGTGAATTTCGCGATGCCGGAGAAGGCCTCGCTGAGGGATTCGTCAAAATACTTTGCCAGCTCCTCCGCCGGGTCGCGCAGCCAGAAATTGGCCCCGGTCTCGATGACGAAGCTGTCGCCGGTGATGGTGCGGTTCAGCATCCTGCCGCCCGGCGTCTGGTAGACGACCTCAAAGGCCACGTCCTGATGATAATTCGAGCGCAGGTCGCCCAGAATGCAGCCCGCCGTCTGCTCGACGTCGCTCCAGAGGGCAGTGACGGTCGCGTCGATCTGCTTCTGCGAGATCATCGTGCCGAAATCCGTCTGATAGAGGCCGCCGTTTTCCGTGATGTAGGCCGTCTGGTACAGGGCGATCGCCTGCTCATAATACGCGCCCATGACATAGGCGTAGTAGAGGTAGACGATCATGTCCTGCGTGCTCTGCGCGGCTGCTGCGCGCGCCTCCTGCTCCGTCTTGCCGCCGCCCTGATAGGCGAGGATGTAATACTGCGTCAGGACGTCCACAACGCTGCCGGGGCCGGAATAGATGTACTTGCCCTGCAGATAGCGGCCAAGCTTGTCGACGGCGGAATGCAGGTTGCCGCTGTATTCCACGTTCTGGAGGGAATAGAACTGATCGTAGATGTTCTTCTGATAGGCGGGCGAAGCGGATTCGTCCAGCATATCCGTCACAAGGCGGTCATAGTAGCTCAGGGCCTCGTAATACTGGTTGAAGAACTCAAAGAACGTGTTGAGGTAGGTGCTGTACTTCAGCTCGAGCGTTGCATTCTGGATCTGCCCGCTCAGATTCTCCATCTGCTGCGAGAGACTGGCGATGCCGTTCGATACGGTCCGTTCCAGCTGATGGATGGCAGCGCTGTTCTTTTCGAGCTGCTTGCTGATGCTGCTGAGCTCCGCCTCGACCTTGCTCAGGTCGACCTTCTGGATGACGGTCTCCTTCGTCTGGCCGCTGGAGCTGCCGCCGAAGTCGATGCCGAGCAGATCGCTGCCCGCATATTTGAACACGGCCAGCACGCCCTGCCCGGCGTTGTCATACTCGCTCCCGTTCCTGCAGGCGTATATGCCGCCCTTGACGAGCGAGGTACACATTTTCAGACTGGTGCCGATGACGGTGCTGATGACGGCGTCCGCCTGCGGGGTCACGGCAGGCAGAAGCCCGGCCAGCAGGCACAGCGCCAGCAGCAGGCTCACGATGCGTTTTTTCATAGGAGTTCCTCCTTTTTGGCTTGGGGGAAGCTTGAAGCATCCGTTTGATTGTGGTTTTAACTGTAGTTAAATTATGCCATATCGTTCGACAGAAATCAAGTCCTATTTTGGACCGGCCTCAAAATTCCGTCATGGAGAATGGGATATAGGCCGCCAGATGTACGTTGTAACAGGGCGTGCGGCAAATGGACAAATGAAAATGGAAAACGGAAAGTTTTCGGATCTGCCTGCAGCGGCGCTCACTGAGCGCCATGCGCAGGGGAATTGAACTGCGTAACGGTATCGGCGTACCACACCGCTCCCCTGAATTGTCATTGCGAGGAGGCGTAGCCGACGTGGCAATCTCGGGAAGGCAGTTACGTTTTCGCCGGGAGTATCCTGTCATTCAACCGGGTACTGCGAGATTCCCACGTCGCTTCGCTCCTCGGAATGACACGTCAGGGTGGTGCAGTGGTGCACCAGAGCACTTCTACGGTTGAATGTTCCCCTACAAGGCGCTCACTACCCGCAAGGGGCACGCCGCATCCGTAAGGCGGCAAAGCCGCCAACGGCTGCGCAGTGAGCGCCGCTACAGACGCAATCGGTTTTCACGTTTTATCGCCGGCCCTGTACGAGCTGCAAGTGCCTTCCCGAGATTGCCACGTCGGGCTTTCGCCCTCCTCGCAATGACAAGTCTGGAACCTAGCGCCGCTGAACTTGTATTGCAAAATCTGCGGGCCAGTCGATCCGTTCCCCACTATTATTCATTCTTCATTTTTCAGTTTTCAGTATTCATTAAAAAAATTTCCCTCCCGGCGAACCGGGAGGGAAATTTTTTACTTATGAGATCAGCCCTTGAGGAAGCGCATGAGCAGCGTTGCGATCTGCGCGCGCGTTGCACCGGACTGTGCATCGAGCGTGACCGTGCCGTCGGCAGCCTTCACACCGTTGATGAGGCCGGTGGCGACTGCCCAGTTCATGGCGTCCTTCGCCCAATCGGCGACGGAGGCTGCATCCGGGAAGGCGGCGAGCTTATCCTCCGCGACGGCCTCGGCCTTGGCGAAGCGATAGAGCATCGTAGCGATCTCCTGACGGGTAACGGGCACCTCGGGAGCGAACTCGTCGGCGCTGATGCCCTTGACGACACCGGCTTCCGCCGCCCACTTGACGGCGTCGGCATACCAGACGCCCTCGGTGACATCCTTGAACGGATTGGCGGTGTTCTTCACATCAGGCTTGCCAGCCACGCGGTACAGCACCATAGCGAGCTGCGCACGGGTCACCGTGCCGTCCGGCTCGAACAGGCTGCCGCCGACGCCGAGCATGAGCTCGTTGTTCAGCACGTAATCCACGCCCTCATGATACCACTGCGTGTTGTCCAGGTCGGAGAAGGCCTTGGACGGGCAGTTCTCGGTGCTTGCGGGGATCTCGCGGGTCTGCTCTGCACCGCAGTCGGCGCAGACGCGGGTCTCCTCGCCCGGCGCGAAGCAGGTCGGCTGCTTCGTAACAATCCATTCGCCCCAGTTGTGCTCGACACCGTCGCTCTTGACAACGATGGTCTCGCTGAGATCAAGGCCGCTTTCCGCATTGCGCTGCAGCGTCTTGACCTGCACCTCGAGGTCGCAGTGGACATCGTCCTTCGGACGGAACTTCAGGTTTGCCAGAACGGCGTCGCTGGCGATCTCCTTTTCGGCAGCATAGCCGAAGAGAAGCTTGCCCTCGGCGGGCTGGAAGCTCGAGAGCTGCGCCGTGCTCACACCGGAGACATAGTCCATCAGGGACGGATCCCAGGTGATCTCAAGCAGGCCGTTCGTCGTGGTCTCGTCGGCCGTCAGGGTCAGGTCTACATCGCCATTGGCGGTCATGGAGCCGCCCTTCACGGCAGCGACGCGCTGCGCGGCAGGAGCTGCGGCATTCGAAACCGTGTTGAGGCTGCCGGAGGCTTCCTGTGTGCTGCGCTCGATCTTCTCTGCGGACACGGTCTGCGCGGTGAGCTCGATATCGTTCTTCTCCGCAGCGGCCTCCGCAGTCTGGATGCCCTTGATGCTGGCATTGCCGTAGACACGGTTGACCGTCGCGGGCCAGACAGAATCGCCGACATTGCCGACATCCGTCGCGTCGAAGTACAGGCCGTCGGAGCTCTGCATGAGGTTGAGCATATAGAGCTCATTGGTGTCGCCGGTGAAGTAGGACAGGAAGAGCGTCAGGCCGTCCGTCGTTCCCTCGTCGGCCATGACGAGCGAGCAGTACATGGAGTCCTCATGGCCGCCGAAGGCCAGCTCAGGCAGCGTGGTCTCGTAGCAGCCGCCGCTCAGGCTATAGCCGTCCGCTTCGGTGTAATAGAGGTTGAGGACCCACATATTGCCCTTATTGTCCAGCGCAAGGAACATCTCGGCCGGGACGGTCTCGCCGCTCTTGAGCTTGACTGACGTTTCGCCCGCAGAGGCGATGGCGGTGAAGTAGCTTGCACCGACCTGCTGCAGGAAGCTCTGAAGCTTGAAGCCGTATGCATCCAGATTCATCGGATCCTTCGGCGAGAAGAGGTAGTAGTAATAGACACCCACGATCTGATCCTGCTCCTCGGTGCTGAAGAGAGAAGAGTAGGCCATATCCCACAGCGGGACGCCTGCGCCGTTGGCGGAGCCGAGATCCTCGCCCGTGGCGGTGTTGATCTTGTGCATGGCCCAGGAATCCGCCGTCGCATCCATCAGGTACATGAGGTCGGAGCTTGCCAGCGTCGTGGACTCGATGCTGATCTCGCCGTCCTTGATGAGCTTGCCAGGCGTCCAGCTCTTGTTCTCCAGATTCCACTGATAGAACTGGGCATGACCGTCCTTATCCTGCAGCGCACCTTCCACGGTGATGTGGAGCGTAGTAACGGTAACATAGCACTCCGCCTTGACCTCAGGATCGACGGCAGAGGCTGCCGTGATAACGGCGCTGCCCTCGCCGACGCCGGTCACGACGCCGTTCTTGACGGTCACAACCGAATCATCGGAGCTGGACCACGTCACGCTGCGGTCGCTCAGCGTCCACGGGTTGGCCTGCGCGGTCAGCGTGGCCTTTTCGTTGACAAGGAGGGACAGCGAGCTTTCGGAAAGGGAGACCGCCATGGCCTCGGTGCTGGGAGCAAAATGGGAGGCGTCGTCCGTGCGGCCCGCCTTGACATAGCAGCCGAGGATGACGGACAGGCTGGAATGATCCGCAAGCTTCTTGCTCTCGCGCGTCGTCGGATCGATGGTGTAGATCGCAGAATTGAGGATCTGGCCCGTGAAGTTCGACGCTGTCGCCAGCGTGAAAACGAGCTTCTGGTTCTTGGCATCCCATGCCAGCGAGGACTGCGCCATGTAGATGGACAGCTCGTCATCCAGTGCGCCGAGATCCTCCGGCTCTGCGAACGTAGCAGCCGTGAAGTGATAGAGCTTGTTGTCGAACGTGCCCTGGCCATAGAAGCCATTGGAGCCGTCGGAGGCCAGCGTCCAGATGTCCTTGCCCATCTCGCCGACGAGCGACGTTGCGCCGGTCAGCAGGTCGAGCTTGAACAGATAGGAAGCACCGAGCTCATTGGCCTCGGAGTATGCGAGGAAGTACATTTCCTTCTCCGCTGCGTTATAGGCCATATCGCTGACAAAGAAGTCATAGCTCAGCGGGCCGGAGGCTGCGCCGAGATCTGCAATCTTCGTCACATTGGCGAAGTCGTTGTCCGGCATGACATACAGGGCATTTTTCTCGTCAATGGCGAAGACATAGCCGTCGGCATACTCGGCAGCGTAGAGCTTCAGGTTCGTCGCGCCCATGGCGGCGGACTCGGAGGCGTCCTCGGTGTAGGTGTACCACTGCTTTTTATTCAGGTCGAAGAAGGTGTAGTAGCCGTCGATATCGGGCAGGAAATCATAGGAGACCTTATAGGTGGAGACGTTCATGGCATAGTCATAGACCTGCAGCAGGAACGTCTTGCCGACGACCTTGCTCACATCCAGACGGACATGCTGCGTCTCACCGGCAGTTTCCTGATTCGGCGCGACATAGGTCAGCGCCTTCGAGCCGGCCGCGTCATACAGAGCGACGACGGAGACATACTCGTTGTCCTTCGCTGCGACGTCAAGGGAGCCGTCCACCAGACTGACGGACACGTCCTCGATCTCCGGAGCCGTGTTGTCGATGGTGGTCATCGTGCTCAGGCTCGCGCCCCTGCCGAGAGCGTCCCAGTCATAGGTACCGTCGGCCTTGCGGTAATACTCCGGAGCCAGCACAAGGGAGATGTTGACCGTCGTGCCCTCGGGGAGCTTCTCGCCGTTGGCCTTCGTACCGGACCAGCCGAGGTTCACGGCCTTCTGCGTGTCCTGCCAGCTTCCGCCGTTGGCATAGTAGAAGGCGGCAGAAACCGGGCCAAGATCCTCTTCTACATAGACCTCACCGGTCTCCGCATCGGAGATGACATACTTGGCATCGCCCGCATTACGGATGGAGGCAAAGTAGAGCTTGAAGATCTGATCGCCGTTCTCGTTGTTCAGGGCGTTGCGCGCGGGCACATACTCGTCGTCCTCGGCAAGCGGGTTGCCGAAGTAGTAGTACTCGCCGTCCTCGTTGGCATACTTGACGGTGACCATGTTGCCGAACATGTTGGGAGAGCCGTCGGAATCCGGGAGATACGGGTTGCGGGTCTCCTTCTCGTACCAGTACTCGGACAGCGTGCCCTTATCGAACATGGAGGCATCGGACCAGTTGCCATAGAAGCCCAGCACGGGGATGGAATGGGAAACGCGCTCGACACCGTCTTCCGCGGAAACGGGATTGGCATACAGGAAGGCCTCGACATAAGCGCCGTTCGTGTAGTAGGCGTCGAGGAATTCCTTCTCCTCGTCGATGAGGGAGAACGTCACATGGACGGAGATGCTGCCATCGGCCGGGAGAACGACCTTTGCAGCGGAGATGAGCTTCAGCAGCTCGGAGACATCGTGCGTGTCGGTGTCGCCGTCGCCGTCGACATCAGCCTTGAGCTTGCCCGCGCCGGCCGTGACGTCGTCGAGCAGGAGCTGTGCGTCGTCGGCATCGGTGTCGCCGTCCTTGTCGAAGTCATAGGCAGTGAGCTCCGACGGAGCGGTCAGGACCTTGCCGTCAACCGTCCAGACAACATTGGCTGCCATGGACACGGTCTTCGGCAGAAGATACAGGACGCCGTCGACAGAGGCCGGAGCCTGCGTGAAGACATCGGCGGAGAGGGTGTATTCAATGGCCTCGTCCGTAAGGTTGTTCAGGGTGAAGTCTGCGGAGTAGACGCCCGTGCGGTCGGGATCGTCGCCGAGCTCCACCTTGACCTTGCCGTCGGGCTGGCCGTTCACAAGGACGTAGCTCTCGGCATGGATCGCATTGGAAACGTTGGCAAGGCCTGCGCCCTGCCTCAGGATGGAATACCAGGATTTGGTGCTGGCATCATAGACGGGCTCGGCCGTGGACATCAGCAGGCTCTGGGCCAGATGACGCACGGAGACGCCGGTCTTTTCCTTCAGACCGTTTTCGCGGATGTACTGCGCCACGAGGGCTGCCATACCGGCGACCTGCGGGGCCGCCATGGACGTGCCGCTCATGACCTCATAGGCCTGACCGCCTGCCACGGCACCGTTGACGGAATAGATGTTGCCGCCGGGAGCCGTGATCTCGGGCTTCATGCTCAGATCGCTCGGAACACCCCAGGAGCTGAAGTCGCTCATGGTGTAGGAACCGGAGGAACCGGTGCTCGTGCTCATCTTGCCAGAGACGGTCAGCTTGCCGGTGTAGTAGAGCACGGTCGTGCCGTCCTCGGCATAGACCGGGGTGGAGGCCGCCTTGATATCGGCCGCTTCCGTCTGCAGGATGCTGATGCACGGGATGGTCGCGGTGGAGTTGGACAGATCCATGCGGATCACGCCTGCCTGGTTGTTGCAGACGACTGCGCCGGCGGCGCCCGCTGCAGCTACGGCCATGTGCTTCTGATAGAAGGAGCTCGTGCCGCGGAAGACAAAGGCGATCTTGCCGGAGACGACGTCGGCATAGTCCGTCAGGAGGCTGTTGCCGTCGGCATCCGCGCCGGTGTTGTCGAAGTAGACATACTCATATTCGGTGCCGCTGCCGTCGGCAGAGGTATCGAGCGTTGCAAAGGCCTTGTTCGTATAGCCGCTGTCCGCGGTATCGGTGTAGAAGACCTTCGCGCCGTCGCCATAGGAGAAGGAGTAGCCGGTCGTGCCGGAATTATCCACGGAGGCCACGCCGAAGGAGTTCTTGTAGGAGCCAGGAGAGCCGCCGGTGGCGAAGTTCACATCGTCCAGATACAGGGCACCCGTGCCGTTAACAGAGTTTTCCGGCCAGCTGGAGGAATTGCCTGCAGAGATGGAGACGACGGTGTCGGTCTCGGCCAGCTTATCCAGGATGCTCTGATACTTCGCATCGGGGGTGGTAAAGCCCGCGTTGCCGGAGCCGAGAGACAGGTTCACGGCGTCGCAGCCGAGCATCACGGCGTCTTCGATGGCGACCATGTAGTCGGAATCATATGCACCGCCGCCCTTGCCGAAGACCTTCATCGTGATGAGCTGGGCATCGGGTGCAACGCCCTGCACAAACACGGAATCGAGCGCCTTTTCATAGCCGCCCTTGCCGTCGGAGACATAGCGGTTCGCCGTGGCGATACCGGCGACGTGGGAGCCGTGCTCACCCTGTTTGTCATTATCGTGCGTGATGTCGAAGTCCTCGTCCACATAGTTGAACGCGAACGGGAGCTTGCTGGTGAGATAGAGCTTGCTCGCATCGGGGACAAGCTTGCTGATGTTCAGCTTCGGCAGAACAGTGGCGATCTCGTCAACATCGAGCAGATCCAGAGAAGCAACGAACTCGTCCTTGCTCTTGCCCGCATCGGCAGCCAGCTGCTCGAGGGAATACTCGAACGCCTTGCCGTCAAAGGAGATGTGGTCGGTGTCCGTACCGGTGTCGATGACGGCGATGCGGCTGCCCGCGCCGGTGTAGCCGTCTGCCCAGGCGGCCGTGGAGCCGATCATTGCGCCGGAGGTAGCCATGTCGGGATCGGCATCGCCGGTGGAGACGACATCCGGCTCATAGCGGTTCTCGAGCGTGACAGAAGCCACGCCGTCAAGCGCTTCGATCGCCTCGATCTTGCCATAGGGCACGTTGGCGGAGATCGTGTTCGTCAGGAGCGTCATGTTCCAGACGACATCGAGCGCCTCGCCGCCGAGCACATCCTGTGAGATGCGCTGTGCCATCGCCTGCTGCTGGACCTTCAGACCCGTGCGGTAGATGTCCGCCGCAGCATTGTTCGCGATGCTGCGCGTGGCATAGCCCGCGTCGACGGTCGAAGCGCCCGCCAGCGTAATGGAGACACGGACCATGTCGGTGTCTGCATATTGCGGCGTATCTTCCTTCGTTTCGGCTGTATGCATTTCCGGTTCCGCAGTCACGGCGTCATTGCTGACCTTTTCGATCGTGACCCTGGGGCCAGGATCGGCCGCGGCGGCCGGCAGCGCGAAGCCCATGACGACCGCAAGGGTCAGGACCAGCGCAAGCAGCTGCTTCAGCTTCTTTTTCATACGTTTTCCTCCTTGATATGATGTAACCGGCCAGCGCCAGTATTGTTCCCCCATTGTAATACGTCCGCGTCGGAAAAACAAGTGTTTTCTTAAATATTTTTTCACATTTTTTCCAAGGATTTTTCATAAATTGCAAGAAAAATAAAAAACGCTGCAAAATATGTTGGGATTCCAACATATTTTACAGCATTTTTACAACGTATGCTTTCAGGCGGTTTCCTGTGTCCGGCGGCGCAGCAGGCCGGCCCAGGCCAGCATGGCTGCGACGGCGAAGAACAGCGCCATCATATACGGCTCCTCCCAGATGCTCTCAAACACGCTGTGGATCAGCACGCCGATGAGGCCGCACAGCATGCCCGCGCAAAGCGGCGACCAGCGGGTCTTTGCCGTGCGCACACAGGCGCGCAGGCCGTTGCCGACGAGGCCAAGCAGCATCATGCCGAAGGCCGTCACGCCGACAATGCCGTTCTCCGTGAGGATCTTGACGTAATAGTTATCAACATACATATACTCGACCCACGGCAGGACGGGATTCTGCACCGCGACGGCGCCGCCGTACATGCCGTAGCCCATGCCGAAGACCGGGTCCGTAGTCTTGAGATAGCCGATGGCCGTGGCCCAGCGCTTCGCGCGGCCGCCGCGGGCGTTCGAGTCCGCGAACTGCGGCGTGAACAGATAGCCGATGCGGCTGCGCACGAACGGCAGCGTGCAGGCCACCGCGCCGCACACGAGCATCAGGGCCAGCAGGCGGCGGTCGATGAGCAGGGCGAACAGCACGGCCGCAATGGCCAGCGCGAGCCACGCGCCGCGCGACATCGTGAACAGGCAGCCCGCACACATGGCAAGACCGCACAGCCAGAACAGCACCTTCTGCGACGGACGCTCACAGGCATAGGCAAGGCCGATGGTCATCGGCGCGAACAGGATCATATAGGCGCCCATAATGTTCGGATTGCTGAAGATGGAGTAGACACGCGTGCGCACTGCGCCCTCGGCGGCGTCCGTCCAGCTTGCAGGAATGGGCACGCCGATGATGAACTGCCAGATGCCATGCAGGGCCAGCACCGTGGCAATGATGACCATGGTGAGGTACATCTCACGGAAATCGCGCTCGTCGCGGATGAGATGCGTGACAAGATAGAACACCGCCAGATATTCCATGCTCGCGCGGAAGCCCGTGAAATTCACGGTCGGCGCAGGGCGGACCGTCATCAGCAGGAGCACGCCCACCGTGAGATAGAACGCGATCCACAGGCCGATGCCGTTGGCCGTGCTGGAAAGCGGGCGCCTTGTGTCGACGCGGCGGTGGATGACCCACACGAGCGAGAAGAGCATCAGCAGCTCATCCCAGACGGAGGCAATGGCCACCAGCTGCAGCACGTCGCGCAGCAGATAGTCCATGATCGCATAGGACGAGAACAGGAACAGCAGGAAGCCCGTCATGCCGCCCGCAAACAGCCAGCCGAGCAGGAGGCTGCTGCGCAGCGCGCCCATGACGCGGCGGTAAATGCGGTAGGCAAGGCTGTCCTCCAGCACCGGCACGACGCGCGCCCCGATGCCGCACAGCCACGCATTGCCGCGGTCCATCAGCCTGCGGTAGGCCGAGCGCTCCACGGCGGGCTGCCCGCCGAGCAGGCGGCGCAGTGCCCGGCCGGGCAAAGACTCCGCAAACGCGCGGTGGATCGCCGCAAACATCCGCGGCAGGAACGTGCGGTGGTACAAGGCCGCAAGCGCCGCGAACAGCCGCCAGAGCAGACTGGTCCTCAGCAGCTCATCCATGAAGCTTCTCCATGGCGCTGACCGTGCCGAGCATCTCGATATCCACGGTCTTGACCGTATAGTCGCGGCCGATGCGGACCTCCTGCGTGCCGACGACGAAGGAACCGACGGTGTTCTTGGCAGCGGCCTCGATCACAAAGCGGACCGTCACGCGCTGGCCGTCTGCACTGTCGTCCTGCGGCAGAATTTCCGCCGAGGTGATCTGCGCATCCTGGAACTTGTTGCTGTTGAAGATCTGATTCGGACTGACCTTAAGGATGGAATCGTCGTCAAGCTTCAGCTCATAGTCCTCCGCCGTCACGGCAGTCACGGCGTTCTCCGCCTGCATCAGGGGCATGTCCTCGCACAGGACGGTGTAGCGCAGGTTCGCCTGCGCACTCGGCTCGTCGGCAGCGATCGTTTCGCCGCCGCTTCCGCCCACCATGCGCACGGCGAGGAAGGCCACAGCGGCGATCACGACAAGCAGGATGAGTACATCGACGATGTTCAGCTTGCCGAACAGGCGGCCGTTCTTGACGATTTTCATAAGATAACCTCCAGTTGGCGGAAAAAACGGGAGAAATCCGATTGCTTCTTTCCGCAAAATATATTATAATGAATATTCAGGCAAGCTGATTCTATCAGATTTGCCGCGGAATTGCAAGAGGCAACAAGAGGCACAAGTGATATCAGGTTGTCAAAACCTGCCAAGTCAAAAGCTTCGGAGGGAAGAAACGTGTGAAAGGAAACCGTCAGGGTGTCCTTCCGCGTTTGATCCCCCGCCGCAGCGGCAGGATTGCAAAATTATGCTGCAGAATTTTATTTTGGAATCCTGAAAGCAGCTCGGCGAAAAAGCCCGCAGAGACTTTTTTCGACAAGCTGTGCCCATTTTGAGGTATGACCGTATGAAACTCATCCATCTGATCTCCGGCGGCGATGTCGGCGGCGCGAAAACGCACGTTCTTTCCCTGCTGCAGGGCCTGAACCGCACGGAGGATGTCCACCTGATCTGCTTTATGGAGGGACCGTTCGCCGAGGAGGCCCGCTGTCTCGGCATCCCGACGACCGTCATTGAAGGCAGCAACCCCATGGCGGTGCGCAAGCGCATCCTTGCCATCATCCGGCACGACGACTGCCAGCTGCTGCACTGCCACGGCGCCCGCGCGAACATGATCGGTGCGCTCGTGCAGCGGCAGGCGCGCATCCCCGTCATCTCCACCATCCACAGCGACTACCGGCTCGACTATCTCGGCCGCCCGCTGGCCGCGCTGACCTACGGCAACATCAACAAGGTCGCGCTGCGCCGCTTTGACGCGTGGATCGGCGTTTCGGACGGCATGCGCCAGCTCCTTATTTCGCGCGGGTTCGACCCGCAGCGCATTTTCCCGCTGTATAACGGCGTCGACTTCTCCACCCCGCTCAAGACCGTCCCGCGGGATGAGTGGCTGCGCGGCATCGGCCTGATGCCGACGGACAGGACCGTCGTGTTCGGCATTGCCGCCCGCATCTCCCCCGTCAAGGATATGACGACGCTCGTGCGCGCCTTTGCCGCGGCCGTGAAGCAGGCGCCGGACATCCGCCTTGTCATTGCGGGCGACGGCGAGCAGGCCGGAGAGATCCGCGCGCTGGCCAAGGAGCTGTGTCCGGAGGGCACGGTATTCTTCCCCGGCTGGCTCGAGGACGTCAACAGCTTCTATCAGGCACTGGATGTCAATGTGCTCACGTCGCTGTCCGAGACCTTCCCCTATGCCCTGACGGAGGGCGCGCGCATGCACTGCGCGACCATCGCCTCGAACGTCGGCGGCGTGCCCTACCTCATCGACGACGGCGAAAATGGCCTGCTGTTCGAGCCGCAGGATGTCTCCGCGCTCACGGCCCACATGCTCACGCTGGCGACAGATGCCGCAAAGCGCCGCGGCATGGGCGAGGCGCTCTATGAAAAGACGAAGCGCGACTTCTCCGTGCAGGCCATGGTCGAAAAGCAGAAGCATTATTACGAGATCATCATCCGCCGCTTCCGCCGCCCGAAGCTTGAGCGCGACGGCGTCGTGATCTGCGGGGCCTACGGCAAGGGAAACGGCGGTGACAACGCCATTCTCGACGCCATCGTTGCCCAGCTGCGCCACATCGACCCTGATCTGCCGATCTGTGCCCTCAGCCGCACGCCGAAGGAGACGCGCGCGGCCGCCTGCGTCGATTCGCTCTATACGTTCCGGCTGCTCGCCATCCGCCGCAGGATGCGCCACGCGAAGCTCTACCTCAGCGGCGGCGGCACCCTCATTCAGGACACCACGAGCACGCGCTCGCTCCTCTATTACCTTTCGAGCATCCGCATGGCCGCCCGCGCGGGCTGCCGCGTCATGCTCTATGGCTGCGGCATCGGCCCCGTCTCGCGCCCGCGCAACTGCGAACGCACCGCCAAAACGCTCAACCGCTATGCCGAGATCATCTCCCTGCGCGACCGCTACTCCGAGGAGACGCTTCGCGCCCTCGGCGTGACGACGCCGGAGATCCGCCTGACGGCAGACCCCGCCCTGCTGATCGACCCGGGCGATACGCCCGCCATCCGCAGCTTCCTGCACCACAGCGGTCTGGCAGAAGGCACGCGCTACGCCCTGTTCGCCCTGCGCCCGTGGAAGGACTTCGACCGTCACATCGCCGCCTTTGCAAACGCGGCGGAATACGCCCACCGGGAGTACGGCCTGACACCGGTGCTCTACGCCATGGAGCCGTGCCGTGACCGCGCCGCGCTGAACGCCGTCGCCGCGCAGCTGCGCTGCCCGTATCTGCTGCTGGAGGCCGGGAGCAACGGCACGGAGATCGTGGCACTCATCCGCCGGATGTCGCTCGTCATCGCCATGCGGCTGCACACGCTGATCTTTGCCGCCGGGCAGGGCGTGCCGATGGTCGGCGTCGTCTACGACCCGAAGGTCAGCGGCTTCCTCGACTACCTCGGGCAGGACCTCTACCTCCCGCTGGAGGAGGCAAGCGCCGCCTCGCTGTGCGACCTCATCGACACGGCCATGGCCGAGCAGATGTTCGAGGCCGAAAATATCCGCAGCCTGCGGGAGCTGGCCGCGGAGAACGAAGAGCTGGCCCGTCATCTGCTGACGGAGGAATAACGCCATAAAATCAGCCGGAGACCCGGCGGAAGCACTTCACAGCAGCTTTCGCCGGGTCTCCGGTTTTTGTGGGAAGGGAGCTATTTCCGCGCCCCTATTTCTCCGCAGGCGATTGATTCCGCGGCTTTTCCGACTCCGCCAGTATCGTTTCGCAGAAGCGCAGAATGCGGCTGCGCGCCTGCGCGGCGGCGCCGCCCGCCTCCTCATGGAAGATATCATGCCGCGCGCCCGGCAGCAGGACCGTCTGCACGGGGAGTCCCGCCCGTTCCATCGCCGCGCCGAGCTGCCTTACGCCGCTTCCCATCGCGCCGACAGGATCGTCCGCGCCGGACAGCAGCAGGATTGGGCAGCGGTTCCAGCCCGCAAGCGCGCGCTTTCCGCCGGTGCGGCGCATGGCGCTCAGCAGCTCCAGAAACAGCGCCGCTGAGATATCCGGCCGGCACAGCGGGTCGGCGCAGTAGCGGTCGAGCGCTTCTTTGTCGGCGCAGAGCCAGTCCGCCCGGGTGCGGTTCGGCGCAAATTTCCGGTTATAGGCGCCAAAGGAAAGCTTCTGCACCAGCGGCGTCGTACCGCCGGGCTTTGCCCGGCGCAGCTGGCCCCGGACGATCGCCTGTATGACGGCAAGCACCGCGCCCGGCTGCGTGCCCGTTCCCGCAAGGATCACCCCCGCCGGAGCGACCATGCCCCGGCAGAGCGCGTCCCGCAGCAGGAAGGAGCCGAGGGAAAAGCCCAGCATTCCCATCGGCACACCAGGGAAGCTCTCCCGCAGTCTCTCACAAAAGCGCTGCAGATCAGAAAGCGACTGCTCCCAGCCGTCCGGCCCCATGTCGGCACAGGTACGGCTGCCCGGATTGCGGCCGTGCCCGCGCAGGTCAAAGGCCGCGCAGGCAATACCATGCTCTGCCAGCGCGGCAGCCAGCGTGTCGTAGCGTCCGCTGTGCTCCGTCATACCGTGGCTGATCTGCAGCACGAGGCGCGGCTGCCCGTCCGGCAGCCACAGGCGCGCGGGAAGCTCCGTCCCCTGCGCGCCCGCAAATTGGAATTCCGTTTCCTGCATGGTTCATTCTCTCCTTTCGGTTCAAAGGCTGGAAAAGTACGGGTGCGCCGCTGCTGCCGCGGCGCACCCGGCAGACTGTCGAAAAAGCCTCGCAGAGTTTGCGCCCGCAGGCGCAAAGAAAATGGAAATCATTTTCTCCGGCGGCGTGTACGTCGGAGAAAATACCGCTCGGCTCGCAAACGTGCGAAGGGCACGCCTGCGGCGTGCCCTTCGTGCGCTGCAGCGAGCCGCTGCCCCATTCAAACGAGAGCCCAGTGAAACGGGTCTCGTTTGAGAGCTTGTCAAAAACTCTTTTTTGACAAGCTCAGCACGGGTGCGCCGCTGCTGCCGCGGCGCACCCGGTCTGTCTTCGTGTCAGGATGCCGAGACGGAAGCGCTCAGCAGGTCGTAGATCACGACATTATTGAAGTTGAACTCTACAGGGTACTTTGTTTTCAGCTCTGTGATCTTTTCACCGGCTGCGGCGGAAGCCATGTCGTCCTTCGCCGTGTCGAACCAGGCACGGGTCTCGGTCTGGCCGATGAAGTAGATGATGTGGTAGCCATGGGTCGTCTCGACGATCTCACAATCGCCGGGCTGGCGGCTCTCGTCGAAGCACCAGTCGTTGAACTCCGTGACCATCTTGCCGGGCTGGAAGTCCTCATACAGGCCGCCGTTGTCCTTGGAGCCGGGGTCCTGATTGTACTCCAGCGCAAGCGTCTTGAAGTTGTCCTCCGTGGGGTCGGCCTGCCAGAGGGCAAGGATGCGCTCGGCCTCCGCCTTGGCGGCTGCCTTCGCCTCATCGCTGTAGTTGCCGTCGCTGTCCTTCTCGCCCTCGGGCTGGATGAGAATGTGGCGGACGGAGACGTTGTTGACCTTCGTCACGCCCTGATCGATATAGCTCTGGGCGTTCTCGTCATAATAGGCCTCGATCTCGGCATCCGTCAGCGCGTTGGCAGACTCGCCGTACAGCACGTTCTTATAATAGTTCACCGCAGTATAATACGTCAGCAGATAGTCGTGATAGATCTCGGTCGTGACACCCTTGCCGAAGTTCAGCTGCAGATAGGCGTCGACATCGTCATAGCCGTTGTCTGCCGCGCTCTTGGCAAAGCTGCCCTCCGGGTCCAGCACGTCCTCGATGGACTTGGCCTCCGTCTCCGGCAGCTCATAGCCCGCCTCCTGCGCCGCCAGATACAGCGCGCGGATCTCGGCGAAGTTGTTCGTGGCGCTCGTCAGGAAATACTGCTCCCACGTTCCGCCGCTCGGGGCGTCCTGCAGGGCCAGCGCCTTCGTGTAATCCAGACCCAGCATGGAGGCATAGGAGCCATAGTTGTTCATGAGCTGGTAGAATTCCATCCAGTAGTAGATCTGCAGGTCGGCATTCGTCAGGCAGTAGCCCGTCGCGTCGCGCGCAACGGCCGTGCGCATCTGCACATCGCCGGCCTCCGCCGTGCTCGTGGTATAGGCGGCGTTGTCCGTGACGGCGTTCTTGCCGAAATTATCGGCGTCGATCAGATTGGCCGCCTTGCCGTAGGTCGTCGTGACCTCCTCGCCCGCTTCGAGCGTCTTGTCCGCGACGGTCTCGGTCGTGCCGTCCGTTGCCTCAGTCGCCTCCGTCTGCGGAGCCTCCGTCCCGGCCGGGTGATCCTTGCGGCCCGTGATGAGCAGGACGCAGGCCGCGATGGCCGCCACGAGAGCCAGCGCCGCCAGGAAAATGGCGATCTTTGCGCCCTTGGACATGCCGGGCTTCTTTTCCTCCGGCTTCTCCTCCGGCTCCGCCTCAGGGACCGGCGCGGTTTCCGGTTCGGCCTCCGGGGCCGCCTCCGGCTCGGCCGGGGTCACTTCCAGTTCTTCGTTTTCGTTGTGTTCCAGATCCATAATGTTTCTCGCTTTCCGAATGATGCTCCAATCATATCACACCACACAGGGCTTTTCAACGCATTTTCGCGCCGGGGTGTGAATTTTCTGTCAACTTTCGCCCGGCGCGCCGCCAGACGAGCACGCCCGTGAGATCCGCAAGCGCCCAGCCGATGGGGATGGACCACCAGATGCCCACGACGCCGATGGCCGGGACGGCCGAAAGCGCATAGGCCAGCGCCACGCGCGTGCCGAGCGAGATGACCGTCAGCACGAGCGACATACCCGGTCTGCCGACGGCGCGGTACAGGCCATAGAGCAGGAACAGCCCGCCGATGCCCACATAGAACGCGCCCGCGATGCGCAGGTAGGTCACGCCGGCCTGCAGGATCTCCGTCTCGCCCGGCTGCAGGAACAGCCCCAGCAGCGGCGCAGCAAGCAGCACGACGCAGGCCGAGACGCACACGGCAAAGACCGACGACAGGAGCACGGCCGTGCGGATGCCGCGGCGGATGCGCTCCGGCCGCTGCGCGCCGTAGTTCTGTGCAATGAACGTGGAGAACGCATTGCCGAAGTCCTGCAGCGGCATATAGGCAAACGAGTCGATCTTCACGGCAGCCGCAAACGCCGCCATGATCACGGGGCCGAAGCTGTTGATGCGTCCCTGCACCATGAGGATGCCGAGGTTCATCACGGACTGCTGCAGGCATGTCAGCACCGAGGCGCTCAGAAGCTCCCGCAGCATGCTGCCGGTGATGCGCCGCTCCTCCCGGCGGGCGCGCAGCTCCGGGCAGCGCACGAGGGTATAGACCGCCGTGCCGATGCCGGAGAGCCACTGCGCCAGCACCGTCGCGGCCGCAGCGCCCTCCACGCCCCACCGGCACACGAGCACGAAGACGAGGTCGAGCGCAATGTTCAGCACGGCCGATGCCGCAAGGAAGAGGAGCGGGACGAGCGAATTGCCCACCGCGCGCAGGAGCGAGGCGTAATAATTATAAAGGAAGGTGCCGCCGATGCCGAGGAAAATGACGAACAGATACGACCGCATCAGGGGCCAGACCTCCGCCGGGACGGACAGGAGCGTTTTCATCGCATCGAGCAGCAGAAAGGCCGCCGCATTGAGCACGACGGTGCACACCGCGATGAGCACGAAGGCCGCATGCGTCTGCCGCCGGAGTCTGGCAAGGTCCCGCTGCCCCCAACAGACGGAGAACAGCGCGCCGCTGCCCATGCACAGGCCGAGCAGAATGGACGTCAGGAACGTCATGAGCGTATAGGACGAGCCGACCGCGCCGAGCGCGTCCGAGCCAAGAAACCTGCCGACGATGAGCGTGTCCGCCACATTATAAAGCTGCTGCAGCAGGTTCCCGCAGATCATGGGGAACGCAAAGCGCAGCAGCGTTTTGGGAATGGAGCCCGTCGTCAGGTCGATCTGTGCCAAAATCACCGTCTCCTTCTCATATTCAGGCGAATTCTGATTTATCATAGCAGATATCCGGCTGTTTTGCAAGTTGCGCTGCAAATAATTCGCATAGTTTGCGTCCGCCGTCAAAAAAGCGATTTTTTTCATGCAAAGAATGCCGGAAACCGATTGACATTCCGCCCGCTGCGCGGTAAGATGGGGGCAAACCAAAAAAAATTTTTTGGAGGTCACATCATGAAGCCCTATGCAGACTACACCCGTTCGGAGCGCTGCGCGGAATATACCGCGCTGCAGGAGCAGTACGAGGCCTGGAAGACCAAGCAGCTCTCCCTGAACATGGCCCGCGGCAAGCCGAGCCGTGCGCAGCTCGATATGGTCAGCGGCATTCTGACCGTGCTGCAGTCTCCGGAGGACTGCTTCGACGGCGCGCTCGACGTGCGCAACTACGGCGAGCTGACCGGCATTCCCTCGGCCAAGCGCCTGTTTGCCGAGCTGCTGGGCGTGACGCCCTCGCAGATCCTCGTCGGCGGCAGCGCCAGCCTGAACCTCATGTATGACCTCATCGCCAAGGCCTGGACGCACGGCCTGCAGCACTCGCCGCGCCCGTGGTCGCAGGAGCCCGTCGTCCGCTTTCTGTGCCCCGCACCGGGCTATGACCGCCATTTCCGCGTATCGCAGTCGTTCGGCATGGAGCTCATCCCCATCGCCATGACGCCGGACGGCCCGGACATGGACGCCGTCGAGGCCGCCGTGCGCGACCCGGCCGTCAAGGGCATCTGGTGCGTGCCGAAATACTCCAACCCGCAGGGTATCGTCTATTCCGACGCCGTCGTTGACCGGCTGGCCGCCCTGCGCCCCGCCGCGCCGGACTTTGCCCTGATGTGGGACAACGCTTACTGCCTGCACGAGGTCTACGGCGAGTTCGTTCCCTTCCGTGACATGCTCACGCTGTGCCGCGAGGCCGGGAACGCCGACATGGTCTATGAATTTGCTTCGACGTCCAAGATCACCTTCCCCGGTGCGGGCGTGGCCGTCATGGCGGCGTCCGAGGCGAACCTGAAGTACCTCTCCGGTCTGCTCGGCGCGCAGACCATCAGCTATGACAAGGTCAACCAGCTGCGTCATGTCCGCTTCCTGCAGGACAAGGCCCATGTGCTCGAGCTCATGCAGCGCCACGCCGCTATCCTGCGCCCGAAGTTCGAGGCCGTGCTGGCAGCCCTGCGCGGTATCGCCCCGCTCAACATCGCGAGCTGGACGGAGCCGAAGGGCGGCTACTTTGTCTCATGCGACGCCATGCCCGGTACGGCGAAGCGCACGCTCGCTCTGTGCGCCGGGGCCGGTGTGACCATGACGCCCGCCGGAGCGACCTACCCCGGCGGAAACGACCCCGCCGACAGCAACATCCGCATCGCGCCAAGCTTCCCGCCCGTGGAGGAGCTGGAGCAGGCCATGCAGATCTTCTGCCTCGCCCTGCGCATGGCTGCACTGGAAAAGCTGGGGATCTGATTCCGGCAGCACCTGCTTTACATCTTTAATTATCTTTCATTCTGATGCGGAGGGATTTTCATGCTGGACGCCATTGCACTCGGGGAGCTGCTGATCGACTTTGCCACGGTCGACACGGACCGCGACGGCTACCCCACCCTCGCCGCCCATCCCGGCGGCGCACCGGGGAATTTTCTGGCCGCCCTGCACGCCTACGGCTGCAGCGGTGCCATGCTCGGCAAGGTAGGCGCGGATACGTTCGGCGACCTTCTGTGCGCCACACTGGCGCAGGCCGGGATCCGCACGGAGGGCATCGTGCGCGATCCGTCCGTGTTCACAACGCTGGCCTTCGTCACGTTCGGCCCCGGCGGTGAGCGCGCGTTCAGCTTTGCCCGCAAGCCGGGCGCGGATACGCAGCTCCGCTTTGACGAGCTGGACCTTTCGCTGCTGGACGAGGCGCGCCTGTTCCACTTCGGCAGCCTGAGTCTGACGCAGGAGCCGGTGCGCTCCGCCACGCAGCAGGCCGCCGCCTACGCCGCCGCGCACGGCAAGCTCCTCAGCTTCGACCCGAACCTCCGCCTGCCGCTGTGGCCGGATGCCGATGCGGCGAAAACGCAGATCCTCTGGGGCCTGCGGCAGGCCGATATCGTCAAGATCAGCGACGACGAGGTGCGCTTTCTCTGGAGCTGCGGCCCCGAGGAGGGCGCAGCGCGCCTGCTTGCGGACTTCGGCGTCCGTTTGGCCATGGTCACCTGCGGGCCGAAGGGCTGCCTGCTGCAGAATGCCGGGGCAGCCGTCCGCGTGGCCGCGCCGCGCGTCCTGCCGGTCGACACGACGGGCGCGGGCGATATCTTCGGCGGCAGCGCCGTCAGCCGCCTGCTGCAGCTGGGCCGCGCGCCCGAGGCGCTGACGGAGGACGAGCTGACCGCCATCGGCCGCTTCGCCGCCACGGCCGCCAGCCTGTCCACGCAGTACCCGGGCGGCATCTCCGCCATCGTCCCGGAGGAGACCGTACTGCGGTGTATGGAGGGCTGAGCAAAAACAGGCACACATTCTGTGGCACAATGCCTTCCGGTCCGCTTTATCGGCAGCATTGCACCGGGAACGGTATGCTGCTTCCTTACATATGCCGCGATATATGAAATTCCCCAGAGCGGTTCATCCTGCTCCGGGGAATTGCTTTATGCTTCGGTATTTCTGTCCTTACGGGCGGCGAAGCGGTCGCTGAAGACGAAGTAGCGCTGGCCGAAGTAGTTCAGCAGCGCATAGCTGAGCGAACCAACGGACATTTCGCAGTTGCCGCGGATATTCTCCGTGCCGCCGAACGAGAAGAAGCGCGTCACGGAGTGCGAGCGCAGCAGCAGGCGCGAGACATACGGCCCGATGAGATAATACGACAGCAGATAGCACACAACAATGTCCAGCACAAAGCACAGCAGCTGCTTCGAGGTGGTCTTGTGGCCGGGGAAGAGCAGATAGTTGCAGGAAAGATACCAGATGATGCTGCCGAGGCCGTAGTTCACGATCGGTGCAAAGTGCTTGCTGACGTCGGCCACATTATAAAGGAGAAACATGATCCCCGTGCAGACGATGAAGTTCAGAACGCCGACCAGCAGATAAAGCGCCAGCGTTTTATCGATCATCTTTTTCAGCTTCAAGCGTTTCCCTCCCGTGCAGCGTGATTGCACCATTATACCGCATTTTCCCCCAAAAGGCAAGCGCTTTCTGCCGGTTCCGCTTTCCCGCTTGCGAATGCATTCCCCCTATGATATAATTTAGGGCAGCACCGCACAATGCAGCGAGAGCATTGGGCGAAAAATCGGGCTATCGCCCATGCCGGATCGGGAGGGAAGCAGCATGTGGAAGAAAGGGATCAATTTCGTCTTTGTGGGGCTGATCCTCTGCGGGCTGCTGCTCGGTCTGGCGCGGACGGTCTTCTTCCCGAAGAAGATCAACTACTACGAAAACCGCTATGCAAACCGTGCGGCTCTGCCGACGCCGAAGAGCTACGCCGACGGCACGTTTCAGGATCAGCTGGAAGCCGCGTTGGGGGATCAGACTCCCTTTGCCGAGCGCTTCAAAGCCCGGTATAATGATCTGTCGTCCAAGCTGACCAAAGCGCTGCTGAAGCCCGTGCTGGAAAGCGGCCGCTACTACCGGATCGGCGATGTGCAGCTTTTCTCCGATTACCTGACGTATCACACGCGCGATCTGCAGGTCCTCCGCCCCACGCTGGAGGAACGCGCCGCAAATTATAACGCCATATTCGCCGCTCATCCTGACATAGAGTTTTTTGTCTGCTACATTGAAAAGGACACGGATATCAACTTTGAGACCGGAGAGCGGGTCTATGCTGACGATCTGCTGTTTTCCATGCTGAACCTGCCGGAGAACCGGATGCTGAAATATGAAATCCCCGATTTTGCCGCATTCTCCGAGTATTTTTACCGGACGGACCACCACTGGAATTATCTCGGCTCCTACCGCGCCTATCGGGAGCTGCTCCCCCTCCTCGGCTGCACGGATACGCCGCTGGAACCGACCGCGACCGAGACGCTCGGCGAGTTTTCCGGCTCTAAGGCGGCCGGAACGGGGCTTGATATCTTCTCCGAGCCCTTCACCGTCTATCGCTTTGCCTATCCGGAGATGACGGTCACACGCAACGGGGAGCCCGCCGGAGACTATGGCAGGCAGGACGCCGTGCCGGGCGAGCTTACGCTCAGCTACGGCGCCTTCTATGGCGGGGACGACGGCGAGATCATCTTTGACACCGGCCGGACCGACCGGGGAAATCTGCTGGTCATCGGCGAATCCTATGACAACGCCATTCTGAAGCTGCTGGCCTCCCACTTTGACCGGACATATTCCGTCGATCTGCGCTACTACCGCAATTATATGGGAAGCGACTTCTCCCTGAGCGACTATCTGCGCAGGAACAACATCACGAAGGTCCTGCTGATCGGAAATGTCGACTATTATATCTCGCCCGACTTTGCACTGGAGAACTGAGCCATGGTATTTAGCAGTATCACCTTTGTCTATGCCTTTTTCCCGCTGGTCGCCGTCGCCTACTACCTGAGCAAAAACCGCGTTTACCGCAATGTCGTTCTGCTGCTCGCCTCGCTCCTGTTTTATTCCTGGGGCGAGCCGCGCTTCCTGCTGCTGATGCTCGCCGCCACACTTGCGGCCTACTGCGGCGGCCTGCTGATGGAGCGCAGCACCGCGCACAAGAGGCTTATTCTGATCGTCACAGTCGTCCTGCTCGTCGGAAATCTCTTCGTCTTCAAATATCTGAATTTCTTTTCGGAGAACCTTTCCGCCCTGTTCGGCTGGAGCGCACTGCCGAAGCTGACGCTCCCCATCGGCATCAGCTTCTATACCTTCCAGATCCTTTCGTATGTGATCGACCTGTACCGCGGTGAGATTCGCGTCCAGCGCAACTATTTTTATCTGCTCCTCTACGTCAGCTTCTTCCCGCAGCTGATCGCCGGGCCGATTGTCCGCTATGAGACGGTCGAGCAGGAGATTCTGGAACGCCGCGAATCGATCGACGATGTGGCGGCCGGTCTGCGCCGCTTTATCCTCGGCCTTGCGAAAAAGGTCATTCTGGCAAACAACATCGCCCGCATCGCCGAGACGATCTACGCCGGAGACAGCGCCGTTTACGGCACCGCGCTCTACTGGCTCGCAGCCGTGGCCTATGCGCTGCAGATTTATTTTGATTTCTCCGGCTACAGCGACATGGCCATCGGTCTGGGGCGGATGTTCGGCTTCCATTTTCTGGAGAACTTTGACCACCCCTATACCGCCCTTTCCATCACGGATTTCTGGCGGCGGTGGCACATCTCTCTGTCGACATGGTTCCGCGACTATGTCTACATCCCGCTCGGCGGCAACCGCGTCAAAAAATCCCGCTGGATCCGGAATATTCTGGTCGTCTGGGCGCTGACCGGCTTCTGGCACGGCGCACAGTGGAACTTCCTGTTCTGGGGCCTGTATTACGGGCTTCTGCTGCTGGCGGAAAAGCTGTTTCTGGGGCGGCTGCTGGAGCGGCTGCCGAGGGCCGTTCGCTGGCTCTATACGGCGTTTTTCGTGCTGATCGGCTGGGTGCTGTTCAACCTGACCGATTTCCCGTCGCTGTGCCATGCGCTGAAGCTCATGTTTGTCCCGCAGGCGACGGACTGGGTGGCAGCCGCTGCCACGAACGTCTCCCTTCTGAAGGCCGTCGTCTACCTGCCGCTCGGTATCGTGTGCTGTCTGCCGCTGCTGCGCCGGGAGCCGAAGAGCGCGAAGGGCATTCTGCTGGCAGACCTTGCCTCCGGTCTTCTGCTGATCGTGTGCATTGTGTTCATCCTCAGCTCATCGTATAATCCGTTCATCTATTTCCGCTTCTGATCTCCGGGCGGCTCCTGCCTGCGGGCAGGGGCCGCCTTTTCCCGAGGTTGACGCAGCCGCGGAGACGTGTTACAATAAGGCATAATTAAGGGCAGCACCGCACGATTCAGCGAGAGCATTCGGCGAGAGATTTTTTGCCGAGACAAGGTTTGAAAAGTGCAGATGTACTTTGTGTACCCGCAAGGGGCATGCCGCATCCGTAAGGCGGCAAAGCCGCCAACGGCTGCGCAATACCTCAAACTTTTCGAACCGATGGATCGGTGAAAAACATCCGGCGAAGGCCGAAGATGCAATTGTGCGGTGTTGCCCCCCAAAGAAGCCGGAGGAACGAAATGCAGGAGATTCTGGAAGTAAGCTGCCGCCCCGTACACGACGGGATCTGGACACCCGCAGAGCTGATGGGCGCGCTCGAGCGCGCCGCCACGGACCACGCAGACGCGCTGAACATCGGCCACGACCGCATGGTCGCGGACTTCGGTAGCCTGTGGATGCTCGTGCGCAGCCGGTTGGAGCTGACACGTCTGCCCGCTGCGGACGAGGCGCTGACCGTGCGCACCTGGCTGCGCAGCCCGACGCCCGTGATGAGCGTGCGCGACTATGATTTCTGCGCAGACGGCGAGGTCATCGGCTCGGCCGTGCACTGCTGGGTGCTCGTGAATGCCGAGGCGCGGCACATGATCGACCTGCGGCAGATCCCCGCTCTGTGGGAGCTGCCCGTGCATGCACCGGAGCGGAAAACGCGCCTGCGCCGCCTGACGCTGCCGGAGACGATGACGGCCGCCGGGGCCGTCCGCGTGACGGATGCGGAGATCGACGACAACGGCCACATGAACAACGTGGCCTATGTGCGCCGCGCGCAGGAGGCCGCGCCCGGCCTGTTCCGCGGGCTGGAGGTCGTGTATGACCGCGAATGCTTCCGCGGGGCCCTGCTCACGCTCGAGCATGCCGCCGACGCGGACGCGCAGTATGTCCGCGGCGTGCTGGAAAGCGGCGAGGAGAGCTTCCGCATGCGCTTTTTCGGCGCGGAGGCCGCGCAGTGAGGCGGGCCGCCGCAGCGCTGCTGTGCCTGCTGCTCCTGTGCGCCTGCGCCGCGCCGGAGCAGGCGGACGCCCTGCCGCAGGAGCTGGTCGGCAGCTGGGTCAGCGCCGGAAACGGCGATCTCATCGAGACCATGACGCTGGCGCAGGACGGCACGATCAGCGTGCAGTGCACGTTCCGCGGCAAGGACACCGGGACCATCCGCGGCGTGTGGCACGCAGACGGGCAGACACTTTTCACGGACATTCAGGAGGGCACCTCGCCCTATCAGGCCGAATTTATCTGGACCGTTGACGGCCGGGAGCTGACACTGACAGACGAATCCGGCACGGCGCGCTATGTCCGGAATGACTAGGAGGAACTTTTCATGCGGAATCAACACGATATCCCCGTGCTGCTGACCGGCTGTCTGGCCGCCGGAGGCGCGGGCATGTTTCTGATCATGAGCGTGCTCATCGGCTTCGGCGTCAGCACGCTCATCGGCCGCGAGGCCATGTATCTCTGCCTGCTGCTGGAGCTTATCAACCTGCTGGTGCTCCATGCCCGCGCAGGTGCGCTGCTGCGCAGCGGAAAAGCGCCGCAGCCCTCTCCGAAGATGCGCCTTCTGCGCCGCGTAAGCGGCATCGGCTGGCTGACCGGCGCGGTGCTGCTGGTCGGCTCGCTCGTGCTGCTCCTGTTCGGCCTGCCGCTGGCGAACATCTGGGTGAAGCTTGCGGCCTACATCGGCGTGCCGGTCATGATGCTCAGCTGGGCCGGCTGCCTGATCGTATTCCGCCGCCTGCGCATGTCCGCTGCGGCCTGTGCGCAGGAGAAAGGAAAGGTGCTGCTGCCATGATGCGCGATCTGTTTCTGGACCTCGACGATACTCTGCTCGACTTCGGCGAAGCGGAGCGCCACGGCATCCTCCGCACGCTGCGGGAGCTCGGCATCGCCCCCACAGAGGAGACGCTCGCGCTCTACAGCCGCATCAATCAGCAGCAGTGGGAGCGCTTTGAGCGCGGTGAAATTTCACGCGAGGAGGTGCTCATTGAGCGTTTTTCCCTGCTGTTTCAGGCCCTTGGCTGCACCCACGACCCCGAGGATGCCGAAAACCGCTACCGCCGCTATCTCGGCATCGGCCACTGGTTCGTGCCCGGCGCAGAGGCCCTGCTCAGCTGGCTCGCCCCGCGCTTCCGTCTCTATTTGGCCTCGAACGGCGTGGCGGACACGCAGTACAGCCGTCTGGAGAGCGCCGGGATCTCCCACTATTTTCAGAAAATTTTCATTTCGGAGGACACGGGCTTCCACAAGCCGGAAAAGGGTTATTTTGACTACTGCTTCGCGCGCATCCCGGACTTTGACCCCGCGATGGCCATGATCGTCGGCGACAGCCTGACGAGCGACATCCTCGGCGGCAGAAATGCGGGGCTGCGCACCTGCTGGTTCAACCGTACTGGCCGTCCTCCGCGCCCGGACATCGTGCCGGATTTTGAAATACACCGTCTGGAAGAGCTGCCAGATATTCTGGAGCAATGCTGAAAATTTCCTGCTCGCACTATCTTGACAAGCGTCTCCGCATATGTCATACTGAAAGCAGCGAAAGGAGGAATGTGCCATGCGAATGGAGTTCCTGTGGCTTGCGCTCATCGTAGTCTTTGCCGTGATCGAGGGCGCCACAACCGCTCTGACGACCGTCTGGTTCATCGGCGGCGCACTGGCCGCTCTGGCAGCCGCCCTGCTGCATGCCGAGCTATGGCTGCAGATCACGCTGTTCTTTGCCGTGTCTGTCGTGCTGCTGGCCGCGCTGCGCCCGCTCGTGAAAAAGTACCTGCGGCCGCGCACCGTCCGCACGAACGCCGCCGGGAACATCGGCCGCGAGGCCATCGTCACGGAGGCCATCGACAATCTGCATGAGACCGGCGCGGTCCGTCTGTCCGGCGTGGAATGGACGGCCCGCAGCGCCGACGGCAGCCCCGTTGCGGTCGGGACCGTCGTGCGGATCGACGCCATCGAGGGCGTCAAGCTGATCGTCACACCCGTCCCCGTTCCCAACAAATAAGCGAAGGAGAGAGTATTATGGAAAAGATCGTTCCCTATCTCATCATCGGCGCCGTCGCCCTGGTCATCCTGATCATCCTCATCAAAAACATCTGCATCGTGCAGCAGTCCCGCGCCTACGTCATCGAGCGCCTCGGCGCGTTCTCGCAGGTGTGGGAGGTCGGCATCCACTTCAAGCTGCCCTTCGTCGAGCGCATCGCCCGCCGCGTCAGCCTGAAGGAGCAGGTGCTGGACTATCCCCCGCAGCCCGTTATCACGAAGGATAACGTCACCATGCAGATCGATACCGTCGTCTACTTCCAGATCACGGATCCGAAGCTCTATACCTACGGCGTGGAGCAGCCGATGGTCGCCATGGAAACGCTGACGGCCACAACGCTGCGCAATATCATCGGCGATCTCGAGCTGGACCAGACGCTCACGAGCCGCGACGTCATCAACACGAAGATGCGCGCCATCCTCGACGAGGCGACCGACCCCTGGGGCATCAAGGTCACCCGCGTGGAGCTGAAGAACATCCTGCCGCCGCAGGACATCCAGAACTCCATGGAAAAGCAGATGAAGGCCGAGCGCGACCGCCGTCAGGCCATCCTGCAGGCAGAGGGCACGAAGCGCTCGCAGATCCTCGTCGCCGAGGGTGAAAAGGAATCCGCCATTCTTCGCGCCGACGCCGAAAAGCAGTCCGCCATCCTGCGTGCACAGGGCCAGGCCGAGGCCATTCTCGCCGTGCAGAAGGCAACGGCGGAGGCCATGCAGATGCTGAACGACGCCTGCCCGAACGATCAGGTCATCAAGCTCAAGGCGCTCGAGGCCATGCAGAAGGTCGCCGACGGCAAGGCCACGAAGATCATCATCCCCTCGGAGCTGCAGGGCCTTGCAGGCCTTGCGGCCGGACTGGTCGAGACCGTCCGCGAGCCGAAGCAGTAAAGAAAACGGCCGGCCCTGAAAAGGGCCGGCCGTTTTTGCAGGAAGAAAACCACTGGCCCGGCCGGTGGTTATGATTGGAAAGGTGGGGCGCTATGTCCAGAAAATCCCGCACGCTGCGGCGGGTCTTGCTCCTTGCGCTGGCAGTTTATCTTATCTGCTCCGTTGCTGCCGTGCAGGTCATGAACGCCGCCCTGTTCGGGCGCGCAGACGAGCCGGACGGACTGACCGTGCGCTATGAAGACGTTGCAGCAGACTACCCGCGGCAGACGGTCACGTTCTCCTCCGGCTCCGCCCAACTCACGGGCTGGCGCTATCCGGCGGAGGACGCGGCGGCCGTTGTCGTCATCGCCCACGGGCTTGGCGCGGACGCGGAGGTATACCTGCCGGAGACGATGCATTTTGTGGACGAAGGATACAGCGTTCTGACCTACGACGCGACCGGCACCGGAGCCTCCGGCGGCAGCGGCACGCGCGGTCTTGCGCAGTCCGCCCTTGATCTGGATGCCGCCCTGACCCGTGCAGAGCAGGAGGACCTGCCCATTCTGCTCTTCGGCCACAGCTGGGGCGGCTATGCCGCCGCGGCTGTGCTGGGCGGCAGCCACGACGTGACGGCCTCCGTCTGCGCGGCAGGATTTGATACGCCGCTCGGCCTGATGCGGCAGACGGCGCGGCGCTGGTGCGGGCCGGTCGCGGAGCTGGGTGTGCCGTTCCTGTGGCTCGATCAGCAGCTGCGCTTCGGCACGGCGGCAAACGTCTCCGGCGCAGAGGCCGCAGCGGCGTCCGGCGTGCCGGTGCTCGTGCTGCACGGGTCGGATGACGATACCATCCCGGCGGACGGCCCGAGCCTGCTGGCAGCCTGTCAAAAAGAGAACGTGCCGAACATCCGGACCGTCCTCCTGCCCGGTGAAACGCACACCTCCCTGCTGCACGATGCGCAGGGGCGCTGCAGCGAAGCCGTATTCGCGCAGATCGATGCGTTCTATGCCGCCGCGCTGGCATGCGGCGCAGGCTGACGGGGAAATGGTACGCGCCAATTGCGCCTGTAGCGGCGGTCAGTGACCGCCATTGGCAGTTGCAGGTTTTGGAGCATTTCCGCCGAGCGCTCCAGCTCCCAGATTTGTCATTGCGAGGAGGCCAAAGGCCGACGCGGCGCCCTGAGCGCGAAGCGCGAGGAAGTGCCCTTGGGGTGCAATCTCGCAGTACCCGACCCTTCGTGGGAAAGCTATCGGCGAAATCGTAACTGCCTTCCCGAGATTGCCACGTCAGGGTGGTGCCGTGGTGCACCAGCGCCCTCCTACGGTTGAATTACTTCCTACCGGGCGCTCGCTGAGCGCCGCTACAGGCCCCGTCGGGGCGGCTGCCATCTTAACGATAGCCTGTTTATTCCGCAGGTGCATCACCGGGAGCGGCATGCCGCTCCCCTACAATGGCGTGTACGATCAATACCCCCAATCATACGCGGCGGCCCGGAATGGTCACATTCCGGGCCGCTGTGTTTTACTTTTGGTTATACCGTTCAATGGCGAGGCGCAGGAGGGTCAGGGAGCGTTCCAGCTCCTCGACACAGCGCACATAGGCGATGCGGATCTCGCTCGTGCCCGCACCGGGCGTGGCATAGAAGCCGCTGCCTGGGGCGAACATAACGGTCTCGCCGTTGTCCTCGAACTCCTGCAGCAGATAGAGCTGGAAGCGCTCAGTGCTGTCCACCGGCAGCTTCGCCATGGTGTAGAACGCACCCTGCGGCTCCGTCGTGACGATGCCGGGAATTTCCAGCAGCTTGCGGTAGCAGGTGTCGCGGCGGCGGCGGTATTCGTTGCGCGTGGCGTCGAAATAGCCGGGATCCACGCCATAGAGCGCAGCCGCGCCGAGCTGATCGAGCGTGGCGACGGACAGGCGGGCCTGCGCCAGCTTCAGCGCGCCCTGCATGATGCCGCGGTTGCGGGAGATGAGCGCACCGATGCGCGCGCCGCAGGCGCTGAAGCGCTTCGAAACGGAATCGATGAGAATGAGATTCTCGTCGATATCGCGGAAGCTGCCCGCCGTGGCAGGCTCTGCGCCGTCATAGATAAACTCGCGGTAGACCTCGTCGCAGATGAGATACAGGCCGTGCTCGCGGGCGATATCCGCCATGAGGCGCAGCTCCGCCGGGGTGAGCACCGTGCCGGTGGGGTTGCCGGGGTTCGAGAGCAGAATGGCGCGCGTCTTTTCCGTGATGTGCGGCTCGATGCGGGCGCGCTCGGCGTAACGGTAGCCGTCCTCCGGCGAAGTCGGGATGGGATGCACCCGTCCGCCCGCCATGCGGATAAACGTGAAGTAGTTCGGGTAATAGGGCTCCGGGATGAGCACTTCGTCGCCCTCGTCCAGAATGCACAGCATGGCCATGAGCAGCGCCTCGCTGCCGCCGGTGGTCACGAGGATGTCCTGCGTTTCAAACGAGGCGCCGATGCGCGCATAATAGGCGCGGATAGCCTCGAGCAGGGCGGGGATGCCGGGGGATTCTGCATAGGCAAGCACGTCACGCCTGCCGGCCTCAATGGCTTCAAAAAAGGCGGGAGGCGTCTGGATATCGGGCTGGCCGATATTCAGCTGGTGGATGCGGATGCCGCGCTGCTGTGCAGCGACCGCGTAGGGGTAGAATTTACGGATGGGAGATTGGGCACAGTCGCAGATTTTCCGGGAGAGCTTCATAATCACACCTCTGGTCAATTAAAATTTTGCAGGGAGGGATCTTTCGATGCTCGGGGTCATGCTCGGGCAAGGATGCGCTCCACAGCGTCGGTCTTCTCCCACGGCAGGTCGAGGTCCGCGCGGCCGAAGTGGCCATAGGCTGCGACCTGCTGGTAGATCGGACGCCGAAGGTCCAGACTGCGGATGATCGCCGCCGGGCGCAGGTCAAAGCACTCGCTGACCAGCTCACTCAGGCGGGCGTCGGACAGGCGGCCCGTTCCGAAGGTGTCGACAAGGACAGAGACGGGATGGGCAACGCCGATGGCATAGGCCAGCTCGATCTGGCACTTGGCGGCAAGACCTGCCGCCACAAGGTTCTTGGCGACGTAACGGGCCATATAGGCCGCGCTGCGGTCGACCTTCGTCGGATCCTTGCCGGAGAAGGCGCCGCCGCCGTGGGCCGCGTAGCCGCCGTAGGTATCCACGATGATCTTGCGGCCGGTCAGGCCGCTGTCCGCCGCCGGGCCGCCCACAACAAAGCGGCCGGTCGGGTTGACATAAAACTTCGTATCCCCATCGATGAGCTGCGCAGGGAGGGTCGGGCGGATGACACGCTCGATGACGGCCTCACGCAGGTCCCTGATCGAGATGCTGTCGGCATGCTGGGTGGAAACGACGACGGTATCGATGCGCTCCACGCTGCCGTCCTCGCCGTACTGCACGGAGACCTGACTCTTGCCGTCCGGGCGCAGCCAGTCGAGCTCGCCGGATTTGCGCACGGCAGACAGCTTCATGGCAAGCTGCTGGGCATAGGTGATGGGAGCGGGCATCAGCTCGGGCGTTTCGTTGCAGGCGAAGCCGAACATCATGCCCTGATCGCCCGCGCCGAGGGTGTCGGCATCGTCAAAGGAGCTGTTCACGCCCATGGCGATATCGCCGGACTGCTCGTCGATGGCGGTGAGCACCGCGCAGGTGTGGCCGTTGAAGCCGGACTCCGGCTTATCATAGCCGATGCGGCAGATGGTATCGCGGGCCACATGGGGGATGTCCACATAGCATTCCGTGGAAATTTCGCCCATGACCATGACCATGCCGGTCGTGGCGCAGCATTCACAGGCGACACGCGCCTTGGGGTCCTGCGCCAGAATAGCGTCGAGCACGCCGTCGGAGATCTGATCGCAGACCTTGTCAGGATGCCCCTCGGTCACGGATTCGGAGGTAAAGATTCTTTTTTGCATCTGGAGGTTCCTTCTTCCCTGAAATTTTTGCATGCTTCTAACCTTCTCGATACAAAAAAGCGCCCTGCTGTCGACAGGGCACAAGGTTTTTGTCCTCATCTGTCGATAAAATCGCTGGAATTGGCACCTTGCAAATGCAGGTTGTCGGGCTTCATCGGGCCAGTCCCTCCGCCACTCTCGATAAGGTTATTGCATTGTGTCACTATCATAGCAGAATTCCGGAAAAAGTCAACAGGCTTTCAGGTTTTTTTCCGCACGCCGCAGGTCTCGGATACGATAAAGCGCGGCCGGTCCTGAATTTCCATGTAGATATTGCCGAGATAGTAGCCGATGATGCCGAGGCCGACCATGATCAGGCCGCTGAGGAACAGCAGCAGGATCACGGCTCCCGTCAGGCCGGTGACGGCACGGCCCATGGCCAGACGCACGATCGACACGATGCCGACGATAAGCGCAGCCAGGAACGACGCCGCGCCGCAGCCCGTGATAAGGTGCAGCGGCAGGGACGTGAAGGCCGTGATGTTGGAAAGCGCATATTTGATGAGCAGCCACGTCGACCATTTCGACTCGCCTGCGGCGCGCTCGCGCACCTCATAGGGCACCTCCGCCGTGCGGAAGCCGATCCAAGACGACAGGGCGCGGAAGAACGCGCGTTTTTCCCGCATGGACAGCAGTACGTTCACGGCCTTGCGGTCGAGCAGCTTGAAGTCCGAGGCGCGCGTCATGTCGATGTGCGTCGCCTCGCTGATGAGGCGGTAGAACGTCTTCGCGGCCACGCGGTGAGCCAGCGACTCCTCGCCGCGGTCCGTCTTCACGCCCTCGACGACCTCGACGCCCTGCTCCCACAGCCGGTACATCTCCACGAGCTTCTCGGGCGGATGCTGCAGGTCGCAGTCGATCACGGCGACACAGTCGCCGTCTGCCGCCTGCAGGCCGGCAAAAATGGCGGCCTCCTTGCGGAAATTGCGCGAAAAATGGACGCCGCGCACGGTATCGCGGTGCTCGGACTCGGCGCGGATCTCCGCCCAGGTGGCGTCGCGCGAGCCGTCGTCGATAAAGATCAATTCGTGCGGGATCCCGGCGCGCGAAAGAATGCCGTCGATCTGCCCGGCGGCCGCGGGGACCATTTCCTGCTCATTAAAGGCAGGGATCACAACAGAAAGCATCTGTCTCACCTCATTTTATAACTTCGATTATTTTACCGCGAAAGAGAGACTTTGTCAATCGCGCCGGTTGCGTCCGGCGATATTCCATGATATACTAACAGCAGAATATTTCCCCCAAAATGTGCTTGTACTGCGGACAGGAGGCAACCATGAAGAAGGTTCTGATGCTCGGAACGGGCGGCACCATTGCCTCGGAGGTCACGCCGAGCGGCCTTGCCCCGGCGCTCACCTCGGCGGAGCTGCTGCGCTGCGTGCCGGAGATCTCATCTCTGTGCAGCGTGACCTGCGAAGAGCTGTTTTCCATCGACTCGACGAATGTGACTCCCGCGCACTGGCTGACGATCGCCCGCGCCATCCGCGCCCACTATGAGGAATATGACGGCTTCGTCATCGCCCACGGCACGGACACCATGGCCTATACAGCCGCGGCGCTGTCCTATCTCATTCAGTATTCCCCCAAGCCCATCATCCTGACGGGCGCACAGAAGCCCATCGTGTTTGAAAACACGGATTCCAAGACGAATCTGGCCGATGCGTTCCGCTGCGCTGTTTCGGATCTGTGTGGCGTGATGATCGTGTTCAACGGCCGCGTCATCCTCGGTACCCGCGCGCGGAAGACCAGAACCGTCAGCCTGCAGGCCTTCTCCAGCATCAACTATCCGGAGCTGGCCGTGCTGCAGAACGGCTTCCTGATGGAATATATCCGCCCGTCCGCCCTTCCCGCGCCCGTGTTCTATGACAAGCTCGGCGAGCGCGTCGCGCTCATGAAAATGATCCCCGGCGCGGACTGCGGCATGCTGTCGTACCTGCTCGAGCATAACGACGCCGTCATCATCGAGAGCTTCGGCGTCGGCGGCCTGCCGTCCTATCAGGGCAGCGGCTTCGAGCGCGTCCTGCGTGAGGCCATGGAGGCCGAAAAGACCATTGTCATGACGACGCAGGTGCAGAACGAGGGCAGCAATCTGTCCGTCTATGACGTCGGCTTCCACCTGAAGAACGATCTCCACCTGCTGGAGGCCTATGATATGACGACTGAGGCCGTCGTGGCCAAGCTGATGTGGATCCTCGGTCAGACACGCGACCCGGCGGAAATTCGCCGCCTGTTCTGCACGCCGGTGTCCTATGATCTGCTGTATCTGAAGCGGGAGGACAAGGCGTGAACCGTGCCGCGGTCGAGGCGCAGCTGGCGGAGCTGCCGCTGGCGGAATATGTCTGGTTCGAAACGGCGGAGCTGGAATTCTCCGAGCGCATCCGCACGGTCTGCCGCGAGAACTGTCCGCGCTATAACAAAACATGGGCCTGTCCGCCCGCCGTCGGCTCTGTGGAGGCGTGCCGGGCGCGCTGCCTGTCCTATCCACAGGGCCTGCTCATCACATCGCTGACGGAGGTCGCGGACATCGCGGACACCGAGGCGGCACTCGCCACGCGCGGCCCGCACGAGGAGCTGACGCGGCAGGTCTCCGCCATCCTGCGCGCGCAGGGTACAGAGGTCTACGGGCTTTCCACGGAATCGTGCGCCATCTGCGCGCACTGTGCCTGGCCGGACGGCCCCTGCCGCCACCCGGACCGGATGTTTCCCTGCGTGGAGAGCCATGGCATCGTCGTCACGGCACTGGCCGAGCGCCACGGGATCGAATTTCAGTACGGCGGCAATGTCGTCACCTGGTTCTCTCTGTTATTGTATCGTGAAACGCCGGACCCGGCATAAACCGGGCCCGGCATTTTTTGCCGACTTTCTGTTTGGAAAATTTCCTGATGAAAAGGCCGCAATGTCCTCCGCCCAGTCCTTCTTTGGGGAAAAGCGGTCCAGATACCGCGCATATTCGGCCGCGCTCTCCTTCGACGCGGCCTGATGCCACTCCCCGCCCTCCGGCACGGAAAAGACGCCGAAATGGACGAACAGGCCAAGCCCCAGCCGCTCAAAGCGGGCAATGCGTTCCCGCTGTGTCATCGGGTCCCCCCGATCTCTCTGCGGGTTCCGTCATCGCGGAACGTCTTTTTCAGGGCGTGCTCCGTCGGGAAGATCGAGGCGATCAGAACGAGGCACTGCACCGCCTCCAGCGCGAGGGCGAATTTCCCGATCGTTCCGGGATCGCTGTGATAAAACGGGAGATGCACCGCAGCTGACAGAAGCAGCAGGACCCAGCCCACACGCCACCAGAGCCTGCCACAGTGCATATGTGCAAACCGCCATGTATCGTTATTTTTCATGGAGCGCGTCGTGCGATAACCCAGGAGACCGTTGATCTTTTTGGGGCAGTGCTTCCACATCATCCGTCCCGTAAGGATCATGATCGCCGGGATCAGCAGATCGCAGGCCAGCATAAACCACCAGAACCACATTGTCATTCCCTCCGAGAATTCAAATCGCGCGGTAGGCATGTCTTTCCAATACGACCGGGGTCACGGTGCCCCGGTAGAACGCGGCCGGCTCGCCCACGATCCGCCCGCCCATGCCGCAGACGATGCGGACCGTCGTCTCGCGGGCGTCCATGTGGATGCTGTCAACGCCCATCGCAAACAGGTCGTCAAACGAGAACCGCGCCAGCCGCGACCCAATGTGCCGCCCCCGGAAGGCCGGGAGCACGACAAAGCGGCCCCAGTGGGTCTCGCTCCCCTCCTGCCACGCCGCAGCCGCCGCGCACAGCACCCCGCCCGACCCGGCGCACCAGCAGATGGGTCGCTTTTGCAGGAAAGCCCCGACGTCGTCATCGGGGATGCCCTGCTCACCGTGGAAAATATCCGCCTGCATGGCAAGGATGTGCGGCAGGTCCGTCTTCCCCGCCCGGCGAAAGACCAGATCATCCATCAGGATTCTCCTCCATGCAGAATATGAGATCGTCGCCGTCCCGCTCCGGCAGCTGCCGGAAGCCCAGCGAGCGGTAAAGTCCCTGCGCCCGTGTGTTGGCAGCCTCCACGGCCAGCTTGACCGGCATATCCGGATCGGCCAGCCGGAGCAGGCGGAGCGCCAGCTGCGCCGCCCGCTTTCCGTAGCCCCTCCCCTGCTGCCGGACGTCGAGAAAATAGCTCCAGCTGTAGGCATCGGCCCATGCCGTGAAGCACAGAAAGCCGATCGGCTCCCGGCGCTCGTTTTCGATCAGGCAGGGATCGTGCTCCTCCGGGGCCAGATAGGCCCGGCCGAGCGAAAACCACACGGGGTTCACAAATTCCCTCTGCTCATCCGTCAGGCGGCATCCGTCTCCCGCGTAGATCAGGTCGTCCCGCGTGGCCATCGGCCGGATGCGGACGAACTCGTTTTCCCATTCCTCCGGCGCGACCCGCAGCAGCTTTTCCCGCAGCGACATCCAATCCCTTCCTTGCAAATTTTTCTCCAGTTTATCACAAAATACCCCGCAGGGCAAGCCCTGCGTCAGTACAGGCGAAGATCGGCTATTATCGACCACGGGGCAGCGCATGGGAAAGCCCCTGCTTTTCCATGCTTCAGAAAGTCTTTGACAGATCATTTGGTAAATTTTCTTGACATGTGCTGCCATGACCTGTACAATACAGGAAAGGAGGGATACCCCATGAAAAGAATCACCGCGTTATTCCTGTTATGCAGTCTTCTTTTGTGCTTCTTCATCCCCGTGTCGAAGGCTTCCCCCGCAGCTGCAATCCCCACAGAGGTCCTGAGCGCCGCACTGGCCAACGCGCAGGAAGAATCCGCGCAGGATACTGAAATCCGTCTGGTTCCTGACGCAGCCATAAACCGGGAAAAACGGCTTGCATTGGATGACAATCTGATTCTTCCTGCCCCAACCAGAAAAGATGCAGCGATGTCGCCGGAGAGCAGTCTGACAGTTGAAGCGATCCTGAGCCGTTCAGCAAAAGCCGGGCAATACTACTGCACGGCAGTCTATCGCGGTGACGCACCGTCCGGAACGCCGTTGAACGCCCACTACGGTGCATTCACCGGGGAACCCGGTTTGTATGAATACTTACATTATTACCATTTCGATTCAGATTTGGCAGTCGGTACTTATACCATAGTGTACTTCACCGCCGTACTTGACGGCAACACTCTGAAGCCGATTGAAGGAAGCGCCTTCGCCTCAAACCTCTATGTTTCCCTTTACCCGGCCTCCGTGCAGAAGCTGACCATCGAGAATTGGGAAACCGGCGAGACGCTGGACAAACTCCAGCTTGAGGCAGGAAAGGCCGTTCTTCTTGCCGTCGGGCGGACTCCCACGCCCAGCTACGCAGTCAGGCTCAACTACGCCACCTGCACCGGGCCGTATTCCGTCGAGGAATGCAACGGACTTCTGATCCTTCATTCCAATGGTTACGGCTGGGGCACTCTGAAAATCGAAACAAGCACCTATATATCTGTGACAATCGAGTTGAACACCTGTGTTGACCCGAACGGCCACCACGAGGCCGAGCCGGTCGTAATACGGGAGCCTTCTGCCACGATCGATGGACTGACGATCCATACCTGCACGCAATGCGGCGCATATATGCGTGAGACCATCCCACATTACAACAGCTATTATTATAAGTTTGTCGACGTACCCGAAGATGCCTGGTACTATTCGTCTGTCTGTTCTGCGGTCGGGAAGAACCTGTTCCGTGGTGTCAGTACGCACCATTTCCGCCCGGAGGAAAAAATGACCCGTGCCATGCTGGTCACAGTACTCTGGCGTTATGAAGGCTCGCCTGACATCAGCGGCACACCGTTCACGGATGTTCGAGCCTCAGACTGGTATGCTCAGCCGGTCGCATGGGCTGCGCAGAGCGGTGTCGTCAACGGCGTTGGCGGAGGAAAGTTTGATCCGAACGGCGAAGTCACACGCGAGCAAATGGCCGCCATACTTTATCGCTATGCACTGAAAACCGGGCTTGACACCAGCGGCCGCGGCGATATGAGCATTTTCGCAGACGGGCAGGATGTAAGCCCGTGGGCAACGGATGCCGTATCCTGGACAGTCTCCTGCGGGATCATCGGCGGAGCCAAGGAGGGCGGCCAGCTGCTGCTCCACGCTGCCTCCGGTGCAACGCGTGCAGAGGTGGCCGCGATCCTCGTCCGCTTCATCGACCGCGTCGCCGATCCGCTCCCGGAGCCCGGTGTTGTGGACCCCACCGGGGCAGAAGCAAGCGGCTCGACCGGGAACATAGACTGGGCATTCTTCCCGGACGGAACACTTGTGGTCAACAAAACACCATGGATAGGCACTTATGAGCTTGAAATATACAAATTCCCCTGGGAGCAGTATATCCCGCGCATCCGAACTGTCAAGGTTGTCTACGGCGCAAAGTATCTGCACCAGTATTGTTTCCGGAACTATCCCGCGCTGGAATCCGTAGAGCTGCCCGAAAGCCTGACTACGATAGACAATTACGTTTTTTCCGGGTGCACTTCGCTCCGGCATGTCCAGCTCCCCGATTCGCTGCAGAGCATTGGATACGAAGCGTTTTACAACTGTACCTCACTGGAAGAGATCGATCTGCCGGATCATCTGGTCACATTGAGAGGCTATGCTTTCGCAGGCTGCACAGCGCTGCAAGAGATCGATCTGCCGGATTCCCTTACAGAATTTTATATTGCAAATCAAGGCTTGGATTACAACGTATTCCTTGGATGTACTGCGTTGAAAAAGGCAAGACTGCCGGTCGCTCTGGAGCGGATTCCTTCCGGTCTTTTTAAAGGCTGCACTTCCCTCACGGAGGTTGAAATGCCGGTCATGACCGATATCATTAGTAGCGGCGCTTTCTACGGCTGTGAATCTCTCGAATCGATCACGCTGCCGCCATATCTGCAGAAGCTTTCCAGCAAAGTATTCAATTCCTGCCCAAATCTGAAGCAGGTAGTCGTACCGTGCTGGTCGCTGGACTTTAACCGAGATGGCGATCCCAACCTTGAGGGCGATAATGTGCCATTTGGCGACCCAGCCACTGTTACGGTCTATGGCTATCGCGGTTCTCCGGTCCAGGAGCTTGCCGAAGAATTCGGCTATGCATTCTCGTATCTTCCGGAGTAAGCTTCCGGCCTGCTCCATACTTGAAAACAAATATCCGCAATAAAATGCGCAAAAACGGCCGCAGTCCTGCAGAGGACTGCGGCCGTTTTGCGGCACAAGTTCATTGGCTCAAGGCTGCCAGATTGGTTTGATCCTGCCGTTCAGAAAATCCATATCGCACACCTCCTTTTTTGCGCAAAAAAAGCCGGACAGGAAACAGGCGTCTCAGTCTGCCTCTTGTCCGGCTGCTATTTCTTCGAACAGCTCGCCCTCCGAGCAGGGGATACTCTATCATACCCGCGCACCCGCGCAGGATTGTCAAGCATGGCTTCCCGCCGCGGGGCATCAGGATCTCAGACGGTAGGTCCTGTTGCGATTTCCGCCCTCGGCGACAACGATATCCTCTGCGATCAGTTCATTCAGATAATCCCTTGTGCGTGATAACTTCAAGCCAATATATGCGGCGATCTCAGCGGTCTTCGCCTCTGCATGATCCGTAAGATATGCAATGATCGTTTCCTTCATTTTCTCGTTTATCACCGATTTTTTATCGCCGATTTTTATCACCGATTTTTTATCGCCGATTTTTTCGAATGTCAGCGATAAGATCGTCCGTTCCGGCTCAAGCTGTTCCGTAAATGTGGGGGCTGCCCAGCCCTGCTCGCGCCAGACGCGGAATATATTCGGGATGCCGCTTCCGGCGCGCTCACCGATATCGATCAGGTTGAACATCTTCAGCATCGTCCCGTTGCGGGGATCGGACACGCCGCCGCTCTTTGCCGCGTCGAGCTCAATGCGGAAGCTGCCGGGGTTGGACATGGTGATGCCGTCCCGCTTTTTGAGGATGACCAGTCCCTGCCTGCCATAATAATCCGCATTGACAAGGCAGTTGGCCAATGCCTCGCGGAGTGCCTGATGCACGGGCGTGTCGTCCACGCGGTTCCCGCCGTCCATCCGGAACGGCACCTTGATATCCTGGATCAGCCTGTTGTAAATGCGGAAATAGAAATCATACACATTGCCGCTCCAGTCGCCGGACGAGGAAATGATCCGGTCCGTCCAGCGGATATCGGCATCATACTGCTCCTGATAATCGAGAAAATAGGCATTGAATTCCCGCACAATGTCGTATTCATTGCCAAACATGAGCAGGCCCGCAGAGGTCGGGTGCTTCTTTCCGTCGGAGCCGATGCCGACAGCGCCCAGCTTCAGGAGGAATTCCTCATCCTCCAATGACTCCCACACATGCCCGGGACGGGACAGGCGCATTCTCTGGCGATAGCTGCGGACGCTTTCCGGATGAAACACGCCCAGGTCCATCTCGTTCAGCACCAGCATATCCTGCGTCCGCACGGAAGCGTCCCGCACCATGGCTTGATATTCCTCTCTGGTGCAGCGGTAGTCGCCCTCGCCGTTGCGGCGATAGGTGCACAGCGGGTTGCCGTCCACATAGACCGGCTTATAGGAGCGCTCGGCACGGGGCACGCGGATGACCACGATGTGCGCGCCGTCCACCTCCTGCACAAAAACATCCCTGGCAGACAGGATATTGACGCTGGTCTTATTGGGATTGTTGACGATATCCCAGAACTCCCGGATGAGCCGGTCCGGATCGGGCAGATCGACCGGGTGCAGGGACTTGTCCGCCCGCTCCTCTACGCCCAGCAGGATGATCCCGCCATAGGTATTGGCGAAGGCAGAGTATGTCTCCCAAATGCTCTTCGGCAGGCCGCCAAGCGCTTTTTTTGCCTCAATGCGGTTATTCTCCCGATACTGTTCCAGTTTGGAAAAATCGATCATAGTCTTCGCTCCTTCCTGCGCAGAAAATGCGGTCACACAAATTGATTTTAGCATGGAACGCGCATCTTGTCCATCGAAAATTCGGCTTTCGGCGGTATCGGGCCGGAATGATTCTTCTTACTGCATCATTTATCCGGCTCTCACCCCTGCGCAACGGTGAATAGGGCGTAAAAATACTCCTTTTTCTCCATCAGCTCGTCGAAGCTGCCGGATTCGGCGATACGGCCGTTTTTCAGGACGAGGATGCCGTCATAGCGGCGCAGGAGCGCGGCCTCCAGCGTGTGCGTCACGACGACGCGGGTCATACCGGTCAGGTCGAGGAGGTCGGACGAACTCGTTTTCCCATTCCTCCGGCGCGACCCGCAGCAGCTTTTCCCGCAGCGACATCCGATCACTTCCCTGCAAATTTTTCTCCAGTTTATCACAAAATACCCCGCAGGGCAAGACGGAACAGAACCAGTAAAACAGGACAATAGACAAAGATCCCCTGATATGGAGCAGCCCCATGTCTTTTTTGCGATTTTGGTGCGTGTGACCCCGGGCCGTTGTCCGATCGAAAAGGTCCCGGAGATTTTCATCCCCCTACCGGGTTGACATGGAGAACCCCCGCGCTATAATCCCGGCTGTTTTTCTTGGTAGAAATGTTCATACTTCGCCGGTATAATAGACGGTTAGAAATCATGATTTGCAGAGGTGAAAGTGATGATAAGAATAGTGGATGATATTGAGGAGAAGCAACGAATTGCACGCAGCATTCTTACGGCACTGCCAGAGTGGTTTGGGATTCCGGAATCAACAGAAAACTATATTCGTGAAAGTGCGAATGAAATAATGGTTGCCTCTTTTGAAGAAGAAAAAGCCAATGGTTTTTTGTGCCTGAAGGAAACGGGAAAAGATACCGTTGAGCTTGCTGTTATGGGCGTATTGAAGACGCATCATCGTAAAGGTATTGGCAGAGATATGTTTGACGAGGCAAAGCGGATCGCTGCAGAACATAGCTATTCTTTTATTCAGGTAAAGACGGTTCAAATGGGCAAGTATCCGGAATACGATGAAACAAACCGTTTTTACCTAAGCCTTGGATTTAAGGAATTTGAATTGATGCCAAATCTGTGGGACAAATGGAATCCGTGCCAGATTTATGTTATGTCGCTTTGACAAACTCCTGTCTGACGAGATGCCCACTATGCTCCTTTATGCCGCAACAGACGAAGCAATTCAGCCGGATAATGTCTATCAGATGAGTGGCAATCAAATCAGTGTGAAAACCCTTGATTTAAACCAGGATTTCTCGGAGATTGCCGCACAGCTGAAGGCAATTGTTGATACGCACTTTGAGTAGGGATTATTTTTTAACGATCACCTCGGTAGTTTAACGAATATCACCAGTAACTCAACGATTATTCGGTTGTTTAACGATTACAACGGAATAGGAAGCCACTATCCTCCTAAAACGCACAAAACCCCGCCGCAGAATCGCTCTGCGGCGGGGTTCACTTATGTGCTGAAACGGTCGAAAAGCCTGATTCCAAGCGGTTTTTGGGCATAGAAAAAGTCCACCGTAATTCTATCAAAATTACGGTGGACTTCTGGTGGACCTGAAGAGACTCGAACTCTCGACCTCTCGGATGCGAACCGAACGCTCTCCCAGCTGAGCTACAGGCCCATATTGAATTCAGCGGGGATATTATAGCACATTTCTCGGAAAAATCAATCCTTTTGAAAAAATTTTTCCGGTTTTGGGGCTGTGTGGCTCATGGATCGTGCGGGGGCGCGCATACTACATAGCGAAAACGAACGGGAGGCGCAAGGGTATGGAGTCGATCTGGGAGAAAACGTGCAGGGGACCTGCGCGCCCGCCGCTTTACGGCAAAGCGCAGGCGGACGTGGCCGTGATCGGCGGCGGGATGACGGGCATTCTGACCGCGCTGGAGCTGCAGGAGCGCGGCCTGCAGGTCGTCGTCGCAGAGGCCGGACACGTCGGGGGCGGCCAGACGGGCCGCACGACGGCGAAGCTCACGGCCCAGCACGGAGCGATCTACGCCGGGCTGATCGAGCGGCTCGGCCGGGAAAAGGCGGCGATGTACGCGCGGGCCAACCGGCGCGCCGTGGAGCGCTGCTGCGCGCGCATCGAGCTGGAGCACATCGACTGCGATCTGGAGCGCACGGACTCGTGGCTCTACTCCTACGACCGGGAGGACGCCCTGCTGCGCGAGGCAGAGGCGGAGCGGGCGCTCGGGCTGGACGCGTCGTTCGAGCCGGACACCCCCCTGCCGCTTCGCGTATGCGGCGGCGTGCGGCTGCGCGGGCAGGCGCAGTTCCATCCGCTGAAGTTCCTGCAGGCGCTGGCCGACCGGTTGACGATCTACGAGCGCACGCCGGTCGAGCGCGTCGAGGGCGGCACGCTGTTCACCCCGCGCGGAACGATCGAGGCCGGGCGCGTGGTATTTGCGTCGCACTACCCGTTCGTGAACGTGCCGGGGCTTTACTTTGCGCGGATGCATCAGGAGCGCTCCTACGCCATCGCGCTGGAGAACGCCGTCCTGCCGGCAGGCATGTATTACGGGCTGGAGCCGAACGCATGGTCGCTGCGCAGCTACCGCGGGACGGTCATCCTCAGCGGCGGCGCGCACCGCACCGGCCGGAACGGCGGCGGGCACTATGCCGCCCTGCGCGAGGCGGCGCAGGCGCTGTTCCCCGGCAGCCGCGAAACGGCGCACTGGTCGGCGCAGGACTGCATGACGGCCTCCGGCGTGCCGTATATCGGGCGATTCTCCGCAAGGGACCCGCAGTGGTATGTGGCGACGGGCTTCCGCAAATGGGGCATGTCGAATGCCATGGCCGCGGCGGAGCTGCTGACGGCCCTGATCTGCGACGGCAGTCACCCGGATGCCGCGGTCTTTGACCCCGGCGATCTGCTGCAGCAGCGGCCGGGCCGCATTGCGGAGGAGGGCCTGCAGGCCGCGCGCGGGCTGGGCCGGCGCGTGCTCCACGGGCCGGTCCCGCAGGCGGACGAGCTGGCCGTCGGCGAGGGCGGCCCGGCGGAGCTGGACGGAAAGCAGATGGGCGTGTACCGCGCAACGGAAGAGCTGTATTACGCCGTGGAGCTGCGCTGCCCGCATCTCGGCTGCCGGTTGGAGTGGAACCCGGACGACAAGAGCTGGGACTGCCCGTGCCACGGCTCGCGCTTTGACGTGCAGGGCCGCTGCCTGACGGAGCCTGCGCAGACGGACCTGCCCGCCTGCTGCAGGAGAAGAAGCTGAAGGCAAGCGGAAAATGGATCGTGGAAAGTTGCGCAAGGCTGCCAGCCACGCTTTGTAAGGGAGGGGACAGCCCGGCCCGGCGGCGCGCTGCCGATTCGTACCGGCCTCCGTTAAAACGGTAACAGCCGATTGCGTCTGTAGCGGCGTGCCCTTTACGGGTACGCCCTGTACAGGAATATTCAACCGCGTAAGGGCACTGGTGCACCGCCGCACCCACCTGATGTGTCATTCCGAGGAGCGAAGCGACGTGGGAATCTCGCAGTACTTGGCCGGATAATTGGGTACTTCCGGCGAAAACGTAACTGCCTTCCCGAGATTGCCACGTCGGCCTGCGGCCTCCTCGCAATGACAAATCTGGGAGTATTGCGCCGCAGAATCCATGCAGCACATGCTGCCAGACTGCATGGCGCTCAGGGAGCGTCGCTACAGGCCCCGCCGGGGGCGTTTGCTTTTAACGGCGGCCTGTGTGAATCGGCAGCATTATGCCGGGGCGCTTTCTCCTTAATTTAATATAGAGTCTCCTCGTTCTCGGCAAACAGCCTGTCATTGACGGCATGGCGGCAGCTCCCGCCGAGCCCGCTGCGGCCGGTGCAGGCACCGCCGACGCGCTCAAGGACCTGCTCGACTCCGGCGTGATCACGCAGGAGGAGTTCGACGCAAAGAAGAAGGAGCTTCTGGGGCTGTAAGAAAACACAAGTGCCCTCCGGACGAACCGGAGGGCACTAAGCTTGTCAAAGGAGTCCCTTTGGACTCCTTTGACAAGCTGCTTTCAGAATTGCAAAATAGAATTTTGTAGCATTATTTTGCAATTCTGCCGCTGCGGCGGGTTATTTGACGCGAAAGGAAACCCTGACGGTTTCCTTTCACACTTTTCTTTCCTCCGTAACTTTTGGCTTGACAATTCTTTGACAGTCTAAAAAATACAAAAACATCGTAAAAAAACCGGTTGTCCAATGGACAACCGGTTTTTGGCAGCGGGTGAAGGATTCGAACCCTCACAAACGGAGTCAGAGTCCGGTGTGCTACCATTACACAAACCCGCTATTTGCCGTGCGTCAAAGCGCATATATAATTATATGCAAAATCCCAAAAAAGTCAAGCCCTGATTTCATGTTTTTTTCAATTTTTTCTGCGCCAGGCAGCGGGGAATATTGGCCGTTGCAATCGGTCCTGCTATCGGTTATAATAGAACATAAAAATAATGAGGAAAAATCGCTCGAATTTGGGCGGGAGGATACGCAATGGAACGTTGGACAATGGCCGTGCCGTGCCTGTTTGGCCTTGAGGGCCTCGTGGGCGACGAGCTGCGGCGAATGGGCATGGAGGATGTGCGCGTCGAGGATCGCCGCGTGTTTTTCACGGGCGGAGCGGCCGAGCTGGCGCGCGCGAATATCGGGCTGCGCATGGGCGAGCGGGTCATGATCCTGCTGGCGCGCTTCCCGGCGCGGTCGTTTGAGGAGCTGTATCAGGGCGTGAAGGCCATTCCGCTCGAGCGCTTCGTCCCGCGCGAGGGCGCGTTCCCCGTCAAGGGCTACAGCCTTGATTCTCAGCTGCACTCCGTGCCGGACTGCCAGTCCATCGTCAAAAAGGCCGCCGTCGACCATCTCGGCGCGCACTACGGCCTGACGTGGCTGCCCGAGACCGGCGAGACCTACCAGCTGCGCTTTTCCATCATGAAGGACCTGTGCGAGGTCTTCCTCGACAGCTCCGGCGTCAGCCTGCACAAGCGCGGCTACCGCGCCGTGGGCAACGAGGCCCCGCTGCACGAGACCATGGCCGCCGCCATGGTGAATCTGGCCCGCTATCGCGGCCGCGATTTCTTCTGGGACCCGTTCTGCGGCTCCGGCACCATCGTTATCGAGGCGGCGCTGGCCGCGCTGAACCGCGCGCCGGGACTTGCCCGCAAATTTGCGGCGCAGAGCTGGTCCTGCATTCCGGAGGATGTCTGGACGCAGGCCCGCGAGGCCGCGCGCGCGGCGGAGTTCCGCGGGGAATACCGCATTCTCGGCACGGACATCGACTCCGGCAGCCTTGCCATCGCCATTGCGAACGCAAAGAAGGCCGGGGTGAGCAAATACATCGAGTTCCGCGAGGCTGACGCCACCCGTGAGAGCCTGCCGTGCGACCACGGCCTCATCGTCTGCAACCCGCCCTATGGCGAGCGTATGCTCGAGCAGCGCAGCGCGCAGCAGCTCATGCGGCAGTTTGGCCGCCACCTGCGCTTTGCCGACGGGTGGAAAAAATATATCATCTCCTCCGAGCCGGAATTCGAGCACTACTTTGGCAAGCAGGCCACGAAAAAGCGCAAGCTCTACAACGGCCGCCTGCAGTGCAATGTCTATATGTATTTCTGAAAGGGGCGCAGACGCTTGCGGCATGTATTTCTGATCAATCCCGCTGCCGGAAAATATGACCGGACGGGCGAATTTACCCAGACGATCCGCGCGGCCTGCGAGGGGCTGGACTATGAGATCCTCGTCTCCCGCGCGCCCGGCGACTGCACCCATATCGCGCAGGCCGCCGCTTCCTCCGGCGAGCCGGTCCGGCTGTATGCCTGCGGCGGCGACGGTACGCTCAACGAGGTCGTCAACGGCGCGGCGGGCCATGCCAACGCCGCCGTGACGCATTTTCCCGGCGGCTCCGGCAACGATTTCATCAAGATCTTCTCCGATCCGGCGGCCTTCCGCTCCCTGCCCCGCCTGCTCGACGCCGAGGAGGCCACATTCGACCTCATCCGCTGCAACGGGCAGAATTACGCCGTCAACATCTGCTCCATGGGCTTCGATGCCCGCATCGGAACGGAGATCGGGCGCTATAAGCGCCTGCCGCTTGTCAGCGGGACGGGCGCCTATCTGCTCTCCACGGGTGTGAATTTTATCCGCGGCATCCACGAGCACTATGTCGTCGACGTGGACGGGCAGCATTTTGACGGCAATCAGACGCTGATGTGCATTGCAAACGGCCGGTATTATGGCGGTAGCTTCAACCCGGTGCCCGATGCGGAGCCGGACGACGGCCTGCTCGACGTGCTGCTGGTGCGCGACGTGTCGCGCGCGACGATGCTGCGTGTCATCGGCAAATACAAGGCCGGGCACTATGCCCAGCTGCCGGAGCTCATCCGCCACTTCCGCTGCAGGCGGGTGCACATCCGCTGCGACCGCGAAAGCGAGATCAATCTCGACGGTGAGCTCATGATGTCCCGCGACGTCACGTTTGAGATCGCACCGCAGAGCATCCGGTTTTTCTATCCGCGCGGCCTGACCTATCACGCCGCCGCAGAGCAAGGAGGCGAGCACATTGCAGCAACATGATATCCCGGAGCTGACGCCGGACGAGGAGCTTGACCGCACGCGCGTGCTGCCGGATCCCGTCGATCCGCTCGAGGGCTCGGCGCGCCTGCCGGAGCTGCGCCCGGAGGACGAGCCGGGACCCGAGGACGAGCCGGAGGTCCCGCAGAAGCCGAAGCGCCGCGGCCGGGTCGTCCGGAAGATCGTCAAGTATTTCCTGTTCCTTGTGTTGGCCGTCGCCATCGTCGCGGCGGGCGGCATCGGCTATCTCACGGTCACGGAATACCGCCCGGCCTATGCCGAGGACGCACAGCGCGGCAACGTCCTGCGCGAGGGCAAGCTCACGGGCGGCCAGACCGTCCGCGTGCTGACGCTCAATACCGGCTACGGCGGGCTGGACGCCGGGGAGGACTTCTTCATGGACGGCGGCGAGGGCGTCAGACCGTCCGATGCAGAGACCGTGCGGCAGAATATGCTCGGCATCGAGGACCTCATCCGCGGTGCGGACGCCGACTTCGTGATGCTGCAGGAGGTCGACACGGATTCGAAGCGCAGCTACGGCTATGACCAGTGGCGGCAGTATGAATTCGATCTTGAGGACTATGAGAGCCGCTTTGCCCTGAACTATTCCTGCGATTATGTGCCCTATCCCGTCACGGAGCCCATCGGCCGCGTGCACTCCGGCGTTGCGACCTACAGCCGCTACGACATCACGGCCGCCACGCGTTACCGCCTGCCGTGCCCGTTCTCGTGGCCGGTGCGCATCGCCAATCTCAAGCGCTGTCTGCTCGTCACCCGCATCCCCATCGACGGCTTGGAGCAGGAGCTCGTGCTCGTGAACCTGCACCTCGAGGCCTATGACGACGGCGAGGGCAAGGAGGCCCAGACGGCCATGCTCCTGCAGATCCTGCAGGAGGAATATGCCAAGGGCAACTATGTCATCGCGGGCGGCGACTTCAACCAGAGTTTCCCGGACGGCACGGACCGCTATCCCATTGCCTCCGGCGCGGACTGGACGCCCGGCACGCTCGGCGACCTGCCCGCGGGCTGGCGGTATGCATGGGACAGCGCCGCGCCGACCTGCCGCCTGCTGAACCAGCCCTACAGCGCCGGAAGCTCCGGCACGCAGTTCTATGTCATCGACGGCTTTATCCTCAGCCCGAATGTCGAGCCGGTCAGCGTCCGCACGCAGGATGCCGAGTTCGCGGTGACGGATCACAACCCCGTCGTGCTCGAGGCGCGGCTCGTCAGCTGATATCCCGTCATTTCGACGAAAAGCGGAGAATATGTGAAAACTATTTTGGCTATTTTCATAGTTTGTTCACAATTTCCCGCCGCCGATATGGTATCATTTTCGTACAGAGACGGGGTACGCCCCGTTTCGCTCAGGCAGTCGGCGATGCCGCGGAAATATCTGCGGATAAGCCAACGCCGGCTGCATGTTTATCTGTTTTCCATTTTGTAAGGCCGTGGCCCAAGGAACGGGTCACGGCCCTTTCCATATTTATGGCAGGGATAGCGGACAGCCGTGCCCGGCACAGCGCTGCCGACCACTGCAGACCGCCGATAAAACGGTGAAAGCCAAAGATTTGTCATTGCGAGGAGGCCGCAGGCCGACGTGGCGCCCTGAGCGCGAAGCG
>ENA-OWPP01000150-OWPP01000150.1-human-gut-metagenome-genome-assembly--contig:-NODE-150-length-84166-cov-23.318080_pt1 | contig 84166 bp, 76 predicted proteins | sample MGYA00248265_ERZ651848 | MGnify/ENA primary metagenome ERZ651848 (study PRJEB26924, sample SAMEA4378233) | human gut metagenome | biome: human gut; feature: human-associated habitat; material: faeces...
GGTAATCTCCTCCGTATTCTCTGTAGTATTCTCTGTATTTGTCTTACAAAACTTTTGAAGTGGTAAACTAATTTTGGACACAGAGGGGTCAATTTCTAGACATAAATGAGTTATACTTCAAACAAGGAATCCTCATATTTAGTCTTAATTGATTTCGTGTTTAACAGGAGGTTTACCATGAAATACACTCTAGAACAACGGTTGGACATTGGGCGCCGTATTTATGAAGGCGAATTAACAAGATTTCAAGCAGCTGAAGAGTATGGTATCAATGATAATACGGCTCGCAATTATATGTGGCTATATCGAGATACCAACCATCTTCCACCTAAAAATGCCGGAAGGAAAAGAATAACGGATGCTTCAAAAACTCCACAAACAATCGAGGCAAAACAACCTGATTTTGAATCATATGAATCCATGACAAAGGAAGAATTAATTCAAGCTCTTATCTAGGCACGTATCACAGAGGCACGATTAAAAAAAGGTTACGAAGTGAAGGGGGATGGTTCGGTAATTCATTACAGCAGCAAGAATATCAAGTGATTCTGGAACTTTCAGGAGAGTTTCCAGTCAGTCTTCTTTGTGATGCCATGGGCATCAATAGAAGTAGCTTCTATTATTGGAAGAAGATGCTCAGCAATCCAGCTCCAAGGGCAAGGGCATTGATTGAAAATATCCAGTTATTCCAGGAATACCATTTAAAATATCCATCCCATGGATACAGATGGTTAAATGCTAAAATCCGTCTGGATAAAGGAATAGAGATGTCTGATCCTTATGCACATAAATGTTGCAAAGAGTATATGGTAATGTACCTTTATGGGTAGCAACCAATGCACTTACATTTGGACAAGTTTCAAAAATGTATCAATACTCAACTTCTGATATCCGCACCAAGGTAAGTATTAATTTCGCCACCATGTCAGAGGTTCAGTTACATCAGCTCATTCGTATTCTTGCAAGCTGTAGAAATGTATGTGCTCATAATGAGAGACTTTATTCCTTCCAAGTAAATGAAGCAATTCCTGACATGGTTTTACATAGCAAATTACAACTACCGCAGAAAAAAGGACAATATACTCTTGGCAAGAAAGACCTGTTTGCTGTCGTAATAGCCTTGCGTTACCTCATTGATAATCAGGAATTTAAACAGTTCAAAACGGAACTCAAGCGATTAATTCATTCTGTTCTCAAGAACTGCCCTCATATCAGTCAGGAACTGCTGTTTTCCAAAATGGGCTTTCCTGAAAACTGGGAGAAAATTGTGCGGTACAAAAAATAGTTGTTTTTATACAACTTACGATTTATAGTATATGGTTGTGCTATGTTGCTTGCGCGGCGCATGTCCGGTGGAACTGGCAAGTCACGTCTTTATTATACACATTAGGAGTTTTATTACTGAATACACTGCTAAAGCTCTACAGAACCACTCGACTATCGCGTGGTTTTCTAAACACAAAAACACCTGCCGCTGTTCATGGCAGGTGCTATGACTCATAGACTTTCATTTTAAAAATACTACACACAAAAGTCTTTTTGTTTTTTTAATTCAATTTCAGCCTTAACTATTTCATAATTTTTCACTGATATGGATGTAAATCTGTTCTCAGTTACATTCGTCATTTCTATAATATTAAAGCCCCTCATAGCATCTTCCGTCCTTGATTCAGCCGCCAATCGATAAGTAGGTGCAGAAATACAGACCATATTTTCACAGCATGTTCCACCATTATCACTCCATGTATGTGGAATAACATAATCATGAGAATGTCCATATAAACACATATTTATACGGTTATCCTCTACTAGTGTTTGCAATATGTTCTTACTCTTTTCACCTGCCGCAGTTCCTTTATGATAATCTTTAGGCGGATTATGCATAACAAGAATATTAACAATCTCATCATTCACTATGGATTTATATTTCAAATCCTCCTCTGAAAACTCAGAAAGATTACAATAAAATTCATCATGCTTGTTTTCACAATTCCTACAATTAATATTATAAACAGAATTGAACATAACAAAGCAAAGGCCGTAATTTAAAAAATGCTCATTAATATGAATTGCCCTACGCTCATAATCTTTCCATGCACTATCTCCCGTCAATTCGAACGCAAAGTCAAAATAATTCTTAAAACCTAACTTTTGATGCTCAAAACTAACTCCAGTCTCGTCTTTTTTTACAAAACTATCCTTTTCATCTTTCCCAAATTGAAAAGAAAATACATCAGATGCACTGATAGAAATGTCATAATCATGATTACCTGGAACCAATAGAACTCTTTGGCGATCTTCATCGCTTATTAGTCCTCTTATATCCCATAAATCTCTCATTAGTTCTTCAATCCATTTTTTTGCCTGCGCAAACTCTTCTTTTTTCCCTTTGTCTGCTATATCTCCTGTAATTACTAATATATCTGGAACGATATCCTCTTTTTTTAAGAAGTTTGCCAATCTTTGATTATCGTTATAAGCAGCTCCTGATTCGTTTCCTCCAAACTGCAAATCAGACAATTGTAAAATTGTGCATTTCTCATTTCTAACCGCTGTAGAAATATTGTATGCTTTACAAAAATCGTAGTATATTTCTTCAGCTATTCTTTCTTCATTATCCTCTTTAATAAACGTGTTCCAACTAATTAATTTGATTATGTTTTTATACTTAGGAACCATTAAAATATCTTCATTTGGTTCTTCATTGTTCTTAATCCACTCCCCACTAATCAATACAGTTGGCGTAGCAATTTTAAAATCGTCCATCAGTTTAAATGCAGTCAACTCTTTAACTCGTTTGCTCAGACACACGTCAACAATCAGCAAATCATATTGGCGAATTCTTTTTTTATCAATCAAACTAATGTCGTTCTCAATATCCGTATCAAATTTTCTATCCAGTACTTTATGATACGTTAAATTACGTTCGACACCATCATCAATAACCAATGCCTTAAAAACTCTTTTACCCATAATTATTCTCCTTTCAAACTTTGGAAGCATGACGGCACACTCATTTTGACTTCTAACAAAAAATTATCGTCATCTTCACTATAAGGCATATCCTCAAAACCAAATCTTACATCGAACATAAGTGCTTGTTCCTTTGACAGTCTATTCTTAGTCCAAAAACTGTCCTTGACCTGAACAGCCGTTATATTTGATATTGAGGTAATCTCAATTGCAAGTTCATCATATTTAAATATAATTTGAACTAGCATATGCGAGTTTTCCCCATTATGCTCAAGTATGTCTTGACAGTGTTCCACGTTTTGAATCAAATAAACAAACTCTTTTTCAATACTTTGATTCCAATAATATCTTCTCTTACTGATATCATTTGTATCACCATCGACACGGCACTCTACAACGATACTCTTGTCATACTTTTCTCTAATATTTTTTATTTTCTCATCAAAATACTCAACTGCTTTATCTGAATATGACATATAATAAAGATTGATTATCTGATCAAAGTAATGAGATAATTCGTCCATTTTTCTTTTTACAGAATCGGTTCTAAAATATCCATCTGCCTCGCCTTTAGCAGTATTATCTATAGCAAAGTTGAGATTATTCCGCATTTCAATTTCCAGTTCTCTCATTAAATCGTCAAGCTTACTTATATCATAATATGCCAGTTCTCTTGAATTCATCAAAGCGGAAGGAATATCTTTAATTAGTCTACACATTTGTTCTGCATCATTTATTACTTGATTGCAACGAGTCTCAAATTGACTAAATGGTTTACAATTTTCTTTTAAAAGTTTATTCCAGTTAGTGCTATGATTATCACCAAATTCGTTGATATATATACCTTCAAACTCTTTAAAAACAGACTTTAAATCTTTCTGTGGCATGATTATTTCATTTAATAGATCTATAAACCGAAAATGTTCTCTATTTTCATTTGCATAACCATTTAAAATTCTCTCCAGCTTATTATTACGGATAACATGATAAGCAAAGGCGAGAAGTAAATCCTCATTGTTTGAGTTTAATAAGTTTGTCCGTATTATCTCGAGTTCTCTATTTTCCGCCCTCAATAACACCGTCCTCAAAAAATCATATATTACATTTGAATCCTGTGAGGCTAAAACAAGTCCGCCTAAACTTGTATATGAGCCTTTTTCTGTAGAACGAGATAATATTTTTACTATTTCACCTAACAAACTTAATTGAAGTTGCCTTGACGTCTGCTGTCCGTATAAAATAAGCTGCGTGCAAAGCAACTGCATCCTTAACATAGCCGACAAATCTGTTTTGTTTTGAATATATTTATATGCATAATCATTATTATATGATTCACATATTGCTTCAGCCATAAACAAGTTTAACGCAGCAGAATTAGAAATATTAATATCAGAGAAAGTACATGACAAATCCGTTTCACTTTCAATGCCGTGGTCTTGGACTGCATTATTGATATTCATGCAAGACCAATTAATTCCCCATTCCTCAATCCTGTCTTGATAAGCCGAATTAACAGATTGCTTAATATCATATAATTCTTTTAGCGTTTCACACAATACACAATGTCCATCGTCATCTAATCGTGGTATATTAATCTTCCAATACGAAGAGCTTTTCGGATCATTGCCTCGCAAACGCCTCATGTCAATCAAGGAAAGAAAGGTTACTTTTTTGCAATCAGTAGACAGCAAAATATTTTCTATTTCTACATTTCTTCTACCTGTAGAAAAAGAAGAGTCCATATACATAATCCCTTTATCTTCAGAGTTAGAAAAATAAGTGGTTATTTTATCGAGCATAAGCGGCGAAAAAGTCAGTGGGCTTCCTTTTGCCTCTATTTCATAAATGCTCAAAGGAATAATTCTCTCTTGAAGCGATTGAGAAATCACCTTATTGATTTTACGCATGATATATTCTGTATAAGTATTTGAATGATATAAAACAAGGGCCCCATGGTTAGAATCTTTTTTAAACTTACATTTACTCAGAACATCTCGCCATTCATTTGAAACCAAACCATTGATCTTACCAATAAAATCTTCTCCGAGTAAATAATATAGAATCTTCCATAAAATATAGACAAATGCACCTTTTTTCTTTAGATAGCTATATTTCATATATGAAATAATATCAAAGCCAATTAAATAATGATGATTGTCGGTCTTATAATGTCCATATCGTAAAATCTGAGGGATTTCCTCATGAAAATCCTCATACATTTCTTTTTTTGTTCTTATTACATTTGTATATGTTTTTGTGGTGTTAATTCTTGTTTCATTCTTATCCTTAGATATCAGACTCGTTTTCCCTAATCTATAGTATTCGGTATGTTCCTCCGTGAAATCTTCAAAAAAAGATTTATCTGGCCAAGTAAACAATGTTGCGTTATCATTTTCACTACTCAACCCCGGATGTGCAAACAGTAAAAACCTTATTGGAGAGCGAGTGTCCGTATAAGCTGCATCAAAAGAGTATCCAGTTACACTGACTCCACATACATCAATATATGTTTTATTTTTATCTTCTATTGAGCTTTTTGAATTCAATCCTTGACATATTCTTTTGGCTGTTTGATCAACTGCTCTATATTCAACAGCATTATTAAATATGATTCCTCCGACCCTAAACAAAGCATTCTCAATTACCCTATAAATATCTGGGTAAAGGCATGCTCTTTCTAAGTCTAAGAAACCAATGATAGAATCTTTTTGATTCCAGTTAATTTTGGCATTTATATAAAGTTGATCGCTTTTTCTCTCTTTTATAATGTTCCAAAAACACCGTGAGTCATAAAATCTTACAAATTGCGCATAACTTTGGAGACTACTACCTATATCTGCGGTAGAACCTTCAGTTACAATATAGTTTCTCTCGTATTCCTTATTTGGAATGAACTTATCGTTCTCTCTAGAAAAAACTATGATATTCCATTTTTTTGAAACTACAATTATTCTATTAACTTGAGCAAACTCTTTTTTTTGGGCAGATTGTTCATTGATTGCATAAAAGAAGCTGAATAACCTGTCTTGCCCAACATCCCCTATTACAAAAGTAATCTTTGAATCTAGCCTTTTTAATTTAGATGTAACTATCGTGCAAAAAGAACCAATCTTTTGAATCAAATCGTTCTTTGTACCATCGTCGTTAGGAAGCCATAAAACAGAAATGTCACTCGCTAGTTCTGGTAAATCCTTAAGGTCAATACTTACATCTTCTATATGTTCTCCATCAAAAAATATGGTATCTTTTCGATATTCATCTATGCATATTACTTTTTTCAGGCCATTATTCCTTTTGTTGTTTTTATATGCTAAATAAACAGGATGTGCCTCCGGCAGCCCATCCCATTCTTCGGAAAAACTCTTATTCTCATTTGTTTGATTAAAAAACGGTATTCTAAAACACCAATTTAGTCCTAATGGATATAATTCGTCTGTATTATCGGTTAATTTAAACTCAACAACATTTTGTGAATTGTCTCCCAATAATTCATTTGCAAACGCTCCAACCCATTCTTTTCCTTCATTACACCATATATAACCTTTACATTCTTTTAAAATTCTACAAATAAAATGCAATCCTCCAAATGGAGTAATGGCACGCGAATACTCTTTTCTTATACCGTCTCGTAATACTTTCCGATACAGTTCTTGAACAGGATATTTATAATCCTTTCCACCGTCTTTAAAATAGTCCTTTAAACTTTTCGTCATCCCCATTCCTATATCAGAAAAAAAGACTTCCAAAAATGACGAAGTATATGAAAAAATACGTTTATCTATGCCAGGACAATTCTTTTTTTCATATCTAATCTCTCTTTCTATGGTGTAACGAGTAGTATCTAGTTCAGAAATACTTGCCAATCCTTTTCTACGGCGTATATATATAGCTATCCATCTTGTCTGCTTTCCCTCATAAGCATGCCTATATGAATTGTCTACAAGCTCGCAAATCATGTTATAGACTTGTTCCTTCATATGTTTCCATGCATACTTCGATGTGGATTTTCTAAGCCTTGGCTTTATAGTTTCGAGAACTTCATTAACAATAGCGTCTTTGTTGCCTTCATTTAAACTATATATTTTAAAAGGGAAGACAGCCTCTCCAGAAAAACCAACTGGATACTTATATGATGATATTTTACTGACTGTGTCTCGATTTATAACAGATCGCGGATATCTGAGAGTTGCAAAGCTCATGATAGTGTCCAAAAAGCCTTGCGTAGCAAGAAACTTTAAAAAGATCCCCACCTTAAAACCATCCTCTGAATTAAAATCGACAAATGGTATTACAAACTGACTTTTACATTTATTTATTAAACATATTTCCCTGATATCCAAAATAATATTCATTAATGCAAAAGGGTCTGCGCTAGTACTTCTAGAAAAATCGCATATAATCTTAGAACCATTAAAAGAGTTTCTCAAATAAGCTGATATCTTTCCCCAGCTTCTTCCCCATTCAGAGCATGTAACATCTTTTTCAAATATAATACTTATTGTTGAGGTCTCGCTTTTTACCCTATAGAGAATTCCCTTGGTCATTCTATATCTCCTTAATCCTGAGTGGATTTATTGTCGCTATCATCGAGTACATAGTCCAGCAACATTTACCCTTTTGTGCATTTCATTTTACAAAACCAATTATAAATTGTTGGGTGCCACTTATCAACATATACTTTTATCAAAAAAGCTGACTAGTGCAGATCTTATCTGACCAGTCAGCCCACAAATAGTTATGTGTTAGAGTCTTATATTTTCCTTTGTTCTTTTTTCTACTTCTCCAAATGGGATATAGTCTTCTTATCAAAAATCAATACCGACAATAGTTTTGCTTCATGGTAACTGGAGTTCCACAGCTCTCTTGCCAGTTCATTTGATGCTATTGCACGAACAACGGCTGTTGAAACACCTATACTATATTCTTCCGGAATACCCATTTTCACGACATTCGCTTTGTATTTTTCAGAAGCATTTGCTTTTAACTCTTCAATAATTTCATCACAAGTCATCTATTTGCCTCCAATGCTTCCCTTAAATTCTGAATATATTTAGCCTGCTGTTTCTTTAAATACATTCCCACAAAAGGCTTCATAACAAGCTTTTTAGCGATTACATCCTCTGTAAACTCAATAAACGTAATACCATCTTTATAAGAAAATTTACCTGTCCAATGCCCATGCATATTGCCGTTTTCCATATCGAATTCATAGTTCTTATATTCATCAAAAGCAGTAATTTTAAACTTTGTAACATAACCATCCTTCGTATGTTCCTCGAACTCTTTTTCAGGCACAGTCACCACAATTTTATCTATGTCACTTCTCCAAGAATAGTTATCCAATGATGTAACTAATTCCCATACTTTTTCTATTTCACACTTAAATTCCTCTTTAATTGTTGATATTGCCACTATTATCCTCCTTCTTCACAACCGGTAGCCAGTATTCATATATTGCATCCTTCGGATCTGCTTTTATATATACCTCAATATCAGGTATCTCCGCATACTCATACCCGGATGTGGGCAACCATTCTGTTATGACACGGCGTTCCAATTCTTGCAGAGAAACATTGGTTCCACGTCCTGAAAACACAGCCCAAGTTGCAACAGGAATATTGTACTGTTCAAAGTTATCACTATCTTCTGTAGAACTTACAGCAATAAAATATTTCCACTCTTTTTCATTATGTACGCTTACACCCAACAATCCTTCCGGCTTATCATTCATTATTCCATAAAGTTTGGCAAGGGTTCCATTTTCCAGTGCTGTATCCCATTCGTGTGGTATTCTTGCAAAATTCTCCTCAAGCACCTTACTTAATGGACAACTTTTTCCAACAATTCGAAAGGCTTCTTTTGCTTCAATTCTGAAATTCATTTCCTCCATACCTTGTACCGAAATAGAAAACTTTATTGCCGGATAAGATTTCAAAGTTGCATTTTCCTTCTTTGCTACAGATGGTGCTATACCGTGTATGCTCTGAAATGCGCGATTAAAAGCTGTCGGTGAATCATATCCATATTTCAGAGCAATATCAATAACCTTTGCTCCTGCATCTTGTAAATCAACTGCTGCCAAAGACATTCTTCTCCTTCTGATGTACTCAGAAACAGAAATATTTGTCATGTAAAAAAACATTCTTTGAAAATGATACGCCGGACAATTTGCAATCTCAGCAACCTTTTCAAAATCTATCTTTTCAAGCAAGTGAGCTTCCATGTATTCAACAGCACAATTAATCGTTTAATCCATTCCATAAAATGATACCACCTTTATAATACAAATTCCTCTCTTTTTCCTACAAATAAAAGAGAGATTAAACATTGTCTTGTTTTTTAATCGGATGTCTAATTACTGTCTTCCACTTCTCCGGCGCAACCTTTCTTGCATCAGACATATATATTTCATGATGTAACCGATTTTCATTTATGTCATTTTCATATCCATTCTCTTCTAAGAACGTATCCATAATCGCTACAGATTCTGGTTCATTATCAAAAGGCCCTATATGCATGATTTGAACACATAGACCTTCTTCAATGGTCAGAAATTCTGCTTTGCTACAATCAAGCTTTTTCTTTCTTGTTGCAGTTTCTATCGCCCACTCAAAATCCTTCTTTGTAATAAAATCAGGTAATCGAATAACAGAAATCCAGTTAAAAGCATCCTTATTCCCGTAGTCTGCGCCTCTTACATTGTCTTGCCACCAGAAACCTTCCAAGGGTGGAACTACATATTCGAAAAATCCTTTTATCTTGTAATCTGTTTTGTAACTCATCTTCAAAGTATATGCCACCGCATACAATACACTTATTGCCTGTTGGTACTCGCCATCCGGAGTATTCGGATTCCCTTTCCCTCTGACAGCAATATAATTAGCCGTCGGAACATTGACTATTTCAGGTTTATTCTTAGGCATATAAAATTCTTTGTATTCTTTCTTGAAATCAAAAGCCATTCCTTACACCTCCCGAACATAGTAGGAATTGTACTTCGTTCCATCATGTCCTATTAAAGCTTCTTCCGACAGACAAAATCCCATACGTTCTAAAGCCTGTATACGCTCTTGGGCAATTGAAACTGCCTTAGTGGCAATCATTTCACAAGCAAACATATCTTTTGTTTCAGGAATAATAATCCCAAGAATATCCTCTATAATATCTTGTTTTTCATAATCACTTCTTAAGTCCAGTCGAAGCAATCCGCAATTATTAAAATAATCCTTTGCCTTTCGATTAAACAGCTCTATCGTACCAATTGCACAGTTGGCACTTTTATCAATAATTGTCCAGCGTACATAATATCTGCTTTGGTATTCTCCTTTCCAAAATGCAATGGTATCCTTCATTTCTTCAATTGAAGTATAGTAAAAACCATTCACACAATTATCACTGTTAAAAAGCGGTACTGCATCCTTATCGGAATATACCTTAAGCAAATCCTCTGCATCTCCATCCTCAATTTCTCTCAGCAGAAACTTTTCACTTTCCATAACAGGAATTTGTTCATATACATCAATACTCATCTTCTTATTAACCTCCATATCGTAATTTGTTAAACATTAAATAACTTCATATACATTATCTCTCACAAATTACGACACCTATATGTCATAGTTTATCGTATAAAAAAAGAATATCTTTTGCACTATTAATAATCCGTTCTTTTATATGCTCCGGTTCGATAATTTCGACTTCTTTTCCCTGTGACAAAACAACACCTATCCACCATTGTTCCTTCTCTACAATATGAACCTCCATAATAGCACTACCGTCATCACATGTTTCTATTAGCTGTCCGTTTAAATATTCCTTTATTCTGTGTATCGCATTTTCACAGCATCGCATCCGAACTCTTGTGGATATTTCCTTTCCCTGATAGGAATTGTCACAATCATTTAAAATATCCTGTGCCGACTTGTGCTCCTTGGAAAATTCATCTTCCGTTATACAAACATCTTCCATCCGAATCAGCTTATAGGTTCTATAATCCTGTTTTGTCGTATTATAAGCCAACATATACCAAGCGTACCATTTGTAAATAACCGCTATCGGTTCTACGCAATGTTGTCTTGTTTCTCCACCATTATTTGTATATGTAAATCGAACCACTTGCTTATTCTTAACTGCAGACTGTAAAATTTGAAGCAATGTCTCATCGCCTTCTCTTAATACAGAAAAATCCAAAATCATACCTGTATTATTGTTCTTAGATATGGCTGTTATTTTCTCGTAAATATCATCAGCCATCGGATTATTCGTAACCGTTTTTAATCCATTTATGGCAGTTGCAATATAGGCATATTCATCTTCCGATGCAAGTTGGTTATTCATTTGGAAATCACTTAAAATTTCATATCCACCATTTGTACCGGTAAGAGCACAAATCGGAATGCCTGCCTGACACAAGGCATCTATATCCCTCTGAATCGTCCGCACAGATACTTCAAAATGCTTTGCCAGCTCTGATGCAGAAGATTTTCCGTGATTAAGCAGATATAAAGTTAATGCGTATAATCTGTCTGTTTTCATCATTAAATCCTTTTTATCTAGCAGAAAACTTACCGCATATTATACTACTCCAAAGTAAGCCCTTCCCCTATACATTCCATCAACACTTCCATAATATATTTTAAATTTATCTTGTCATATGGATTTCTTAATCTCTTTTCGATCACCAACGCCATTCCCCATGTCTCTGCAGCTGGACCATCAAAATTATCATAATGACAAATAAATCCATCCGCAAGAATTTTAATGGCTTTTTTAACCGTCATATCACTTCCAACTATGAATGGTTGATCTAACATTGTGTCTATTCTATCAGCTAATTCGTGTTCTCCAATTTTCCTTAAAAGAATTTGTGCCGTATAATTATTTTTCAACTTAGGACTTTCAATACACATAGCACGCAACTGAACAATAATCATATCAAAATATGTAGAAATATCTATATCATTATTCAGTGGCTCATCTATTTCTACAAAACGTTGATACCTTCTTAGCAATATGTTGTAATGCACATTAAAATGGTGTATATATTCTCCTAATGCAGCCACCTCTTCAATTTTACTATTTTGTATATTCAATTAATTTTCCTCCATATTTATCCACTGAATAAATGCAGTTTTGTCCGAACTATTATATCCTGCCTTTCGATAAAAATTCAATGTAGACTCTTCTTTAGAACCAGTAAGCAACATCATCTTATAACAATTATTCTCCCTAGCAATCTGCTTTGCCAAATCCAAACAACTCGTAGCATAACCCCTTTTACGATAATCTGCGTGTGTCACCACATTCTCTACAAATGCATATGGTCGAACACCCCTTGTAAGATTAGGAATAATCACACATACGCAGGATGCCACAAGTTTCCCTTCCACTTCACACACAATAAGATGATGATTCCTGTCACTAACGATACTATCCCATGTATTTCGTAAATGCTCTGAATTTTCAGGAACCCTGTCTTCGTGAAGATATAGGTATAACTGTAATATTTCATCTAAATCATCTTTATTTGCTTCTCTAACCATCATTTTACCAATCCTTTTATTATAAAAATCTAATACAAATCAAAAAGAAGCATTACTTCCCTTGAACTTCTACTTTTCGTTTTCACAATACGAGATAAGGTCATATCTATTCAATATTTGATATAATATTGAATACTCTTGATTTATCAAATTCAATTCACCTATGTAATTATTTTCTATACCCTTTTCTCGATCATACACCAAGCACCCCGCCACTCCATTTATATAAATTTTTTGAATATAGCATGTATCATAATCACCTATACATAAATCCAATTGTCCTACCTGCTTTATATCAGTCTCTAATTTTTCTTTTTGTTTTTTTAGTTTTTTCTTTTGTCTAATACGAATAAGTTCATTTATTACAATCTGCTTCGTTTCTAAAATTTGTTCATCATCACCAGTAATCGTTAATTCCCTCTCTAAGTCCGTTATTTTTTGTAACAACAAGTCTCTTTCATATTTATCAATATAATATCTATATGATCCAGCCTGTCCCTTTTCAGCATATCTTGACAAAATAATTCCAAAGAAAGAAAGCAATATTGTTACCATCCAAACAAACATAAGCAATACACTTTCACACTCCATCATTTGACATACAAATGATGCAATGACGGATATAACTAACGAGTAGAAGCATGTTATCAAATTATCAAACAAAGAATTTTGAATCAAAAGAAAGTCTGCACGTGCATACAATCTTTCTATTTCTTTGTTTTTCACAAGCTCATCAACTTTTCCGCCCTTTTCATAGTAAAGGTTTATTATTTGAATTTGCTTTATATAATAATGTTTGTCTTCACCCCAACATTTTTTATATTGATCAATTTTCTTAAAAAGCTCATCATCGCACTTCTTAATATTACGGATACCCCGTTTCATAGTAAAAATTCCACAGATAACAAAATATACTATCATAGCCACTGCTATCAATAAAAAGATTGAACTTAGTATTGTTTTTATAACCTCAACCATTCCTAAAGAAAGCTGGTTAACATTATACGCAAAAAGAACAGTTGCGACACATGTTATAGCAAATATGATGGCAGTAATAACAATGTAACGTTTCTTTCACTTTTCCATATACTCATCCTTTCTTAGTTGCTAATTTTAGTAACTCTCTTATATTATGTTAGAAAATATATCTACCTTATTCGACAAATTCTCTTATAATATTATACCACATTTTGGCATATAATCATCTATAAATATGGGTAAGTATTTTTACTCACCCATATTTATATTATCGACTCATGTTCGTGCTAACCCGAACCACTTCTTCATAATACTGACTATCCTTCGTCGCCTCAATCTCCGCCTTAACACATTCTTGCTGCCATTCCTTACAAGCCTCCTCATACTTCCGCTTCTCCTCACGCAACGAAAAGAGTTCCGTAAAGAATTCCGCAGCATTAGCATATCCGGCATCTTGAAGCACCCTTGAAAGTTCTGTTTTCATCTTCTCCGCCTTTTTATCCAAAAGCAAAATTCTCTCCTGCAATTCCTTCCTCTGCTTTTTCTTAAATACTCCTGTACATTCAGACAGCTCAATTTCCAGATTGCTACGCTCCTGTTCAATTACAAAGATCTCCTCATTTCTACGCTTCAACTCTGCATCCAGTTCCATAATCACCGGATACTTAGACAGCAATGACGGTTCCTCCGGCTTCTTTGGAAGCTGTACCTTTTCCCGAATCTCAACCGCCTGCTCTGGCTCTTCCACCAACACTGGAACCTCTTTCTCTACAACTTTCTCATGAACCACATCCACAATCTTTTCAGCCACTTTAGCCGCTGCAAGTAATATCTTGGATATCAGCAACTCCAATGCCTTAATTGCAAGTCTGATAATTTCAGCCAAAAAAGACGGATTATTCCCATATAATTCAATAGAACGCTTAACTTCCTCCGATATCTTTTCTCTCCTCACGCCCAAGATATCCTCTTCTGCAACACCTGATATCAAAGCTCTGTCCACTGTCTGATTCCATCTGACACGCTCCATATTGTCAGCTTGTATCTCCGCTGCCTTAGGATTGTTTTTACCAATCTTCTTGGTAGCAAGATACATTCCGTTCCTGTCAAATACATGGAGCTTATCTTCTTCATTTATGGCACAGACATTAATCAAGTCCGTGTATAAACGTTTTACCTCGTCCAGAAATCCATCAGCCTTAAACAGTTCGTTTTTTGTAGTAAACAGATTCCGTTCATACACTTCTCCCTTTTTGATAACCTTGCACTTTTTACGGATATTCCCAGCTTCATCCAAGATTTCCTTCTTGGTACGCCGATGCTTACCCTTTTCGTCATAAAACATATTTCTGGTGGCAATCTTATCGATTGGCTTATCCAGAAGCTGACGCTCTGCAAGTATCAGATGAATATGATAATTGGTCTTACGCTTGTTATGATGCAGTGCTGAGATACATTCCACCTTATATTTCTGCTTAAAATGGTCTGTAAATCGCTTCAACAGATACTCTGGTTCATAATGCACAAAGGACTCCGGCAAAGCTATAATCAGCTCCCTCGCCTCAATACACTTTCCCTCGGTTCCTTTTTTCTGAAAACATTCCTGATTACACTTAGCCAACTCCCTCCAAAAGCTCCGATCCGGAATCGTAGTATAGGTAGCATACAGATTTTCCTGCTTTGCCTTACTTGAAATATAAGTAATTCTGCCTGATACATTAGTCAGCTTATTCATCTGCACAAATGAATTTCTTGGCAATCTAATCATCTCCCTTCTATTGCATAATGTGAGTGGATGCATAGGCATCCGTTTACGAACCCACCGCCGTATCCGGCGTAATAGCCCCCTGCAAGGGCGAAATACACAGAGTACAAAACGAAGTTTTGTGCGATGGGTGTATTTCGCTCTGCGAGGCTTAGCCCTCGCTTGAACGCGCGAGAGCTAATAAAGAAATTTGTCTTAAACTCAAAAAAGAAAAAGCCACATACCTTCGAAAAGATACATGGCTTCAACTAAGCTAATAACTATATTCAATTGGCTACAATTTGTGCCGTTTCCGGCACCACTTGTTTCTTCTGTAATTGCGGCTACAATTACTTCCACAAATGATGCTACAACACACCTATCTGTAAAAGTTCTATAGCCATCTGCTATCAATCACCACAGAAACTGAAATCAAGCAACTCGTTTAATTCCGGCTCCATCTCATACTTCTTCACATCTTCTTGCGTGTAATTTCGATTGTCACGAGTATCCCCACTAACTACGACATCTGGTCCTTGCTCCTTTACGGATGTCGCTACCTGCCCTGACATTTGCGTTCCCATCATTTGTGGTACAGGAATCTGTGCTTGCATCTGTTGCTGCACAGGCACCATCCCTTGCAAACTCATCACAGATAACAGAGACTGCTGTTGCATCATATAAATTCCAGCAAGTCCCGGCAGGTTAGCAAGCACCTTTTTCTCCACCGCCTCCACAATTCCTTTTACAAAAGCATCTTCCTTTTCCCTTGATTCCAGATAAGGGTCTTGTTTGGTGGCAAGATGCCTTGCGTAGTAGTCATTGATAGCCGCAATTACAAATTCATTCTGGGAGCGGAAATCCTTCACTTCCTTAGAGTGAAGGATTTCCCACGCCTGTCGTTCCGCCTCTTTTTCCTCATTGAAGCGGAAATTATGGTTCTTTACAGCCATTTAATCACCTACTTTCGCATCTTTTGACGAAGCATCATATAACAGAAGTATTCATAACCCTTGGCATTAGCACAGATATCATGGTTAAAGGTGACTCTGTCCTGATTGTACTTTCCAAACATCTCAACCATCTTGGCACCGCCACCCATAACATACAGCTTCATCAAATCCTCGTTATATTCATAGTCACGAAGTTTTTCAAAAATCTCCTTTACATACTGCTCTGCAATCTCTTTTACCATATTCAGATACTTATTATTCACATCAATCTCTCCATATTGCAGAAACTGGCTGATAATCTCATCCGGCAGCTTCACTCCGGTTTGGTTCATGATGTGGTTCTGAATACGGATAAAACACTGATTTACACCAAGCTTTTCCGTCCATGACTTACTTTCAATTGGTCTGCCGTTATTCAGATACATCACATTCATAGTACCATTTCCGATATCCACCAGCAGGTTCATTCCCTTAAAATCCTTCAAATTCTCAGCAACTGCCGCATAGCCCTGAGGCATAACCGTACAATCCACGATTTCAATCAGATAGCTCATCTTCTTGTATTTCAGGGAAACATATCTTTCTCTGGTCAGATACTTCTTAAAGCTCTCCCTCTGTGCTTGCACCCACTTCAAGGGAAGTCCCACTGCCAAATGAATCTTTGCCTCTGTAAGACCTCTTACTTCCAGCTCCTTGGCAATAGCTGCAAGAGTCATGATATAAGTGTCATCATCTTCCTGCTTGTCTGCAACAAAGCCCTTGTGACCTTCGCCAATAATATAATAAGCGCCATCGTATTCGATATACTCCTTACTCAGCACCGGCTCGCTGTCACACTTCACAATCCCTGTAGGAAATACTCTGTGGGCGGTTTTTACATTACCATAACCATTATCCACGCCCAAAATAATCGTTCCGTTCATATTGTATTCTCTAATCTCTCTCATACTAAAATCCTCCAAATTCTAATGATACTGGCGAACAATGTCGCTTAACACGACCTCTTCCGCCATTTGTTTTGCCTGTTCCCGCAGCCTCCACATTTCCATTGTGGAAGCTGAATTTTGTGGCTTATGCTTCACCAGATACTGATTCACGATTCTCTCCAGCATCTCATAAGCCTCTTCATTTACCTCTAAAGCCTTGGTATTCAAGGTTCCCATACGAATATGGTGTCTGTACCTATCTGCATGATTGGATTTCATATAATCCATCCATAACAAACCATATTTTCCAACCCACACATTTGCCTCCTCCGAAACCACAATGTTCGGATAAAGCACACCCTCCACCTCTGTATAAGTACCACCCATTGCTTCATACGTTGATAATTCTCTGCTCATTGCGACTACCTCCATTCATTTATCTTGCTCTACCCCGACTGCTGCCAAGGCTCTCCTGCTTGCTGTACTCCTGCTTCTCATACCACTCCTTCAGAAGCTGTTCTATCAAGTCCGTCTTCTGCTTGGGTGTATAATCCTTTGGGAAATACTTCGCCAAAGAATCTGCACGAAGCTTTATTTGCTCACGCTGATTTGGCTTTTCTTCCTCCAAAACCATAATGGCATGAAGCTCGTACTGCTCCTCTTCCTTTAGATAAGAAAGCTCCACAGCCACCGTAAAAGCAATCTTTCCTTCGTCCACCATATTCAGAATCTTAGGGATAAGATTGGTAAGGCGAATATACCTTGAAATCTGTGCTCGGCTCTCTCCCACCTGCTTTGCTAATTTTTCATTTGCATAATTGGGCTTCGTCTTTCCTCCGGTATTACTTACATTCCAACATCCATTCTCATCTGTGCCACAGGTTATCTCCGCTAACTGCAAAGTAGGATTCTCATTCTCCAACTTTTTCTCAAGTTGAGAAAAAGTTAAATCCGTCCTTTTCCCCTGCTGTTTCATTGCTTCTAGCTTCATCTTGTAAGCAAAGGCCTTTTCACTTGGCTTGATATGTTCCCTCTGCAAATTGCTATCTACCATAGCAATTACAGCCTCATTATCATCCAGTTCCACAATCATTGCCGGAACCTCTGAAAGTCCTGCCCATTTACAAGCTGCCTTCCTACGATGCCCTGCAATAATCTCATACCCATCTCCATACGGATTAGCACGGACAATTAACGGAACCAGCACTCCCTTATCCTCAATGCTCTTTGCCAATTCAAACAACGCAGTGTCTTCCACAACATGGAATGGATGTTCCTTAAAGTCGTGTAAATCACTTATTTTGACGTTTCCCAACCTGACACCATGGTCGTCACCCCATGATGGATACATTTCCTTTGTTTCTTTCATTCTCGCATTCCTCCATTCTAAAATCTTAGATATGAAAGCTGACAAATCAGAAAAGACCGCCTGCTTTCATATCCAAAGATGTTGAAAACAAACGGTCTTGCGACTCTTTTAATATTTAGTTGTTGATGAAAATAATCTCCGAAATAACCTTAATTGTGAACCATTGATTTTTGTGTCCACTCATACCAGTTCCATAACTACCGAGACTTTAATCTCGTGAAAAATCTCTTTTTTACGTCCGATTTCGCCGGTATGATTAAATCTAAAAACCTGTGAAAAGTGCGTAAATTCAAGAATTTCTACATATCCACCCTTTGTAGACATGCGACGGTCTCCACATGCCCGCTATGGCAAAACTGATCAACGACCGCCACCTTCTGAGCCACATACCCCTTCTCCTGAAGTATCTTCACATCCCTCGCCAGGGTTGCCGGATCGCAGCTCACGTAGACGATACGCTCCGGTGCCATGTGGACCAGAGTGTCCAGAAGTACCTGATCGCAGCCCTTTCGCGGTGGATCCACGACAACAATGTCTGCATGGGAACCGTCGCCGCCTTTTTTGTATATGTCGGGAACGACTTCCTCGGCCTTGCCGACAAAGAACTCGGCATTTGTGATCCCGTTGATCTCGGCATTGTGTCTTGCGTCATCTATAGCCTGGGGAACAATCTCCACTCCGTATACTTTCTTAGCCTTCTGTGCGAGGAACAATGATATGGTTCCTATTCCGCAGTACATATCCCACACAGTCTCGTCGCCTGACAGGTCCGCATACTCCAAAGCCTTGTTGTACAGGACATTTGTCTGGACAGGATTTACCTGATAGAAGGACAATGGTGATATCTGGTATTTGATGTCACCGATATAGTCTGTGATATACGGCTGCCCCCAGAGGGTTATGCACTTATCGCCGAGTATACGGTTCGTATTCTCCATGTTGACGTTCAGGCAGATGGACGTCATGCCGTCTATCTTAACCAGTTCATCTATCAAAATCTCACTGTGCGGAAGCTTGTTGCCATTTGTCACCAGACACACCATGATCTCCTTTGTGGTAAATCCAACTCTGATAAGGATATGTCTGACCAGACCTCTTCCAGTCTCCTCGTCGTAGGTCGATATGTGATTGTCCTCAATGAAGCTTCTGACAATAGCAACTATTTTGTCATTCACTGGCGCACCGATGGCACAGCTCTCTGTGTCTATGATGTCGTGGCTTCTTCCAGCGTAGAATCCGATGACAACATTGCCATTCTTGTCTCTGCCGACAGGGAATTGGGCCTTATTCCTGTAGTGGAATGGATTGTTCATGCCGTAGGCTGGCTTTTCCATAATGGCCTCCACGTTCTCCATCTTGCCGATCCTCTGCAGACAGTTCTTCACCTTGTTCCACTTGTATTCGAGCTGCTGCTCATAAGAAACCTGCTGCATGGTGCATCCGCCGCATCGTTTCGCCTTGTCGCACACCGGCTCCACGCGGTATGGCGATGGTGTGATGAGCTTCATCAATCTTCCGTAGGCTATGTTCTTCTTCACCTTGACGATCTTTACCTCCGCCAGATCGCCCACCACGGCATCCTTGACAAATACAGTCATGCCCTGAACGTGTCCAATGCCCTCTCCGTCATTGCCCATGTCCTCGATGAGCACCTGGTAATCCTCATTCTTGACGAGCGTGACTTCACCAGTATTTGCCGCATCCGTTCCGGATGTTCTAACAACTGAACTGGCATTATTCACTGCCTCCATGGTATTTTTTCTCTGCATACCATTTACTCGTCTATTGTTCTTAGGTCTCCTATTGTTCCTAATATCTGACATATACTATCTCTCTTCCTATTGCCGTTATTAATTATCCGACGTCTTCCTTATATTAGACTGCAATGCTCTGTTGAAGCCCAGCCAGCCATTGTTGTCCTTTGCCGCATCCAGCTCCTGGATAAATGTCTGGATCTTGGCGTCTGTGTTGTCCGCCATGGACAGTGCCAGAGCCTCGATGAGTGCCGGCTTCTTTGGTGAGCCGTACTCAAGCTCCCCGTGGTGAGCCAGTATGCAGTGCTCCAGCTCATTTGCCGCCTTTGCAGGGAAATTGTCTATGGTATTGATCTTATCGCGTATCATCATCGTTCCCATGACTATGTGTCCCAGAAGCTGACCTGCGTCTGTGTAGTCGTTCTCAGGGAACTTGGAGATCTCGTAGACCTTGCCAATGTCGTGGAGAAGTGCCGCTGTGATCAGCAGATCCCTGTTGAGCACCGGATAATATGTGGTGTAGTAGTCACACATCTTGGCAACTGCCAGTGAGTGCTCCAAGAGGCCTCCTATGTATCCATGGTGTATAGATTTTGCCGCTGAATGATTCTTGAATTCCTTGACAAATGCAGGATCCTCGGCGAAGAATTTCTTCAGAAGCACCTTGTAATAATCCTTGTCGAGTGATTCCACGAGAGCCATAAGATCCTTGTACATCTGCTCTATATCTTTCTTGGTACACGGCATATAATCAGCCTCTGAGTATTCTCCCTCATCTGCAATACGAATCTTCTTGATATTGAGCTGAAGCTCATTGTTAAATGATGTGACCTGACCATCCACCTTGATAAAGTTCTTTGACTCAAAGTGTCCTATCGCATTGCTCAGCTCCCAGACCTTTCCGGCTATACTTCCTGTCTTATCCACAAGTTCCAGGTTGTAGTATGTCTTTCCGGATTTTGTAGTTCCTGTCTGCTTGTTCTTGCAGAGATAGACATTTGATATCATGTCGCCTTCATTGAAATCTGTTATAAATACCATTTTTCTTTCCTCTTTCTATGCTTAATTATTATTGTATGCTTTAATTTTAATCATATATAAGAATACAATAGGCGGTTGTGAAAATCCAGTATTTACTGAACATTTCCACAACCGCCTATATTACTATATTCCCCCACATCACATCTTATCATACTCATGAAGCTTATCTGAAGCAGCCTTCCCATTCTTCCGTGATTCTTCCCTGTCAAGCTTTCTCACTCCAAACAGCCCCTTGATGACAAATGCGATTCCAACGCACAGTGTTCCAAGAATAAGTGTAAGCTCAAGTCCTGACATATATCTCAGTGAAACATTCAGTGAGATTATGATGCATACAAAGAATGCTATACAAAGTCCTGTGAACACAAGTCCTGTTCCCATGTTCGGCTTAACCAGAAGTGCGATAAATGCGATGACCAACAGTACAATAAAGATTCCTCCAATATTCACACCACCACCTATACGAAACAGTGAACTTAAAAGTCCCCAGTCGGACACGACGACATTCTTAAGAAACATCACACCGCCTGCTATCATCAATACGATTCCCAATAAAAACTGCAATAACTCTTTCATAACCTGTCTTCTCCTCTTCTTTTTGTAATACGTAACTCTCTTTGTCTTAAGTCATATATCGCTTTATTTTTCCCCCAGATCAAACTGTATTTTATAATATCAGCTTTGTGTTTCTCCCGCAACCACAGCCGCTGAATTAATCAGGGAAAATGTGCCTATTTCTACACCTGCAATATGTTGACGCTCTATAATTATAAGGGGTATAATCAATTATGTATGTGTAGAATTAGAGACTTTATGTATATTTAATTATGCTTTTCATGCACTTATCATGTTTAGTACCTATCCGATTCAAAATCTACATATTATATACATAAAATATAGAACACGACATTAAAAACAAATAAGGAACACAGAAAATGAATCTAAGAACATTAAGAGTTATAGAATACAACAAAATAGTTGAGATGCTGACAACATTTGCCTCATCACCCATGGCGAAGAGGAAGTGTCAGCGCATAAAGCCCCGCAAGGATCTCGCCATGATCGAGACGCTCCAGCAGGAGACAAGGGATGCTCTTCGTCGTCTGAACACCCAGGGCAATCTGTCATTTGCAGGACTTAAAGATATCGGGGCATCTCTAAAGAGACTTGAGGTTGAGGGAATCCTCACCACCGCAGAACTGCTTGATGTGGCAAGCATGCTGGACCTCGCACTCACCGCCAAAAGATATGGTGAGAACGAAGGCACAAGCATGACCGATACGAGAAGGCGCAGTCAGGAGCAGATTGAGGAAGAGAAAGCTTCCAACAAGATGCTCGGGCTAAGCATGAACCCGGATGGCACCACATGCCCGGACAGCCTGCGCACGAGATTTCTGGAGCTCATGCCACTGGAGCATCTCTCCAGGGAAATTCACAGATGCATAATTTCTGAAAACGAATTCGCCGATGACGCTTCATCAGGTCTCAAGGCAGTGAGAAGGAACAAGCGCCTGACAAATGAAAAGCTGCACAACCAGCTTGCAAAGCTTGTCAGCGATACCAGCAAGCAGACCATGTTCCAGGATAACCTGGTAACCATGAGAAATGGCAGATACTGTATACCGGTCAAAGCCGAGTACAAGAACCATTTTCCCGGTATGATACACGACCAGTCGTCAACCGGTGCCACAGTGTTCATCGAACCTATGGCCATCGTGAACCTGAACAACGAGCTGAAGGAGCTGGACAATCAGGAGCTTGCCGAGATCGAGAAGATACTTGAATCACTCTCCGCCCAGACAGCGGCTGAGATAGAATATATCAAATACGACTTCGACACTCTGGCAGAACTGGACTTTATATTCGCAAGGGCATCATTTGCAAGAAGCTACAAGGGAACCGAACCGATATTCAACACCGATGGGATTGTCGATATAAAGCAGGGAAGACATCCGCTGCTGGAGAAGCACACCGTCGTACCTGTGGACATCAAACTGGGTGAGGACTACAACCTCCTCATCGTGACCGGTCCTAACACCGGTGGTAAGACGGTATCACTTAAGACTCTGGGACTCTTCTCACTCATGGGACAGTCCGGACTTCATATTCCGGCACTTGACGGTTCAAGACTGAATGTATTTGACGACGTATTTGCCGATATCGGAGATGAGCAGAGTATAGAACAGAATCTGTCCACCTTCTCATCCCACATGAGCAACATCGTGTACATACTGGATCACGTAACTCCAGGCAGTCTGGTCCTCTTCGACGAGCTGGGCGGCGGTACGGACCCTATAGAGGGTGCAGCACTTGCCATCGCCATCCTGTCACATCTGAACAACATGGGTGTCAGATGTATGGCGACCACACACTACAGTGAGCTCAAGACATTTGCCATGAGCACACCGGGTGTCGAGAATGCAAGCTGCGAATTTGACGTGGCAACACTCCAGCCGACATATAAACTGATGATCGGTATTCCTGGAAAGTCAAATGCTTTCGCCATAGCGAAGAAGCTTGGAATCGACGATAGCATCATCGAGAGCGCCAAGGCCAATATCGACAGCGATACAGTTGACTTTGAAACCCTGATTGCGGATCTTGAGAGAAGCAAGAGGGAGATTGAACAGGACAAAGCCGACATTGCAAGACTCAAGGAGGATGCAAAGCAGCTTCAGGAGCGTGCACAGATGAAAGACTCTGAGCTCTCCGACAAGAAAGCCGAGATTCTGGCAAAGGCACGTCAGGAGGCATCCGAGATCATAGAGGAGGCGAAGGCTGAGGCCGATGCCGCCATCAGGAAATACAACAAATGGACCACTAACCCGGCAAAGGCCGATGCAAAAGCGATGGAGGCCGAGAGACAGAAGCTCCGCGCGAAGATCAACGACCTCGGCAAGATGAACGAGGAGAAGCGCAAGACAGTGAAGTCAGACCACAAGGCATCTGACTTCAAGGTTGGCGATACAGTACATGTCATCAGCATGGATTCTGAGGGAACCATCACCGCACTGGCTGACTCCAAGGGCAAGCTCAAGGTCCAGATGGGCATAATAAGCGCATCTCTTCCACCTACAGATCTCCTGTTGGTTGAGCACGAGAAGAAGAAGCCGCAGAAGGCCACAGTCACAGGTGGCAAGAGCATGAACAGGATGATGAATATCAAGCCTGAGATAAATGTACTCGGTATGACGGTCGACGAAGCCACATCACTTGTGGATAGATTCCTTGATGATGCCCTTATGGCACATCTGCACAGAGTCACCATCATCCACGGAAAAGGCACCGGTGCTCTTCGAAAGGGAATACATCAGTTCCTGAAATCACAGCCACATGTCAAGTCCTTCCGTCTCGGAGAATTCGGAGAGGGTGATGCGGGAGTCACCATAGTGGAACTTTAAAATAATGCTTCAACAATGAAATCGGTGTACGCCTTCGGATTTTTTACAAACTATATTATTATAAATTTACTGGGAGGTTTATATATATGAGCAAAAATAATATTCTCATCGTTGACGACGACGAGAACATCGCAGAGCTTATATCACTCTACCTCAACAAAGAGTGTTATGAGACCGAGATAGCCGCAAGCGGAACGGAAGCTCTACAGTTATTTGAGGAATATTCACCTGATCTGGTTCTCCTGGATGTCATGCTTCCGGGAATGGACGGCTATCAGGTGTGCACAGAGATAAGGAAGACATCGAATACACCTATCATCATGCTCTCGGCCAAGGGTGAGGTATTTGACAAGGTGCTGGGGCTTAAGATCGGTGCAGATGATTATATCGTCAAGCCATTTGACTCAAATGAGCTGGTGGCAAGGGTCGGCGCCCTTCTCAGAAGGTCAGCCATGACTGAGAGTGCACAGAAGCAGCCACAGAGCGCAGCTTACGATGTCACAAGTGCAGACCATGTAGGTACATTTGTGGAGTATGACGGGCTGGTCGTAAATATCTCCAACTACACAGTAACCTTTGAGGGACACAATCTTGAGATGCCGCCAAAGGAGCTGGAGATCCTCTACTTCCTCGCCAGCAGACCAAATCAGGTATTTACCAGAGAGCAGCTTCTGGACAAGCTGTGGGGATACGAGTATGTGGGCGACACTAGAACCGTGGATGTACATATCAAGAGACTTCGTGAGAAGCTGAACAACAATCATAACTGGAGCATTGCCACTGTATGGGGCATAGGCTACAAGTTTGAATGGAGATCATAATGAAGAAAACAGCATTTGACAAGATCGTGGTCGGATTCGTAGTGCTGGTTGTGATCATATTTGCACTGCTCATGGTGTACAGTATATCAACAGCACAGAATTCTGTTCTCTCAGAGCGCAAATCCACCATGAAGAACGAGATCACAATGCTTGCCGACGGCGCCATGACTGATTACAGCAACGGAACCATTGACAGCAAGGAATTATACAAGGAGCTTCAACATGCGGCGGATACCCTGGACATGGGGATCTGGCTCACCGATGAACGCAGCAACATTATTTTCAGGTCGGGAAGCTCTTCAGGAAACAGTGAATCCGGTGGGGCTTCCAAGGATTCAGATTCACACAGCAGCACAAATGACAACCTCAAGAATTATGTGGAACCGGATGAATTGTTTGCATCATTCTGCTTCGAGGATACATTTGGCGGCTATTTCTCGGAGGACACTCTGGTGATTGGCCAGCCTCTCTACTCGTGGAACAATTACATGGGAACTATCATCCTGACATCACCTATGACATTCAAGCAGGATATAAAGAGCAGGATGCTTTCAACGACATTTGTGCCATTCCTGATCCTCATGCTGATCGCCATGATCGCGCTTATGCTCATGTCAAACAGCCTGCTCAAGCCTATACGTGAGATCATCAAGACGTCCAAGTCATACGCCCAGGGTAACTTCAATGCCAGGGTAAATGTGACCGCGAAGAACGAATTCGGCGAACTTGCGAGATACATGGAGGAGATGGCAGATGAGCTGAGCCGTTCAAATGAGTACAGGAAGTCATTTATATCAAATATATCCCATGACTTCAGATCGCCACTCACATCCATCAAGGGTTACATAGAGGCCATGCTGGACGGCACTATTCCACTGGAAAAGCATGAGAAGTACCTCGGCATAGTGTTAAATGAGGCACAGAGACTGACCAAGCTGACACAGGGACTTCTGGAGCTGAACAACTTTGACTCATTTGACCTGCAGCTTGACAAGTCCAACTTCGATATCAGGGATATCATCACACCGACCATCAACACATTTGAGAAAAGGTGCAAGGACAGGGGAATTTTCCTGGACAGCGTATTCCTCACCGACAACACAGTGGTATACGCCGACAGAACCAAGATACAGCAGGTTATATACAATCTGGTTGACAACGCCATAAAGTTCACACCTGAGGGACGCCAGATCAGGGTTCAGGTGACTGAGAAGGACAACAAGATATATACAAGCGTCAAGGATGAAGGCGTGGGAATTCCAAAGGATGCCCAGAAGAAGGTATTTGAGAGATTCTACAAGACGGATCCGAGCCGTGGCAAGGACAAGACCGGAACCGGACTGGGACTGGCCATAACCAAAGAGATCATCAAGGCTCACGGCGAGCAGATCACCCTCACATCCGAGGAGGGCGAGGGAAGCGAATTTATCTTCTCTCTTCCTAAGGAGAAGGATATGCAGGTGCCTATCAAGCCTGTGCATGTCGAGCACACTGAACACCACTCCGATACAGACATATTATCGTCTGGCGTGAAGAGCAATGGCAAATTCAGGATCAAAGATTCATAACATATCGCAGAATATTAAAGCCCGGGTATTACCCCAGAGAATGTCTCTGTTGTAATACCCCGGCTCTATTTATTTCACTTTACATTTCCTACCATCTATCCACACATTTTTCACCTGTGAAACATCTATCGGCTTAGTGAAGTTCAACTCCATTCTCTGTATGCTGTCGCCATCACCGGTCTTGCCGATTCCATATACTACATCTTTCAATTCTTTATTGTCTGTCATCTCAAGTATTATATTCTCCAGCGAGTCATCATCGACCGCCGCATTTTCAGCAATGTCAATGGTTATGCCCTTTGTATTTATTGTACATTTTTCAATGCCATCTATGCCGGATACATCCACACTATGTCCCTGCATATCATCCTGAACCTTAAACTGTAAGGTCCAAGGGCCATCCACCTCGTCTGCTACATAGGTGACCGCGCCATCACTTGATTTATTTTTGTTGAACAGGGTAATGCTGTTACATCTCATGGTGATGACATCCCCCACCTTGTATGCATTTTTCTTTTTTAACTTGTATACAATATCAGACATTGTCTGCTTGTTCGTGAGCGAGATTCCATCGCCAGGAGCCGTGCTGCCCGCATATTCACTGACGATGTTCGCACCGCCTTCTATTATCTGCATCTGAGCATCAAAGCTCTCATATTTTTCTGTGTCAAAGTCATCGTATGTTATCACCATCGCAATGTTGACCTGATTGCCATCCACTGCTACCTTCTTCAGATCAAAGCTTACTTTTGCATCGGACTCGGTTATCACCTTTACACTGCCCTTATACTCGTTATTTATGTAGCTCTCGTCCACATATTTTGATGGAATAACACTTCCTGTCTCCCTGCTCAGACTGTCAAAAAACCATGCCAGCGAGCCGTTCTCTGCCGCATATGTCAGTCCGCCTCCCGACAGGATCAGAACAGCCGCCACTGCCGCTGCCGCCGTCTTCCATCCATGATTTCTTCCGGTTTCCCTCGCCTTCACCTTGTGCCTGAGCCTCTTCACACAGGCATCCTTCTCTTCATCCGACATATCCATGGTCTCAATGTCCACATTTACATCGTTCATAACATCATATACATTTCTGTCTTTTCCGTTTTTCATGATCATTCACCGCCTTTACACTTGTTTCAATCGACTTCTTGCTCTGGACATTCTGCTGTAGATAGATGATGAAGATACCCCATAATCTTCCGCTATCTCATCTACACACTGGTCATCCCAGTAGTACCTCAGAATGATGTCCCTGTCTTCGTCCGACAGACCACTCAGCAGCTTTTCCATGCTGTCCGATATCTCCTCATTGAGTATCTCCAGCAGGTTGTCATTTGCAAGCTTGTTCTCATAGTCTGCTATGTCTTCCTCCGAACATCTTCTGCTGTATATTCTCAGATAATCTATGGATCTGAATCTTGCAATTGCCGTTATCCAGCTTCTGAACGAGCCTTTGCTCTCGTCAAATCTGTCTATATTGTTCCATACATCCAGAAACACATCGTCCATGCACTCTTCAATTTCCTCCGGCATGCCCGAAAGATTCTTGTACACAGCAGCTTTCACCTGCCCTCCATATTCCTGAACCACAAACTCCAGAGCTTTCTCATTATGCCGTTTCAGCTTCGATATATAATTGTTCCTAGTTACCATATCATTCACCTCCCCGTGTGTTTCTAATATATATTCCGATCAAAATCTGTGTTTTCTTGCGGTAAAAGCGATTTTTTTTATAAAAAAGCTGCCAGTTTTTTGAATTATACTGACAGCCATCTCTTTAATTATTATATTTGTTATTCATTTCCTTTACAGCCTCACCGATCTGGGCTCTGAGCTCTGTGGGATAAATGACCTCCACCGAGGTTCCATACTGCATCGCCCAGTGCGCCATCGCCTGACGGCTGCACACAAGCCGCACGTAAGTTACATCATCATCAGTCTCCCTGAAGCCTTCGTACTGTCTGGCTATATTTTCATCGACCACATCAAAGTTTCTTCCAAACCAATCCACCACATCCGATATGGCAGCCTTTCTGACACGCATCACTATGGTCACCGGCTCATCGGCAAACATATAGATATGCTCAGCCATATGCTTTGGAAGGTTGAGTCCATGCTCCATTCCCTTTACCTCTGTGCGGTTCTTCACAGGCCTGTCAACTATCTGGACCTGTGTCATCTTATCCACTCTGTAATTCGACAGATTGTCATACTTGTCGTAATTGCAGATGAGGTAATACTTTCCGTCATTCGCCACCATCTGATACGGATTGACTACGTACGGCTCCTCCCGCCTCGGATGAAGCTTCTTGTCCTCACCATAATTATTGTAAACAAATGATATCTGCTTCTTCTCAGATATGGCATCGTCTATCATTCCCACGTTGAACAGTGTCTGCTTGTTGCTGGTGTGCTCGAGACCCGGAAGACTGCTCACATGCGTCATCTTGTTTGTAAAATATATATTTGACAGACCTGCTATCTTGTCTATGAGCTGACTTGCCTGACCAGCCGGTATGGTCTTGGAGAACAGGATACTGTCTATCATCATTCGAAGCTCTGCATCGTCAAACTCGTGGTTGTAATACCAGTTCGACGTGAGTATCTCCTTTGTGCCATCCTTCTTTTCTCGCTCAGTCTCGGTGTACTCAATGTCATAGCCATAATCCACCAGACAGTTGAGATTTGCCTTTACGGATTTTCTGTCCACAGTTATATCATAATCCTCTTTGAGCTTCGCAATGATATCCTTCTGATCCATGGTGTGGTCACAGTCCGTATATTTCTTCAGTATATCCAGAATGCATATGTTCAGCATCTTTTTTCCACTTGTAGGATACGCCATGTATATTCCCCCTCTATCACTACATGTCCCAACTAAGACGATGTAGATTTCCCGCTTCCTCTAGACCTGGGAAATCATTCTGTCTGAGTGCTTCATACAGCACTATTGCCACAGAGTTGCCCAGATTCAGTGAACGAATGTCTGGGAACATCGGAATCCTGATAGATGTATCCTTATAATCAACCAGGATCTCCTCAGGTATACCCGCGCTCTCCTTGCCGAACATGATGTATGCGTCATCCTCAAACTTCACATCTGTATACTTCTTCCTGGCTTTGGTTGTCGCCATGTATATCTTTGCTCCGGGATTCTTTGCAAGGAAATCCTCGAAATTCACATACGTTGTCACATCCAGCTTGTCCCAGTAATCAAGCCCGGCACGCTTCAGCTGTTTCTCATTTATCTGGAAGCCCAGCGGCTCTATGAGATGCAGTCTTGCGCCTGCTGCCACACATGTTCTTCCTATGTTGCCTGTATTGGCCGGGATCTCCGGCTCATGTAATACTATATTTAGCATACTACTCCTCCTATAAAAACCTTGGCGGTGTAAGAAATCTCCTCTCGTCGTCGTGCACCACAACCCTATCGCTTTTTTCCGTAAGATGGCCTATGACTGAAGCCTCATATCCTGCCTCATAGAGCTTATCAGCCAGCAATTTTCCATCCGGAACTACGAAGAGTGCAGAACCACAACCATCTATCATATACGGATTATCCCCGGTGTGCTCACATATCTCTATTGTTTCCTGAAGTATCGGTATATTGTCATGACATACCTCAAGCCCGCACTTCAGCGCATCTCCCATCTCCCAGAGAGCTGCAAATACGCCGCCCCTCGATATGTCGTGTGAATATATACAGCCATGATCTAATGCTATGTCAACCTGGCCGCCAAGCAGTATAAGCTGCTCGAGCTGCTCCACAGGTCTCAGATAGCTCTCCGAATACCTCTCAAAAAGTTCCTTCTGATTGTCATAGTAGAGCTGCAAAGTTCCCCCAACGCCAGTCTGTCCACACATAACAATGTCCATACCGGCCAGTCGTTTTGATCCACACAGGTCTAAATCATCATATCCTGCATGTTCCTGACCTACAGATATTCCCATCATTGTCAAACTTATAATTGGCTCGGCAACAGCACTGTTCACCTCAGTATGTCCCGTCACTATGTCAACGCCGTACTCCGCACATATGCCCGCAAGCTTTCTGAGCAGTTTCTTCATGCGTCGTTCATCGTCATCAGGCATAACTATGGTATCTACTGCCGCCCATGGCATATATCCGCCAATCCTTATACTGTTGTAAAGTCTCGCTATATCAAGTCTGAGTCCCATATACCCGCTGTCACAGCACACACCAGCCGCAACATTCACGCTTTTAGCTGCGCCGGTGTCTCCGCTACCCCCATCACGCAACAAGAGCCGGGCATAGTCATCTCCTATTCCGGCTCTCGTCACATCGTCGTGGACAGTACGTGGCAGACTCTTAAGTATCGATCGCACCGTCTGGTGCTCTCCAAACTTTCCTCTCATATCTACTCTCCAATTCGACCTGTTTTCCTATTAGAATGCTGAAACTAAAAGTGTAACAACCATAGCGATACACAGAACCACAACAATTATTCTGGATACCAGTGTCTTACCTTTCTTGCTGCTAAGATCTATCATCTTTCCACACTCCTTATCAAAGTATCTTGCTCTACAAAATTAACTTAATAATAACAAAATATAAACCGTAGTTCAACAGCAATTATTTTTACAATCCCTGCCCCTTAAGGTAGTTGATAAACTGCTGTGCAGTACGTCCGCTTATGCCGCCATGTGCAAGCTCCCACTTGTTTGCCTCTGCGCAGAGCTCCTTCTCGTCCATGGTGATGTGCTCCTTCTCAGCAAGTCCCTTGACGATCTCAAAGTATTCCTTCTGTGAAGGTGCGCTGTAGCTGATCGTGACTCCGAATCTGTTGACCAGTGACAGCTTCTCCTGAATGGTATCACTTCTGTGAATACCATTGTTATTCTCCATATCATTCCTGTCGTTCCATGTCTCCTTGATGAGATGACGGCGGTTGGATGTGGCATATATGAGCACATTGTCAGGTCTGATCTCAAGTCCACCCTCGATGACAGCCTTGAGGTACTTGTACTCTATCTCAAATTCCTCAAATGAAAGGTCATCCATGTATATGATAAATCTGTAATTTCTGTTCTTGATAAGCGATATGACCTGCGACAGATCCTGGAACTGATGCTTGTATATCTCTATCATACGAAGTCCTCTGTCATAGTACTCGTTGATGATCGCCTTGATCGTGGTTGACTTTCCTGTTCCACTGTCACCAAAGAGAAGTGCATTATTCGCCTTGCGGCCCTCCACAAATGCCTCAGTGTTGTCCACGATCTTCTTCTTCTGGATCTCATATCCGATGAGATCATCCAGCATGACATCCTCTGTGTTATTTATAGGTACAAACTCCAGATCTCCATGCTCACGGGTGATCCTGAACGCTTTGTTGAGACCGAACATACCAACACCATATGCCTTGTAGAATGATGTCACTATGTCAAATATCTGGTCCTCGTTCTCAGCCTCCTCTATCGCATTGCTGACAGCCTGAACCTTCTCGCTGACATTCTTATTGTACATTCTCTCCTTCTTGCCAATAGACTTGTAATTGTTGATAGTTGAGAAACAATCTATTCCAAGTGCGCTCTCTATCTCTGAGAAATCAAAGTCGAACAGCTTCTTGAATATCCTGAAATCATTCTTTGCAAAATAATTAACTGTTCCGTCATTTGCTCCCACCTTCTCACTGGTTATACTGAATGAGTTCTCATTGGTGATGAGTATAAATGCCAGATAGTTGTGCCACAGATTCTTATCGAATCCATAACTGGTAGCAAGATCCAGAAGTCTCTTGATCTGATCGTATATGCGGGCACACAGCTCCGCATTCTCACACCTCTTGAGATCAAAATCCTCAAATATTCCAGACAGCTTCATAAGTATGCTGTCCTCACCAAGATCTCTGTATAAAACCAATTTCGCTATGTCTCTGTACATGTGTATATCCTTCTTTCTGAACGACTATATGTATCACCACACAGATGATGCCATATATGAACCGTTACTTCTTTCTCTTCTTGTAGTTTTTATTTCTGTTACTGTTTCTGCCTGTATTGTTTCTTTCTATGTTATTTCTTTCTGAGCTATTTCTTCCCGTATTGTTTCTGCTTGTGTTGTTTTTCCCAGAATTGCCGCTTCCGGCTGTACTGCCCGGTGCATTTGACTCATTCGTCCCGGTCTGCCCGGCGTCCACATTGCTGACATCAGACGCACATTCCTCATCCAGCCTTCCATTCCATCGCCCCTCGGGGATGTTGCATGCCAGATTATATTTCCTCCACGATATGCCCTTGTCTCTGAGTCTCTTAACCACATATTCTTCAGACATCGCATACAGGACGGAGAAAAGCGGTACAAATATGAGCATACCCAGAATGCCCAACATATCACCTCCAAGCATGACCGCCACAAGTACCCATATAGATGGAAGTCCCACCGAACCGCCAACAACATGAGGATATATGAAGTTTCCCTCTATCTGCTGCAACACGACAAATATGATCAGAAACACTATGGCACGCTTCGGATCCTCTACCAGGATCATAATCGTTCCGGCAAAACATCCGACAAATGCTCCAACAACCGGGATCAGTGCAAATACTGCTATGATGATGCTGACCGTAAGCGCATATGGAATACGGAATATGGTCATCGTAATGAAAAACATAAGTCCAAGTATGCACGCCTCAAGGCACTGACCTGAGATGAACTTGGAGAAGGTCTTATCCGCAAGAACACAAGTCTGAATGAATCGGTCCGCCTTTTCTTCCCTGAACACCGCATACAATACACCCTTTACCTGCTTCTCCAGAGTCTCCTTCTGAGCCAGTATGTAGCACGCAAAGAACAATCCCACCAGAACATCGACCACGGCGCCTACCACACTGCTGGCAATGGAGAACGTGGAAGACAATACACTGCTGCCGCCGTTCTTCACAATACCAACCACATTTGATATAAGTGCATCCCAATTAATATTGATACTCTTTATCTTATCCACTATCTCCGGCTGGTCCTTCATCAGCTTGATTGCCTTCCTCTGTATATCATCCATGGCCGATGGCAGCTTCTCTGCAAACATAGTTATAGTCTTGGACATCTCAGGTATGATCATAGTTATTGCAAACGTGAGAACAGCTATTATGCACAGGAACGACAGTATGAGGCACACTGGTCTCCTGAACCTGTACAGTCTGCTGTCTTTATTCTTAAACAATACCTTTTCAAGTCCCTTCATAGGTACATTCACCACAAATGCTATGGCAAATCCTATGACAAATGGCATGAGTATATTGATGAGCCAGCTGAACATACTGGACACCTTATCAAAATTAAACAGTACATATGCAAACAGCACCACACCGCACAATATAATCACGGTCCTCACTGTATCCCTCTTATTCCAGTTCATGAAGTCCTCCTAATAATCCACATTATTATTCTATGTAGTCATCAATTACATATCTATTCATCCAGATGTATATCTCCAAATGCCTCGGACAGGGAATATGTCAGATTCTTCTTGGGCTTGTACACATCGATGACCGGGGCCATGATCCTGAAAAAATTCTTCTCATCCTTTGAGAGCTTGAACACCTCAGCGGTATTCCTGGCATCCCACAGGGCATCATGCTCTGCCCCCTGAAAGTTTTCTCCCAGATAAAACACAGCGTCCGACAGTGATATCCTTCTTGACGTTCCTATGAGCTTGGCATATTCCTTCTGGAAATCCTTCCACCTTGATATGATACTTTCCAGCCCGGGGTGCGTGTATTCCTTCAGCCTGGCCTCCTTGCGGAGCTGTCTCAGGTCATTCTCACTCCATGCATATATCACATCGGCATCAGCACACCACTCTATAAAGCTCCCCATGGCAAAAGCATATGAAGGAGCATTCTCCACCATATCATCTGTTATTCCTGTGAGCTTTATTATACGCGAAGCCATGGTTCCATATGCCGGCTTCACATAACTCTTAAACGAATCTATCTCATTATAATCTTCATCCAGTTTAACTGCACCGATCTCTATGATCTCGCTCTTACATATTTTCTTTTCCTTCTTATACTCTGAATCTATCATATTCATTTCAAAGTCCACAAATACGTATATCATACACTGTATTTCCCCTTACATTGCCGATTTAATCATTGTAACACTGTGACCGGAAAACTGTAAACAAGCATATTAGGTATTTGTCAGCATTTCCGCAAATATTTGAGTATATTTTTGTCCTATTATGAGTTAAAATTTCTGTGACGACATAATCTGCACTTATACGGCAGCATACGACACGAAAGGAATATACATATGAAAAATATAATCTTTGATATTGGCATGGTCCTCGTAGACTTCCACTGGAAAAGCACCATGGAGAAGCTTGGCATACCAGCGGACGTGATAGATACTCTTGATCACAACATGATAAACCACCCTATGTGGAATCATTTTGACCTGGACGATATGCCTGAGCCAGAGCTCATCAAACGTTTCAAGGAACTCAGCCCGGAATGCAGCAGCTACATAGACCTGTTCATGAACAATCTCGATGAAGTGGTGGACATGTTCCCGGGAGCCGACATGTGGCTCAAGGATCTCAAGTCCAGAGGTTACAACATCTACCTCCTGTCCAACTACCCAAGAAGACTGTTTGCACTCCACACGCCTAGATTCCACTTCCTGCCTTACACGGACGGAAGAGTGGTCTCCTATGAATACCACGTGACCAAGCCAGACGCCGCCATCTATGAGCATCTCTGCAACAAATATAACCTTGTCCCTGAGGAATCCATTTTTCTTGATGACAGGCAGGCGAATCTCGATGCCGCCGCAAAGCTTGGTTTCCACACTCTTCTGGTCACAGATCCTATAGGAGTGAGGGGCGCACTTGACGACATACTCGCACGCGAATAAGGAGATGCCAGATGAAAACAGATACAACTCAAAGCAGACACTGTGGTCTGCTGTGGCGTTCCATATTCTTTCCGCTGGCCTTTATTTATATGGAGCTCCTGTTTCACATTGCAATTTATGGATCTGCAGGCAGCAGCATACTACATCCCCTGACATTTGCGCTGGCATGCGGACTTACCCTGTCAGCACTGACCTCCTTCTGGCACAGATATGCAAATGCAGCCATAGCCTACCTGCTGTGGAGTATATTTACGATCTACTATATTGCACAATTTGTATACTATAAGATATTCAGAACATTTTTGAGTCTGGTGTCCATCGGCGGTGCCCAGGATGCTATGAACTTCAGGACTGTGCTTTTTTCAGCATTGCGATCCAACTGGTATATCATAGTGCTGTTCCTGCTGCCACTTATATGTCTTATCATCATGAACAGGTTCTGGTTTTCATTTGGCAGATGCCGCATCGGGCAGAAGCCTGGTGTGCTCAGGGCAGTGCTGGTGCAGCTGGGTATCTCCGCAGCTGCATGGGTACTTGCCATCTGTATTCTGGCAGTGCACGGGACTGCGGCCTACACTCCATATGCACTGTTCCACGGACGCTATGTACTTGAACTGTCCATGAACAAGCTTGGAGTCATGGTCACCACGGGAAGAGACTGTGTGACCATGGTGACTCAGAGCAGCCAGAGCAAGACATTTGAGCTTGCAGATATTGGAGATAATCAGTCAGATGAACAGACTGCCGCATCAGATATCAATGCCGCATCTGCGGACGAGACAGATTTTTCATCAGCTTCTCAGACCGGCGGCTCAGATCAGGCGGCAGGATCAACCCAGGCCGACGAGCCTGTATATGTTCCGCAGGTCGATGAAAGCATAGATTTCCAAAGTCTGTACAATCAGACAGATGACGAGGAGCTTAAAAGCCTAACGGCATATTTCTCGGGGGTACAGCCAACTTACACGGACGAATACACCGGCATGTTCGAGGGGTACAATGTGGTATTTGTCACCGCTGAAAGTCTCAGTACATATGGAATATCCAGGGAGGCCACACCGACACTGTACAAGATTTATCACGAAGGCTTTGAATTTACTAACTTCTACAACCCACTGTGGTATCACAGCACCATAGACGGCGAATATACCAACTGCCTCAGCCAGTATCCGGCATCCTCCAAATGGAGCTTTGAGGCATCCGCGGACACCTACCAGCCATACGCCCTCGGCAATATGCTGAACGCACAGGGCTACAAGAGCTACGGCTACCACGACTTTGATGCCACATACTACGACAGAACAAGAACCCATCCGAATATGGGCTACACCACCTTCAAGGCCATCGGCGCAGGATTGGATATTCCTGACCACGTTATGTATTCCGATCTCGAATGTATGGAGGCTGTGTATGGGGATTTCATTCAGGATGACAAATTTAACATGTATTTTATGAGTTTCTCCGGCCATCTGCCTTACAATTACGACAATCAGTATATATGTATGATTAACAAGGAGGGAGCCGAGAATGTCCTCTCCGGAAAAGGGTACTCAGATGAGGCCATAGCCTATGTTGCAGCCCAGATGGAGCTTGACAAGGCTCTGGAATTCCTGATGAATAAGCTGGAAGAGACTGGCAAGCTGGACAACACTCTGTTCATCGTGGCACCTGACCACTATCCTTACGGACTCAGCGACGGCACCTACAACGAGCTTGCGGGCAAGGACATAGAGAATGATGACTTTGAGCTTCACCACAACCAGTTTGGTATATGGAGCTCATCCATGGAGAAGCCAGTAGTTGTCGACAAGCTCTGCTCCAGTGTGGACATACTTCCAACTGTGTTAAACCTTCTCGGAGCCGACTTTGACTCAAGACTCCTGGCAGGACGCAACATTTTGTCCGATTCCGATGAGCTTGTGATCTTCGCGGATCAAAGCTTTATGACCGACAAGTTCAGGTACGATGCCAGCACTGGGGAGACCTCTTACTTCGTCCCTGAGTCACAGATCCCTGATGGATACGTGGATCAGATGATCGAGGAGGTTGAAAACCGGCTGTATATATCGGACGAGATGATAAACACGGACTATTTTTCATTTGTATATAGCAGATAAAAGGCCGAGACAATCCCCGCCAGCACATCGGCGGCGGCCTGGACAAAAGCCACTCCATCTACGCCATACATGCGCGGCAGTATGAATACCAATGGTATAAAACATACTCCCTGCCGCAGGGCGGATATGAGGGTGGCTTTTCCATATGCTCCAAGAGCCTGATAGTACATTCCAGTCACCAGACACACCGCAGCAAATGGCATGGACACGGCATGCGCCCGGAGAGACAGCGCCGCAAGCTGCATAGCTTGAGTGCCACCTTCATGCAAGAATACACCGGCCACCTCGGATACCCACACCCAGGTCGCAGCACCCATAGCGCACATGAATATCACCGCAGTTATCATGGTAAATCTCAGCGACCTTTTCACTCTGGATTCAAGTCCTGCACCATAGGCAAACCCGCACACCGGGGCAAATCCCTGCCCATAGCCCACCAGCACCGCAAATATGACTGCAAATATCTTATTTGCAACTGTGACGCCCGCCATGGCTCCATCTCCGTACTGCCTACAGCTTCTGCTTATCATGACCGCCGCAAGGCACATGAGCCCCTGTCTCAGGAAGGACGGCAGTCCTGTTCTCACTATACGCACCCCATATCTGAAGCTCCACAAGTCTGATATATGCAGCCTTACCACGCTGCACCTTGACCTGACACATATATACATGATGACAAGGCTTATCCCCTGTCCGGCAAGGGTCGCTATGCCTGCACCGGCTATTCCAAGTCCAAGCACTCTCACCAATATATAGTCAAATAACGCATTTGACAGTCCTCCTGCCAGAATACCCAGCAGGGCAAGATACGGCTGTCCCTCAGCCCGCAGGGCATTGTTCAGAACATAGGCACCGCACATGACCGGAGCCGCGAGCATGATATATATTCCATACTGCCCAGCAGGAGCAAGACTTGTGTCCGTGGCCCCCAGAAGTCTTACCACATTCTCCCTGAACACGGCAAATATAACCGCCATGACCGCGCCCGACAGTATTCCTCCCGCCAGTGCCGTGGCAAGCGTCTGCTCCGCCTCACGCTTCTTCTGCTTACCGAGGAGTCTCGCTATCTCACTTCCAGCTCCCATGCCCCAGGTGTAACCCACAGCCTGTATCAAAGCCATAACAGAGAACATGATCCCCACTGCGGCCACGCTGCTTTCTCCAAGATCTGAGACAAAATAAGTATCCACAATATTGTAGGAGGTTGCAACCAGCATGGTGAATATTGTAGGTACAGAAAGTGACAGTATGAGAGAAGGCACAGGAGTCTCAGCCATTTTGCTGTGATTCTCCTGTGCCTTCTTCTGTGTATCCACACTCTCAGGAATGTCCATTCCCGAAAGTATCAATCTGTCATATATTCCATTATCGGGTCTGCTGTGTAACCGCCGTCTGTTGCTGCGCCTGTCCATGTGTGTAGTCCCTGCTTTCTTCCTTACTCTCACGCAGGAATTTCTTAACCTGCTGCAATTTCTCCTTTGCATCGTACACACCCAGCTCATACATGGCCTCGATCATCTCCGGCTTCTTCTCAAGCCTTGATATCTCTATAGTCTCACTCGGTCTGATTATCAACGTATCACCCTCCTTTTCAAGCTCCTCCAGCTTGTCCAGGGTCTTGTTGTAATACATGTGTCTCATGTGACATCTTTTAACGAACTCAGGGTACTCCCTGTACCTTCCGGCCTCCAGCCTGAGCATCTTGTCCGGGCCCTTGCGGTATCCCTCCGGTCTTGTCAGAACTACTATATTTCTCCTGTAGCCCATCCTTCTGAATGCAAATATCGGTATGCTGTCGGATACACCTCCATCCAGCAGCTTCATTCCATCAACCTCTACAATATTGGACACCAGTGGGAGGGATGCCGAAGCCCTCACCTTATTCACATCCTCAGGCTTTCTCATGTCCGTACACTCCAGATACTCCGCCTCTCCTGTATCCAGATTAGAACATCCCACATAGAGCTTCGTAGGATTTGCAAGGAATGCATCGTAGTCAAGTGGATCCAGTTTCTCCGGGATATCGTGGTAGCAGAACTGCTCACCACATATATCTCCTGTAGTTAAAAGGGAGTACAGGCTCATGTAGTGCTTGTTGTTCCTGTACTTCATATTGTAACGCATGTTGCGCCCTCTCTGTCTCGCCACATAGGAGAGTCCATGTATGGCTCCCGCCGACACCCCTATGACACCGTCGACCTCTATATCATTGTCCATGAACACATCCAGGACTCCGGCGGTATATATGCCTCTCTGGCCGCCGCCCTCAAGTACCAAACCTGTCTTTGCCATATCGATCACCTTTCATCCAAATATTTATATGTCCGTCTTTGTCTGAAAAATCCTCAGACTCCTGTCAAGAATCCCATTCATATGAGCTATAGCAGTTCCATAATTCGTCATCGGGATACTCTGCTGCTCCGCCCTTCCCTGACGACTTTTCATCTCGCGTTCATTCAGCATACAGCCTCCGCAGTGTATCACCAGATCATATCCTGTCAGATCCTCCGGGAATTCCGTTCCGCTGACAAATGTAAATTCAGGCTCAAGTCCCGTGTATCTGCGTATCCATCCTGGCAGTTTCACAGTTCCTATATCATCACACTGTCTGTGATGGGTGCAGCCCTCGGCTATGAGTATCCTTGGAGGTCTGCTGTCCGCATCTGTACGCTGGCCTTCATCCCTCAGCCTGTCCAGGACATATGCGCCATTTACCGCCGCATCAAGCTGCCCTTTAAATCTTGCCATCAGTATTGAGAATGACGTCAGATATATGTCATACGGCACGATCTTCATAACCTTTGCAAATGCCTGGGAGTCAGTGACCACCAGAGATACTTTCCCCTCCAGCCGTCTCAGAGTATCCTCAAGCTCCGTGTCCCTGCACACCACAGCCGTAGCTCCGGTCTCAAGAACATCCCTTATGACCTGCTGCTGCGGAAGTATCAGCCTGCCCTTCGGAGCTGCAGAATCTATCGGTATGACCAGCACCACCATATCACCCGGCTGTATCAGATCTCCGACCAGTCTCCTGGTCATGGTGTCTGTCACCGTGAGCTTTCCTATCAATTCCTTCAGCTCCTCTATTCCCTGTCTGCGCTCTGCGCTGACCCATATGGAATTCTCCGCTGAATTCTGAACCATTGTATCATCTTTAACGAGATCACTCTTATTGTACGCAATTATATAATTTATATTCTTCTCTTTGAAAAGCTCTGTGAGCTCCCTGTCCGCCGCCGAAAGGCCAACCGAACCATCAACTACGAGCACAGCGACATCTATCTTCGCAAGCACCTGCCTGGTCTTCGACACCCTGAGTTCACCCAGCTCGCCGGTATCGTCTATTCCCGGTGTATCTATGATGACCACCGGTCCAAGCGGAAGCAGCTCCATGGACTTGTACACCGGATCCGTGGTGGTTCCCGCCACATCCGACACAACAGCAAGGCTCTGCCCCGTCACTGCATTTACCAGACTGGACTTGCCGGCGTTCCTGCATCCAAAGAAACCTATATGCACTCTGTTTGCCGACGGTGTATCGTTTAAACTCATTTTGCTCCTCCACAATGTGTTAGAATCTAAAATCTCTGTCTCCGTGCTTTATCCTGTCAAGTCTCTCGACCACTATCTGTCTGACTTTCTCATTCGGAATATTCTTCAGCTCATCCTGTATGAGTCTCCGGCCTATCTCCGCGGTCTCCGGCGAAGCATAATCCACCAGATATTCCTCCAGCGTCATGAGTGCGTTCGGATGACAGCAGTTCTGTATCTGTCCGCTCTTGCACAGGCTCATGAACCTGTCGCCGGTTCTGCCCTCTCTGTAACATGCCGTACAGAACGATGGTATATAGCCCTTGGTCATCAGCCAGTTCACAACCTGATCCAGAGTTCTCGTGTCGCTGACATCGAACTGCTCCGACTTCTCATCCTCTGGCTCCGGCTCATAGTAACCACCCACACTGGTCTTGGAACCACCACTTATCTGCGACACTCCAAGCCTTATGATCTCGTCCCTGACCTTTGGATTCTCCCTTGTGGAGATTATCATTCCTGTATAAGGAACGGCGATTCTGATACATGCTGCGATCTTGCAGAATACATCGTCGCTTATTCCGTTGTCAAATGCCTCAGGATCTATGTCGTCAGCCTTCTTGACTCTTGGCACACTGATGGTGTGCGGACCAACTCCATGAACAGCCTCAAGGTGCTCCGCATGCATCAGCAGCCCCGCAAATTCGTACCTATACTTGTCCAGACCAAAGAGCACTCCCAGACCCACATCGTCTATACCACCTTCCATAGCACGGTCCATAGCCTCTGTGTGATATGCATAGTCATGCTTCGGTCCATATGGATGAAGCTTCTCATACGCTTCCTTATCGTAGGTCTCCTGGAAGAGGATGTACGTTCCAATTCCTGCCTCGTGCAGCTTCCTGTAGTTCTCCACTGTGGTCGCCGCTATATTTACATTTACACGCCTTATTGCACCGTTCTTGTGCTTGATGCTGTATATCGTGTCTATACACTCCAGGATGTACTCGATAGGATTCATCTGAGGATCCTCACCGGCCTCAATGGCCAGTCTCTTGTGACCCATATCCTGCAGTGCTATGACCTCCCGTCTCACCTCTTCCTGGGTGAGCTTCTTTCTGGCTATATGCTTATTCTTGATGTGATACGGACAATACACACACCCATTTACACAGTAGTTGGACAGATACAGCGGCGCGAACATAACTATTCTGTTGCCGTAGAAGTCCTTCTTGATCTGCTCCGCCAGATCATATATCTCATTTATCTTGTCCGGCATCTCACACGCAAGAAGCACGGATGCCTCCCTGTGGGTAAGCCCCTTCCTGAGCTTTGCCTTCTCTATGATACTGTCGATAAGCTCCACATTGTCCTTGTTCTGATCCGCATAGTCCAGCGTCTCACGGATCTCGCCATCATCTATGAAGTCCTCTGCCTTCATGGATCTCACATCATACATTTTTTGTCAGCCTTCTTTCTTGTATACTGTATGCCCTTCCAATCTTATACACACAATATTATTCAGTGGTCTCCGCCTCTGTTGTCTCCTCACTGTCAGCATCCCCGGAATCGACCGGCGTACTCATGCTGTCTATTTCATCCGGCATACGGACATAGTCCACATACCAGCCATCGTCGCACTTCAACATACATTCCTGAACGTGTACCGTGACCTCGCCGCCATCCTTGCCTGTCACTATCCAGTCGGCTTCCACACTTCTGTACTGGGACACGCCCTTAACTCCGTTGTCCGCAAATTGCTGCTGCACATCCTCTATATTGCTCACCGCCTGTATATCGATGACCTTGCACTCGATCGTATCTATATCCCCGACCTGCTCATCTGTATACGCTCTGAACTTGTTTATATATATGTCCTGTATGTCACTCACCGACAAAACCTTTGACGAATCCTCAAACTTCTTCACGTATCCCGGGGCTATCATGTCAGCCATCCCTCCGCCATCGCCAAATGCGTATATGCGGGCGGTCTCCTTTGCCAGCTTGTCCGCCTGATATGAAAATCTGTAATAGATCACATAAAATACCGCAAATACTACCACGATCGCCACTGCCAGAACTATTATAAGCTTCTTGAGGAATCCGCTTTTTTCATTACTGTTTCTCTCTTTACTCTGTCCCATATCTCTACTTCCCAATCCTTGTTTTTGTGGTTAAATACCCTTTTATATTGTATTCACCTGATTTGATATAGTCAACACCTAGCTTCCGTAACCCCCGAACGGGCAGATCATCAACATGACCTGCCCGTTCAGAATAATTATCCATATATCGTTACCAACAATTCATTGTCTCCATCGTATCAAGCTTCCTCTGGATCTTGTCAACGACCATATCCCTGATCTCTGTGGTCGTCTTATCCGCTATAACCTCATATGGGATCGGCTCCAGAAATGCAAGCTGTGTCGTCACACGCCTCAGTGACCATCCCTCAAATGGCTTGAAGGAATCATACAGCACGACTGGAACGATAGGACACTTCGCCTTCTTGGCGATCTTGAAGCTTCCCGGCATGAACTCCTTGAGCTCATTGTGACTGTGATCGTATCCTCCCTCCGGGAATAAAATATATCTCCTTCCCGCCTTGATCTCCGTGGATACATCGTTTATAACCTGTACCTGCTGCTTTATGTCTTCCTTGTCAAGTCTCTGTGCCTTCACAAGATCCGTAAGCTGATCTGCTATGAACAGCTTCGACCTCTTGGCATCCATGACATACGTAATCGGTTTGTCATGGGAAACTATAACTCCCAGTACATCATACTTACCCTGATGATTGGCATACATGATATATCCGCCCTCCTTAGGAAGGTTCTCCATACCCGTGGCAACCGTCTTGATAAAAGCACGACGTCTCACATGATTGCACATAACCTGTGCCATCTGATAACATATATCCTCACCATATTTTTCCGGGTGTCTAGCATAATACGACATCTTTGGCACATAGTACATGATCAGAAACAAGCACGAAACTATTACCCAAATAAATCTTAACATAAATACCTCTAACCAAATACCTTTAACTCAAAAATGTGTGCATATACATGCACACGTCCTCTTTTTCATAAACTCTTATATACATAGTTCACTGTATATACAGTTCACCATATACTATCTAGTAATTTTCTCAGTAAAGGCAAAAGTTGTCAAGTAACATTTTATCTATTGTGTCTGCACATAAAAAGGCAACGCCACATCGGTTTCATCGTCCCGCTGCTGGCACTGCCTTTTATAATAGACTCGAAGTCCCGCGCTGACGCGCTCTGTCTTCGTCCCGCTGCACTTTCGACTGACGGGATTCTTCTAGACTCGAAGTCCCGCGCTAACGCGCTCTGTCTTCGTCCCGCTGACGTTCTCGACTGACGGGATTCTTCTAGACTCGAAGTCCCGCGCTGACGCGCTCTATGTTCGGCTTACGCCGAACGACTTCTCGTTATAGGCGCAAGGGAAAATCAAATGGTCATGCTCGTTTCACTTCGCATAACCGCTTGTTTTTCCTTTTGCGCACTATATCTTCTCTGTTACTCTGAGTCTTGTGAGTGCACGGGCAAGTGATGCCTCGCTCTGCTTGTATTCCTTCAGACTCTCTTTCTGTCTGAGTCTCTCTTCCGCTCTGATCTTTGCCTCCTTGGCTCTGACCCTGTCGATATCCTCCGGCTTCTCTGCGGAATCCACGATAAGGACAACTCGGTTATTTACTATCTGAACAAAGCCCTCACCGACAACACCGACTACCTGCTCACCCTTGCTGGTGGTAATCCTGATCTCGCCTATGCTGGTGGCTATGACCATGTTCTCGTGATGTGCAAGAACCGCTTTCTCTCCATCTTCAAGTGGAAGAATGATCTTCTCTACTCGGCCTTCGAAGAATATCTTATTGCTGGAAATAACTCTCAGATAAAATGTATTCATCTACGCACTTCCTTTACTGACCTTTCTCGGCCTTTTCCTTTACTTCCTCTATAGTACCTACATTGAAGAATGCCCACTCAGGATACTCGTCCATCTCACCGTCAACGATCATCTTGAAGCCCTTGATCGTATCCTTGAGACTTACATACTTTCCAGGAATACCTGTGAAGTTCTCAGCAACATGGAATGGCTGTGACAGGAATCTCTGAACCTTTCTGGCTCTAGTAACTGTAAGCTTATCCTCATCTGACAGCTCCTCCATACCGAGGATTGCGATGATATCCTGCAGCTCCTTGTACTTCTGAAGTATCTCCTGTACACGTCTTGCAACATTATAATGCTCCTCGCCGACTATATCAGCCTCAAGAATTCGTGAGCTTGACTCCAGCGGATCTACTGCCGGATAGATACCCTGCTCAACAATCTTTCTTGAAAGAACTGTATTTGCATCCAGATGCGCAAATGTTGTGGCTGGGGCAGGATCTGTAAGGTCATCGGCTGGCACATATACGGCCTGGACTGACGTGACTGATCCTTCCTTGGTAGAAGCGATTCGCTCCTGAAGCTCACCCATCTCATTTGCAAGTGTTGGCTGATAACCAACGGCTGATGGCATACGTCCGAGAAGTGATGAAACCTCTGAACCTGCCTGTGTAAATCTGAATATATTGTCGATGAACAGAAGCACATCCTGATGATTTACATCACGGAAATACTCTGCCATTGTAAGTCCTGTCTCTGCAACTCTCATTCTGGCTCCAGGTGGCTCATTCATCTGTCCGAACACCAGGGCGGTCTTGTCGATAACGCCTGACTCGCTCATCTCTGTCCACAGATCATTTCCCTCTCTTGAACGCTCTCCAACACCGGTGAATATTGAGTATCCACCATGTACGGATGCGATATTCTGGATAAGCTCCTGGATAAGGACTGTCTTACCAACTCCGGCACCGCCGAACAGACCGATCTTACCACCCTTTGAGTAAGGTGCAAGAAGATCTATGACCTTGATTCCTGTCTCAAGTATCTCGATGACAGGACTCTGATTCTCAAATGTTGGCGGCTCTCTGTGGATTACCCAGTGCTCTGTGTCTGAGAGATCCTCCTTGCCATCTATTGTCTCACCAAGCACGTTGAACAGACGTCCAAGTGTCTGATTTCCTACTGGAACTTTGATTCCTGATCCGGTCGCAACGACTTCCATATCTCTTGAAAGTCCCTCGCTGGCGGACAGCATGATACATCTTACTGTATTATTTCCTACGTGCTGTGCTACTTCCATAACACATTTTTTTCCATGATTATCTACTTCAAGAGCATCCTTGATGTATGGCAGATCGTTGTCTGGAAATTCTACGTCTACGACAGGTCCCATGACCTGTACTATCTTACCATTTTTCAAAACATCAGACCTCCTTTACAATTATTTATTGAGCTTATTAGCTCCTGTCTCTCTGAGCTCTGGCGCCGCCCGCGATCTCTGTGATCTCCTGCGTTATGGCTGCCTGCCTTGCTCTGTTGTATTTGATATTGAGATCATCCAGCATCTCCTTGGCACTCTTTGTGGCTGAGTCCATCGCCATCATTCGGCTGTTCTGCTCACTGCAGAAGGACTCTACCAGAGCGCCGTATATATATCCCATGACACAGTTTGGCACGATTCGGTCAAGCACTGCCTTCGGTGAAGGCTCCATGGTAATCTCCTCGTGGAACACATCCGCAGGAACGCCTGCGAAGTCAGTCCTCTTCATAGGGAGGAGCTGTATCATCTGCGGTTCAACGACCACACTGCTCTTCATGTTGGTATATATGATGTATACCTCATCTATATCGCCATTCTCATAGTTCTCAAGCATCTTGTCCGCTATGACTCTGGCTCTGTGAAGACTAGGATTCTGCGCTGTATACTGGAAATGTATATCTATAGGCACTCCCTTCTTTGCGAAGTAGTGTCTTCCCACCTGGCCGACTACATACAGCTCACTGTTTGGGTGGGCTGCAAGCTCCTGCTCAGCGATCTTGATTACATTGTGGTTGTAGGCACCAGCCATACCTTTGTCGGCGGTAATGACCAGATAACCTCGCCTTCTGTCCTCTTCCTTGATTCCCTCTCTGCTGTCGAAGTACAGATGCTCCATCTCAGGAACATGTCTGAGCATTCTGGCAAGAGCAACCTGGAGTGTGTAGAAGTAAGGCTCCGTGTTCTCAAGATCTGTCCTCGCCTTTTTCAGCTTGGACGATGAGATCATATACATTGCATTGGTGATCTTCTGAGTATCCTTGATACTCTTTATTCTATTCTGGATTTCTTTGGTATTTGCCAATCAAATCACCTCTCAACGAATCTTCTTATTTCTCCTGAGATCTATCTCTCGATAAACTCCTTAGCGGCTGCGACTATCTTGTCCTTCAGCTCATCGGTAAGCACCTGCTTCTCCTCGATCTCATCCACGATATCCTTATGGGCACTGTGGAAGTATTCAAGCATCTCAAGTTTCTTCTTCTTGACCTCTGAAACCTCAACTGGAAGGAATACCTTATTGGTAGCTGCTACCAGAATGATAACCTCCTCGGCCATTGACAGCGGATTACACAGAGGCTGCTTTAAAAGCTCCATAAGTCCCTTGCCGTACTGAAGCTGTTCCTTGGTGTTCTCATCAAGATCTGAACTGAACTGTGTGAACACCTCCATCTCTCTGTACTGTGCCAGATCGATACGGATACTTCCTGCGGCCTTCTTCATCGCCTTTGTCTGCGCTGCACCACCAACTCGTGATACCGACAGACCGACGTTGACAGCAGGTCTCATACCTGAGAAGAACAGATCGCTCTCGAGGAATATCTGTCCATCTGTGATAGATATAACATTTGTAGGTATATAAGCAGATACATCGCCTGCCTGTGTCTCGATAATAGGAAGGGCTGTGATGGAGCCTCCGCCCAGCTCATCCTTAAGCTTACTTGATCTCTCAAGAAGTCTTGAATGGAGATAGAATACATCTCCAGGATATGCCTCACGTCCTGGTGAACGTCCGAGAAGCAGTGACAATGTTCTGTAAGCAACAGCGTGCTTTGACAGATCATCGTACACGATCAACACATCCTTGCCCTTATGCATGAAATACTCAGCGATCGCTGTACCTGAATAAGGCGCAATATACTGAAGTGGTGCTGAATCACTTGCTGTAGATGCAACGACTATCGTGTAGTCCATGGCATCATATTTGTTCAGGTTATTTACAACCTTGGCTATTGTTGAAGCCTTCTGGCCTATAGCCACATATACACAGATGACATCCTTGCCCTTCTGATTCAGAATGGTATCTATCGCTATGGATGTCTTACCTGTCTGTCTGTCTCCTATGATCAGCTCTCTCTGTCCTCTTCCGATTGGGAACATGGCATCTATCGAGAGGATTCCTGTCTGAAGCGGCTGGTTGACCGACTTACGATCAACTATGCTTGGAGCCGGATTCTCTATTGGACGATAATCCGTTGACTCTATGCTGCCCTTTCCATCTATAGGTGCTCCAAGGGCATCAACTATACGTCCGATAAATGCATCGCCTACAGGGATGCCTGCACGCTTTCCCGTTCTGCTGACCTTTGTTCCTTCTTTGATTCCTGTATCACGACCGAACAGAATACATCCTATCTCTGTTCTTCTGATATCCTGAACCATACCTTTGACACCATTCTCAAAAACAACGATCTCGCCGTACATGGCATTGTCTATACCGTATACGGTTACGATTCCATCACCTACATAGATGACCTTACCGACTTCTTTGTCCCTGGAGTCAAAATCATAATTCTCTATCTCTTCTTTGAGTATAGAAATAATATCCTCTGAACTAATTGAACTCAATTTATCACCTCATAACCAGTTTCTGTCTAAGGGATTTGTACCTGCCCAGAATGCTTCTGTCGTACTCGCGGTCTCCCGTTCTTATGACAAATCCACCTATCAATTCTTTTTTCTCCACCATAGAAAGCTGTACCGCCCTGCTTCCATACTCTTTCATAAGGAAGTTCTCGATACCTGCCTTCTGCTTATCAGTTGGCGGTGTGACATAATAGAGAGTTGCCGAAAGGATATCCTGCTGCTCTCTGGCATACTTCTCATACTCGTCAAATATGTCATGTATCATGTCAAATCCATCGTTGTCACACAGGGTCTTCATGAAATTTACCAGATCCTTATTGCCAAATCTGTCAAATACCCTGTCAACGACCTTGCGCTTGTCCGCGTGGCTGACCACCGGATCTGCCAGTGCATATACCAGCTCCGGACTACCATCCACAAGCGCCTTTATCTCCTCCACCATGTCCTGACTGATTCCAAGCTGATAGAGGACAATTCCGTAATTAATTGCCTTCTGTGTCACCTGAATCACCTACTTCATTCAAAAACTCGTCATACATGGCAGCTCCTGCTGATTCCGCATCTCCTTCACCGCCCACGATCTTGCCGGCTGCTGCCATTGCAAGCTCTGCGATCTGTGACTGCATATCAGAAAGTGCCTTGTTCTGCTTGATCTCTATGGTCTTCTCCGCATCCTTTATCATTTTGACTGACTTTGCATCAGCCTGATCTATGATACGGCTGTACTCATTCTGGGCCTCCACACGGGATTTCTCACGGAGATCCCTGCACTCAGCATCAACCCCTGCAAGGGTATCCTCATACTGAGACTTGAGTTTCATTGCTTCAGCCTTCTGATTGTTGGCATCCGATATGGTGCCAGCGATCATATCTTCTCTCTTCTTGATGACATCGTTGAGCGGTCCTATCAAGAACTTCTTCAAAAGAAGAAACAGAACTATTAAGTTGATAATGGTGAATGCTATTGTAGAAAATTCTATATCAATCATATAGCCACTCCTATCTTTCTGTTTCTATTATCCGCATCTCTTCTGCAATTCCAGATTTCTATTAGATATTTCTATTAAAATATCCATCTGACCAAAAATCTGATTACTTAAGAAGAATGATTGCAAGAAGTCCGATTACGAAACCGTAGATAGCTGTTGCCTCTGCAAGGGCACAACCGATGATAAGAAGCTTTGTGATCTTTCCGTCTGCCTCCGGCTGTCTAGCTACAGCCTCAACTGCCTTTGATGTTGCAAGACCGATTCCAAGTCCTGCGCCAAGTCCTACTAATGCTGCTATACCTGCTCCAATTGCTAATAATCCGTTCATATCATTTTCTCCTTCTTATTTTCATTTTTAAAATCAGATAATCTTTACTCCATCGCTTCCTGCATGTAAAGCGTAGTCAGGAAAGTAAATACAAATGCCTGTAAAAATCCATCAAAGAAATCAAAATACAGGCTGAGTGGGATAGGGACAATGAGTGGAACTACTGCCTCTATCAGCTTCATGATGACGAATGCTCCGAGAACATTACCAAAAAGTCGCATACACAGCGACAGCGGCTTGATGACAAGCTCAAGTACATTAAGCGGTGCAACTATTGCTACCGGCTCTGCAAAACTCTTGACCCAGCCTTTTGTCCCCTTTCCTCGTATTCCTGCCACCTGTACGAGTATGATACTCATGATGGCCAGTGAGGCTGTCACATTCAGATCCTTTGTCGGTGGTTTAAAGCCAAATACACCCATGATGTTGGCCATGCCGATGTACAGAATAACCGTTATCAGATACGGAACATACTTCATGCCCGCCTCTCCGATAACACCTTTGAACAGGTTGTTAAAAGTAGTTATTATGGTCTCCAGCACAAGCTGTTTCTTACCCGGATTCTCAACTTTGAGATTCCTTACAAGGATAATCGACAACAGCACAAGCACTGCCATAATGATCCATGTTACCACCACAGATTCTGTTACCGGTATTCCACCAAATATTGGTATTGTAAATACTGTTTTGCATTGGAGTTCATTGGATAACTCTTCTGCCAGATCCGTAAGACATCACTTCCTTTCACACTGTTTTATTGTATGTCAAAATGCTATTTCAGTTTATTATTGGTTTATTATAGAAATAGCATTCATGGCATCTGCCTCAGACAGCCCCACAAGTACGTTCTCTGTGTTGATCCAGTGAGAATCGAGTTCATGAGCCTCCCAGTCCATATCCATGTCATCAAATATGACATATCCCTCTACGGAATTCGCAACCACATAATCCTTGACTGCACATGCTCTGGTATAATCCCCATACTTGTTTCTGAGCTCATCCCCTGAAGAAGTTGCCCCATATACTTCCATTCCAACATCCGCAAGTCTGTCTATCAGTTCCCTTACGTGTGCCTTACTGATATCCTTATCAATCACCTGTTTTCTCCAGTCACTTGTCATGACCAGCTTCGCTCCTGTGGCATCCACAACCATCTTGAGGTTAGCCACATTCTTAGGATTGATAAACTCCCCATGCTTCTCACACAGGAATTTCTCCGAATTCAGTACGCCGTCTACATCAAAAAATACTACATTCATACGGTCATACTCCCCTATCTTTTTTTCTAAAAAGCTGCTCTCGCTCCTTGCTTGCGTATTTTATCACCATTCAAAACAAATTTAAAGTCATATATTTGCCCTTATAGTCAAATTTTAATCATTTTTTATTTTTGTATTATTTTTCGTAACAAAAACAGTTTTTTGTCACAGTTTTCTCAAGAAACCCGCATAAAATCTAACGTATCGCCAGTTTATACTTTTTTTATAATTTTAACATTTCGTTTATAATTAGCTTTTCTTCCAAATCATCAAAGTAAAATTCGCCACTCCCATCACCCTTCCGCCAGAAACAGGCTGGGTATTCTTCCGCGGCTGTATATCATCTGCTATATATGTGGTATCGGTAGCGAATACGACTGAGCTTCGGTGCTTCTTGCCGAGTTGGAAGCCGCATCGCCCTTATCGCGGCCGGAAACGAGTGCATATAGAAGCTAAGCCGAAGCGAAGGAAGTAGAGCGTGATACCACATATATAGCAGATGATATACCCGCCCCGCGGAAGAATACCCAGCCGTCCGTCCTTCGCCCCCCACGAAAAAAGGCTATCTCGTGATCGACGCCCTAACGCTCGACACGTGATAGCCTTGTTCCCTCTGCCGTAATCCGTCACCCCCATTGTGACAGACTATTGTAGAAAATGACCCCCTTGTCATCTCTCGATGTAACAGATAAATTCATTATATCATATTTAATTTCATATTAAAGAGCAGTTCATACACTTTTCTGCGCACACACAAATCGCAAAAGTGTATATTCTTACACTTTTCAACTGGACAAGCCTGTTTCTTCTATTATATAATGTTACTGAGGTGAATTACATGCAGCAACAATACGATATAGGGAAAAGACTCAGGGAAGTCATGGCTGAACGCGGGGTTACGATCAGTCAGTTAGCTGAGATGACAGATGTCTCTGAGGATACGATAAAAGCCATCAGGAGCGGCAAGACCAAGAGCCCGGGAATACAGCTTATGATATCCATCGCAGACGCACTTGGATGTACCATGGATGGATTTCTCCACAGGCGCAGCCTTACGGACGAGGAATTGTATCTCCTGCAAAAATACAGAACACTCAACATCCACGGCAAGCGGATGGTCTTGCTAATGGCGGACTCTGAAGATCACATGCAGAAGAAGCTTCCTTCAGCGGATGCGTACTGCGCCAAAACGCGCAGGATTCCGTGTATTTCCTCAACTCACACGCTTGCTTCCAATTCAGACTACTCAACACACGCGACAGAATTTATAGAGATACCCGCCGATTATTTTCCAAAGGCAGATTATTGTCTGAGGCTCACGACCAATATGCTCCATCCTATCTATATTAAGGATGATATTATAGCCGTGGAACAAAACTTTCCTCATTTCGGAGATATTGCGTTATTCCTGAACGAGAATGGAGTCGAGATGATCAGAAAATATACAGAAAAAGATGGCTCACCATACCTTGAAGCTGTCAGCAGATGTGATAGATCCCTGTATCTCACAAGTGATATCATTTGTCTGGGAACGATCCTCGGAATCGTCCGTCTGGAAGACACAAGAAAACCGCCTATTACATAAAGGCGGTTTTTCTTATATATAAATATTATGATGTCGATTACTCTGCTCCACCGGTGATAAGCCATGGTGACGGCTGGGTAACGAACATGTTGTCCTTGTTGGTTTTGGACACAGATATCTGAATAGCCTCCATATTCTTTATTCCGAGCTTGTCAAATATGAGCTTTGCCTGTGCAAGTATTCCAAGATCAAGTGTGTATATGACAAACTGCATATTCGGATTGATCTTGAGCAGTCTCTCCATATCTGACTCCAGATAATGATTTGCAACTATGAATGCCAGCCTCGGAACAGGTATGGCTGCCAGAGTCTCCTCGCTCATATCTGGGATTATCTGTACATTATGTACTCCGAACTTGTCAACATTCTCCTCCATGGATCTTCTCGAACCCTCGTCCGGCTCAACGGCTATAATGTTGCCCTCGCTTGCCACGATCGCAGCCTCAATGACTATACTCTCGGCCTGGAGTGCCAGGATGGTGTCATGCGTATCCACATCCAGCAGACTCATGATGACTGCTCTTATCTCCTTGCCGACATAGTGTACTGTTCCAGCCGAGAAGAAATCATTTGCAATTCCGTATCTGACGGATTCCCTTGTCTTCTCGTTCATGATGAATATAACTGTAGGCCCTGTTATCTTCCTGTTCAGCACCTTCTCCAGCTTGTCATGGTGAACCTCGCCGCCGGGCTCCACACCCTCTGCATACCACATGTCATACTCGCCAAAGCCCTTCTCCCAAAGCGTGTACAACAGATCCTCATGACTCTGATCTGCAAATATAAGAACTCTCTTGTGTGTGTCTATAGTCGGAACAACGTTCTTCTGCTTTCCGCATATATTCAGCATCTTTATCTTCTCAGGACTGACCTTCATTATGTCTGCAAAATAGCCAAGCCAACTGAGCATATCCTTGTTCTCGTACATAACCATAACCCTCCTTTAGTTGTCCGTCCAATCTTTTATATAGTATATTTATTATACTATTTTATCGATCTTCTGTACACCCAAAGAGAGGCAAACAGACACTTTTTTGACTGTCATCAACTTACCACGTTCAGCTTGTGATCTCTATACATATTGTATACGGACTCCGGAAGCTTATCGTCGGTTATGATGGTGAATTCCGGCTGGAGATCACTGAGCTTGAAATCTCCCTTTGTCTCGAATTTCGTGCTGTCCGCCAGCAGAAATACCTCGCTAGCATGGCCTATCAGCATGCACTGATTCTCATAGGTTTCCCTTATAAAATCATGTGCGCCATCCTCGACCGAAAGTGCCGAAGGTACTACAAATGCCTTTGAAAAATACAGTTTCTGCATCGCCTCATGTGTCAGGAAGCCATAAAACAACTTCTCCTTCGGGAGATATTCACCGCCCAGCAGGGTTATCCTGTAATTTTCACATTCCGATAATATGGAGAACACCTCCGAGGAATAGGTTATGACGGATAGTGAGTCAAAATTGCGCGCCTTCAGTGCCATGGCGAACAATGACGCCGTGCTGCCTGAATCTATCGCTATGGTGTCTCCATCCTTCACATACTCAAGCGCTTTCCTGGCTATCTGCTCCTTGAGTTCCATATTGGATGTGCCCCTGACATCCATATTCTCAAACCGGTATCTCTTCTTCACAGAAACCGCACCGCCGTGTACCCTCGTGAGCATGTTGTTATTTTCAAGATCCTCAAGATCACGTCTCACCGTCTCGGTCGACACGCCCAGCAGCTCAACCAGTCTGGCAACAGTAACCGAATGATTAAGATTTACCTGATCCAATATTATCTGTTTACGCTGATCTGCTAACATCTGTCCCCTCCCTTACTTCCTTATAAACTGAGCCCTATGTTTTCTGACCTGCAACATGATTGTATCAAAATAAGCGGTGCCGTGTAAACCTTTATTCCGACATATCCAGTCCATACAGCCTGCAGAGAACCGCAGTATATCCCTCTATACAGTCGAGGATCCTGTCGATCTCCACATGCTCCTGTGCCTGATGCGCCTGACTCATCATCGCACCCGAATATCCTATAGTCGGTATGTTGTATTTGCCGCATATAACGCTTCCGTCGGTTCCAAACTGCCAGTATATCTTCTCAACATCCTGACCAAGCTCCTTAAGCGTCCTGTATGTCAGCTCGACATACTCATTATCCTTGCCGGTCACCCACGCCGGATGCTGCTTTGCCGCTTCCGCCTCATAACCGGTGTAACACGTCCTCTTATTCATTCTCGGATGAACGACAGCTCTGAGCTCAGGATCCTTTTTCTTCTGCTCATCCAGGAATTTCTGAACCCTGCTCACCGTATCCTCTATGGTCATAGGTGGCACATATCTCTGATCCACTGTGATCTCACAATAGTCCGGCACACAGGAATACTTCTGTCCCGGTGTTACCACCACATCAGTGATGACCATGGACGTCTTACCCATCTCATGTACGAGCGGTTCACTGCCAAAGTTATGCATGATCGCATCCATTATAGGGAGCGCTTTCTCAACAGCATTTATGCCCTCCTGCGGAGCGGACGAGTGCGCCACCTTACCGTACACCTCTATGACAAGCTCGATCTTGCCTCGCTGTCCGATGGCAAGATTGCCGTCTGACGGCTCCCCCAGATAGCACAGGTCAACATCAAGGCCGTGCTCCGGAAGAGTGTGCTCCATAAGATAAATCGTTCCGATACTCTCCGCCGGCTCCTCATAGACGACTGCAGCAAATATAAGATTGCCCGATATCTTCGCCCCGGCATCCACCAGCTTTTTGATCTCCATAAATGCAAAGAATTCCGAAGTCAGTCCGGCAAGCATATCGCTTATGCCTCTGCCGTATAACTTTCCATCCTCCACCTTCGGCTCAAATGGCGAATACGGACTCCATGCATCTATGCTTCCCTCAGGCACAACATCCATATGTCCAGTCAGAAGCACGTTTGGACCGTCACCCTCTCCGCGGATGACTCCGACCACGTTGCCGCACTCATCGCGGAAATGCTCAATACCAAGCTCCTCCATGGCCTGCATAAACACCTCCGAGGTGGCTCTCTCCTCCCCGGAATATGCCTGTGCGCGTATATTCTTACTGACAAATTCTACCCATGAATCTTCCATATTCTTATAATAATCTTTCATGATATACATCTCCCTTTCCTGAACCGGTTTCATAATACGATCTGCTGATCATCAACTGATACGGGTACTCTTCTCCCTCGCAACGTCGAGCCAGTAATCCAGCCTTGAATCGAGCCAGAAATGCTGCAGTCTCGCCATCTTCTGTCCATACCAGTTCATGTAATCAAACTCCACGTTGGAGCTGGCCGCCTGATACAGTGCCCAATACGCCCACTTGATATCGCAGGCTATCTTGTTCAGCTTCATTCTGGCAAATGCTCTCTCATCAACCTTGCCTCCGCCGTATATCTTCATCATCTCCACGTCCATATCCTCGGTGAAATAGTTCACAGCAGATATCAGACCCAGATCCACATAAGGATCATTCATGGACGCATACTCATAATCTATGATCTTCAGATCATTTGTCTCCTCGTTGTACATCAGGTTGTTTGTCCAGAAATCATTGTGGCACGGACACAGCTCCTCACTGCCCGCCAGCGCCTTCTCAATAGCAGAGAGCAGATACTCCATCTTGTCATTAAACGGTGATATATAGCCGCCCTTCTTCGCCCTTGCGTTCATATCCCACGCCTGTTCAAATATGCTCTGCTTCAGGTTCAGCGGCTTTGTCTCGAGATGGTGGAAGTCCCTGATCCTCTCGAATATCGACTGGAATATATCTTTGTCATACACATCGCCAAATGTCACCTGGCGGTAGCCGTCAAGCCACTGGAATATCTCAACACCTGTATCCTCGAAATAATAATAGACTCTTGGGCCTGCCTTGCTCTCGTCCGCGATCACATTTGCCTCGTGGCATACTTCACGGTTTATGTAATCCGTGCCGGCTCCCGGTATCTTGAGGAAGAAATGCTCTCCCTCCACATCCACTTTGAAATTCGGATTCGTTATTCCTCCTGAAACGGGCTTGCAACTGATCTCCTTGCCCTTCCAGTCATCGACCCTTGCGATCGCCTCATCAATTGTTGTCTTGCGCATAAAAAAGCCTCCTCTCCTACTTGCTCTCATCAATCAATGCTTCTCTTCCAACCTCTCCGGTTCTAACCTTCACAACATTTTTCACATCGTATACGAATATCTTGCCATCGCCATAGTTGCCGGAGTACAGCACCTTCTCCGCAGTTTCCACAACCCTGGACACAGGTACAGTGCTGACTATGACCTCGACCTTCACTTTAGGAAGCAGGTTCAGATCCGCATCCGAGCTGCGGTAATATTTGTCATTATTTCCCTTCTGTATACCATATCCGGTCACATCCGTGATCGTAACTCCAGTTACATTTATGTCATTCATGGCGTGAAGCAGTGCGTCAAGCTTATTCTTTCTCGCTATGATGACCACCTTGGATATGTTAAGATTCTCCGCATTTTCTGGGCTGTCAAATGCCTTGCCATCGATCTTAGGCACATTCATCATAGGCGCGCTTATTCCGTCTGAGGACAGCACCTCTGTGTAAGTATTTGAAAATCCGTGCTCACTGATATCCAGTCCATCCATCTCATCCTCAGCCGATACACGAAGGCCAATGGTCTTCTGAACGATCTTGAACAGTAGTGCCGAAGCTGCAAATACATACAGGAACACAACTATTCCGCCAAGAATCTGGATTCCGCACTGGTAGCCACCGCCGCCAAGCAGCAAGCCCTTTGTCTTTGTAGCGGTTCCGTCTGAGAACAATCCAACCGCTACAGTTCCCCACAGGCCACCGAATCCGTGTGCCGCGATGGCTCCCACAGGATCATCTATCTTTACCACGTTCTCTATGAAATGCATTCCCCCAACTACTATCGCTCCGGCCACGATTCCGACCAACACCGCAAGTGGTGTACTTATAACGTCGGCTCCCGCAGTGATAGAAACCAGGCCTGCCAGAGCGCCGTTGAGTGTCATGGCGATATCTGGCTTCTTCTTCCACGCCCAGCTTATACACATCGCTGTGACTGCTCCAGCCGCAGCGGATAGATTGGTGTTACAGAACACCTTGCCAACTAGCGACACCGTATCTCCTGTCAGTGGCAGAACCGAGCTTCCATTGAAACCGAACCAGCCAAACCACAGGATAAATATTCCAAGCACCGAGAGCGGCATGCTGTGTCCCGGTATCTTCTTCGACTTTCCGCTTCTTGAATACTTTCCGATACGCGGGCCGAGCATCCACGCTCCTGCAAATGCAGCGGCACCGCCCACCATATGTACAACTGTGGATCCGGCAAGATCATGGAATCCGAGCTGTGCCAGCCAGCCGTCTCCCCATATCCAGTGTCCCGATATAGGATAGATCACCAGACTTATCATCAGACTGTAGATACAATATGCTGCAAATTTAGTTCTCGCCGCCATGGCACCCGACACGATGGTCGCCGCCGTCGCAGCGAATACTGTCTGAAATATCAGGAATGCCCAGAATGGGATTCCGTCAGGAAACATGCCGTCTCCATATACCGATTCCATTGCCACACCTTTGATCTTACCCAGTACAGCTCCGTCGCCGCCATACATAATTCCGAATCCTATCAACCAGAACGTCACCGAACCGATACAATAGTCAACCAGATTCTTCATGGCGATATTTCCTGCATTTTTTACCCTCGTCATGCCGGTCTCAAGCATCGCAAAGCCCGCCTGCATGAAGAAAATGAGTACCGTTCCTACCATAATCCATATCGTACTGACTGCACTATATTCCATCACGATTCCTCCTTAATCTCTGTTATATCTGTCCTGCCTTGTGACAGCGAACCGTATGTCCCGGTGATACCTCTGTCTCCTCCGGGCGCTCCTTCATGCAACGTTCATCCGCATATATACAGCGTGTACAGAACGGACATCCCGGCATCGGCTTTGCCGGATCAGGTATATCACCTGGCTTAAGGTCTATGTCAAAGCCCGCATCCTCAAGTCCCTTGCTTATACTCGGAGCCGCCTTGAGCAGAACCTTTGTATATGGGTGCTGCGCATTCTTGTATATCTCGCTGCTCGGTGCACTCTCGACTATCTCTCCGAAATACATGATCTTTATCTGATCCGCGATCTGTCTCACCACAGCCAGATCGTGGGCGATCAGCAGCATGGACAACTTATATTTGTCCTGCAGATCCATCAGCATATTTATGACCTGTGCCTGCAATGACACGTCCAGTGCCGATATAGGCTCATCGGCAAATATGATCTTCGGTGTGACGACCAGACACCGCGCTATGATTATCCTCTGTCTCTGTCCACCGGATAACTGATGCGGATATCTGTCAAGGAACATCGGTGCCATTCCAACCTGTGAAAGTGTGTCCAGAATGATCTTCTCCCTCTCATCCTTGTCCTTCACTCCATTCAGGATCAATGGCTCCTCAAGTGATTCACGGATACTCATTCTCGGATGCAGCGATCCCAGAGTGTCCTGAAAGATCATCTGTATCTTTGCCTTCATATCGCTCTTTTCCTGGGGCGTCATATCGTCCACGGATTTTCCTTCAAATACGATACTTCCGTCCGTCTTGTCCTCAATTCCCAACAGGACTCTCGTCAGCACCGTCTTGCCACAGCCCGACTCTCCGACGATCGCAAGTGTCTTGCCCTTTTCCAGCTCCAGCGAGACATGGTCGACTATGTTCTTCTGTCCGACAACCTTGTTGAACATTCCCTTTTTCACCGGATACTGCTTCAGCAGATTATCGCAAGATAATACTATATCCTTCATATGATCACCCCAATTCTGTATCTTCGTTAATGTCATAATCCAGTGGGAAATGGCAGGCACACATATGTCCCTCTCCAACCGGTTTCAGTGCCGGCACCTCTTTATGACATATATCTTTCGCATATTCACAACGGGAAGCAAATGGACATCCCTCCGGGACATTTGACATATCCGGCGGGAATCCCGGAATGGATTTCAGTCTCTTCGTCTTACGAGCCTCGAGAAGCGGAACAGAACGGATAAGTCCAACCGTATAAGGATGCTTTGGATTTCTGAGCAGATCCTTCTTGGATGCCGACTCCACGCATCTTCCCGCATACATGACAAATATGTCGTCTGAGAACTGGGACACCACGCCAAAGTCGTGGGTGATTATCATGATGGAGATGCCGGTCTGCTTCTGCACCTCACTGAGGGCTTCGATGATCTCCGCCTGAATGGTGATTCCAAGACTTGTTGTAGGCTCGTCCGCTATGAGCAGATCCGGGTACAATATCATTGACATCGCTATGAATATCCTCTGTCTGAAACCCGCTGAGAACTCACACGGGTATTTCTTTATGACCTCCTCGCCGTTGGTTATTCCGACAAGCTTGAGAACTCTCATTATCTCCTGTTTTGCCTTTTCTGAACCCGATGGGGTATGTGCGTTATAGGCCTCGGCAAGCTGTGCTCCAATTGTCATGTAGGGATTGAACGATGTAGTAGGATCCTGAAATATCATGGAGATCTCATTTCCACGGATGCTCTTCATCTCCTTCTCTGGGAGCTTCAGTATATCCTGACCTTTGAACCTGATCTCGCCGCCTGCTATGTAACCCGGAGATTCCACGATCCTCAGTATCGATCTCGCCGTCACGCTCTTGCCGGAACCACTCTCTCCTATTATTCCAAGCACCTTGCCCTTCCGCAGTGAGAAGTTGACTCCCTCAACTGCTTTCACGACTTTGTGCGGACCGGTCTTGAAATAGGTCTTTAAATCCTTTACCTCAAGGATCACATCTGTATCTTTTTCTGTATTATTATCCATACTGTTATCCTCCTATTTGCGAAGCTTTGGATCGAAATGAACCTGAAGATTGTCACCGATAAAATTCAGTCCGAGAACCATGATGATAAGAACGATGCCGGGGATCATGATATACCATGCATCAGATGCAATATAGCCACGGGCATCGGACATTATGTTTCCAAGGGATATCTTTGGCGGATTTATACCGAGTGACATGTAGCTGAGCAAGCTCTCGTTGATGATCATTCCGGCGATATCAAGCGGTATGAGAGGAAGCATGGCAGGGATCAGATTCTTGCCGATATACTTCGTGGATATCCTCCATGAGCTCGCCCCCATGAGCTTTGCCGCTGCGATATAATCTGTGCTCTTCTGGGGTATTACATTTGACCGCACCGTTCTCGCATAGGCCGGCCACAGTGCCAGACTCAGCACTATGGTTACCGACACCTCATTCGGTGCGAACAGTGTGAGTGCGATCATGGCAAGTACGATAAATGGGAATCCCATCTGTACATCGGTGATTCTCATCAGCACTGAATCCAGAGGTCCCGGACTTGTGAGACCGGATATGATTCCGACTATCAGTCCTATGATGGCGGCCAGCAGAACGCTGCAGAAACCAATTATGACTGAGGTACGGATCCCATACAAAAGTCTCGAGAACAGATCACGTCCTATGGCATCAGTTCCCAGCCAGTGTGCCGGATCCTGAAACGGTTTCAATAATCTGATGGATGGGTTTGCCTTGCCCGGGTCCGACGGCGCGATGAGCGGCGCAAAGATTCCGGCAAGGAGATAGATTCCTACAATAATGATTCCAAGTGTAAATAATTTGTTTTTACCAATCCACTGAAGGACTGATTTAAATTTACTTTTTTTCTTCATAATTACAGTCCTCCCTGTGCTTTTCTCATTCGTGGATCAAGACGGATACTTCCAAGATCAATGGCAATATTCAAAACAATAAAGAATACAGAAAACAGAATGATAATCCCCTGAACCAGGTTGTAATCTCTTCGAAGGATCGCATTTAACACCGTGTATCCGATTCCCGGGAAGTTAAATACATACTCGACAACAACGATACTTCCTACCAGAAAGCCAAGCTGTGTTCCTAGGGATATCAGTACAGGGATAAGTGAATTCCTGAGTGCGTATTTGAAATATATCGCCACTGTCGATATTCCTCTCGCATATGCAACCTTGACAAATTCCTGATTGTAGCTGTCTATCAGTGAGGAACGCACCACCTTGGTAAGCACCGCCGTGAGCGGAAGTGCCAGTGCAACTGTCGGGAGCACGCAGGATGCAGGTCCCGAATAATCCATTGACGGCAGCAGTCCAAGTCTGACTGAGAAAATAATGATCAACACGGAGGATACCCAGTAGTTGGGCATTGACTGGAACAGTACCGCAATACTCGAGATGAGACGATCTTCCCATTTATTTCCATTTAGTCCTGCGATGGTTCCCAGGATCAAAGATAATATGATCGATATGACCACTGAAGATATCAGCAGTATCAATGATAACGGTGTTGCCTGCTCCATAACATTCAGAACTGTATCGCTCTTGAAATAGGACTCACCAAGATCTCCGTGGAACAGATTCACCATGTACATTTTAAACTGCTCCGGGATGGACTTTTCCAGTCCCATACTGTCTCTGATCGCCTGCTGCTGTTCTACTGTTGCTGTCGGAGCCATGACCTTCGCCGGATCTCCCGGTATCATTCGAAGTATTACAAAGCTGATAAATATAACGCAAAAGGTAACAAAAATGCCCTGTGCAAGTCTTTTTAAAACGGTTCCCAGCACTTTGATTTCCTCCCTTCTTAAAAAGGGCCACATGCTGTATCCTTACACATGCAGCCCCTTTTTGTGAATCTAATGTATTGCTATGCGCTTACTCTTTTGTGACATTTGTGAAGATATAATCTGCACCACTTGTGTACTCAAGGCCCTTGACATTTGATCTCACTCCGAAGATAGTCATGGACTTGATGATAGGGATATCAGGCATTTCCTCTGCCAGGGCCGGAAGGTACTCGTCCTGAAGGATCTGCTTTCTCTTATCTGGGTCTGTCTCAGTTGCGAATCTGTCCATGATGTCCTGAAGCTCTGCCGTAGGCTCATAGTGGCTGATTCGACCTGCTGCATACCATGAATTCAGCTTCAGTTCAGGCTCGATACCTGATGGCTGCCATCCACAGTCGATCATGTAGCAAGGAGTTTCTTCATATAACACATCGCCCCATGATGAAGTATCAAGTGGAACGACCTTACAGTTGATACCGACAGCCTGTAAACAAGCTGCAATGTACTCGTAATATTCCTTTGTCTTAGGGTAAAAACCAACGGATGTGTAGATGTTGAGCTCTGGAAGACCCTCGCCATTCTCATAGCCGGCTTCCTTCAGGCACTCTGCAGCCTTCTCAGGATCGTACTCGCCGACACCACCTACAGCCTTGTAGCCCCATATAGTTGAGGAGATAAAGCTGTCTGCCTTCTCTGCATATCCGCCAAATATATCATTTACGATTCCGTCATAATCGATCGCGTAGGCTATCGCCTTTCTGACGAGCTTCTCATTCATAGGCGGCATCTTGAACTTTGGAATAAGGTGCTTACACTCTGTGGTGAGGAACTTGTCAACCACGATATTGCTGTCTGACTCAAGCACAGACACCGCATCGGAATCAACACGCTCGATGACATCGGCCTCACCTGACTGCAATGCTGACAGACGTGTTGTGGCATCCGCAACGTACTTGTACTCGATCTTCTTTATCTTAGGAAGAGTTCCCCAGTAATCGTCGAACAGCTCATATGTCGCTGTATCGTTCTCAAAGCTTACCATCTTGTATGGGCCGGTTCCGTTGTATCTCTTATCCAGAGTGTTCTCAGGATCTGCAAGATCGTCAGCGGACATTATCGGAGTTGAACAAAGCATGTTGACCAGAGAGCCAAGAGGCTTTCCCGATGCCGGAGTTATGGTAAATGTATAATCGTCGATGACCTTACACTTTAACTCATCTGCCCACCATGAACCGGATACGTTCTGTGAGCTTGAATATGCCTCACATGATGATGCTGCATCCTCTGCGGTAAAGTCTGAACCGTCGTGGAACTTTACGCCCTTACGGAGCTTGACCGTCAAGACTGTCTGACTGTCGTCATATGACCACTCAGTAGCAAGATTAGGCTGTGGCTCCTGTGTCTTCTCATCCATGACCAGTAGATGTTCCAGAGCTATGGCCTCTGCGTGAAGCATCATCGTGGAAGTGTGCTTCAGTGGGCTGAGTGATGCCTGCCAGTTCTCTGCTCCCAGGATCACCAGTGTGTCCTTGTCCGTCTTGGACTCAGAGCTTGTTGTCACTGCCTGCGTGCTCCCATCTGTACTTCCTCCAGAGCTTCCACACGCAGTCACTGAAAGTGCCAGTGCGGCTGCCAAAAGTATTGAGCAAATTTTCTTTTTCATAATTCTTCCTCCTTTTCGTGTTTTATCTATGACTCAAGCTGATGCAGACATTTATCGAGGGTTGATGCTATCCAGTCGATATCACACTCCTGGAATGCCATAGGCGGACGAAGCTTTAAGACATTTCCATAAGGGCCTGCAACAGAAGTCAGTACATTGTTGTCTCGCAGAAGTTCGATGGCATCCAGTGCCTTCTGCTGATCCGGAGTCTTCTTGCCGTCATTCTTCGCAAGCTCAAATCCAATGAACAGGCCTGTGCCTCTGACGTCTCCCACAGAATCAGGATGTCTGTCCTTTACCTCCTGCAATGCTTTCAGAAGCTTTGCACCGACCACCTTGCAATGCTCCTGCAGCTTTTCTTCTTTTATGACATTAAGCACAGCCTGTGCGGCTGCGATAGCCACCGGATTTCCTCCAAATGTATTGAAATATGGAAGTTTGTCGCTGAATGCGGCGAGTACCTCATGCTTGGCGGCAAGTCCTGAGATCGGAATTCCGTTACCCATAGGCTTTCCTGTTGTCACCATGTCAGGTATGATTCCATGTCTGGCAAATCCCCAGAACGCATCTCCCGTTCTTGCAAATCCCGGCTGTACCTCATCGGCGATGAATACACCGCCATTCTTATGTACCACATCGATGGCCGCCTTCAGGAAACCGACCGGATTCGGATGTACTCCATCTGATGAGAATATAGAATCTGCAAGGAAACATGAGAACTTATATCCTGCTGCCTCCAGCTCATCGATCTTCTTCTGCATCTCTCCTGAGTACCATGCGGTGAACTCCTCAGGTGTACCGCCATGTCTGTAATAGTCAGGTGTCTCAATGAGTCTTACATTCGGAAGCAGTGGCTGCTCACTTCCAAGGGCTGGTGAACATCCAGATGTCAGAGCACTTGTTCCGTGGTACGCCTCCCTTGAAACTATGATTCCGGTGCCGCCCGTGTATTCCTGTGCCACTCGGAGTGCCAGGTCATTTGCCTCAGAACCGGTACACATGAACATTATCTTGTCTATCTCGTCCGGCATCATCTTCAGCAGATCCTCACTGTAATCAATGATCCTCTCATGCAGATAACGTGTGTGGGTATTTAAAAGCTTCATCTGCTCTGTAACTGCCTCGACCACAGCAGGATGGCAATGACCGATTCCTGCCACATTGTTGTACATGTCCAGATATTTATTCCCCTCTGCATCCCAGAGGTACTGTCCCTGTCCTCTCACAAGGTTGACCGGCTTTCTATAGAAAAGTCTGTATGCGCCACCCATCCATTTCTCACGGCGGTTTATCATATCCCTTGTCGTGTTACTGAGCAGTGAACTGTAGTCATCACTGTAGCTGTTAGTGTCCATAATGCTTGATTTAGTAGCCATATTCCACCTCCAAAAGATTTCCCTGTTAAAACAAAAGGGGCACAGAGATGAAACTTTACAGTTCTATCTCCGTGCCCCTTTGCACTCTAAAATCAGATACGCGCTTCTGTTTTGCTTTGTATCATAGCCACGCCATGTGGGATTGTCAACACATTTTGTGGGTTTTTCTGGTTTTCATTTGTTTTTCATGTTTTTTTGTGTTGTTTTGTGGTTTTATTAGTTTATGTCCCCCAAATATTTATTTTATTAACCTGGGGCAGCGCACAAAAAAACATCACCCCTGTGTCTGAAGTGATGTTTTCCTGTTATATGTAATTATCAGTAATCCTGCCTGTATTATGCCTCGAACTTCTTCACAAGTATACTTGCGTTGTGTCCGCCAAATCCCAGTGAGTTGCTGAGCGCATATGTAATATCCTTATGTACACCCTCGCCCATGGTGTAGTTGAGATCCATCTCACCCTCTGTCTCGCGGAGACCAACTGTTGGATGGATGTATGAATCCTCTATGGACTTCACACATGTTATGAACTCAACTGCTCCGGCAGCTCCAAACAGATGTCCTATCATGGACTTTGTGGAATTGATGTTCACGTTGTATGCGTCATCGCCCATAGCATACTTGATGGCTCTTGTCTCAAAGAGGTCATTGTGATGGGTACTTGTTCCATGTGCGTTGATGTAGTCAACGTCAGCAGGTGTGATTCCGGCCTCCTCCATGGCAAGCTTCATGGCACGTCCTGCACCACTTCCATCCTCCTTAGGGGATGTGATGTGATATGCATCACAGGTTGAACCATATCCGACTACCTCAGCCAGGATCTGGGCACCTCTCGCCTGAGCATGCTCAAGTGACTCAAGTACAACAACTCCTGCGCCCTCTGCTATTACAAATCCACATCTGTCCTTGTCAAATGGTATGGACGCTCTCATAGGATCCTCTGCACTTGAAAGCGCTGTCATTGAGATAAATCCTGATACATTTGTCTCACAGATAGGTGACTCTGCACCACCTGCAACCATGACATCGGCCTCTCCTGCCTGTATATATCTGTAAGCCTCTCCTATAGAGTTTGTTCCTGTGGCACAGGCTGTAACTATGTCAGTACATTTGCCCTCAAGGCCAAACTGTATTGCAACATTGCCCGCAGCCATGTTGGATATCATCATAGGAACCATCATTACACTGACTCTGTTCGCTTTGCCCTCTACAACCTTCTTGTGCTCCTTCTCTATGGTTGCCACACCGCCAAGTCCGTTTCCTATACATGTTCCGATCCTTGTTCTGTCTTCCTTCTCAAGGTCAAGACCTGCATCCTTGATCGCCTCGCCTGTAGCTGCTATGGCATACTGACAAAATGGCTCCATACGTCTTGCCGCCTTTGGATCCATATACTGCTTTGGATCAAAGTTCTTCACCTCAGCAGCAAGCTTGCACTTGTAATCGCTGACATCAAACTTTGTGATCTCTCCGATACCAACTGTATTCTTCTTTATATTATCCCAGAATTCTTCTACACTGTTTCCTATAGGTGTCACAGCACCCATGCCTGTTACAACTACTCTTTTCATCTCATACCTCGTATTTTTCATTCTATCTGCTGACAGTGCATTTTTGCACCCCAGATAAAAATAATTTTACCACAATGTAATATATATAACAAGGTTAAATAGTTTTGATTACTACATAGTTTGCTATTTGAGCAGTCCGCGGCTCTCCTTCAGGGTGAGTATCCTTCGGACGCTCTCGTCTATCCTGTCCTCTGACAGCTCGCCGTCCGCCACTGCCTGTTCTATGGAATTCACCGCCGACGCCATATCCTTCGGCTGCAGTATCATATCCATTCCGGCTTTTACCGACATCACTACCGCATCATCCACACTGTAATTGTCCGCTATGGATTCCATCTCAAATGAATCGGTTATGGCAACTCCTTCAAACTTCAGTTCATCCCTGAGAATACCGGTCGCTATCTTGTATGAGAGAGTGGCTGGAACCTCGTCTATATCCGGGACGATCAGATGTCCGACCATGACAAATTCTGCCCCCGCCTCTATACCCGACCTGAACGGCTGCATCTCATCCGCCATAATCTCTTCCTTTGTTCTATGCACATAGGCACTGCTATAATGTGAGTCCTCCGCCGTGTCTCCATGCCCCGGGAAATGCTTCAGGGTGCACATGACTCCTCCGTCGTTGAAGCCCTTCACCGCATTTCCAACGAGCTCTGCCGCCTGGGCGTAGTCATCACTGTATGCGCGCTCGCCGATAACCGTATTGTCTGGGTTCGACCATACGTCCGCCACCGGCGCAAAGTCGAGATTAAAGCCAAGCGCCGACATATCATTTGCTATGGTGTATGCGTTCTCATATGCCGTTTCGTCTCCGTCGTCCTTGTAATAGTACATGGAGCCTATATATGTGGTTCCGACAGTATCCATCAGGCGGTTTACTACGCCGCCCTCCTCGTCGGTCGCCACAAATAATCCTATACTGCTGTACTTCTGGGAGTTGTCGATCATCTCCTTCACCTGATCCTGACTCTCAAGGTTCTTCGCAAAGTACACGATACCGCCAACAGGATAATTCTCCAGAGCCTGTCTGGTCGCATCCCCTGCCACAGTTACGCCGTCCTCTCCCGTGAGCTCCTCCGGAGTCACAAACATCATCTGACAGACCTTTTCATGAAGCGTCATCCCAGCAAGTGTCTCATCCACCAGACTCGGCTTCTCCTCCTCGGTCACCTCCGTCGTTTCCTGGCTATCCGCGGTCTGCTCTTCTGTCGTAGTTCCGCTCTCCGTGACATCAGCAGCTACGCCTGGATTTCCATTGTCATTTTCTACGTGGCCCCCGGCTTTCCCCGCACTGCCTCTCAGCATGAAGATTCCCCATATTCCTGCTGTCAGGCACACCATTACGATCAATACCACAATTGCTTTTTTCATTGGTTTTCTCCGTGATTCAATTACAACTGGAACACAACCACCAGAAGCATCTTGAACTGCTCCTTGCCGTATACGGCATGTGGATGCTTTGCAGGCATTACTATTGACTCGCCCTCGTGGAGTTCATACTTGACACCGTCTATTGTCACCTCGCCCACACCGTCAAGGCACGTCACAAATGCATCTCCGTCAGACTCGTGTGTGCTGATCTCCTCATCCTTGGCAAATGCAAATAAGGTTATACTCATACATACATTCTGAGCAAGTGTCTTACTTACGACCTGTCCCTCCTGATATGCCACCTGATCCTTGAGCTTAAGTACCTCTGACTGTGCGATATTCTTCATAATTCCCATGTTCGTTACCTCCTGATATATTCTGATATATTGTTCGCTTATAGTATTATTCCACTTTTTAGTATTCTAGTATGTTGAAAAATCAACGTACTAGAATTGTTGTAATGATTTATTATGACATTTGTACGAATCAAAACAACCTGGCATGCACACATTACTATCAGAGTACATCTGATCAATAACAAATGCCCAAAATATGGCAAAAAAAGCCATTTTTCTATTATAAGTATAGTTTTATCTTTTGTAAACCCAATACCATTCAGCTATTATTAATTAGTGAGGGTCACTACGTTTTTTTGGATTTAAAGGAGCTCTGATTATTATGATAGGTGAACAATTAAGAACACTGCGCACCGCGAACAAGATGACACAGAAAGAGCTTGCAGGGGAGTTATCAGTGGCATTCCAGACTATAAGCAATTGGGAGAACAATTCCATCGACCCGTCTGTGAGCATGATTCTCCGCATCGCTGAATATTTCAACTGCTCCACTGATTATCTTCTCAAAGGGGATGATTCAAGTGCCAAGTATATTGATACAACCCAGTTGACAGAACATCAGCACGCACAGCTTCTTGGGCTTGCAAAGGAATTCTCCAAACTGAACAAGAAATAAAATATAACTTTATAATGTTCATATTACAGATACAGGGTATCACAACATTGTTGCGATACCCTGTTTTCTATTTGTATTATTCCAGATCGTGATCTGTATATCCTACAGGCTCATTCCACCGTCAACCTTGATGACCTGTCCTGTTATATATGATGCCTTGTCCGAAGCAAGGAACGCTGCTGTCTCAGCGATGTCTGATACTTCACCAAGTCTCTTGACTGTGATATGGTCAAGCATAGCCTCCTTTGCCTTGTCTGAGAGTGCATCTGTCATGTCTGTCTTGATGAATCCAGGAGCGATGGCGTTCGCTGTGATTCCACGGCTTCCGAGCTCCTTGGCTATAGACTTGGTGATACCTATAACACCAGCCTTGGATGCTGCGTAGTTCACCTGTCCTGCATTTCCCTCTATTCCGACTACTGATGACATGTTGATGATACGTCCATACTTCTGCTTCATCATGGTTCTGTACACATGCTTGATACAGTTGAATGTTCCCTTGAGGTTGATATTGATAACATCGTCGAAATCAGCCTCCTTCATTCCAAGTACAAGATTGTCTCTTGTGATTCCCGCATTGTTCACGAGAATATCTATTCTTCCATATGTAGCAACTGCGAACTTCATGAGTGCCTCTGCCTCAGCGAAATCTGCCACATTTGCCTTGAAAGCCACTGCCTCTCCGCCTGCTGCCTTGATCTCCTCAACCAGGCTGTTTGCACGCTCCTCTGAGCCATTGAAGTTTACTACTACCTTTGCGCCATATCCGGCAAATGTCTTTGCTATCTCACGTCCGATACCTCTTCCGGCACCTGTTACTACTGCTACCTTATCCTTAAGCATTCAGTTCCTCCAATTTCGCTAAATCGTCTACAGTTGCAATATTTATACTCTTTACCTCTCTGTTGATCTTCTTCATGAAGCCTGTGAGAGTCTTGCCTGGGCCAACCTCGATAAATGTATCAACGCCGTCAGCTATCATGTTCTCTATTGTCTGCTGCCATCTTACTGATGAGTACACCTGTCTCTTCAGGAGCTCCTTAACCTTTGCTGCGTCTGTGATCTCCTCTGCGTCTGCATTGCAGTAGTAAGGAGCAAATCCCTCTGCAACATCCACGCCCTGAAGGAAGTCGTAAAGTTTCTCACCTGCAGGCACAAGCATCTGTGAGTGGAATGGACCACTTACGTTAAGTGGGATAACTCTCTTGGCTCCAGCCTCTGCAAGTGCTGCTGATGCTGCCTTAACAGCCTCTGCCTCACCTGATATAACGATCTGTCCAGGACAGTTGTAGTTTGCTATCTGTACCTTGCCAGGTGTGTTCTCACATATCTCGGCAATCTTGTCAGCGTCCATTGCTATGACTGCTGCCATTCCGCCCATTCCGAGAGGTACTTCGTTCTGCATAAGGATACCTCTTCTTCTAACTGTCTTGATGCCGTCAGCGAGAGTCATGGCTCCTGCTGCAACAAGTGCGCTGTACTCACCGAGTGAGAGTCCTGCAAATACATCAGCCTTGAGACCTGCGTTCTTCAGGTGCTCATATATGGCAACCTCTGCAGCAACCATGGCCGGCTGTGTGTACTCTGTCTTGTTGATGTCATCGTTCTCCTCGAAACAGATCTTCTTAAGCTCTATATCCAGAACGTCATCTGCCTCGTCAAATACCTTCTTGCTGTCCTCAAAACTGTCATAAAAATCCTTTGCCATGCCCACATACTGTGCACCCTGACCTGGGAATATAACTGCTGTCTTACCCATTTCTTTTTTACCGCCTTTATTATATTTTGTAATTGATTTACATTCGCATATCATTGATGTCTGTCTGTACTGGATTTTATCAACCATCTCTCATGCTACATCCAGAAGCCAAGTCAACCATCCCTTATTATAGAACAGGGCTCCGCAAATCGCAAGGTCAAGAATTAATACTGCGTTAATACTTCAGCTTGCTCCGCACTTCATGCTCCCGCAATCTGCCGCGCTTCATTCACACTCCGGCCTGTCAGCCTCCGTGTTTCATGTACCGCTTAACCGCCAAATGATGCCGGATTTTTTCGAGCGAGCTCGAAAATCCGGCATCGCTTGGCGGTGTATTAACGCATAAAAAAAGCACATGCCATCAAGCCCCACGGCTCAAAGCATCTGCTGTAAATCAACTCTCATATAATATATATAACCTTGGATGGTCAGTCAGGACTCATGTCCTGGCTGGCTACCAAAGTTATGTCATGTCCGATACATGACAACTTTGAATAACAAATGTATTCAAAACAGTCCAATCTGTTCAGTTAGCAATATTACTCCTCAACACCCTTGCTCTTAAGGTAGTTAAGTACGTCCTCAAATGTAGCTACGTCATCGAGCTCCTCAGCAGGGATCTCAACATCGAACTCATCCTCAAGCTTCATAACGATCTCGTAAAGATCAAGTGAATCAACACCAAGATCATCCTTGAAGTTTGTGTCAAGCTTCATCTCGTCCTGTGAAACTCCTAACTGCTCCTCGAATATTGCCTTAACCTTATCAAACATGTTCTAATCCTCCTAAACTATAGTAAATGTTACCATTATCCTCACGGACGCTTATACTATAACCTAAGGCTACAGTAAAGTCAACACGAAGATTTTCATTGTTTTTTCGCTTATTTTTCAGCGTCAGACTTGATCGCACCTGTCTCATATATGAACTTAACTGTGCTCTTTGTACCATCGATCGTACCTGTGAAGCTTGTGTAAGTTGTGTCGTCTGAGAAGAGTGCCTCTATATAATCAATGTCTGCCTGATAGTTGCCTGCAAACAGCTTTGTGATCTTCTTGATACCCTCTTCGTTGAACTGCTTCATTCCATCGCTGAGAGTCTTTGAACCTGTTACAAGCTCCTTTGCTCCGTCATCCAGAGTCTTGCTTCCGCTGTCAAGCTGTGATGCTCCATCACTGAGGGTCTTTGCTCCTGCTGCGATCTGGCCTGCACTTGAATCAAGAGTTCCTGCCGCTGTCTTTAACTGGCTGCTTCCATTTGCCAGTGTTAAGCTTCCCTGATACAGTGTGTTCATATTTGTTGATATTGTAGCTGCTCCATCGCTGAGAGTCTTTGTACCCTTCTTGAGTGCTGCTGCACCTCTTGAGAGATCTCCGGTTCCCTTTGCGATTGCCTTGACACCTGCATATGCGGAATCGATTCCTGTTGAAATGCTTGAAGCACCGTCACTGATGGTCTTGAGTCCTGTTGACAGCTCGCCCATCTTGGTATCCAGTGTCTCAGCACCCTGCTGTAATGCTGTTATCTGTGCTGTTGTCTCCTCTGAAGTCAAAGTAGCTGTGAGGGTCGTTCCTATCTGATCGATCGCATTGAGAGCACCCTTTGCCTTTGCAAGGCCTGTGTACTGTGCAAAATATGCATCGTATGTTCCATCGCCCTTTGCCGCATCCAGAGTAGTCTTACCTAGTGCAAGTGCTCCTTCAAGCTGTGACATAGCCGCATCTATTCCGGCCTCGCTTGTTATGGAACCGCCGAGCTGGCTGTATACATTTGACTGAGCCTGGCTTACGATCTGTGATGGCATTCCTGTCAGCATGGTGATCAATGTGTTCACACCATTATTGAGCTCTGTAGCGCCCTTTGCAAGCGCCTGTGAACCTGCATATGCATTGCTTGCTCCTGATGCCAGTGAGCTTGCTCCCTTGGAAAGTCCAGGATTGCTGTCTGTTCCCTCAAAGCCTGCCTGAAGTTCCTTTGCACCACTGTTCAGCTTGTCAGCTCCGCTCTTGAGTGTGCCAACGCTTGTATCAACTGTCTTTGCTCCTGTTGCCAGTGTCTTTGCACCATCGTTGAGAGCTGATGAACCATCCTTTATAGACTTGATTCCATCGTCCAGGGTTCCCATGGCTGTTGATATCTGTGAAGTACCATCTGCCAGCTGACTTGTATATGTCTCAAGTGAAGCTGCACCGTCTGCCAGTGTGTCAGCGCCCTTCTTCAGTGAGTAAGTACCATCCTTCAGAGTCTCCAGACCATTTGTGATCTTTCCTGAACCCTCCTCGAGCTGATCTGCAGAATCACCGAGCTGACCTACGCTGTCTGTGAGTGAGCTCACATCTGCCTTGTCCTCAACCTCGTCTATGGCATCCTCTGCGCTTGATCCAAGAAGGCCACTTGCTGCAACCGTCATGGTCATTGAGAGCTCGAAGTCTGTGACATCCGCTGTAACCTCAACATAATCAGGTACATCTATGTTATCAAGTGCTGTCTCTATCTTGCTGTCATTTATACCATCCTGTAAGCACTGCTTGAATCCAGGAACTGCATATCCGACTACGATCTGGTTGCTTCCCTCTGAGATGACCTTACCATTCTCAACCTGAACGTTTGAGAACTTATCTACAGGAAGGATCATTCCTGAGAGCATTACAAATGGTGAGATGACCTCTGTATTCTTGCTGTCCACTGTGACTGTCTTCTTGGTGTTGTTGGTATAATCAAATCTGATGGTGACCTTACCGCTCTTGCCTGCAAGCTCTGAAGGCTCTATCTCCTCGCCGTCCAGCTTGTATGTTACCTTTACGTCAACAGGGAGCTCCTCATTTGACTTGCCCTGATAGTAGATATCTGATCCATTTGCAGCCCATGTTATAGTGCCATCGCCGTTGTCCTTGTATTCCTCATAACCCTTCACGTTCTGGATGTCTGTGAGGTTTGTCTTGTCGTTGAGTCCCTCTGCACCGTCTGAGTTCTTCAGCCATGTGCTGACTGTAACGTCATTTGCATTTCCATTTGCATCGGCAAGGACATATACTGTCTCTTCCTTGTCTGCGTCAGATGCGCCATCCTTGGATATCTCAGATGTAAGTGCATCCTGAAGTGTGTCTGACTCGCTCTCGGTTGTAGCCTCGGCCTTGTCTGAGGATGAGCTGTCATTTGTATCTCCGCATCCTGTTGCCAGTGATGCCATCATAACTGCTGATAATGCAACACATATATATTTCTTCCATTTGATCATATTATTACCTCTTTTCATAGATTACAAAAGTTCCGTAGTTACATCTGTTTATAACTGCTATGCCTGAGTGGCTGCAGTGTCCTCATCGCTAACCTTCGCTGATGGTCCATCCATCAGGTTCTTCCTGTATCTGAACATGATGACCTTATCGAAGAGCATCAGTGCTGATGGAAGCATCAGGATAACTGCACACATACTTATGAGTGCTCCACGAGCCATAAGTGTACACAGCGCGCTGATCATATCTATATCTGAGTAAAGACCTACGCCAAATGTTGCAGCGAAGAATGAAAGTGCGCTGACAACTATGGACTGTACTGACTCCTGGCATGCTGTTGCCACGGCGTCAAACTTTCTGTATCCGTTCAGTCTGTTTCTCTTGTACTTCGTTGTCATCAGTATGGCGTAATCAACCGTCGCGCCGAGCTGGATAGTACCGATAACTATTGAAGCTATGAACGGTATCTCTGTTCCGGTGAAGCAAGGGATACCCATGTTGATGAATATCGCAAACTCTATGACTGCCACAAGTACGATTGGCAGTGATATTGAACCGAATACACAGAGGATGATGATGAATATCGCTCCGATGGATACTGTACTTACAGATGCGAAATCCTTATCTGTTATAGTGATAAGATCCTTTGTACAAGGAGCCTCACCAACCAGCATGTTCTTCTCGTTGTATGAATCGATGGTATTATTGATCTCTGTACACTGATTGTTAACCTCATCTGAAGCAACCTCATACTCTGATCCGACGAGTATCAACTGCCAGTCATCGCTCTTGAGCGCCTCTGTGACATCTGAAGGTATGAAGTCGGTTGGAATACCTGCTCCAATGATGCTGTCAAGTCCGAGACAGAACTTAACTCCATCGATGTTCTCGATATCTGACATCATGTTTCTTGTGTCCTTGTCACTCTGATCATTTGTGACAAGTATCATATGTGTTGAATTCATGTTGAATACCTCAGCCAGCTCTGTGTTGGCCTGAACACTCTCCAGGCTGTCTGGAAGTGATGAATCCAGCTTGTAATAAACCTTTGTATGATTGTATCCGTATATTGCAGGGATCAGGATGATCACGAACAATACAAGGAATACTTTGTAGTGCTTAGCTATGAATTTTCCTAATCCCTTGAACTCTGGAAGTATTACTCTGTGTGTTGTCTTCTCTATCGCCTTGTCAAATACAAGGATGAGTGATGGAAGTATCGTTACACATGCGATAACTCCGAGTACGACACCCTTTGCCATGACGATACCAAGGTCAAGTCCGAGGGTAAAGCTCATGAAGCACAGTGCAACGAATCCGGCAACTGTTGTTATGGAACTTCCCACAACTGATGATATTGTCTCTGCGATGGCGTGTGCCATAGCCTCTTTCTTATCCGTGTATTCCTTCTGCTGTGCCTTGTAGCTGTGCCACAGGAATATGGAGTAATCCATTGTAACTCCGAGCTGAAGTACCGCAGCCAGCGCCTTTGTTATGTATGATACCTGACCCATGAGGATATTTGATCCAAGGTTGTACACGATCGCCATTCCTATACTTGCAAGGAAGAGTACCGGGATCATGATAGAGTCCATTGTGATCGCCAGGATGATACTACTCAGGATAACCGCTATAAGTACGTATATCGGGGTTTCCTTCTCTGACAGCTTCTTGGTATCGACGACAACCGCTGACATACCGGACAGGAAGCACTGCTTGTTTGATATGCTTCTTATCTCCTCGATGGCATCCATTGTGCCGTCCGCCGATGTGGTATCATCAAATATGATGGCCATCATGGTGGCATTCTTTTCGTCATTATTAAATGCATCATAAAGGCTTTCAGGAAGCATATCCTTTGGTACTGACAGGTCTGCAAAGCTGTCATACCATATAACCTTTGATACATGGTCTACTTTTTCAATCTTTGATTTCAGTGCGGATACATCTTTGTCTTCCATCCCCTCTACCACATACAGCGAGAAGGCTCCTGTACCGAACTGGTCAACCAGTATATCCTGACCTTCCATGGTCTCGATATCCTTCGGAAGATATGACAGAATATCGTAGTTTACCCTGGTCTTGATATAACCGTATGCCGCTGGTATGAGAAGAACTAAGCTGAGAATCAGTATTACGACCCTCGCACTTACTATCTTTTCTCCTAGTTTTAACATAGCCATAACATCTCCTTTTTCTATTCTGTGGTGGATTATACAACCTGATATTCCTTAAATAAACTACCCAAAATACGAAAACGTTTACATTTTGTTACAAATATGCTAATCTGTAACAAACGTTTGAACACATATTCAAAATTGATTATAAACAAATTATAAACTGAGGGAGGTTTGGGAAAGTGCCTAATCCAAGCGAGGAAAAGACTGAAAATAAAATTATCAAAAGCTTCAAAAAGCTTGTAAACGAATATTCCTTTGATAAGATCACTGTCACGATGATCGCTGAAGACGTTGGAATATCAAGACCGATATTCTACAGACATTTTAAAGACAAATATGAGCTGATGGATTACATGCTCTACAATGAGGTGACCAAGGAACTGGAGGTACTGCTTGAGCACAACATGATCCTTGAGGCCATAAAATATCTCTTCACACACATTATTAATGAAGCGAAGCTTTACAGAAAGCTTTTTGAGACAACCGGGCAGAACAGCTTTGAGCAGGTCATGATCGAACAGTTCACCAGTTTCTTCAAGGAACACCTGAAGATATTTGACACGGATCAGATTCCTGACAATCCTATGCTGTCTCCTCTTATTATATGTAAGTATCTGGTAATGGGTCTCACCGTTGCCATCAAGGGATACCTGAACAGCCCGGAGATCACGAGTATCAACGTGGATCAGGCTGTGGAGGCTTATTACTTCCTGGTGTCACACTCCATATTCGAGCTCACCAAGGAGGACTTCAGACCAAAGCTGTTCCAGGCGGTGGATCGAAATTACATTACGCTGCCTTCCAAGAATTAACTGCCGGACGCCCATGGGTGCTGAGACGGACGCCCATAGGTGCTGACGAGGGATTGTGCCCATCCGGGAAAGCGCAAAAAGCCTACACGGTGGTGTAGGCTTTTTATTATGCTTTCCCGGAGGTAATCTACTTTTTCGTTAACACCTATGGGCTGGTTTTTTATAACATTAAATTACACTATATGTCATTTAATATTTTCATAATTATACAATTCCTCCTTATTCCTTCTTTTCCGTTTACTTCTATGTTTTCGCTACATGATGCATTCTGATTTTACTTCCGGCAGTTATTGGAAGCATGTGGAATTACAAAACTTAAAAATACAGGTTGCCAGTTACATATACATACGTCCTTATACCTCTTATCATTTAGCCTCTGACTGTAATCTGGCTTGATATATCTCGTTATTTCGGATGATCTCGTCAGCGGTGCACGGCATGTAGTTGTTGATCATGCAGCCTACATTGTAAGCACGTCCCTGGCCGGTCATGAAGCTGTACACTTCAGGACTGCTCTTGTGGATATGTCCATAGAAATGGTATGCCCCGCTTTTCTTCTTATTCCACTCAGCTATCGGAAAGTGACACATAACTATCAGCTTACCTCTGTCGCTCACATAGTCCATCTTCTGTATATCGTCGAAGTAGGACTGCAGCTTCTCACTTCCCATTATTACCTGATCGTGATTGCCAAGGATGAGGCGCTTGTGTCCTTTAAGTCTTGCAAGGATCGGCTCCGGATCTTTCAATTTAAAGCAGAAATCCCCGAGAATATACACTGTATCATTCTTTCCTACCCTGCTGTTCCAGTTATGTATCATTCCATCAGCCATATCATCCACATCTGTAAATGGTCTCTCATCAAATTTTATAGCATTTGCATGTCCAAAATGAAGATCTGACGTATAAAATATCATACAATATCACCTCTCATTCCTACTCAGCGTACCATGTAAATATATGCAGCAGCCTGGATAATTTTCTATGTCTGGCTGCTGCCATGATATAACATAACCCGTCAAACATTCACCGTGTTATCTCTTATGATCACCTATATCAGGCTATCGCCTTCCGCCTGCTTCATGTCATTATAAAACCATCTTCTAAGCGTGCATATATCCCTCGGAACATTTGCGGGATCCTCTGTATCGTGAAGCTTTCTCACCCACGCATAGTACTCATTTGCAAGAGGGGTGGTGAGTGCCGATGTCTTCTTGATATATCCGTTTCTGATAGCCTCATGGGATATTGTCCTCATAAACTTCCAGAAATTGTAGTATGCAAGCTTGAGTTTTGTCATATATCCGTCGCTGTCCTCGATGACAAACCCCTCTATGACTCTGCCGTTATACTCGTAATCATCCTCAAGGATATCATAATACCAGTCATAGAACTCCTGCCAGGTTGCAAGCTCGCAAGCCTTCTTCTTTGGTGTCAGGTCGAACCGGTGGGCTGTATCACACATCGCATCGTAATCATACTTTGCATAGTTTATCTGGTTGTAAACTATATCAAGCAGATACAGATTGCTCTCCGGGTACTCTATGATGTGAGGATCATGCTTCATATCAACACACTCAAATACAAATGTCACATTATTGTCCTTCGCAAACCGCTTCATATTCTCTATATTCTCCGGTGTCACCTTCTCATATATCATATCCTTCAGCCAGCCGGCGAATGGTCCCTCTATGGTGGATTTGCTCGCTATCAACAGATCGTCGTTGTACTCATCGTAGCTCACGAGTCCCAGGAAACCGTTCTCCTTGACATAGGCAGTCACCGGAAACTGCAGCTTATTCTGCAGCATATCAAACTTTGTCTCAGGGCGCTCATTGATATTAAAGAACTTGTCATACGCCCTCGCTGCGACTCTTCCCTTGAATGTGTCAATGTACAAGCCCCTTGCTCTTGTGGTCTGCTCATCCCACACCCTGTCATTGAATGCCTTGCTCGTGAAGTTGAATGACGAAATATTGCCAAATGTCTTCTCCTGTATGTACCTGTTCCCCCGCAAGGAGATGATCACATCTGCAACAGAGCTTGTGGTAACGGTCTGTTCCTCCTGTATCTCAGGTGCCTTGAACACATCATTGTGGATCTCCACCTCATGGATTCCATCAGCATCCACCCGAACGCATCTGAGTTCCCCGCCATACTCGACTCTGCCCTCAAGGTTGAACACTCTGTCATTCACCCGCACCGGGAGCAGCTTGGTGTTCCTGTGTCCATGGATCTGATAGTAATTCGCCGGCATCTTCCCGTAGAATGTCTCTGCGATCTTCTCGAAATCATTGTAAGCTCCGACTCCATGTATCATCTGATCAGTTGCCACAAATGTGAGATTGTCGGGAATCACACTGAGTCCCGCATGGGTCACCAGATATACATTATCACCGTAGCTATAGTAAGCACACTGTCCAAACCTTCTGTAAAGCTTCCGCACCTCCTTCTTGTCGATTCCGGAAGCATCGAGGATTGGTCTTGTCACAAGCTCAAACTCTTTCGACCTGCCGGTGCAGTCATTTGCCCACAGCCACAGCCATCTCTCGTGATTGCCCTCAAGCATGAGAACATTCTTCCTGTCCATGATAGATATCAGGAAATTTACAACCTCCGCATTCTCCACGCCTCTGTCGATATAATCACCTGTAAATATATAGAACTCATCATCCTTTATACCGCCATTGTCATCCAGATACTTCATCAGCGCTGTATAGCATCCGTGAACGTCCCCGATGTGATGGATCCTCTTATACTGGGAGAAATCCCTCTTCTTCATCCAGATGCTGTCAAGCTCGTCCGGCTTTATGACCGTGATTCCCGAAGGGATCTTTTGTGTGGCAAAGCGGGAGTACATCTTGTCAATAACGTCATCTGATACCCTCTTGAACTCCTCCCTCCCGGCATTTCTTCTCTTCACCTCTTCTATAGGTATATCTGTAAAATCTACACAATACATTCTGTATCTGTACGTCTCACACATATTCTTATATCTGTTCATCTCCGAAGTCTTGGAATTCGTGGCATCTATCACCGTAAATTCGCCCTTCTGCATGCGGATCTCAAGAAGGCTGAACAATGTCTTCCACACCGTACCATCATTGTTCTGACTGATTCCTCTCGTACCATCCACCTGCAGCACCGGACTCTGACAAAGCAGTCTGATGTCGTCCGCTGAAAGTGTGTATGGTTTTAATCCATTCTGCTCGATCCATGTAGATTTGCCACAACCGGCAGATCCCCTAAGCAAAAGCAATACTCTCATATTCTATCTGCCTCCTTCTTTACAATACTATTTTGTCCAATATACCCTATCTCCCTATATTTTTCACCCAACCTGTAGTTTAATCTATCTGTTTTCTAAATTGTGTTTCTTGGATGGTGTTTCTTGGATTGTTACAAAGTCATGGACAAACATAGAATTCGGCTCGCCGCAGATTTAGACGATAACACGGGCAAGCAATTCCATTTTCAATCCATTTTCTGTGCAAGCATTACTCTTGCAAATAAAAAAGCTCCCCGGCAAATGATTCTTTCAATAACATCATTCGTCCAAAGGAACTTTTTTATATTTTTATGTCATATATCTTTGTCTTGTATATCTTTGTCTTCCGGCCATCAGGCACGAACAAGCACCATCGCGCTCATCTTAGGGGCTTTGATCGTAAGTACGTTGTGCTCCACCATGAAATCCTGTGGCTCCAGCGTATAGCCCTCTTCATTTGTCAGCATGACTCTTCTGAGTATCGAGTGGTTGTACACACCTATCTGACGGATATGAAGCTTCAGATCCACATCCTCATAGTTGGTGTTCATGATGACTACCACCTGCTTGTTGTCAGTAAATCTTCCATAGCAGAGTATCTTGTGTCCGCCGTGGAGATATAATACAGAGCCCGACTTAAGTGCCTCGTAGGACTTGTGTATTCTTATCATATCCTTGTGGAACTGTATAAGCTCCTTGTCCTCGTGGCCCCACGGGTAAGTTCTTCTGTTGTCTGGATCTGTCCATCCGCACACACCGGCCTCATCGCCATAGTATATGGTAGGAGCGCCCGGCCATGTCATCTGGAATACGACAGCCTGTCTGAATATACCCTTGTCCACGCCCTGATCGGCGGCATCCGCTCCCATGGTGTGAAGTCGTCCGACCTTTCTGTTGGTTCTCGTGAGGAATCTGGAATGGTCATGGTTTGACAGCTCATTCATGGACACGTCTATCGATGGTCTCAGGAATCTGGACATATGGTAGTTCATCGCACCCTTGAACGCATCGTAATTACCCAGAAGGTCTCCGCGGAACTCATCGCTGTGCTTCTCAACACCGCAGAGAAACCATGTGATAGGCTCCATGAACGCATCGTAGTTCATGACTGTATCCCACTGGTCGCCCTTCAGCCAGCTCTTCGGATCACCATAGTGCTCCGCCAGAATGATGGCATTGGGGTTGGCCTCCTTTACATTTCTCCTGAACTCACGCCAGAACTGGTGATTGTACTCAGGGGAATGTCCCAAATCCGCAGCCACATCAAGTCGCCATCCATCTGCATTATACGGAGGTGACACCCATTTCCTTGCTATCTTCATAATGTACTCAACCAGCTTCGGCGAGTCTTCATAGTTGAGCTTTGGAAGAGTGTCATGTCCCCACCAGCCATCATATGTTGTATTGTACGGCCATGCATTGTCATTGTAAAACTTGAAGAAAGTGTTGTAAGGGCTGTCCTTCGATACAAATGCGCCCTTCTCGTACCCCTCCTGGTTCTCATATATACACTCTCTGTCCATCCATTTGTTGAATGAACCACAGTGGTTGAACACGCCATCCAGGATGACCTTCATGCCACGCTTGTGTATCTCCTCCACCAGCTCGGCAAAGAGCTGATTGCCGGCCTCAAGATTCTTTTTATTTGTAACTCTGTTGATATATCTCGATGACTGCTTGTTCTCAAGGCATCCACCTGGAAGACAGTCACCCTCATCATCAACGATCCTTCCAAAATGAGGATCGACATAATCATAATCCTGTATATCATACTTATGGTTGGATGGTGATACGAATATAGGGTTCAGATATATTACATCAACTCCCAGATCCTGCAGATAATCAAGCTTATCCTTGACACCCTGGAGATCTCCGCCATAGAAACGTCCCACATCCATGGTGCTCGGCCTCTGATTCCAGTCCTTTACCTGAACTGAACCGGTACCTATATATGCGTACTCATTATCCAGCACATCATTGGAAGTATCCCCGTTGCAGAACCTGTCCACAAATATCTGATAAAATACCGCACCCTTTGCCCACTCCGGTACCTTGAATCCCGGACATATCTCAAAGTCGTACTCTCTGTCGTTCTGCTTCGTAGGTCCCAGCTTGTCATAAAAGCATGTGACCCTTCCCGAATGTATCTCAAAATGATATCTTATGAATGGCAGACCTCCAGGTATCGTTGCCGTATAAAAGTCAAATATTCTGTTGGAACTCTCCTTTGTCATCTGTATCTTTTCTTCATTATATATAAGGAACACTTCATCCACATTATCGGCTGTAGTCCTGAATCTGACATTCACATCCTGATCCACATCCGGCTCCTGTGGGCTGACATAATATTTGCTTCCGTCCGCAAACAGTCCGCCTTTATTTAGTATGGGCTTTACATTATATACATAATCATGTATCTTCTGCCCATTGGTCTTCTTTTCCACCATACAATAAAATCTCCCTTGCACATACTCTTTTTTATATTAATACTTTTCGGGAGATTAGGCAACAAGATAAAACATATATTAGCTGCAAATATACAGCAGGAATCGCCTCATATCAGACCATCCTGCCCAATTTCTGTTTTAACCAAAAGTAAAAGAGACAGTCACCGAACGACTGTCTCTTTTGGAGAAGGTATTTTGTTACTTTTATGGGGTGTAAGAAAAATGTCCTTTTTTCCCTTATTTTATCAGCTTTTTGAAC